>Ga0182012_10000656_pt1 | contig 38122 bp, 37 predicted proteins | sample 612S2SmetaG_FD_120486 | JGI IMG/M metagenome (GOLD analysis project Ga0182012, IMG submission 120486) | Permafrost microbial communities from Stordalen Mire, Sweden - 612S2S metaG | ecosystem: Environmental > Terrestrial > Soil > Wetlands > Permafrost | place: Sweden: Stordalen | collected...
ACTCCGCTCACCAAAATCACTCGGGAAAGCCTCAAAACGGCGCACGATGTCGGCCTTCTCACCGAAATCGAGAGCACTTTGTTCCCGGAAAGGACCGCCGCCTAGGGAAAATCCGCCTCCAAGAACAAAGCCCCCGTCCAACCTCACACGAGAACTGCGCCTGCGGTGTCATCAAGCTACACTAGTGGCCGGAGATTTTATGTGCCGAAGTATCAAAACCCTCCGCCGGCCGGACCAGCCGGTGACATCCGAGGAAATCCGCGCGGCCGCGTTGCAGTTCGTGCGCAAGATCAGTGGTTTTCAGAAGCCGTCCATCCGAAATCAGGCAGCTTTCGATCAAGCCGTCACCGAGATCGCCCACGCGAGCGAGAAGCTACTCGAAAATCTCATGACACATCCAAGCCGCGCCGCACAATAATACTAGTATTGGATGCCAATCACCCTCCAGAGTCCTACAGGATTGCCGTCTAACTTAGTACTTAAGGCGCAAACGCCCACTTCCCATCAAAAGTTGTAGTACAGGTAAACCCTTAAGTGCGGTTAGTTCCATTGTCAGGATATACCCCTCTCACCTACCTTAGGTTTATGGATCGGCGGTAAGTAATTACCCTGCCTCCAAAAGTCTTTTCAGTGAAGGATGGGAAACCATGAAGTCAATACTTATGGGAGCGCTCGTGTTCACCGCCTTGGCGGCGCAACTCGCGGCAGGCACCGTGAACGTCGAGTTCATCGGAGCGAACGGACAAAAGGACAGCTCCGGCTACCTGATCAGTCCCTATACGGCCACCATCAACGGCGTCAGCACGACGGTCTATTGCGATGACTTTGCCAACACCGTCTCCGATGGCCAGACCTATACCGCGAATGAAACGAATCTGGGGAGCGGCAACTTATCGCTCACTCGCTACGGCACGATCTCACAGAGTTTGCAGACACAGAGCGGCACGCAAACCTTCGATGCCCAGCAGCTTTATGAAATGGCTGCGTGGCTGACCACGCAATTCACCACCAACGGCTCGTCCAACGGCGATATCCAGGACACCTTGTGGGATTTGTTCAACCCGAACCCGAACAACCCGAACATCAAGCCGCCCAAGCCCAGCACGAACTCGTGGCTCTTCGCCGCGGAGGAGAACTATACATCGATCAATCCTTCGGCCTTCACGATCTTGACCAATACGGGCGTGGAGTTCACAGGCACGGGACAGGTTCAGGAATTCATCTTCAGCTCCCCGGTCGCGCAGAGTCCTGAGCCCGCTTCGATGGCTTTGCTCGGAATCGGCCTGATCCTGCTCTCCATCTTCGGACGGCGCGTTACGAGCCGCGACGAGAGTAAGCGAGCCCGCGTTCAGGCGAATTGAAAGGCTTCCTGGGCGACTTTGATGGTCCGGTTCAAATCGTCCTCTGTATGCGCCGCCGATACGAAAAGTGATTCGAATTGTGAAGGGGGAAGGTAGACGCCATGATCCAGCATGAAATGAAAGAAACGTCCGAATCTCTGGCGGTTACTGCGCTGTGCGGAGTCGAAATCACGGACCGGTTCTCCAGTGAAAAACCACGTGAGCATCGAGCCGATCCGGTTGCAGACGAGGCCGGGTGGTGTGACTTCAGCCAGGCGCGCCGTGAAACCGTCGAGCTTGTCGAAAACTTCTGGGTGATCTTTTAAGTACTTCAGCATTGCTAAGCCACCTGCGACCGCGAGTGGATTGCCGGAGAGTGTTCCGGCCTGGTAAATGGGGCCACTGGGAGCGACATAAGTCATTATGTCCTTCCGGCCCCCATAAGCCGCAATCGGTAAGCCCCCACCAATAACCTTCCCGAAGGTAGTGAGATCGGGCTTGATTCCGAAAATGCCTTGAGCGCCGCCGAGCGCTAGCCGGAAGCCGGTCATCACCTCATCCAAAATCAGCAAGGCGCCGTAGCGCACGGTAATGTCACGCAAAGCTTCCAGAAATCCGGGCTCCGGCAATACGCAGCCCATGTTGCCGCAAACCGGCTCCACAATGACCGCGGCGATGCTATCTCCCTTTTGAGAGAAAATGGAAGCCACCCGGTCGGCATCGTTGAACGGGGCCGTAATGGTGGTGTCGCTGAATCCGCGCGGCACGCCGGGCGAATCCGGCAGGCCCAGCGTCATCACCCCTGAGCCGGCCTTCACCAATAAGGAATCCACATGGCCGTGGTAGCAGCCCTCGAACTTTAGCGTGATATCGCGGCCGGTGAAGCCGCGGGCAACGCGCAGGGCGCTCATCGTGGCCTCGGTCCCGGAGTTCACCAGCCGCACCATTTCGATCGACGGCGCCAGTTCACGAATCAGTTCCGCGAGTTCGATCTCCTCTTCCGTCGGCGCCCCGAAACTGGTGCCGCGCTGCAGCGCTTCGTTGAGCGCCTCCAAAACGGGTGGAAAGCGATGGCCCAGCAGCAGCGGCCCCCAGGACCCCACGTAGTCGATATATTCATTGCCGTCGGCGTCATAAATGCGCGAACCCTGGCCTCGCACAATAAAAGGCGGCGTGCCGCCCACACCGCGAAACGCACGCACCGGGGAATTCACTCCGCCGGGGATGGAGAGTTGTGCCCGCTCAAACAGGGCTTGTGATTTGAGATGCTTCAAGTTAGTCGTTCAAGGGCCCGCCGGGGACGATCCGGCTGAAGCCCAGGCTGAGTCCAAACTCTACCAGGCTGCCGTTCAGGTTGCTCAGCAAGCGCCGTTTCAAAGTCGAATAGTCCTGGGTTCCGGCAAAAAGATCCTGCATCATGGACTTAAAGCGCGGGCTGCGCCGGGTGAACTGGACCATGCGGCTGGGCATGGCGGCGAAGAGGATCTTTTCCCGGAAGACGCGCTTGGCCAGGCGGGACCCGAATTCCAGGTCATGCGCAAAATCGCGCCCCAGCAGACGCCGGTAAACCGTGGCCGCTAACTCGGAAGTGCGCAACTCCGCCAGCAGTGCCTGCACGGCCAGGTCCGCCGAACGAATCGCATAGTACAGGCCCTCGCCGGTGATGGGATCGACCAGACCGGCTGCATCGCCCACCGCCATCCAACCACTCCCGCTCACCCGGTTCGCCTGCCATGCCGTCGTCTCCAGGCTGGGCAGCAGGTGGCTATAGAAGGTTGCGCCTTCGCGCTTGAATTCCTTCTGGTCCATATACGTTTCCAGGCGTCGTCGCAGGGAAGCCGCCGGTTCCCCTTTTCCGCAAATGCCCACCGAAAGGTGTCCGCACCGGGGAAACACCCAGATGTATCCTTCCAGTTCGGCGAGAAACTGGATGTCCACGTGATCCTGGCTGGATGGCACGTAATAGCCCAACGCCACCATCGTGTCGTTGGGAGTCAACTGCGTCCCCACGTCGCGCAGAGAGTTGCGCGCCCCGGTGGCAACAATGCAGTAGTCCGCCTTGATTCGTCCGGTTTGCGTCCGCAGGTCCCAGGCGGAGCCGTTACGCTCCATGCTGAGAACCCTGGTCTGTTCAAACTCGGCCCCTGCCTTCATCGCGCGGGCCATCAGCATCCGGTTCAAGTCGAGCCGCGAATAGATCAGCAACGGTGTCTGCAGATTCAGGGTGACGCTGCCAACTTCCGGAGCCGCCAGCCTCGCTTGATGCACGAACTTCTTGGCCGTGTCGTTTTCGATTAAGAAAGGATACTGGTTGTACGCCTTGTATGTAAGGCCCCCGCCGCACGGCTTTTCCCAGGCAGGCTTTTCATCCAGCACGAATGTCCGGACGCCTTGCGATCTCAGTTGTTCGGCGGCGAACGCTCCCGCCGGACCGCCCCCGAGAATCGCGACCGTCTTCATTTTGGTGTTCCTGGAACGGCTGGGTGGCCCGCCGGCATCTGCATGCCGCCACTCGTACCCATCGGCATCGCCCCCTTCGGCGCGCCCATCTGCATACCGCCCGAGTGCTGGTGCATATCGGATTGCGAGCGTCCGGTAATCACCCATTCGTTATCGCGCTGCTCCAGCGTGTAGTGCATCATCATGCCCTGCGATAACTGGCCGCCTTTCGGGAAAAAGCCCACCGTCGCGTCGGCCTTGTTGTCGTGGAAATTCACGTTTTCGACTTTGATTTCCATCGTCTCCAAATTGAGGCCGCGCTGCTGAACGCCCTTACGTATCCCGCGCTCCACCGCGTCCCGCGTCTGCAGCTTGTTCCCGCACGCGGCGCTGGCAACCAGACAGGCCAGCGCGATTATGATTTGAAACTTAGATTCCACGTTACCGATTATACTCAGCCAGGATTGCACGCAACATTCCTTCCACAGTGTGCTCGGATGCCTCCACGGCGGCCGCCAGACCATTCTTTCCGAGCGTCGCGGAAGTCACCGGCCCGATCGACGCCAGTCGCGAGGCCCCCAACTTCCCGGCATCCACGGCCGAAAAGAAAGCATCCACGGTGGATGAGCTGGTGAAGGTAATCCAGTCCGGCGGGTGCGATTCCAGTTCGCGGGCGCGCTCCTCCAGGTTCGGGGCCGCGGAAGTCCGGTAGGCTTCCACCACTTCCACCTTGGCGCCGCGTTCTCTGAGCCACTCCGGAAGAAACGCGCGGGCCGCCGCGGCTCGCACCAGCAGCACCGACGCTCCGGCAATGGAATGCTTGCCGATGGAGGCCGCCAGGCTCTCCGCCACATATTCGTCGCCCACTTCATCCACTTTCAAGTGTGCTCGCTCTAGAACCTCGCGGGTTGCCGGGCCGATGGCGGCCAGCCTGGCGCGCAGCCCGCGCAGGTCCCGAGCTGACAGATCCACGCGCTCAAAAAAAGCCCGCACGCCATTCGCGCTGGTAAAGACAAGCCAGTCGTAGTCTTCCAGCTTTCGAATCGCGCGATCCAGCGGGCCGTAATCTTCAGCCGGTCCGATCTGGATCACCGGGAACTCGATGGGCTGCGCGCCCAGTTCGCGGAGCATTTGTGACATGCCCGACGCCTGCGCGCGGGGGCGCGTCACCACGATCCGCTTCCCGAAAAGCGGCAGGCGCTCAAACCAGTTCAGCTTCGCGTGCAGACGTGCCACTTCGCCCACGATAATCGTTGACGGCGGTTTCATGCCATGTTCTTCGATCAGCCGGGGAAGGGTCGCAAGTGTTCCCTGCAAGGTTTCCTGATCGGGGCGCGTGCCCCAGCGTACGGCGATGGCCGGCGTATCCGGGGGTCTTCCGCAAGCCACCAACTTCCGCGCGATCGCGTCAAAGCTCGTGAGTCCCATCAGAATCACCAGCGTGTCGGAATTGGCAAACCGGTTCCAATCCATCGCCTCGGGGTCGTGTCCGGTGACAATGCTTACGGCCGAAGCGTGCGCGCGGTGCGTTAACGGCACGCCTGAGTAGCCTGCTATGCCCGCCGCCGAAGTCACCCCGGGAATCACTTCGAAGGGAATGCCGGCTTCGAAAAGCGCTTCCGCTTCCTCGCCGCCGCGTCCGAACAGATAGGGATCTCCGCCCTTCAACCGGACCACGGTTTTACCCGCGCGCGCATGTTCAATCAACAGGGCGCAGATCTGTTCCTGGGAATAGGCATGGGTTGAGCGCTTCTTGCCTACGTAGATGCGCAATGCGTTTGGAGGCGCGTAGTCGAGCACCTGCTCGGGCGCCAGGTTGTCGTAGAGCACCACGGAGGCGCGCTCCAGTGCACGGCGGCCCTTCAGGGTCAATAGATCCGGATCACCGGGACCGGCGCCAACCAGGTAAACCATCAGACCTCGCTGTCGCGCTGGCCGCTGATCGCCGGACCGATCATTTGGAGTGCGCCGCGCTGGATCAGCCCTTCGCCAACCTTGCGCCCCAGCCTGGTGGGCTGCGTGCAATCGCCTTCCACCTGTTCGCGGATCAGGCTGCTGCCGTCTGGCGCGATCACCACGCCCATCACCTGCATCTCGGACCCGGAAATGCTCGCGAAGCTGCCCATCGGGATCTGGCAGCCGCCGCCCAGCGACGCCAGAACGGCGCGTTCCGCCGTGGTGCAAAGCCGCGTCCACGGGTGGTCCAAGACGGCGCAGGCTTCAAAACCAGGTCCTTCGAGGCGCGACTCAATCGCCAGCGCGCCTTGACCCACCGCCGGACACATCACCTCCGGCTCCAGCACTTCAGCGATCCGGTCTTTCCACCCCAGCCGGCGGAGCCCGGCGGCCGCCAGCACGATGGCATCGTATCTCCCTTCGTCGAGCTTGCGCAATCGGGTATCGATGTTGCCGCGAATGGATTCGACGATCAAGTCCGGCCGGTAACGCCTCAACTGGGCCGTTCTTCGAAGGGAACTGGTGCCGATGCAAGAGCCCGCGCCGAGTTCCCGCAAAGGTTTGCCCACCATCACGTCGTTGGGATGCTCCCGCTCCGGCGTGGCTGCGATCGTGAGGCCTTTCGGCAGTTCTGTCGGAAGGTCTTTCAAGCTGTGCACGGCCAGGTGGATGCGGCCTTCCAGCAGCGCGTCTTCGATCTCTTTGGTAAATAGGCCTTTGGTCCCGATGTTGCCCAGAGGCACGTCCACAATGCGATCGCCGGTGGTTTGGATAATCTCAATGCGACATTCGTAGCCCCGCGCCTCTAACCGCCGCTGTACATATTGCGCCTGCCATAGCGCGAGTTGCGACCCGCGCGATCCGATAACGAGCATGAATCCTTTCTGAGCTTACTTCGGCGCCTGTTCCCGAAGGCGGAACACCCTTTTAATGGCCTCAATCACCGTGGTCCCATCCGGTTGTCCCGCCTGCCTGCGCAACTCGGAGACCGGCCCATGCGCAATCTTGTTGACGATAGACCGCGTCATGAGATCGATCACCTCACGCTGCTCAGGAGTCAGCACACTCAACCGCCGCAGGGCACGGTTCAGTTCATAATCCCTGATTTCCTCGAGTTGTTCCTGTAGAGACGCGATGGTGGGCGCGATCTCCTGCGCGCGAAGACGCGCCATCGTGTTATCCACTTCCTGCTGGATAATCTCTTCGGCCCGGCTGGCCTCGCGTTCGCGGGCGCGCAGGTTGGTGCTCACCACGCCCTGCAAGTCGTCAATATCGTAAAGAAAAACGTTGTCGATGCGGTTGATCGCCGGGTCCAGATTGCGCGGCACGCCAATATCGATCAGGAAAATGGGCCGGTTCTTGCGGGCCGCAATCACGCGCTGCATCTCATCCGCGTTAATCAGGAACTGCGGCGCGGCGCTGGAAGCGATCACGATATCCACCTCCGGCAGCATCGCGCCGAACCGGGAATATTCCACCACCGTGCCCTGAAAAAGATTGGCCAGTTCGGAGGCGCGCTCTTCGGTACGGTTGGTGACGAAGATGTGGGTGGCTCCGCCGCGGCGCAGATGGCGAGCCGCCAGTTGCGACATTTTTCCGCCGCCGATAATCATCACCTTCTTGCCCGCCAGCGATCCAAAGATTTTGCGCGCAAGTTCTACCGCCGCGTAGCTCACCGAAACCGCCAGTTGTCCGATTCCGGTCTCGGTGCGCACGCGCCGCGCCACGAAGAACGCGCGGCTGAGCACGCCTTCCAGCACGCCGCCAATGGACCCTTCTTCGCGGGCCGCGTTATACGCCGACTTCATCTGCCCCAGAATCTGCGGTTCGCCGACGATCATCGAATCCAGGCTCGACGCCACGCGAAACAGGTGTTCGATGGCGCCGCGCTGCTCGCAGCGAAACATCTTCGCGCCAATCTCTTCGGCCGCGAGTCCGCGTTCGGCGAGGTAGCCCGCGATGGCTGCGTAAGGGTCCGCGTCGTCGTCCGCGGCTAAGGCGAACTCCACGCGATTGCAGGTGGAAAGAACGCACGCCTCGGCAATTCCCTGGTGACGCCGCAACATGCGCAGAGCCGCCGCGATGGCGTGCTCCGGAACGGCCAGCCGCTCCCGCAATTCCACCTCCGCCGTTTTGTGACTGACGCCGGCCACAATCAGCTTCATTGCGCCATATACTCCAGCCTTGCATGCGCGGCCCACGTCATCGCCGAGCAGCACAGGGCAATCAGTGCCAGAACGGCCGCCTTGCGCCCGCGCCATCCCGCCGTGGCCCGAAAGAAAACCAGAGCGAGGTAAATTCCCCACGTGACAAAGGATAGGCCGATGCTGGGGTTGGTGACCCATTTGGTGCCGAATTCGATAAAGGCCCACACCGTGCCCGCAAGCATTCCCGCGGTGACGAACGCAAACCCAAACGCGATGGACCGGGAGACGATTTCATCCAGCGTTCCCAGCGGCGGCAGCCGGTGCGCCCATTCACTCGGATTCTTGGTTTTCAGCTGCCGCTCCTGAACCAGGTAGAGCAGCGCCGCAACCGCTGTGAAAGTGAGCGCGGCATACCCCAGCAGCGCCGCCACAACATGCGTGATCAGCCACGCGTTTCTGACCACCGGACTGGTCCAGTTCCCCACCGGCGTACTCAGCGCCGCGCCCAGCGTCATCATGAAGACCAATGGAAAAATGAAGGCGCTCAGGCTTTCCAGCGGGTACTTCAAGCTGGTAAGAACGAAGATCAGCGTCACCGCAAACGCGCAGAGCGATAAAGATTCAAAGATGGTGCTGGCCGGAAACTCGCCCGCGGCGATGCCCTGATCCACGATGGAAACAAAATGGAAAACTCCGCCGAGCGCGAAAGTGGCAAACGCGATCCGGTATAACTGCTGACGCCGCCGGACAACCATCAGAATCGCGTAAAGCAATCCGATGGAGTACAGACTGGCGGCAACGCGCAACCACAAGGCGCTGGTCTCTGACACTTTCTCTATCTTAGGAGATGCGGCTATCGAGATAACCAACGTCTCTCGTAAATATGGGAATCTCGCGATCCACCGACCAGCCTGGCTCCGCCCGCCAGACTGCACGCCCACGCTTAAAGTCCGCCGGCTCCTTAGCCCAGTTCACGCCCTTCGCGTTCAGCAGATCATGTTTTTCCGCCGCGGATTTCCTGAGCAGCTCTTCGTGCGAATAATGGGCCGATGCCAGCATATTCAGGCTGTTGGCTTCCGCATCCAACTGGCGCCAAAGAAAGTACTTTTCAACCTCGCTGCGCTGAGGAATCACCATAACGCGGGAATCGAACGCGGCAATGCGCTCCGCCGCGAAAGCCCGGTTGAACGCGCCGGTAAACAAACTGGCCGATACGGAGACAATCTTCTGCACATTGCCATCGAACCAGAGTGGCGAATCGTCGCGCTCGGCATCGCTCAAAAGGAACGAATACTCGTCGCTCTGGCCGTAAGCGAACCGGCAGCCGATCATTTCGCGGCAAACAGAGAGGGCTGCTTCGTCCATCGCATTCGCCAGCTCGCGGCAATACGGCCGAGCCAAATTCGCGGAAAATTTATGAAATCCGCGCCCGTCAATCCGCACAATGAAATAGGAGTGCCGGGGCAGGTGCAGTCGCAGAGCGTCCTCGTAATCACGCTTGAAGCGCCGTCCCAGTTCATCCTTCATTCGATAATTATCCAATGCGCGTCGTGCTGGACACTAATATCCTGATCTCCGCGCTCTGGAAGCCGGATGGTCTGGAAGCGCAAACGGTGTCGCTGGTGCGCGAAGGCAACATTGTGGCGTATGTTTCGACGGAACTATGGGACGAGTATCGGGAGGTTCTTTCCCGCGAGAAATTCCACCGGCTCAGCGAATCCGCGGAAAAGCTATTGGCCGCGCTCTGTCCGCGCGTGATTCGCGTTGTTCCTTCGGAGAAAGTTGCCTGGTCGGTAGACGAGGGAGACAATCGAATTCTCGAGTGCGCCGGGGAAGCACAGGCCGATTACCTGATCACAGGCAACCTTCGCCATTTCCCGGTGGTATGGAAAGACACCAGGATTATCAATGCAAGAGCGTTTCTGGGCCAGGTGTCGAGCCGGTTTTCGATATGATGCCCTCATCCTGGAGGGGATGCTCAGTGAGTTACCTTTCTTATTTCGCCGCGGGCGCTGCCGTCGCGGCCATTCTCGTTGCGCCTGAAGTGGCACTGGCCCAGAACCCTGACCGGCGTGCCGCTGAACTCCTCCGAAAAATGACCCTGGACGAAAAGATCGGCCAGTTAACCCAGATCGGTGGCCTCGCACTGGTGCCCGATCCGCTGACGCCGGAACAACGGGTGCATAATGCTCAGGCGGGTTCCATCCTCTGGCTATCCGATCCGGTATCCGTCAACCGGCTGCAGCACGTCGCGGTTGACCAGACCCGTCTGCACATTCCGCTCTTATTCGGTCTGGATGTCATTCACGGCTTCAAAACAGTTTTTCCGATTCCAATCGCCATGGCAGCTTCGTGGGATCCAGCACTGGTGGAACGTGCCCAGGCCGTCGCCGCGAAGGAATCGCGAGCGGCCGGAATCAATTGGACATTCGCTCCCATGGTTGACATTGCGCGCGATCCCCGGTGGGGCCGTCTCATCGAAGGCGCGGGGGAAGACCCCTATCTCGGTTCCGCCATCGCCGCGGCGCAGGTGCGCGGACTGCAAGGCGCGGAGTTGGGCGGTCCCGATAGTGTACTCGCCTGCGCCAAACATTTCGCGGGCTACGGTGCGGCGGAGGCCGGCCGCGATTACGAAGCGGCGTACATTCCGGACGAGCTTTTGTGGAACGTATACTTCCCGCCATTTAAAGCGGCCCTCGATGCGGGAGTCGGCACCTTCATGAGCGCCTACATGGATCTCAATGATGTGCCCGCCACCGGTAACGCGTTTCTGCTGACCGATGTCCTTCGAAACGACTGGGGATTCAAAGGATTCGTGGTGAGCGACGCATTCGCCGTGCGCGATCTGGTCACTCACGGTTTCGCAAGCGATCCGCGAGATGCGGCCTACCGGGCGGCCACAGCCGGCGTTAACATGGATATGGCCAGCCGCACTTATCTTGACAACCTTGCAGGCTTAGTCAAGAGCGGACAAATTCCGGAAGCGGCGATAGACAAGATGGTCTTACCTATTTTAGCGACTAAGTTCCGTATGGGACTCTTTGAGCATCCCTACGCGGATGAGTCACGCATGGCTGCCGTGCTTGGCGCGCCGGAACATATGCGGCTCGCAAGAGTTGCGGCGCAGCGGTCGGCCGTCTTACTGCGGAATGAAGGGCATTTGCTTCCATTGACCAAGGATGCCGCTAAGTCAATAGCCGTGATCGGGCCTTTGGCGGATTCCGAATTCGACCTTCTCGGAGCCTGGCAAGCCATGGGGGTGAAATCAACCGCTGTGGGTTTACCGCAGGGCATTCGCGACGTTGCGCCGGGCGTGCGCGTGGAGTTCGCGCAGGGCGTCGAGATCCATAAGACCTATCCCTCCATGTTCGACGGACTAATGGGGGGACCCCCAACCGTGCCGTGGCCCGAAGAGCGCGCCGCCGGGGAGTTTCAGAAAGCCGTGGATCTGGCCAAACGTTCGGATATCGTGATCCTCACGCTGGGAGAGTTAGCGCTGATGAGCGGAGAACTTGCGACGCAATCCACGCTCGACTTTCCCGGCAAGCAGCAGCAGTTGATGGAAGCGATTGTGGCGACCGGGAAACCCGTGGTCCTGGTCTTAGTCACCGGGCGGCCGCTCGATATCCGTTGGGCCGTCGCCCACGTACCGGCCATTCTCCATGTCTGGCATCCCGGATCTGAAGCCGGCCACGCCATCGCCGACTTACTGTTTGGAGATGCGGAGCCCGGCGGGAAGCTGCCAATCACGTGGCCGCGACAAGTGGGGCAGGCGCCTATCTACTACGCGCACAACCTGACGCATCAGCCCGAGAACCAATCGAGGCGCGCATGGAATGAAGAGAGTACTCCCTTATTCCCATTCGGCTACGGCCTGAGTTACACCACCTTCCGGTTTTCGGACTTACAAGTCAAGCCGGGCGAAGTTACTGTGACGATCGAGAACACGGGCAATCGTGCGGGGGATGAAGTCGCCCAGCTTTACATCCATCAGAAATCGGGAAGCATTTCGCGGCCGGTTCGTGAGCTCAAAGGCTTCCGCCGCGTATCGCTGGCCCCGCACGAGAAGGAAACCGTTCGTTTCCCGCTAGGCAGCCAGGAACTCACCTACTGGAGTTCCGCGCTGCGGAAATTCGTCGAAGACGCCACGCAGATTGACATCTGGGTAGGAGACGATTCAAACGCCGCCCTGCATGCCGACTTTACCGTGGCCCATTCAACATCCGCTTACCCAGCAGGTAAACCGGATAACTCAATGCAATCGCCCCCGCGGCCGCAATAGTATTTCGAAAATCGCCCTTCGCGATCGCGGCCAGAAACGCGACGCCTGTGATGAGCAGCAGTAGCGGAATCCAGGGATAGAGCGGCATCCGGAAGGGGCGTTCCGCGAGTGGCTCCCGTTGTCTGAGCACGATTACCGACGCATACGCCGAGCAGTAAACCACGACCATGAAGACGCTGGCCATACCCAGAAGCGCATCGAAAGTTCCGGAGGCGATGAGCAGCACAGCCGCTCCGGCGGTGATTACGGTGGCTACCCACGGGCTGCCCCCGCGGTTCACTTGCGTAGCCGCTTCCCACCCGAGAAGCTCCCGTCCGATGCCGTAGAGAATGCGTGAACCGCCCAACACGCAGGCGTTCGTGAGAGGGATGAGCGCGAGAAGAGAGAGCGCGACAATGAAGGAATCGCCCCATCCGCCGGCGATCCTGCGGGCTAAGTCCGCCGCAGGCAACTCCGAGCCGCGCAGACCTTGCACGGAGAGAACGTGCAGCAGCGAGGCATTCACTAGCAGGTAAATGGTGGTCACCAGAAACACGCCGCCCACCAGCGCGCGAGGCAGGGTTCGTGAAGGGTTGGTGGTTTCTCCGGCGAAATAAGCGGACTCGTACCAGCCGTCATAACTCACGATCACAGCGCGGAAGGCCAGGACCCAGCTTCCCAGCACTATGGAAGCATGAGGAACGGCCGGCGTTGGGGATGTGGGGTGCAGAAATGAAGCAATGAGTAGCGCCAGAAAAGTGAGGCACAACAACGCGCTCAATGCCTGTTGGATGTGGTCGCTGGATCGGATGCCCCGGCACTGGGAAGCCGCAAGAACCACCGCGAGGCCAATCGCAATAGCCGTAATGGAAGGCTGCAGACGCGGCAGGAAGCGGGCCAGCAACTCAGCCGATGCAATGGCGGCGTAGCCCACCGCGGCTGTATTCGAAAGCCAGTCACACCAACCCGTGGCGAATCCCGCCGCCGGCCCAAAAGCGCGATTGGTGAACACGAAAAAACCACCCGCGCGCGGCGTCATGGTGGAAAGTTCAGCAACGCAGAGAGCGCCCAGTAAGGAGTAGACGCCGCCTGCGATCCAGATGGCGTAGATGGCCCAGGTTTCCGGAAGTAACTCGGCGATGGTGCCTGGGCGGCGCAGGATTCCGACGCCGATGGTGCCGCCCACCGTGATGGCCAGCCCGAACGCGATTCCAAAGGCGCGGTGCAGCTGCCCGAATTTTCTAGAGTGGCCTGGCGGCATACTGATAACTATGTCCTCATCTCTGGCAAACGGACGCACGATTCCGTCGCACTGGTACACCGATTCAGCAGTGTTGCACACAGAGATCGACAAAATCTTCCGGCGAACCTGGCAGCCCGCGGGATATGTCGACAAGGTGTCCCGGCCAGGGGAGTATCTGGCTTGCGAAGTCGCCGGGGAACCTGTAGCCATTGTGCGCGGAAACGACGGCGTTCTGCGCGGCTTCTCCAACGTTTGCCGTCATCGAGCCTCCATCATTCTGGAGGGCCACGGATGCGCAAAGTCCCTCCGCTGTCCCTACCATGCCTGGACCTATGGGCTGGATGGCAAGCTTCTGGTTGCCCCGGAATTTGAGGGCGTCGAGGACTGGGATTTGAAACAGGTCTCGCTGCCGCCGGTTCGCGTTGCTGTCTGGGGGCCGTTTGTCTTTGTGAATATAGACGGCCAGGCGCCGCCGCTGGCGGAGGTGATGGGAGATATTCCCGCGCAGGTGGCGGAGTTGGGATGTCCTATAGATCAGCTGCATTTCTCTTATCGCCGGGACTACCTGATCAATTGCAACTGGAAGGTCTATGTGGATAACTACCTGGAGGGTTACCATCTGCCGGCCGCGCACCCTTCGTTATTTCGCGAGCTGGATTATAACCAATACCGCGTGGACACATTCCGTTACTACTCCTCTCAATACGCGCCGATTCGGCCGCCGCGTCCCGGCCGTGATGAACCGCGCCGGTATAGTCGGGAAGACGCGGGCAATCGCGCGCTCTATTTCTGGATCTTCCCGAACTTCATGTTGAATGTGTATCCGGACAACTTGAGCAGTAACATCATTCTGCCCGTGGGACACGACAAGACCCTGACGATTTTTGAGTGGTTTACCTACCCCAGGAACGGGCAAGCCTCTGAGATCGCGGCGGATACGGTGGAGTTCAGCGATGAGATTCAGCAGGAGGATATCAAGATCTGCGAAAACGTGCAGAAGGGTTTGCGGTCGAGCACCTATGACAGGGGCCGCTACTCCGTGAAGCGCGAGAACGGAGTGTTCCATTTCCACCGTCTCGTGGAGGAATTCCTTTCGCGATAGACTATCACCAAACGGCCATGCAATCCCTCAGTCGCGCCCTGTTTCTCACTCTCGCGGCCACCGGCCTCCATGCGGCGTCGGCCGACTTCGCGCGCGACATCCAGCCGATCTTTCAGAAGCGCTGCATCATGTGCCACGGCGCGCAAATGCAGATGGCCGGGCTTCGCCTCGACAACCGCGATCTCGCGATGAAGGGGAGCCTGTCCGGGCCCGTGATCAAACCGCACAGCGCGGCGTCCAGCCGGCTAATCGTAATGGTGACGGGCGCCGAGAAGAAAGTGATGCCGCCCAGCGGACCGCCGTTGACGCCAGATCAAATCGGCGCTCTGAAATCGTGGATCGACGCGGGCGCGGCCTGGCCGGATTCCGCTCGCATCATTGCTCCGGCTTCGGCTACCAGGCTTTGGTCGTTGCAGCCCGTGGCGCACCCGCAGCCCCCCGTGGTGAAAGACCGGGCATGGCCCGTAAATGACATCGATCGTTTCGTGTTGGCGCGGCTCGAAGCCGAGAGCATTCAGCCATCGCCGGCGGCGGATCGCGTCACCCTGATCCGCCGTGTTTCGCTGGATCTGACGGGCTTGCCGCCAACGCCGGCGCAGGTGGACGCCTTCGTCAAAGATAAAAGCGCGGATGCCTACCCGCGCGCGGTGGATCGCCTGCTGGATTCGCCGCATTTCGGTGAGCAATGGGGGCGCTATTGGCTGGACCTGGCGCACTATGCCGATAGCGATGGATTCGAAAAGGACCTCACCAGGAAGTCCGCCTGGCGGTACCGGCAGTGGGTGATCGATGCGATCAATCGCAACATGCCCTTCGATCAATTCTCCATCCAGCAGATCGCCGGCGATGAATTACCGGAGGCCACCGCCGAGACGCGCACGGCGACGGGTTTCTTTCGGAATACGCTGACCAATCGCGAGGCGGGAACCAGCCGCGAGCAGGATCGCTACGAACAACTGGTGGATCGCACTGGAACCTTTGGGACCGTCTGGCTGGGCATGACCGTGCGGTGCGCGCAATGCCACAACCACAAGTTCGATCCTATCTTGCACACAGACTTCTATCAGATACTGGCGTTCTTCGATAAGTCGCGCGAATTGAACATCGATGCTCCTGTTCCCGGCGAGGTAGGGCCTTACCTTCTCGCCAAGCCGGAGTATGAGAAAAAGCGGCGAGCGCTGCTGGAATGGGCCAACCAGCCCGCGTTACAGGCACAATGGGAAACGCAACTGAAGCGGGCGATTCAAGACCCCGGCAAGGATGTCGCGTGGGATTTCTGGGTCACTCAGAACCGCGTGATGATCGATAACTTCGACCGCTTGATTCTACGGCCGGATACAAGAACTCCACGCGAGAATGAAATCCTCACCGATTACTTCCTGGATAACTACGGCCCCGAAGTAAGCAAAGACAAGATTGCGGCGAAGCATTGCGATGCCGCAGCCAAGGCGATCCACGATCTGGACTCCCGCTTTCCCCGGATGTCCGAGGCGATGACGCTGGCCGACGACCCCGATCCGCACCGTACGTTCACTCATCCCAAGGGGGACATCAAGAATAACGCCGTGGAAGTGCAGCCCGATTCACCGTCGTTTCTACCGCCTCTGAAAAAAGACGGCCCGGTGAACCGCCTGGCCCTTGCGCGCTGGCTTTTCACGCCCGAAAATCCACTTACCGCGCGCGTCGCCGTGAACCGTTATTGGCAGGAGCTCTTCGGACAGGGTCTTGTGTCGACCAGCGATGACTTTGGAACACAAGGGTCAAAACCGTCTCATCCTGAGCTTCTCGACTGGCTCGCGAACGACTTTCGGGACACCGGTTGGGACGTGAAGAGAATGATCCGGCAGATTGTTCTTTCGGCGACGTACAAACAGTCTTCGCATGCTCGTCCGGAGCTCGACCAGAAAGATCCGTTGAATGTTCTGCTGGCGCGCCAGTCTCCGACGCGCCTGCCCGCGGAATCGATTCGCGACGAAGCTCTGGCGGTGAGCGGCTTGCTCAATCCAGCGATTGGCGGCAAGAGCGTTCATCCGCCGCAACCCGCGGGCGTCTCCGAGCTCACTTATGCGGGAAGCGCGAAATGGCGGGACGATACGGGTGTGGATCGCTATCGCCGCGGGCTCTACATTCATTACCAGCGCACGGCGCCCTATCCGTTTCTGGTGAACTTCGATGAGCCCGATTCGGAGATGGCGTGCACGCGCCGCCGTAGTTCCGATACTCCGCTGCAGGCGTTGAACCTGATGAACGATCCGGTATTTTTCGAATCCGCGCAGGCCCTGGCGTGGCGCCTGGAACAGGAAACCCCGAACGACTTTCCGTCGCGGCTCAACTATGCGTACCGGCTGTGCTTTGGACGAACTCCGGATGCGGCCGAGCGCCAGCAACTGCAGGCTTACTTTGCCACCCAGCCGCCGGATTATGCATGGACCGGGGTGGCGCGCATTTTGATGAATACGCACGAATTTATAACGCGGGAGTAACCAATGGATTTTCCTGACCTGAGCCGCATTCGCAGCCGCCGGCATTTCTTTCGAGAAGTTGGCGCGGGAATTGGCACAATGGCTTTGGCGAGCCTTCTGGAAGGCGAAAGCGGGAACCCGCTTACGCCCCGGAAACCCCACTTTGCGCCGAAGGCGAAGAATGTCATCTTCCTGTTCATGGAAGGGGGACCCAGCCAGCTCGACTTATTCGATCCCAAGCCGGATCTGCAGAAGTGGAATGGCAAGCCGCTGCCGGAATCGTATACCAGGAATCTGCAGTTGGCGTTCATCAAGCCCAATGCGGCGGTGCTGGGCAGTCCTTATGCGTTCGCTCCGCGGGGCCAATCCGGCATGGAAATCAGCGAACTCTTGCCGCATCTCGCGGAAGTCTCGGATGATATCTGCCTGGTTCGGTCCATGCACACCGACGCGTTCAACCATCATCCCGGCCAGTTACTCTTGTTCGCCGGCACCACGCAGGTCGGGCGTCCGTCGATGGGGTCGTGGGTGGTCTATGGGCTGGGCAGCGAATCCAAGAATTTGCCTGGCTTTGTGGTGCTGAGCTCAGGGACGGGAACCAGCGGAGGAGAATCGAACTTTTCCAGCGGATTTCTTCCGTCGACTTACCAGGGGACGATGTTCCGCAGCTCCGGCGAGCCCATCGTGTATCTGGCGAATCCGCCCGGAATCAGCCGCGAGTTGGAGCGCCGGGAACTCGATGTGATGAAGAGTTTGAACGAGGAGCATCAGCGTGTAACGGGCGATGCGGAGATCGCTTCCCGCATTGCCAACTATGAGCTCGCCTTCCGAATGCAGGCGGCCGCGCCGGAATTACTCGATTTCTCGAAGGAATCCGCGTCAACGCTCGATATGTATGGCGTAAACGATAAAGACATGAAGCAGTTTGGCACAAACTGCCTGCTGGCGCGCAGGCTGGTGGAGCGCGGAGTCCGATTCGTGATGTTGATGCATGCCAGTTGGGATCACCACACGGACCTCAAGAAGGAACTATCCAGGCAGTGCTTACGAACCGACCAGCCCGCCGCCGCGCTGGTGAAGGACCTGAAGCAGAGGGGAATGCTGGACGAAACGCTGGTTGTCTGGGGCGGGGAATTCGGACGCACCCCGATGAGTGAAATCCGCAAACCGGAGGATGCCAATAACGCAGGGCGCGATCATCATCCGGTGGCTTACAGTATGTGGATGGCTGGAGGCGGAATCAAGGGTGGCCGCGTTCTGGGAAAGACGGACGACCTATGTTTTAACATCGTTGAAGATCCGATCCATGTTCACGATCTTCAGGCGACTTTATTGAACCAGCTCGGCTTCGATCACAAACGGCTGACTTACCGCTATATGGGGCGGGATTTCCGTTTGACGGATGTGGAAGGCAATGTAGTTCAGAAGCTGATCAGTTAGTGGAACCGGTCAACTGACCTCGGTCTGGGGGATCTTCCGGGTGGCTTCATGCTCGCGCCGTGCGTGATGCGCCTGTTTGTGAATCTCGCCAATGCTCATGCCGGTCAACATGACGGCAATCGCGCCCACTACCATCGGCGGGGCAGTGATGAAGAAATATGCGATCAAGGCGAAACTCTTCGCGTTGAAAGGTTCCACCATCAATAAGTGCAAGCCGAATTCGCCCGCGCGTTGAAAGACGCCGAGGTTTCCCGGCGCCGCCGGCACCAGGGTGACGAAGCGGATCACCAACAACACAAATGCGGAATCCTTCAAGCCGAAGTCGAAGTTGAAGGCCCTTGCGAAACAGAACATCGCCAGGAATTGGCAAAGGAAGTAAAGGAAGGTGAGGGCGAAACCAATCCCGAGGGTACGCCAGTTGCCAAGTAAATGAATCTCCTCCAGTAGATGGATAAACTTGCAGGTCCACTTGCCGCCGGATACCACCCGGTGCGCGTGAGTCCTGTAGAACAACACGAGAAGGAACACGGCTGTCACCGATCCGACGATGACGGCGAACACGAACATGCTGTCGCGAAGCTCCCAAGGCAGATTGGGGACGTCGAGCGAGGTCAGATAGAACAAGGAGACCATCGCGATTCCGTCCATGATGCGTTCAATCGCGGCGGAAGTAAACGAGAGCGAGAGTGGTACACCGGCCCAGCGGGTCAGCAAGTAGGGGCGGATCAGTTCCCCAGCCTTCAACAGCAGAACGTCGTTGGCGAAGATTCCGATGAACGTCGCACGGGTGCATTGCAGCATGGAGGGCTGTTCCGCGGGACTGAGTATCACCAGCCAGCGCCACCCGTCGACAACATAAGTAACCAACTCGAATGCAACGCCGAGCAACACCCACGGCCAGATCAGATGCTCGACGTCACGGCCCAGTTCCCCGTAGTCGAACTTTCGGAACGCGAGAAAAAGGCTGACGATAGAGACCGCGAATCCGGCGGCGGGAAACAACCAATTCGGTACCTTCGGTCGTTTCGTTCGAACGGGCGAGTCGGACATTCAAGGCGCTTATGCCACTCTGATTCTCGCACGCCCCTCAACGGGAAGGCTATTTCGTTGGCGCTGTGAACGCATAGAGCATATCTCCGGCGCCCACCACCAGAAATTGTTTGCCGTCGCGCTCGTAGGTCATCGGTCCATTCGAGATCTGAGCGGCCAGCGTGGTGTGCCAGAGAATCTTTCCAGACGCAGGATCAAAGGCGATCAGGTTGTTTGAGGGATCGCCGGAGAAGAGTAATTTTCCGGCGGTGGTGAGCAAGCCTGAGACCGAACCGCCCGCGCCCGGAAACGTATGGCTCCAGCGAACCTTACCGGTCTGGTAGTCAATGGCTTTGAGCGACGATTGCGACCATACGCCGCTATCCCTTCCGCCGTAGCCTTCCGGCCGGTCGTCTGTATCGGTGAGATAGTAAATGCTGTAAGATTCAACGGCGCTCACATAGAACAATCCGTTTTCCGGATCGAAACTGGGCGGCGGCCAGTTAGTCGCCCCGCCCGAGGCGGGATTCACCAGTGTGCCATCGGTCTTAGGTTCCTTCGCGGGATTAGGAATCGGTTCGCCGCGCGCATCAATACCCTTCGACCAATTGAGGCTGACGAACGGAGATGTGACAAGGTGCTTCCCATTGGTCCGATCGAGAAGGAAGAAATAGCCATTGCGGGCGGCTTGAGCGAGCAGTTTGCGCGGCTTACCCTCGAACTCCGCGTCAAAAATCACCGGCGTCTGAACGGAGTCCCAGTCGTGCGTGTCGTGCGGCGAGGGCTGGAACCACCAGACAAGCTTGCCGTTGTCCGGGTTCAGGGCGACGATGGAACAGGTCCAAAGATCGTCACCTTTGCGCCCCTGGCCGGCGTGCACGGGATTGGGGTTGCCGGTGCCCCAATAGATGAGGTTCAACTGCGGATCGTAAGTGCCGGGCATCCAGGTCATGCCGCCGCCGTGCGACATCGATTCCTTGTCGGGCCACGTTTCGGAACCAGGCTCGCCTGGGCTCGGTTCGCTGTTCCAGCGCCATTGCACGTTTCCCGTTTCGGGGTCGCGCGCTTCAAGGTAACCCGGAACATCCAGCGAATCTCCACCGACTCCAACTAATACATGGTTCCCGACCACCAGCGGAGCCGGCGTGGCGAAGTATTGCTGCTTCACATCCGCGATCTCGACGCTCCAGCGCAGCTTCCCCGTGTTCCTGTTGAGCGAGACAAGGTAATCGTCGGGGGTTTCAAAAAAGAGCCAATCGCCGTAGATACCGACGCCTCGATTTCCGATATGAATTCCGCCCTTGGTCTGCCATTTGAAATGCCAGAGCTCGCGGCCTGTGATGGCGTCCACCGCCCACGCATGATCCGGCACGGTGAAGTAAAGAACGCCATCCACTTCGAGAGGAGTAGATTTAATTTGTCCGCCAAATGGGTTGCCGCCTCCACTATCGGCGTGATACACCCAAGCGAGGTGCAGATCGCGGATATTGGTCGAATTGATCTGCGATAAGCTGCTAAAGCGCTTCCCGGAATAGTCTCCGTTGTAGCTGGGCCAGGTGTCTACAGGCGGCTTCAGGAGCTTCGCCGGATCCAGACCGTCGCCCAGCAGCGCGGCTGCCACCACGACTAATCCAAGTGCCCGATAAGAGATCATTTCAGCGTCTCCAGATAAGCCAGGATGTTATGCATATCCGCGTCCGTATATTGTTTGAGTAACTCTTCATGGCCTTTCAGTGGGTCATGAACTTCCACCCGAATCTGACTTTCCTCCGATAACGGCCAGGAATGGTACTCGCCATCGGAGTCGATAAGCGAAACACTGAAGTCGTCGATCGTTTTCAATGCGCCCGAATAGGTCTTCCCACCCGGCACGGTCACGGTAACGGTGACTTGAGACCGGGGATCTACCGGTGCCGAAGGCATGCCTGGAAAAGTGTGCGTGACAGGGTAGAGGAATCGCGACTGCAAAGCGACAGGCTCATACTTCGCGGCAATGTGGGCCAGGTCGCCCTCAGAGGAGTGGCACGAGGCGCAGCGTTGCTGGAAGGTTGCCCGTCCGGTCCCCGCATCGCCGGTGTTCACATTCAGAATTTTATAGTTCATCCGGTTTACGGCGGACTGCCCGCGCTCCAATAGGAATTGCGCAATGTCCTTGACCTGAGATTCGGTAAAGGCAAACTTGGGCATCCCTTTATCGGGCCGGCCGTTCAGGATCACAGGACCAATCTGGGTGCCGCTGCCCTCGTCGTGAAGGACCAGAACGGATCGAACCAGGTCGGGACCGGAGTTGCCTCCGTTAGCGTTCGAGCCGTGGCAAAAACCGCAATTGGCCACGAACATCTTCTGGCCGCGATCCACTGCTTCGGGATTGGGCGTGGCATTGAGCCCGAAGAACATCCGCCCGATATCTACTCTGGGATGGGCCGCGGGTTCCTGCGCTCGCAACGAGCAGATGCAAGAGAAACCAGCAACGATGCCGTATGTCAACTTTGATCGAGGAAACCGCATGTGTGGATTCCTAAACAATATCGCAATCGAGAATCACCGCGCCCGTTGTCGATCTGGTGTTTAATGGTAGTTAACCATTTTGCAACACGCGAACCCGACGCACAGAGATGTGGATACCAGTGCGCTGCGCATTCTGATTCTTAGCACCCCGAAGACGGGCAATACCTGGCTCGCCCGCCTGCTCAGTGCGATATACGATCTACCCCAGCAAGGTCTCCTTCACCCATTCGACCCGAAGCAGGCCGCGGCGTTGGGTGGTCGCTGGGTGTTATTCCACCACGTTCGTCCAACGCCCGAAATCCTCGATTGGATCGAAGAGATCAATCCTGTTCTGGTAACGGCGATTCGCCATCCCGCCGACATCCTGGTCTCGCTTTACCACCACGTTCGCAGGTTCCAAGCGGCAGAAATCGAAGCAAGCGCTTTGAGAGCGATGCTGACCAGCCCCTACGAGCGATCTGAAATCTTAAGCGACGCGAGCGGCAGCTTTCAGGATGATTTGGAGTGTTCACTGAGTTGGATGCGAACCGGCAGGGTTCATACTGTCCGCTACGAAGACCTGTGGCGTGACGCGCATCGGGAACTGGCCAGGGTGACTTCGCTCATTTGCCCCGTGCCCGAACGAAACATTGATCTCGCGATTGAGCGTTGTGATTTCTCCCTCATGCGGCGCCTGGCTGGAAAGCATGGGGGATTCTTTCGCGAGGGAAAGGTCGGGGGCTGGCCGCAGGTTCTGCCTGAAGATGTTTGCGAGGGGTTATGCCGAGAACCCTACCAGGCGCTAATCGAAGAGCTCGGTTATTCGATGGACCCGGCCGATCCCATCATCGCGGCGCCGCGCGTTCGCCAGGCGTCGCTGAATCCATTCAAGAAATCAGGAGAAGTGGCAGTGGAGGAAAGTGCCTTGGAGGAAAGCCCGGAGGAAGCCCGTTTTCAAAATGGTGTGCCCACGGCGGCTCTACTGGTGGATCTCTATTTGTATTTATGCCGCAAGTGCAACTGGGAGGGGGATCCGGCTGCTACCGGGCCGCGTTCTTTTTTCGAGTGGTTGAACCAGCCGTGTGAAGTTGGGGGGAACGGCAGCTATGGCCCAATTCTGATCACCAATGCCGCGTTCCAATTACATAGTTTGCGGCCGGACCTGAGACAAACATTCATCGATCTGCGGGGGCCCGCGCGCGCCGATTATGCGGATTGGTTTGTCCGTGCCGGCGCGCAGATCGTAGAACTGGACCCTCATTTCATCGAGCCCGTGCGGCGTAGCCTGGTGGAGTGGGCGGGAACCCGTTGGCAGGACGATTACGAGGATTGGGCGTGGTGGCCGAAGCTTCCGAACTTCGCGATGCACCTCTATCATCAGTCTCAGGATCTGCAAGCGGCATTTCCCGATATCCTGTGCTTCGACCGGTGGAGCTTTCTCGAATGGATCATTGCCCACCAGGCGGAGGCCGACATCAATCCGGAGTTTGTGGAACCCGTTGCCAAATCCCTCAAGAGGCTTGCCAAACTGAGGAGCGTGGGGCGCTTTATACCGGGAGCCCGGGTGGGAAGCGCGGGGGCAGGCGGCAGCTAACTATGATCACGCGGTTTGTTTGTGCCATTCTATTTCTCTCCGTCCTTCAGATAGGGCGCGGCAGTTCCGATCCGTGGACGCCGCAAGAGACCATTCAGCCCCAGAAACTGGCGAAGGCGCTCGCGGGCGGTCCGGAAGTCCTGATGGTGGGCCCGCGAATTCTCTTCAACGGGGCGCATATCGCAGGCGCAGTCTACGCAGGGCCCGCGGGGAAACCGGAAGGCCTGGAAACCCTTTCCAAAGCAGCGGCCTCCATCGCGAAGGACCGCCAAATTGTTCTTTATTGTGGCTGCTGCCCGATGGAGAGGTGCCCCAACATCCGTCCCGCTTTTCAGAAGTTGAAGGAACTGGGCTACCGTCGGGTGAAGGCTCTGATCCTTCCCACGAATCTGCACGACGATTGGATCGCCAAAGGCTATCCGGTGGAGAAAGGCGACATTCCTCGCTAATGTCGGCAGGCCAGAGAGAGGCGCACCGCACCGAGAGAACCGGCTGGCTACGCGCAGCGGTGCTGGGCGCGAACGACGGTATCCTTTCCACCTCGAGCCTGGTGCTGGGTGTGGCGACGGCGCATGGGACACACGGGAACGTATTAATCGCGGGCTTCGCAGGATTGGTCGCCGGGGCGATGTCGATGGCGGCTGGGGAGTACGTGTCGGTTCACTCACAGGCGGACACAGAAAAGGCCGATCTGGCTCTTGAGAGCGAGGAGATCAAGAACGACAATGCCGGCGAGCATCGGGAACTGGCGGCTATTTATGTCGCGCGGGGCCTTGATCCCGCGCTTGCCAAGCAGGTTGCCGAGCAGTTGATGGCGCATGATGCGCTGGGTGCGCATGCGCGGGACGAATTGGGCATTTCGGAGACCGTCACCCCTCGTCCGATACAGGCTGCGCTGGCGTCGGCCGCCAGTTTCGGTGTCGGAGGAGCGGTGCCTTTGCTGGTGGCTGCGTTCGTGCCGGAACCGATCCTTGCCTACGTGGTGGCGGGAACGTCACTCGTGTTTCTTGCGCTCCTGGGAGGGTTGGCGGCAAGCGCGGGCGGCGCCGGCCTGTTGACGGGCGCGCTGCGGGTAACCTTCTGGGGTGCTCTGGCCATGGCGATCACGTCGGCCGCGGGGGCCATTTTCGGGGCAGTGGCCTGAGTATTTTGATTGCTACGACGAATGTGCGATGATCGCGATCTTCGCGGCATTCGCCGCCGCCAGCATTTCGTCGCGATCTAACATCAGTGTTCGTTCAGCATCTACCGCGAGCGCGGTGGTATTCGTCTCGCGCATGGTGGCGATTGTGCCCGGTCCAATTACCGGAACATCGAAAAGGAGATGATGGCGCCGGGATGCGGATTTGACCAGAGTGATGGGTTTGCCTTCCACTAGTGAGGCGGCGCGGCGCAGCATGGAATCCGTGCCTTCCATGGCTTCTACAGCCACGCAGGCTCGATCTGAAATGGCCACGCTCTGCCCCAGATCCAGCGCCGCCAGCGCGTGCGCGATGCGCCTCCCGTATTGGATGTTCGCCTCTTCATCCTTATTGGGTTTCCGCCGGGTAAGTACTCCCTCCGGCGCCAGTAAGTGCTTCAGCAGGCGCGTGGAGTCTACTAACTCGATCCCTTCGTCATGCAGCACTCTGGTAACCGCGCCGATCAAGGCGTCCGTGTTCTTGCGATCCAGAACGGCGAGTACTTTGACCAGACGCCAATCCGGCTGAATCGACGAGAAGATGCTGGCGTGCTTCACCTGGCCGGCCATCATGATCTGAGTAACGCCCTCGCGATGGCAGATATCAATCAACTTACTCAGCGCGCCCAGCGAAATCCAATGGCATTTCGATGCGAGCGCTTCTACTTGCGCGGAAGCCTCCTCTTTGATCGCGATCACGATGACCTCATCCCCTGCCTGACGCGCGCTTTCGAGGGCGAGGATGGGAAAGCGGCCGTTGCCGGCGATGAGACCATACTTCATCTATTTAATGAAGCCGCGCTGGGACGAGGCGATAAAGTCGAGCAATTCCCGGACTTCGGCGGTCTCCGGTACCTCCGCTTGAATGCGCGCCAAAGCCTGCGATGTGTTGAGACCGGCGCGGGTCAGCAGGCGAAAGGCAGTCTGCAGAGGTTCAATGGCCTCCGCGGCGAACCCGCGTCTCTCGAGACCCGTGCCGTTTGCGCCAAAAACCTTCGCTTCGCGCTCGGTGACGGTATTGGAAAAAGGAAGAACATCCCGCGTGATCACGCTATAGCCACCAACGATGGCGTGCCTTCCGATGCGGCAGAATTGATGGACGCCGCTGGACGCCCCCACCCAGGCCCAATCGCCCACCACGACATGACCACCCAGAGTAGCCGCGTTCGATAGCACGCAGTGATTCGATATGGTCACGTCATGCGCTACGTGGACATAGGCCATGAGCAAATTGTCGCTGCCGATGGTGGTGCGGAATCCGCCGGCTTCAGTACCGCGATGAAGGGTGACAAACTCACGGATCGTGTTACGGTCGCCGATGTGGGTTTCAGCGCGCTCCCCTTTGTACTTGAGGTCCTGTCCGGCGACGCCCACCGTGGAGTAAGGATAGAAGAGATTGTCTTCGCCAATCCACGTCGGCCCTTCGCAGTAGACGTGCGCCATCAGCCGCGTGCGCGCCCCAATATGCACCTCCGCCCCGACGATGGAATAGGGGCCAACCTCCGCTTCGGGATGTACGCTCGCCGCGGCATCGACGAGTGCGGTCGAGTGAACGGGCATCTATTCTGCCGGGGCTTCGGCGGCTTGCGCTACTTTATCAACCAGACTGCACATCAGGTCGGCTTCGGCGACTAAGACGCCATCGACGGTAGCTTTTGCGGTAATCTTCGCCACCGAGATCTTGTTCTTCGTGATGATGGCTTCCATCCGTAACTGGTCGCCGGGTACGACGGGCTTACGGAACTTGGCGCGTTCCACCGATACCAGGAACACCAGCTTATTTTCGCGATCCGGAATCTGGCCCAGCACCAGCACGCCGGCCGTCTGGGCCATGGCCTCAATGATCAGCACGCCGGGCATAACGGGAAACTCCGGGAAATGGCCCTGAAAGAAAGGTTCATTGGCGGTCACATTCTTGATGCCGACGATGCGCTCTTTCTCCAGTTCAACGATGCGATCGACCAGCAGCATCGGGTAACGATGCGGCAACAAGGCGCGGATCGCGTGGATATCCAGAATTGACATGGGAAGTCGCTATTATACAACCCATAGATGATGAAGACCTTGGAGTGGGCGCGGGCGCACGTGGCGGAAACCATCGAGCTGATTCAGGAAATGGTGCGGATCGAATCGCCCAGCGACGACCCGGCGGCGCTCGGCCGATTCGCGAGTTGGTTCCGCGGCATGGCGGAGGAGCGTTTCGGAGCGAGGGTCAAGACCGCGCGCGGCGGCCATTTGCTTTGCGAGTTTCCGCTCCCCGGCCGCCGTCGCTATGGCGGGCGGATTCTGATTCTGGGCCATTACGATACCGTGTGGCCCATGGGAACGCTGACGCGCATGCCTTGTGTGGAGCGCGATGGAAGGCTGTGGGGCCCCGGTGTGCTCGATATGAAGGGCGGCGTGGCCTTGGCGCTGATGGCCGTGAAGGCGCTGCGGGAGCTTGAAACTAAGGTCCCTGCGCGCGTTCTATTGCAACTGAACGCGGACGAGGAAACGGGCAGCCACAGTTCGCGCGCTCTTACGGAGAAGAATGCGCTGGCGAGCCGGGCGGTTCTGGTGATTGAGCCTGGAACCGGGCTCAGCGGGAAATTGAAGACGGCGCGGAAAGGCGTGGGCGATTACCACATTCGCGTGAAAGGACGAGCCTCGCATGCAGGGGTCGATTTCGAGGCGGGCGCCAGCGCGGTGCTGGAACTCTCGCGGCAGTTATTGAAAGTTGCCGAATTCACGGACATCGCCAAAGGGATTACGGTGAATCCGGGCGTGGTGGCGGGTGGCACGCGCTCCAACGTGGTGGCCGCGGAAGCCACCGCGCACGTCGATATTCGCATCGCGAAATTGCGCGATGCGAAGCCGCTCGATGAGAAGTTTCGGGCGCTCAAGCCGTTTGACAAACGCTGTTCCATTCAAGTGGAAGGCGGGCTGAACCGGCCACCGATGGAACGAACCAAAGGCGTGGCGGGATGGTTTCGCGAGGCTGAGCGCCGGGGTCGCGAGATGGAAGTGGAAGTGGAAGAATCCGCCACCGGAGGCGGATCGGACGGCAATTTTACCGCTGCGCTGGGTGTACCAACGCTCGATGGTCTGGGTGCGGTTGGAGAAGGAGCGCATGCAGCGAACGAGAACATGCTGGTGGACCGCATCGCGGATCGTGTGGCATTGCTGGCAGGATTGCTTACGCCCAGTTCTGAATGATCAGCGGAGACCGAATTCGCGCGTAAAGCGACGTGTTGTTGGTGACCAGAACGGCCGCGGCGGAAAGGGAATGCGCGGCAATCATCATGTCGAGTTCGCCGATTTGCTGCCCCGTCGTCATCAGGTGATGGCGGATCTCGGCGTAGAACTCGGCGGCTTCCGCATCCCATGAGAGCACCCTGACGATTTTCAGGAACCGCTTCACACCCACGTGTAAGCGATGTTCGGGGGGAAGGCGCTTCAGACCATAAAGCAGTTCCGCGCGGGTCATCGCGGAGACACAGACCATGGAGGGCTCAAGCGCCGATAATTCCGCTTCGACTTTGGGAGAACGCCCTTTGATGATGTCGCTCGATATATCTGTATCGAGCATATAGAGCGCGCTCACTTAGTCGTCGGCGAAGAGATCGCGCTCTTGAGGGGGAGTATTCATGGGGCGGTCGGTTAAGAAGTCGTCGGGCACGTTGATAGAGTGCATCGTGTCGAAGAATTCTCGCCAAACTTTTGCGCCGGGGCGATTGGAGAGGATTACGTCGCCAGTGACTTCATCACGCCTCACGTAGACCTCGTGGCCCTCGAAGCGAAACTCGGCGGGTAAACGCACCGCCTGGCTGGAACCGTTTTTGAACAGCTTTGCGATCTTTGTATCGAGCATGGGCAGGGTCTCCTTCGGAGTCTATACTATGGTATATACTGACGTGGCTCGGGAATGCAAAGAGAACTTTGTTGCTTCCTGCGTTCGACCCTCCCGTAGCCCACGCGAAAACCGCTAAAATCCGCTCAAATCCATCGAGCTGAAGATCAAAAGAAACGCCACGATGAGAAAAACCGCATTCACATAATCCACGAAGATTTCGAGGCTGACGAGACGCCACTCGCCGACGTGCTGTGAAGCTGCGATCAGCCAGACGGTTCCGGCCAGCACGTGCGCCGCCAGAATCCCGGTTATGCCGTAGTACGAGATGCCGAGCGCCGCCACATGCCAGGGATTGGAGAGCAATTGCACATGCTCGAAGAAATAGAGGCGTCCCCATTCCATGGCCAAAAGAAACAGAAACGTGCCCCAACCCACGACCGCCAGTGCAACCATTCGCTGGGCCATCGCGAGATCTTTTTCTTTCGCGTACTGGACTGCTACACGCATGGTGCCGCTGGCCGCGAGGGCAAACATGATCATGGCTACGGTCATCAGACCGGAAGGGAAGTGCAGTGGACGAGGCCATGTGGGGGAAGCGGCGCGGGCCACAAGATAGGCGGAGATCAAAACGAAGAAGAGGAGCGCGTCCCCGACTAAGAGAAGGGGCAGTCCTTTTTCGCGGCGGTTGATGCGGCGTGCCTGTGCTGTGATCGCGCTGAGTGCGGTGCTCATCCCCAGAATAGAAACAGCGCCATCAGGCACAACCACATCACATCGAGAAAATGCCAGAAAATGCTGGAGACCAATACGCCGGTTCGTTTGCCCGGTCCGAGTTGAAAGCGCAGCGCGGCAATCCCGACCCACAGCAGAGCCACGAGAGCGCCCACAGCGTGCGCGGCGTGGGTGAGCGTCAGGACGTAGAAGAGGCTGTGGCTCGCGTTGGTGTTCATGTAAACGCCCACGGAACGGAGCTGCATCCACGCGATCGTCTGCCCGACGAGAAAGCCCGTTCCGAGGAATGTGCCGATCCACCACAGCAGATTGAAGCGGTCACGCTTCCCTTTTTTCAAAGCATGGCGCGCCATTTCGATGGCCACGCTGCTCATCAGCAGTAAGACCGTGTTGGGCCAGAGAATGCGGGGGACAGGAAGGGAGATCCAGTTGCGGTTGAGCACATGAGCCAGAATCAACGTGCTGGCGAGCGCCATAAAGGTCATGGTGCTGGCAATCATCCCGATGATGACGCCGGCGACGCCGACCGAGCGGCGCCCGCCGCGGTCCTCATTGGAATCCCCGTCGCCTCCGCCAAAAGAAGGCCCGATTTCTATGGGGGGCAGTCCTCCGCGGTCGCTCTCAATGATTGTTCCGGAAGCGGGCATAGCGCATTTCTATTGTACGGATGCCGAAAGTGGGATGCGAGAGGCAAAGTTCGGGCGGGCAGTCCATAATGGTCCAGGAGATTTTGTGAGCGGGTTTGCTAACCAACCTGAAAATGCCGTAGTCGTTACGAACCTCGTCAAGCGTTACGCGAAAGCGAAGGCCATCGCGGTGGACGATGTATCGTTTGCCGTGCGGCGGGGGGAGATTTTCGGGCTTCTGGGGCCGAACGGCGCGGGAAAGACGACCACCATAGGGGTGCTCACGACGGCGATTGTTCCGACGTCGGGCACGGCCTCAATCGGCGGGGTGAATGTTGCGGAGGATCCGATCGGCGTGAAGCGGCGCATTGCCGTGGTGCCGCAGCAGAGCAATCTGGATCGGAGCCTGAAGGTGCGCGAGATCCTGACGTTCCACGCGGCTTATCACGGGGTGGGGCGGCGCGAGCGTGGCGAGATGGCGGATCGTCTGCTTGAACAACTCGGATTGGGGGAGCGCAAGAACGAGAAGGTGAGCGCGTATTCCGGGGGCATGGTGCAGCGGCTGATGATCGCGCGGGCGCTGATGCACGAACCGGAAGTGCTGTTTCTGGATGAGCCAACGAATAACCTGGATCCGCAATCGCGTTTGTTTCTTTGGGAGAGGATTGGGGAGTTGCGGGCGCGCGGCCTGACCATTTTGATGACCACGCACGACATGGAGGAAGCCGACCATCTGTGCGACCGCATTGCGGTGATGGATCACGGGAAGATTCTGGTGAACGATTCACCAGAGGCGCTGAAGCGAACTCTGCCGGGGAGCAGCGCTCTGGAGTTGCAGACGTTCACGGCCAGCGCGGACCATGCCGGAATGAATGAGCGGATCGCGGCGATGCTGCGATCGCTGCCGGGGACGGCGCGAGTGGATACGACGGCCGACGCGGATTCGGAAGAACCGGGGCATTACACCCACAGGCTTTTTGGCGACAACGTGCATTTGCTGATTGGGAGCGCCGCGCAGGCGATTGCCGAGTGCGGCGCGGAAGTTCGGAATGTGAGCGTGAAGAAGCCCTCGCTGGAAGAGGTTTTTCTGTCGCTCACCGGGAGGCATCTTAGATAAATGGGTTCGCGAACACGATTGGCGTTATCCGCATTGCTGGCCACCTTTCAACGCGATCTGGTGGTGACGGGGCGGGAGTTCGTTCCTTTTCTGATGCAAGCGTTAATGCAGCCTTTGTTTTTTCTATTCATTTTCGGCAAGGTACTGCCGGGGATCGGGCTGGCGGCGCCAAATTTCGCGGCTCTGATGCTGCCGGGGATTGTGGCGCTCACCGGTATGATCGCGGCCATGCAAGGGGTGACGCTGCCGCTGGTGCTGGATCTTGGATTTGCGCGGGAGATCGACGACCGGTTGCTGGCGCCGATGCCGGTTTGGTTCGTGGCGCTGGAGAAGGTGTTGTTTGGGGCGCTGCGGGGCGCGGTGGCGAGTTCCGTGATTTTTCCGCTGGGATGGGTGATTCTGGGGAGCGGCTTCGCAGTGCGGACCGATCGAATGTTCACTCTTGTCGTCATGGTTCTGCTGACCGGCCTGGTGGGATCCACGGTGGGTCTGTTGATAGGCACGATCATCAAGCCTGATCAGATCAGCCTGATGTTCACTTTGATCTTCACGCCGCTGCTGTTCACCGGTTGCACTTACTACCCGTGGGGCGCGCTCGGCCGCATTCGCTGGTTCCAGGTGATGACGCTGCTGAATCCCCTTACTTATGCGGCGGAGGGTTTGCGGTATGCGATGGTGCCGCCAACGGGAGGGCGGGACTTTCCCACGCTCCCGCTGTTCTGGATTCTGCTGGCTCTGCCGGCATCGGTGATTATTGTTTTTCTGCTGGGGAAGCGTACGTTCGGGAAGAGGGTGGTGAATTAGGGTGGAGAATTAAGGAGTGAGCCCCTCCCTTGCGGTCGGGGCTCGTGAAATGCGGCTTGCGGGTGCTGCCTAAACTACGGCGGGAAGAAGAATACTGGACTTCGAGAGAGCCTTCCGTAAGGCTTCCTCGGCTTCTTCCGGACGCATACTGCGCGCGATCGAGATCTCGGAAACGAGCATATGCCGCGCCCGCTCGACCATTTTCTTTTCCCGGAAGGAAAGCGATTTATCAGCCTGCAGGATAAGCAGGCCCTTGAAGACTCCCGCGATCTCTAGAAGATTGCCGCTTTGCATTTTGTCGCTGTTGACTTTAAAGCGGTATTTCCAGTCGGGATGGTTGTGGCATTCGCCCGTGGCCAGATAGTTGAGGACTTTCGTGATTTCGGAAGTCTTTGTGATCCGGCGCAGTCCGATGCTGCCCACGTTGGAAACGGGCACCATTACGGTCATGCTGCTGTAGGCGAGGCGAAGAAGATAGAACTGCTCAGGTTGAGCGCCGAAGTTACGGCTGCTGATGTTTTCGATGGTGCCGACCCCTTGATTGGGGTAGACCACCTTTTCACCGATATCGAACGTCATTTGCGAGGACCCCCCAAAGTGCCGAACGGTGTTGCAGGCTACGTTTGTAACAAATTCATTTGCAGCAAAAGCATCTAATGGTAGGCATAAAAAACTTTTGTGTCAAGTGGGCTTGACATTTCGTGAGCAGCTTCTCCGAGGAGTCTCGTCGAACCCCGGCGCCGGCGGAGAATTCACTTGAGCTTTCGAGCCGCTTTCAATCGAGAGAAGTACTAGAATTCGGACACAATTTCGTTTCAATTCGCCCTGGTAATTGGACTGAATCGCACATCCCTGTAATACGCTCTTCGGTCCGTAAGCTGAAGAGAAGACAAGCAAGTACCAGAATCCTGAAAACCGCCGGACAGACAAATTCGTCTTGACAAGCGATAAAAGTCACGCCTACAATCAAAGGCAAAGCTTGTCCCTTAGAGTTTGGCCACGTTAGCTTCTTCGGTCCGCTCCTCGCCCTCTGTACTCTCAATTTTAAGCACGGAGGAAACAACGCAGGGTCTCTGCGCCCGTTGGATGAAACGCTTACGCCTAGTCGCGTCACTATGTAGTTCCCGCCCACGTGTGCAGTTGAACGCAGCAGCGGGATTTGCGGCCCAGAGCAATACCCGGCTCCCCCAAGCGGGTACGAATCCTCTGACCGATATACGCTTTAGCCAAATTCAAGATTAATGAACCCCTTCGGATTGCTGTTCATGAGCTTCGGTGTCGGCATTCTGGTCGGGTTGACCAGTATGGGTGGAGCTGCGCTGATGACCCCTCTTCTGCTGTTGTTTGGAGGGATGGCGCCGGTGGTGGCCGTTGGTACCGATCTGGCGTATGGCGCCGTGACCAAAATTGTCGGAGCCTGGATGCACTGGAAGCAAAAGACTGTGGATCTGCGGATCGCTCTCTTCATGGCTTGCGGCAGCATTCCGGGCGGTACGTGCGGATTTCTGGCGATCCGGTATATGCATGCGCACGGAATGAACGCGGACAAAATGGTGAAGCAGGCGATTGGTACCGTTTTAGTGATCGGCGCAATCACCATGATTGTCCGGACGCTAAGACGAAGGGAAGATCCCCACCCGAATTCCTTTGTTGAGCGCAATAAGATTTTGTGTACGGTCTTTTGGGGACTGGTCATCGGGTTTTCGGTGGGTATGACTTCGGTGGGAAGCGGTACGCTGATCGCCCCCTTTTTGATGATTCTATTCCCCAACAACCCAGCGCGCGTCGTGGGAACCGATGTCTTCCACGCCGCCATGCTGGTTTCCGCGACGGCGTTTCTGCATGGAAGCGCGGGGCATGTAAATTGGGGGATGGTACCGGTTATGCTGGCCGGATCCATTCCCGGAGTTCTCATTGGCAGCTACCTGGCGCCCCGGTTGCCCAGCCGCCCTTTGCGGGTCGGTCTGGGGTCGCTGCTTTTCGCCACCGGTTATCAACTTGTTTTTAACGCCCATTAGGGGCTCCTAAACGTACTCTGAAAGAATAAAGGCACTCATCTCTTATGAATTCGACGCAAACAACCACCTTGATCACGCCCTATGGGGGCGTCTTAAAAGATCTGCTGGTACCGGATACCGATGTCGAGCGGCTTGTCGCGCACGCTGGCGACCTCGCGTCCATCCAAATCAGCGAACGAACCCTCTGCGACCTGGAACTGCTGGCCGTCGGCGCGTTTTCGCCGGTGGACCGCTTTATGGGCAAGGAAGACTACTTCAGTGTCTTGAACAGTATGCGACTGAAGGATGGGACGGTGTTTCCGATCCCCATCACCCTCACCGTCGTTGACCCGAGCTTGTACAAGGTGGGTCAGGAAATCGCCCTGCGCAGCGCGAAGAATAACCGCCTCGCGATCATGACGATTGAAGAGATTTACGAGCGCGATCCTGAACTGGAAGCTCAGAAGGTTTGCGGAACTCTGGACGCGAAGCACCCATTTGTCGCCGAGATGAAGCGCTGGGGCCGGTTCAACCTTTCGGGACCTCTGCAGGTTCTCGAAATCCCCCGCCACTACGATTTTCCGGAGTTGCGCCACACCCCGAAGCAGGTACGCGAGATGCTGGAAGCCATGTCCAACCCCAACGTGGTGGCGTTCCAGACGCGCAATCCGATGCATCGCGTTCACGAAGAACTCACCAAACGGGCGGCCGAGGAGTCCGGCGCATGCCTGCTCCTGCAGCCGGTGGTGGGAATCACCAAGCCGGGCGACGTGGATACCTACACACGCGTCCGCGTCTACAAAGCGCTGGTGGACAACTATTACGACGAAGTCAACACTCTTTTGAGCCTTCTGCCCCTCGCCATGCGCATGGCTGGACCGCGCGAAGCTCTGTGGCATGCGATCATCCGGCGCAACTACGGCGCCAACCACTTCATCGTGGGACGCGATCATGCCGGGCCGGGCGTCGATTCCACCGGCAAGCCGTTCTACCGCGGTACGGAAGCGCGCGAACTGGTCGCTGAACACTCCGCGGAGATCGGCGTCAAGATGCTGCCGTTCGACGAAATGGTATACCTGCCTGAGGAAGATCGCTATGAGCAGGTGACCCGCGTGCCCGAGGGCGCTAAGATCGCCAATATTTCCGGTACCCAGGTGCGCAATGATTTTCTGGCCAAGGGCAAGCAATTGCCCGAATGGTTCACCCGGAAAGAGACGGCTGCCGTTCTGCGGTCGGCCTACCCCCCGCGGACCGAGCAGGGCTTCACGGTGTGGTTCACCGGGCTGCCGAGCGCGGGCAAGAGCACCATCGCCGAAATTCTTACGGTGATGTTGAATGAGCGCGGCCGTCAGGTGACGGTGCTCGATGGCGATGTGGTCCGCACGCATTTGTCGAAAGGCCTCGGCTTCTCGCGCGAGGATCGCGATCTGAATATCAACCGCATCGGCTTTGTGGCCTCGGAGATTGCGCGCCATGGCGGCGCGGTGATCTGCGCCGCGGTTAGTCCCTATGCGGCAACCCGCAACCAGGTGCGCGCCATGCATCCGGAAGGGCTGTTCCTGGAAGTTTTCGTCGATACTCCCGTAGCGGTTTGCGAAACGCGCGACGTGAAGGGCTTCTACGCCAAGGCGCGTTCGGGCGAGATCAAGGGTTTCACCGGGGTGGACGATCCCTACGAAGCTCCGGCCAATCCCGAATTGACGTTGCCCACTGCGAATCGTACGGCGGAAGAGAACGCCCGGCAGATTGTCAAATATCTGGTTGAGCAGGGCTTCCTCGAAGCCGAGGAGACGCGTCCCACGGCGAAGAGCGCGGTGGCTGCGAAAGTCGGCAAAAACGGCGCCGGGCACTAAGAACCGACTCCTTTGCGCGTAGGCCAGAAGGTGGGCCCGGTGGATCGGCGAACCAACGCACCCCGGGCCCGCCTTCATTACTTTTGGAGTGAGCAAAATGCATCGCGTGGTGATTACGGGGCTGGGGATGGCGAATGCGCTCGGTGCGGATGCGGCGACGTGCTTCGCGCGTCTTGCGGCGGGCGAGAACGGCATCCGTCCGATCAGTTTCTGGGATGCCAGCCAATACCAGGCGCGCGTTGCCGGAGAAGTTCGCGACATCCCTCGCGAGTCCGGCATCCAGTCCTATTCCGGACCGGAGTGCCGCCGGCCAGTCCGTCTGATGGCGCCCACCGCTCTTGAAGCGTTTCGAGATGCGGGCCTCGACCGGGAGCCGATCGCACCACGAGATTTCGGTCTGGCGCTGGGCATGAGCGTCAATTACCTCGACATGCGTCTGATGCGGGATTATTTCCGTCTGGCGACGCCCGGCAAATACACGCTGGACATGAAGCAACTGATCGCGGAAGGCGGCCACCTTCCGCGCTATACGTTTTTCAGGCGGCAGGGCGAAACAATGGCCGCCATTGTCTCCCGCTTACTGAAAATCGGCGGACCTACGATGACCAACGACACTGCCTGCGCCGCCAGTTCTTATGCGGTGGGGGACGCCTTCCGCTTGATCCGGCGCGGGCGCGTGCGCGCCATGCTGGCGGGCGGTGCGGCGGCTTTGGTGAGTCCGCTCAGCATTCTGGCGTTCTCGGTGATTGGGGCGCTCAGCCGCGCCGAAGACCCTGCGGAGGCTTCGCGGCCATTCGACCGCCGCCGCGACGGGTTCGTGATGGGTGAAGGGGCCGGGGCTGTGATTCTGGAATCGCTCGAGAGCGCCGAAGCGCGCGGCGCCAGAATCTACGGCGAAATCACCGGTTTCGGAGCCAGCCTGAACGCCCATACCCTGACGGACCCGTCGCCCGGCGGAGTTGCCGAAGCCGAGGCGATGCGCCTCGCTCTCTGCGAAGGCGCAACGCCTCCCGAGGAGATCGATTACGTGGCTGCCCACGGGACGTCCACCCCAAAAAACGACGCCACTGAGACGGCGGCGATCAAGAAAGTGCTGGGCGGCCATGCGCGCCGGACCCCGATTTCGTCAAACAAAGGTCAAATCGGCCATACAATTTCGGCCGCCGGTGTTTCAAATTTGGTTTTCACCCTCAAAGCAATGGAAAATAGAGTGATTCCCCCGACCATGCACCTAAAGGAAACCGACCCGGAGTGCGATCTAGACTATGTGCCGAACCGGAGCCGGAAAGGTGAGATCCGCAACGCGTTGGTGAATGCCTTCGCTTTTGGAGGGCAGAACGCCGTTCTGGCTGTGCGGGCATGGCGCCCATTGAAGGGTTAGGGTGACGAAATGAGGACGCTAGCAACGATGAGTAACACCTGGATGACGGAGGAGCAGATTCAGGAGAAATTCGCGGCCATTGTCGCGCAAAGCCTCCACATCGATTCAAAGCAGGTCGTTCCCGATGTCCACTTGGACGATTTGGGCGCCGAGTCTCTGGACCTGATCGAGATTTCTATGGAAGTCGAGTCCCAGTTCCGGGTTTGGCTTCCCGAGAAAAGCATTCTGCAAACGGCGATTGAAACGTATGGTCCGGATGTGATCGAACACGACGGACATCTGACGCAGATGGGAAAGACGTTGCTGGAAGCGCGCATGCCTGCCGAGGATGCCTCCCATTTCGAGGGCGAGGTTTCTCTGAAGGATGTAAACCAATACTTCCTGCTGGTGTCGACCTGGATCCGGATGATCGACGGCTTGCTGTCCTTTACGCCCGCGGCGTGCTCCAGTTGCGGCGGCGCGCTCGAAGCTTCGCTCGGATTTCGTCTGAAGTGCGCCAACTGCGGCGCGGAGACGACGCTGCGGTCCGGAGACGAGATCAACCGGGAATGGGTGGAAGAGTTCAAGAAAACGCAGCCCGGCGAGTGGGGCAGCTCACAGACCGATCCGCAGCCAGCCGCAGTATAGGGAGCGCTGTACAGGGAGCAAGGGATACCGGAATGAACCTCGATCAATTCGTCATTTTCGTTGAAAATCTGCCGGGCATGCTGAATTTGGGCCCCGTCATCGCGGCCACCCGGCGTGGCGCCAATCAGTCGTTCTCAAGTTTGGCGTTCCCGGGTTCCGTTTTCTCGACCGGTGTGTTGAATCTGGAAGCGACGCCGGACCGCGCCGTGGCGCAGGCCGCGATCGACCGCGTGGCGCGCCTGGCGCATGGCGATTTCGCGGTGAAATTAGACGCCTACCTCGAAACCACGGGCGAACTGATTGCGGCCCTTCCGCAGTCCGCCAGTACGATCATTCTGACCGGTGCGCTCAACGCCGGCTTTGCCGCCTTTGCCGCCACTCTCAAGAAAAGCGGGCGCCGCGTGCTGGCCGAAGTGACTTCATCCGAAGAGCTCCAGGCAGCTCTCGCGGCCAGCGCCGATGGCCTGGTTGCG
>Ga0182012_10000657_pt1 | contig 38102 bp, 35 predicted proteins | sample 612S2SmetaG_FD_120486 | JGI IMG/M metagenome (GOLD analysis project Ga0182012, IMG submission 120486) | Permafrost microbial communities from Stordalen Mire, Sweden - 612S2S metaG | ecosystem: Environmental > Terrestrial > Soil > Wetlands > Permafrost | place: Sweden: Stordalen | collected...
ATCGAAACGTCCCCGTTGTGGTTCGCGCGTGATCGCTGGGTCTTAGCCCCGGAGGCGGACGACATCGATTTCTCCGCAACGCCGCGGCGGCGCGCCGATGTGAACGCATGGATCGACGAGCGGGCACGGCTGCCCATTGATCCGGAGTGGGGACCCGGCTGGCATATCGGGGTGCTTCCGCTCGAGGACGGCGGGGCCGCGGTGAGTCTGGTGGCTTCGCACATGATCGTCGACGCGATCGCTTTCGGTCAGGCGATCGCCGATGCTGCCGCGGGCAGGAGGCTCGATCTGGGTTATCCGCCCGCCGGATCGCGCACCCGTGGACGGGCGTTGCGTGAGGATCTTCGCCAAACCGTCAAAGAGCTGCCCGAGATTTCGCAGGCGGTGGGCGCCCTGGTTCGAAGGGCCCGGCGCGACCGCCAAGAGCTGAAATCGTCGATCCAGGCGGCACCACCTTCCCCGTCGGCGGCCGGTCACGATCAGGTCGTAGAGATGCCTGCCCTGACCGCGTCCGTCGCCTTGGCGGAATGGGATGCTCGCGCGAAAGAACTTGGTGCAGGCGGTAACTCGCTGGTGGCGGGGATCGCGTGCCGACTCGCGGTGCGGGTGGGGCGCGTTCATGACGACGGAACGGTGACCCTGCGGTTTCTGGTGTCGCTGCGGACAGAGGACGATACCCGTGCCAATGCGCTCACGAACGTCGACGTCACCGTCGACCCAACGCGCGCAACGACGGACCTCGGGGAAATCCACGACACGATCACCCAGACAATTCTCCAAGTGATGGAGAACCCCGACGACGAGTGGTTGGCGCCACTCCCACTGGCGGCGATGACACCGAGGTGGGCGGCCAGGCGGCTGGCAAGGATGGCGGCGGGCGGTGACATCCTTCCGGTCACGTGCTCGAACGTCGGTGACCTGTCCGGGGCCGTGAACCGGCCCGACGGCACCGATGCTGACTATGTGTACCTGCGACCCGTTGAGCCCGATATCAAGAAAAGCACGCTCGAGGGCATGGGGGGACAACTGTATCTGGGTTCGGGGCGGGGCAGCGGAAAGATGTCCATCAGAATTTCTGCGTACCTTCTCGGCCGGGAAAATACCAAAGATGAGCTGCGGGAGGTTATCTCGCGCACATTCGCCGAGTTCGATCTGCAGGCGGACATCGACGACTAGCGTTACACCTCGCTCCGCAACAGCGCCGGCGATGGCCGGGGTCGAATCGGTGAGCGCGTCACCGCCGTCACCGCCGTTGCCGCCGTCGATCAAGGGTCCGACGCTGTTACCGCCACTACCGCCACTACCGCCGTTGCCGCCGCCGGCCGGCTACTGGCCCGCTTACTGGCCTGCGTTGTGGGCCAGATCGATGGCGTACTGATTCACGAAGGTGCCCGCCGGCGGATCACCTTTGTCGCATGTCCCGTCGGATTCACCGGGACGTTTGATCCACAGGTAGGCGTCGGCGTGCGCGCCCCCGGTGGCCGCGGTAGGCGGGGTGCCCAGCGCTCGACCGCTCGGGTTGCACCAGTTGAGCCCGGTGTCGGGCGCTGGTCCGGCCCCGTTGCGCGACGTGTCGACCACGTAGTGCGAGCCGTTCGTCAGCCCCGAAATCGACTCGCCATAACCGATTTCGTCCCCGGTGGTGAAGAAGTTTGCCGTGTTGAGGCTGAAGCCCCGCGCGTGGCCGACACCGGCCTTGTTGAGCCTCTCGGCCATGTCCTCGGCGCTGTGCCAGCGCAGGTGACCAGCGTCCACATACACGGCCGTGGCCGGATTGCGGGTCAGCGTGTCAACGGCGTAGCGAATCAAGTCGTAGCGTTCTTGGCGCTGGTCAGCCGACAGACAGTCGGCCATGGCGAGCGCATCGGGTTCGAGGATGATCGCGGTCCGCGAAGCACCCACGCCGGAGGCGATGCCGTCGATCCACCCGCGGTAGTCGTCGGCGGACCCCATCCCACCGGCGGCGAAGCTGCCACAGTCGCGGTGCGGGATTCCATAAATCGTCAGCACCGGGATGGCGCCAGCAGCCGCCGCGTCGCCGGTGTACGCCGCGACCGTGCCTGCCGAAGAGCCCGGGACGATCCAGTACGCCTGCGGTGTATTGGCGATGGCGGTCAACCCGGCGCTCGGCGGATCGGCATGCTGCGCGGCGCGCATAGCCGCCGAGGCGGGATTGACGTAGAAGGGCATGCCGCCGAACGGGTTGGCGTCATCGGCCAAGCGCACCGCCGGGGCAGGGCCGACCTCCTGGCCGGCAAGAAAACCCATGCCGGCAACGACCGCGACCGTTAGGGAGGGGGCGATCCACCGCGCGACTGCACCAGCAGCTGAGAACATCACCCCAGGAAAATTAGTGCTCCAGAACACTGAGCGCCAATCGCCGCCGGTGGGTAATGGCGCGAGCGGGGCTTGCAGCATAGTTAATGCAAGATAATTGCGTTAATATGTGCTGTATGGGCTCTGCAGAGGTTGAGCAAGAGGTTCGGCGCCGCACTGGTGGTCGGTCCGCACGGGTGCGTGAGGCGGTGCTACAGGCGACTCTCGACGCATTATCGCAGCACGAGCCCGCGGCCGTGACGATCAGCGAGATCGCCCGTCGGGCGGGAGTTCATGCGACCTCGATCCAGCGGCGCTGGGGGTCGAAGGAGAACGTGGTGCTCGATGCTCTGCTGACCTTGAGCCAGGAGAAACTGCCGATTCCCGATACCGGCTCATTGCGCGGGGACCTGATCGCGTTCAGCCGGTCGATGGCCAGCTACCTTGCGTCAGCTGCGGGTGAGACGGTGGTGCGGACGCTGGCTGCCAGCGACGATGATGCTTTCATGGCCGCTAATCGCGAGCGGCTGCTCTGTGCCCGTTACGAGGCCGCCCGGGTCATGATCGAGCGCGCCGCTGAACGGGGCGAACTACGTCCGGGAACCGACCCGCAGATCGCGCTCGAACTTCTCGTCGGACCGTTGCACTACTGCGCCCTGATCACCAGGCACCCCATCGACGGCGGCTTTATCGAGGAAATGGTCGACACGCTTCTGCGCGGACTGGCTAAAGTGCCTCAGCTAGCGGGTTCGATCAGCGCGCCATAGGTGAGGCCGACGGGGCGAGGTCCTCGCTGTCCATCGCGTTGAACAAGGCATTCGCACGGTCCTGGCCGGCCAATGCTTCCGGGGTGTTCTCTTGTACCAGCAGTTCCTCCCGGCTTGAGACGTTGGGCTTGCCGGTTCCCAGATCGATGCCCGCGAAGAACGCCTTGATCCGCGGATCGAGACGGGGGTCGAGGTCAAGCTTCGAGGTCATGCGACCCTCCCTGCGGCCGTCCCGAATGTTCTCGCCGATGGCATCCATCGACGCGTTCTTAGTGCATGAGTACTGCGTTAAGGAACCCACCTCTCGCGCCAGTTAAAGCAATCGTATTGCGTTAAAGTCCATCCATTTAGGGGAGCGTCAAGCATTGGCCGAAGCAACTGTCAGGCATCACCCCAAGGCGAAATGCCACGCGCCTACTTAACCGTTCAGTTATTGAAGGGTTAACCTGGACGAACGATCCTGGCTCGGTCTTGGGTTGGCTAGCCGTCCAAGAGTTGTGGCGGGGTCGCACAACGCGACACAGCCGGGATAGAGGTCAGTGCCGACGAGAGGTTGCGGGAAGCGCTCAGCCAGCGGCGGAAGCTTCCCCGAAACCGTCATTTTGGTCGGACATATCCGGCGCGCCACATTGCGCCGAAGGGGAGAAGCGACATGGCAGACGTCAAGAAAGAAGTAGTTCCGTGTCCACAGCCTGATTGCGGCGGGATTGCCGACGCCGAGGTCGAGTATCCGGATACGGGCGTCAGCGAGGGCGAGCGGTTAGTGCGCTGGATCCTGGACTGTCGGACGTGCGGGTACTGGGGACCGAATCGAGCGGCCTAGGTAGGTGCGGCAAGTGTCGCAGGCAGTCAGCAGGTATGTCGTGAAGCGCTGTTGGTGGGCGCTCTGCGGACTGTAACGTGGAGGCTCGTCTGAAGTGAGTAGCTGAGCAGCCACGGGGGACGCGCGTCGGTTATTGACGCGAACGTAAGTATTGGCGCGCGAGTCTTCTCTGTTGACCCAACGTGTGGCCGGGCGCAGGTACCGCTCAGGCCCAGCGCTGGTGCCCCGGGGACCCTCCGCCGATGGCCTTACGGCCGATGCCCGACGGCAGCACGACAACGGCTCCCGTCAACCCTGCCTGGGACACGAATGTCTGCCACGACTACGTCATGAGAGACAAGCAGGTTGGGGACGGAGTCTCTTGTCCGCTGCCCCAATTGCAGTGGTTTCAGTGTCCGCCTGGCACGACCTTTGCCAAGCCGGTTTGAGGCCGCAACCCTCGGGTAAGCGAATTGAAGTGCAACATGACCCGGAGAACGCCAAGGTCGGAACGCGTGAGGGAAATCTATCCCTGCCCACGACGGGGTTGCGGCGGGATTGCCGTCGCCGAGGTGGAGTAACCGGATGGCGGTCGCGAGGGCGAGCGCATCGTGCACCGGATCCTGGATTGTCGGACGTTCGGCTACTGGGGGCCGGATCAAACCCAGTAGGGGGCCGTGGCCGCCGAGCGGACTACAAGGGCCGCTTCAACATGGCCGTTATGAAGACGCCATCTGCGTTGTCGCGCAGTTGATAGTTAATTAACTCCCATCCATCTGCGCCGTAGTGGTTCGCTCTTTCCATCGCCCATCCAAGTACGGTGGGCACATCATCGTGGTGTGTGCCGGTGGTGAACCAGGTGTACTCCCACGTCGTCGCCATAACCCGCCAGCCTACGGCTACTCCACGAGTGTCAGACCGGTGCCGCCAAGCCTGGCGAAAAACCCCATCAACGGCTTTCCGCTGTGTGCTTCCGTACAAGTCGCGCGACGGAGCAGCCGCGCCGGCGGCTGACGCTCGGGGGGACCCCGCAAGAAGCGTCTGGCGATGAGATCTGGTCCTCGACCCGAATTGCTGTACCAAAATGCATATCGATCAATTGCGGCCAAACAACGTGGTTGCATAAGCACTATGCATTTTATGGGCTTATAGCCTAATTTTTGCATACTCAAGGGGGCAGCTCGAAGTGGCTCAGCGCAGGAATGCCGCACTCCCGGCAGTCCTTGCCGGCGCACCGTTGCGAACCATACGTGCCCAGGACGCCGGTGCTAACTAGGTTGCGCAAGTTCGCCGTTACCTCGTCGACCCTCGCCTGGATGCTTGCCCCCGATGTCGCGGCTTGAGTGAGGGAGTAGGTGAAGCTGCACTCCGCACAGTGATCCGTCACCCCGCCATTGTCGTCGATGTGATTTGAGAACTCGATGTCAGGCGGGGATCTCGCGCACCAAGCGGCGCAGCACGGACTCAGGCGGGACTGAAGCGGACACGTCGTAGGCACCGTTTACAGCTGGACCGCCCCGTCACTGCCATCGAGGCGGCGCGCCGGTCGGGATTTCAGCTGGATGCCACTCGCTCGGCTCCCGCGTGCGCAGCGATGCCGAAGATTCGCCGGAAAGAATCCTCGCCATAGCTAGTGCGTTCGGGCTTGCCGGGGGATAAGCGAAATGTCCGTGCACCGTCTGGACTTCGTTCGGCCCGCAAGAACAAGTCGGCGGGATCTTGGCGCGCGTGCAGGCTGTCGGCGAGGTCGTAGAGGTGGGTCACGAAAAACACCCTGACTCCGCTCTCAATCATCGCGTGCACGATGCCACGCGCGATTTGCGATCCCTCAAGCTCATTGGTCGAGGCAAAGGACTCATTGCATAACAGCAACGACGTCGACCCGATGTACTCGACCATCGCGCTCATCCGGGCAAGTTCTTCTTCGAGCTTGCCCCGCGTCAGGGTGGCATCCTCTTTCCGGTTGAAATGTGTGAAGACGCCGTCTCGGACGTTGGCACCAAACGCTTCTGCGGTGACGAACATGCCGGCTTGCATCATCAGCTGTGCAGTACCGACGCTACGTAAAAACGTTGACTTCCCGCCCTCGTTGGCACCGGTGATGACGATCAATGTCTTGCCATCCGCGTCGACATCGTTACCGGCGACCTTCTTGCCGGTTGTCAGGCACAGTCCGACGTCGCGCAGACCACGACATTGAAACCGCGGCGTCCCGATGGCCGTGGGCACCGGAAAGCACATTGGTACCTGGCGTTTAGAGAGCTCGTCACGCAAATTCAGACACCCGAGGTAGAACGCCAGCTCCGTCCGCAGCCGTCCGCAGAAACTCTGCAGATGTTCCGCCGATTTGGTGACTGTGTTGGCGACGTCGTTGATGGCGCGGCCCGCCAGCTTGCTGAGAGCTTGCGCGCCGGCCAGGTCGCTGGCATCGACCACAAATCCGCGTCCGGCCCCGGCACTATTGTCGGCGCGGGTTCCGCTCAGCCTCGCCCATAAACTGCGCCGGGGGGGTTGGTGAAGCACGTGGTGATCACCTTCGTTGCCGACTCCGAGTTGGGCGCTGAGCAGGACACCACGCGGCAGGTGGAACTCCCTGAGGTACTCGTCGACTTGAGTCAAATAGTGGTCGGACAACTGCTCGCTCAGCATCGAAAATAACTGGCGGAACCCGGCGGAGCTGAACTGGGCGACGTGTTCGTCGGCCAGGCTGCTCAGTTGCCTGAGGGTCGTGGTGAGCAGTTCCAAGATCCGCACGGAGCGGCGCAGGATCAAGTCCGGGTCGCGCGAATTGAGGCCGCCGAGGAATACCTTGCGTCGTAGTTCGATCCCGTCGACCGCCGACGCGATGTTGTACATTTGCTGCACCGCGGCGCGATTGGCCAGGCAGTCGGCCAACACCTGCTGGCGGTAGATGATGACCTCAGGATCGGTTTCACTGAGCGGCACCACCTTTTGGGCGGTGTCGAGCAGGAAGGCGTCGCCGGCCGCCATGGCATTGTAGAGCCTGCTCAGCTCCAGATCCTCGTTGATGAGAGCGCTTAGCTGCCAAGGCAACCGGGGACCCAGGCCGGGGTCGCTGTCGGGGTGTAATAGGTGGACTTTCATTGACTGATCCGCCGAAGGAGGACGTCGTGGTTGAGTCCGTATTTGGTGGCCAGCGCTGCGGCATAGGCCAAGCCATCCGCGGGCCGGCGGGTGAATTTGAATGTCCGTTGGGCAGGATCATCGGGCGCCACTTCGCCGACCATGCTGACGCACGCCTGATTTAGGCCGGCCAGTTCGTCGAGGAAGCTGACGTAGACGGCGGTGCAGCCCAGTTTGATGATCCGTTCGATGACCTCGGTGCCGATCAGCAGAGCATCGCTGAGGGTTGTGGACGAGAAACTCTCATTCATGATGATGAGGCTCGCCGCGGTTGCGCGGGAAAGGATGTCATGAATTCGGACCAGTTCGTCCTCGAGCCTTCCATGCAGCGTCGAGAGAGTCTCCTGCCGTTCGAAGTGAGTGCAGATTTGATCGGGCAACGTGAACCTGGCATGTGCAGCGGGTATCGGACAGCCGAGCGACGCGAGATAGGCGCATTGGCCGATCGTTCGGGCGAATGTCGTCTTGCCGCCCTGATTCGGTCCCGTTACCACGAAGATTCTTTCGGGCTCGGACAGGCGAAAGTCATTGTGTACCAACGTCCGGCCGTCGTCGGTGGACTTGATCGCCAGTGCGAGGTCGAAGGCGTCATCAGCGGACAGGGCCCCGGGTGTGGTGGTGACCTCGGGATAGCTGAAGTTCAGACCCGCGGTGGTGAAGCGGCCGACGAAGGCCAAGTAGTACAAATAGAAGCGGATCTCGTGATCGAATCGGGCGATCGTGGGTTCAACGAAGCGTTCGTTTAGTCGGCAGAATCCGTCGAGCAGGGCAAAGGCGTTCGGGTACAGCTTGGCGACACACTCCAGGATCTGTTCTTCGACATGGTCCATGCCGGCGTCGTGCTTGAGGGGCACGTGGTAGTCATTGTCTACCTCGGTGGCGAACCTTTCGAACGTCGCCACGGCTCCTGCACTGTAATCGGTTTGGCCTTCATACTTCTCGACGTGTACCCGCAGGTCCTGGATGTGCACGGTATAGCGGACCTTGTGCAACTCACTTTGTACAGCTTCGGTGTCACTTACCAAGGTTTGAAAGGTCGCGCTTTGGGCGTATTCGGCCAGATGCTCGGCAAAGTCACGCAGCCCGCGAGAGGCGGGTTCGACGTGAGCGAGATCGTCTCGTAGCAATGCCACGGTGTCGCAAAATGTTTGAACGGCGTGGATAAACCAGCCTTTTCGATGCAGCGGATGGCGCAGCTGCTTCGCCTGGTGACGGCTGCGCCGCATCGCTGCCATGCTGTCAACGAAATTCAGTATTGGCTGGCGGGTTTCGTCGCGTTCGAGATCTCGGAACACCTGATGGCGATGCTTAACGGTGGAAACATCGTGCAGTGGGACGTAGAAGAACCGATCGACGTGTTCGTCGGCATGCCCGGCGGTCACCGCGGCGATGATTTCGTCGAGATGCAAATCCGGGAAACAACCAGTCGCCGCATCAATGCCTTTCGGTGCGCCGCCCTGTGGGAACAGGATGCTGGTAAAGCGCGCCATCTGTTCGCTCACCTGCCTTCTACTGTGAATTGCCACAATGTTAGACCGAGGGCGCGTCAGGAATACTCTGTTCCGTCGCAACTGCGAACGCTGGCATCATCGACCAGTCGCCTAAATGAGTGGACCGCCGGCCCTACCCCTATTACAGTGCCGACCCGTGAACCTCGATGCGCTCGCCTGCAGTAAGCAATGGGTGCAAGCGTGGAATGCCCGCGATGTGGAGGCGGTCCTCGAGCACTTCCACGAAGATGTGGTGTTCACCTCTCGGGTAGCCGCCACGGTTCTGCCGAAAACTAAAGGAATCGTTCACGGCAAACCCGCGTTACGCCGCTACTGGACCCAGGCTTTGCAGCGAATTCCCAACCTTCGGTTTGTCGTCGAGAGCGTCTACCAGGGAATCGACACCATCGTCATCACGTACCGCAACCAGAACGATCACCTGGTCAACGAAGTCCTAAGATTCAGCGACGACAAGGTCATCGAAGGGCACGGAATGAACCGCCCTGATTCTCCGGGAGTCTCCAGGATTTCCAGGGCGATTCAGCTACTTAGCCTCTAACGCCGGCCGTTCAGCCGGCGAGGCCCCGATATGATAATTAGGCCCCCTAACCCGAGGCTATCTCGACGTCAGAGCTGCGGGACTCACGCGCTCTCGTGATGCTAGGAGAAATGGGCACCGGTAAATCGACACTCCTTGAACGGCCTGACCGGTTAGTCGCGCACAGTCCTGCGGCACGGCACGTGTCATGGCGCGGCGACTGCGCATCGTCTACGGCCCGGCGCTGGGCACCGAATGCAGCTTGCTCCACGGGCCGCGCATCAGATGAAATCAGCCGAATCCGGTTGAATTCCAAGGAATCCGGGCGAATCACTCGCGCACGCGGCCCGGACGGCCCTCAGCGATCCGCTGCATAGCCATCTCAACACCGCGGCGGCTGAGCTCAACGTGGTGCCCGATCTTTGTCGCATTCCAGCCGTGAGCGTGGAGGTGCACGATCCACCGATCCCGCTCAGCCGCACCCATTGTCGCCTCCGCCGGCCGCGCATAACGCGCCTGCAGCTGCTTGGCGCCGCTGATCTCGTCAGCGCCACGTCGAGACATGTGCCCAGTGTGGAACGGCATTGCCGTTAGTAGCCGCAGCATGCAGCATCTTGGCGTCGTCAGCCTCGGTGATTGAACCGCGGCATCAAAGCGACGATCACGACGGTGTTGTTCAGCAGCCGCCACACCGGCTGATAATCACCGCGCGCCTGCCCCCATGACTCGCAAAGCCTAGGTGCCACTCAATACTTCTTTGCCTTAAAGAATCCTCATAAATATCTTATTTTTCTTATTTTTGATGTACTCTTCGTTTCGTGGATACGTGATGCCTGACCTAGCGAGGGGTGCAACGGTGACCGGTACAACCTCACAAAAGCTCACTGAACTGCGCACTCGCCTCGAAAAGGCTAGTGAACCTGGCGGCGAGGAGGCCGCCGCCAAACGCGACGCGAAGGGAATCCCCAGCGCCCGCTCCCGCATTCACGCCCTCCTCGATCCGGGCAGTTTTATGGAGATTGGTGCATTGGTCCGCACGCCCGGCGATCCCAACGCCCTCTACAGCGACGGCGTCGTGACCGGCTACGGGACTATCGACGGTCGGCCTGTGGGCGCCTTCTCCCACGACCAGACCGTCTTCGGTGGCAGCGTGGGCGAGATGTTCGGCCGCAAAGTTGCCAAGCTGATGGAGTGGTGCGCGCGGACGACCTGCCCGATCGTCGGCATCAACGATTCCGGTGGTGCCCGAATTCAGGACTTGGTCACGTCGTTGGCATGGTATGCCGAGCTGGGCTTCCGTCACGAAATGTTGTCCGGGCTAGTGCCGCAAATCTCATTGATTGTGGGCAAATGCGCTGGTGGAGCAGTATATTCGCCGATCCAGACTGACCTCGTGGTGGCGGTGCGCGACCAGGGTTACATGTTTGTCACTGGCCCCGATGTCATCAAGGACGTGACCGGCGAGCAAGTTACCTTCGATGAACTCGGCGGCGCTGACGCACAGGCTCGATACGGCAACATTCACCAGGTGGTGGAGTCCGAGGCGGCAGCGTTCCAGTATGTGCGCGACTTCCTGTCGTTTCTGCCGTCGAGTTGCTTCGACAGTCCGCCGATTGTGAATCCCGGACTGGAGCCAGAAGTTACGTCGCATGACTTAGAACTCGATGCCATCGTGCCGGACGCCGACAATACGGCGTACGACATGCACGAGATCCTGTTGCGAATCTTCGATGATGGCGATTTTCTTGAAGTCGGAACCCAAGCCGGACAGGCGATCATCATCGGCTATGCCCGCATCGACGGACGCCCTGTGGGAGTCGTGGCCAACCAGCCCATGCATATGTCAGGGGCGATCGACACCGAGGCCTCCGATAAGGCCGCACGATTCGTGAGGTTCTGCGACTCCCTCAATGTGCCCTTGGTGTTCGTCGTCGACACCCCAGGTTTCCTGCCCGGCGTGGAGCAGGAAAAGAACGGCATCATCAAGCGAGGCGGTAGGTTTCTGTATGCCGTCGGAGAAGCTGACGTGCCGAAAGTGACTGTCACCGTTCGCAAGTCTTACGGTGGCGCTCACGCCGTAATGGGATCCAAACAGCTTGCCACCGACCTGAATTATGCGTGGCCCACTGCGCGCATCGCGGTCATCGGTGCCGAGGGCGCCGCACGGAGGATTGTCAAGCGGTTCCCCGATCCGACCGCACCTGAGGTGCAGAAGATCAGAGCCGACTTCATCGAAGGGTACAACCGCGACATGGCCACCCCATGGATCGCCGCCGAACGCGGCTATATCGACGCAGTGATCCAGCCGCACGAGACACGGCTGCTGCTCCGAAAGTCGATGAAGCTGTTGCGGGACAAACAAAAGCATGATCGCGTTCTCCGTAAACACGGCAATCTACCGATCTAATTGGCCGTGGTAACTGCTGCGACGACCGGACTGGCGGTGTACTCCCGTCGACCGTCCACCCGCCATGTTGATCGACAACCGATAAGGAGAAAGCCCATGGAGCCCGAGACCATAACGATTACGTTCTTTACACAGCGACTCTCAGCAATCACCGCCACTGCACTGCAGGGCGGAAAAGTAGATCGCGACGATTTGTTGGCGGTGTTGGCCAGCAGTGACGACGAGCTTCTCGACGTGATTGCCGCGGCCGCGCGGGTGCGCCGCAAGTTTTTCGGTCAGAGGGTCAAGCTGAACTACCTGGTGAACATGAAATCGGGTATGTGCCCGGAGGATTGCAGTTACTGCTCGCAGCGGCGCGGATCAAGCGCCGAGATCCTCAAGTACTCGTGGATCGACACAGACGAGGCTACTCGGCAGGCGCAGTGTGCAATTGATGCCGGTGCCAAACGTGTCTGCCTGGTTGCAGCCGGCCGCGGGCCAGGGGATCGCGACATCGAACGGGTCGCAGACACGGTTTCCGCAATCAAGAAATCTGCCCCCGCAGTGGAAGTGTGCGTGTGCCTGGGACTGCTCAAAGATGGTCAAGCCGAAAGGTTGCGGGAGGCGGGCGCTGACGCCTACAACCACAATCTCAACACCAGCGCCGACAACTACGCGCGGATCTGCTCGACCCACTCCTTTGCGGACCGGACCGCCACCGTGGCGGACGCCAAGACTGCCGGTCTGTCGCCATGCTCGGGTGCCATCTTCGGAATGGGCGAATCCGACGACGACATCGTCGATGTCGCCTTGGCTTTGCGTGAGCTGGAACCCGACTCGGTGCCGGTCAATTTCCTGATCCCGTTTGAGGGAACGCCCTTGGGTGGGCGCTGGGAGCTGACGCCGCAACGTTGCCTACGCATCCTGGCTATGTTCCGGTTCGCCTTCCCCGATGTGGAAGTACGCATTGCCGGTGGACGCGAAATACACCTACGCAGCCTGCAACCGCTGGCACTACACCTCGCGAATTCGATGTTCCTCGGCGATTACCTCACCAGTGAAGGACAACCCGGCGAGGCCGACCGAGCGATGATCGCCGACGCCGGCTTCACGATCGACAGCTTCGATCAGCCGACCCAGGAAGCGAACCACCGCGACCTGGTCGTCACCCGCCACCGCGGCGCAGGCACCTCCACACCCGCCAACACCTAAACCGTCGACATTTCCTCAACGGGCTGCCAATTAGCGCGTTGGCATGAAAGCTAGTAGTTGAGGGTTTTTGGCAGCAGGCCGAATTTGTCGATGCAGTAATTCGATATGGCCGAGCCGATGATTAGCGCGGACTGATGCATCGTGATGCCAGCCGAAATGTTGTCGTTGTCGACTGCTCCTACCAGCGGATCGAAACCCACCGCGGAGATCCGGTCGCAGAGTCCCCGGCCGTACGCGGTTGCCGTCGCGGGACTGCTGGCAGGGACGCCCACCGATTGAATAGCAACCAGATACGCGGTGTCGTCGTCGTCAGCCTGGGCCAGCGGCGCAACACTCACGGCCAGCACACACCCGACCATGAGCAACGCCAGTTTCACACCACGCATCTTAGCGGCGGCCGCATCAACCAACAGAGATGTCGCCCTAAGAAACCTCGGCGCGCCTCTAGGCTATGTGGGGGTTGTCCATCCAAGCCAGCAAGCGTTCGACCTCGTTCTCTAGTTGGTATCCGATCAGTCCTTGTTGCTTGTCGTGCTCGTAGCCGAAGAACAGTTCGGCCATGTTCAACACGGTGTGGTCACCGTCGGCGCGTGAAGCCCACGTGAAGTGGCAGACGATCCGCCACCGCGACGTATCGAGGGTCAGGAGCCGTCGTTCGCCGATATCGGCAGTCGTACCCTTCCACCCGCGTTCCTCGGCTTCGCGCTGCAGACGTTCGCACGTCCATTCCTTGATTGCGGTCATGTTCGAACCATAGCCTCCGCATCCACCTCAACGCTTAGCAATTAGAAGCGCCTGGTCATGCCCGATAGCGCCAACAGCAGGCCAAATTCGACAGACTCCTGCGCCGTTGCGCGCCAAGTGGAAGGGGAGGGTTCTTACCGGCTCCTGCGGCGCGCCGCGGCAAGAATTTAGACTTTGCTGCCATTTTACATCGTGTGATGATCATCAATTCCCTGACTCTGAATAATGTTATTTACCAGCATGATTCGATCAGATCGGAAATTTTGGTCCGAGCATGAGATGCAAAATCAATTTGCTGGTAAACGCTTGATGGCGTAATATTGATGCCATCAGAGCCAGAGCCAGAGCCAGAGCCAGAGCCAGAGCCGGTGCCTGGCCTGCTGCTTTCTAGATTTCGTACAGAGGCGCCGGGTTGTAGTCGAGTTCAATGGGCCGCCACGCTGGCCGCCAATAGTCTTCACGAGCTTGGCGCTGGGCAGCCCATTCGTCAACGCCGCGTTGTCGTTCAAAGGCTTTCAAGTCCGCGTCGCGGATGGCTTCGTCGAGTCGTTGGCGCGCGAGCACGGGAGACAGCATCGGCACCTGATAAGTGCGTGCGGCACGGTGGGATGCATCATTCGCGTCGGGTGTAGTCGTCGCTACCCAGATGACCGTCTTGGTGATGTTTTTCGCGATGCTTGCGCCGTGGTCTTCGGCACATATGCGCAAGTCGTCGAATTCGGGTCCGCGGCCAAGGATGCCGATTCGGATGCCGCGCAGATAGCGCGCTTCTGGCGGCGGTGGTGGTTCAGTGTTTTTTTCGATCACTGCGCCGACTTCGGCAGCGAGGCCTGGTAGCCCTAATGCGTCGGCGAGCAAACACATTTCGCGGCGACGCACTGGCGCAAGGGTCATCCAGTCAGTGTGGGCATCCCCTCCGAACGCATGCAGCCACGCATCGTGGTGCAGTGAACGCAATTGCGTGCCGCTAAGGCGTGTGCGCCGGGCTTGGTTCGACAATGCCGTCGCCTCTTCGAAGGTCAGCCGGCCGTCTTCGACGCACTCGTCAAGCAAAGCCCGATAGCGGTCGATCTCAGTGGGGTCGCCGCTTCGCGGGGTCGACGATTGGGGAAAGGATTCCAGCAGGGCGGCTACAGACGCTCTGGTCATGGGCATCGGTCGGCAGCTGATCGCGCATGGCTGCGGTGCCGGACCCGATTCTGGGACGGGGATTAGGCCTGAGGTCAGGTGCAGCGGCTGCGGCGCGGTTCGCAGCATCCAGAGCAGAACTTCGCGGACGGCGCGCGCGTCACCCAGCGCCGTATGTTTGTTCTCGGCCCATTCGCCCGTGGCTGTCTTGTACAGCGAGATCAGGCTGTATGCCCGGCCATCGAGTCGACGTCGCGCGGCCTGGAGCGTGCACATGCCGGTCAACCGCGGAAGCGTGAGGCTATTCCGCCGCGCTGCCGAGGCGAGGAAGCCTTCCTCGAAGTCAAGGTTGTGTGCCACGACCACCGTGTCGGCCATAAACGCGAAGACCTCGGGAAGTACGTGATCGATCGTCGGAGCGCCGATGAGATCCTCATCGTCGATCTGGTGATGCATTCTCGCTTCTGGCGACGATCCCGGATTGTTGATCAAAGTGGCGAATTCATCGAGGATTACGCCGTCACCGCGGAACTTCACCAATCCGATCTCCACGATGCGATCCGCCAATGGATACAAACCCGTGGTTTCCAGGTCAACCGCCGTGAACACCTGCCCCACGGCGAGGTTGTCAGTGATAGCACGGGTCAGTAGCGATCGCTTGATAAAGCTGGGCATTGCGGTCGGACGTGCGGCAGCGTGCTGCGTCACCGGCCAAACTGAAGACGTCGCGGCTGGCGGCTGGACCGCACGGGGTTGGGGCTGCCTCGGCGGCTGGACCGCACGGGGATGGGCCTGCCTCGGCGGTTGGCTCTGCGTCGGCGCCGCCGCCGGGCCGGTGTGCTCATCGAATAGTGCTGGTGCAGCAGAGATCACCTTCGCGAGCGGTTCGGCGGCATCTGCGCGGGACATCTGAATCATCCAGTAGAGGCCGCTTGCCGAAGTGATGAGAAGCCGTCCGTACAGCATGATCGGCAGTATTCGGTTGTTCTTATAGCGGCGGTCGGGACCGCCCTTGACGTTGACGATCTGCCATGTGCTGTCGACTTGGAGGGCGTCTCGGGGAGGGGAGGAACTCTCGATGAAGCGTTGCTTTTGTTGAAAGATGCGCAGAGCTTGGTAATCGATGTCACTGTAACGCTTTCCCTCTCGGACCAGGAGCCGGTCCGGCAGCAGGTAGAGCGCCGAGTTGCCGGCAGTGATCGAGGGTACGGCGATATTCGTCGCCAATTGTTTGTTTTTGACCGATGTGCCTGCTGTCGCGCTGATGGTGTTGACCAGTGCGCTGGCCCCGGAGTTCGTCTTGAATGCGTGGGTTCCTACCACGTCACCGGACTGAATGATTCGCGAAACTCGTTGCGATTCGGTTATCCATCGCCACTGGGTGACCACCGAGTCGAACCACGAGTGGGCGCCGTCATTCACGTCGTAGAAGAGAACCACCGTGCGTCGTGCCTGGTCGTTGAGGTAGAGCCAGGTGCAGCCGGCACCGCCAAGGACCCAGATGACCAATCCGACGGGCATCGTCAGCAGGCCGAGCAGCAGAACCGCGATTGCCGTCGGCCACCACCACACAAAACGCGCGGACGCCACGTTCAGTTGGTCGACCAAATCGCCTCGGCCGGTCGGCTCCAAGGTAGCGGCGGTTGCACCGGTGACGTCCTGCATGACGACGTCGCTAGGGCGAAAAGCAGGAAGTGGGGTCCGGAGTTGTTGTTGGTGTCGAGGCGATGACGATGTGTGCTGTTCGTTCAGCGATGCCCGGTAATAGACCCCGTTGCGGCCCATGTGGACGTAGTTGCCCCGCGGACCTGTGCCAACACGAAAGCCCGGAACCCCGGCACTCACGCCGATCCCAGACTTGCTCAGGTTAAATCGAAAAGGCCCTGCTTTGACGCTCTTTCGGATATAGAAGCCCACCGTGCTACCTCAGTTCGGAAGGCCAAGAGGCCTGGGTAAGGTTTTCGACATCTGCGTGGCCCTAACCAGATAGGGCCTTCCAATGCGCGCCAGCGATGAAACCTTCATGATTTCCTCGGTCTGCCGCCACCCCAGAATGGGTTGCCCAGACGTGAAGTTGCATGGACACCACTGGGCAACCCCCCCGTGGTGGGAACATGCACCGGTCGCGTGTTCTGCGTGACTGTGGCTTCCGTCCCGACAAATCGCGGTTACGTTGCCATCCCCGCTGTTTGGACTCGGAACACAATCACCGCTTTTGGCCCGGTATTGGCCCGTTGGGCAGTCGTCGTAGGGTGGCTCGGCTATCCAACTGGCCGACGTAACGGGGAGGACTATGCCGGCAACTGTAGTAGCCACACCACCGGCGACGGCTGACACTCTAACGAGAGAGTTGAACACGCTGGACCCCCACAAATAACTTCATGTCGGCGCTTGCAAGAACGACCACGAAGCCTGTGATGATTCGCATCGGTGAATCTTCTGTCCAATGACTCGACCCACGCAATAGATGATCGACGTCCGCTGAACGCAATGTGCACCGCAATCGCGGATTATTTGAAAATAACTGTTTGCAACACAGAAATTTGCGCCAGCGTCAAGTTTCGGCGCAAAGGTAGCCATAACGAGCGATGGCCGCGATACTCATGCCGGTCGCCGCCACCGTGACTGTGGGCGCAGCAACGACGAGGAGAGTCCGCTGACATGGATGACGACTTCGTGGTTGCCGAACTTGACCTGCTCGCGAAACTCGGGCCGCGCTTCCCTGGCTCCGACGCGCACGAACGACTCGTCGCCCACGTCGCCGGGCAGTGGGCTGAGCTCGGGATGGACGTGCGTGAAGATGTCCTGGGCTTCGAGCGGTGGGACCCGCCCGGCGACCCGGATGGTCTGCGCCTGACGGTCGACGGGCAGCCGGTGGAGATCTCCTCGGCATTCCCGTATTCAGGCACGACCGGTCCCGACGGCGTCCGCGGACGGCTACGTCACCTGCGCGGGCCGCTGCCGCGGTGGTCGCGTGCGCGGGGCGCTATCGCTGTCGTCGAGATCCGCAACCGGGAGCTGCCGGCGAGCGCAGTGGTGGGCAGCTGGGACCCTGACGACCCGTGGGGCAGGGCCTCGAATCCGATGCTGCCTGCGACGCTCGTCGGGCTCGGACTGAAACGAGCTGCACGGGCGGGGGTCAAGGGCGTAGTCCTCGCCTTGCGCGGTGTCAGCGCCGCCAACGCCCGCGGCCAGTATGCCCCGTTCACCCTGTCCTACCGCGGTATTCCGGCGGTGTCCGTCGCCGGCGCCGCCGCCGACGCAGTGCTCCACGCCGCACAGCGGGGCGCACCGGCCGAACTGGTCCTCGACGCCACGCTTACCAAGGACGCCTCCATGCGGACAGTGTGGGCGGCCGTCGAAGGTACCCGGCGGCCGGAGGAAACCGTGCTGGTGGTCAGCCACAGCGACGGCACCAACGTCGTCGAGGAGAACGGACACATCGGCCTGCTCGAACTCGCTCGCGACGTGGTGGCCCAACCGACCGAGCGGACCATCGTGTTCGTGTTTACCGCCGGTCACCTGCGCATCCCCGCAGTCACCACAGGGCACGGCCAGGCCACCAGCCGCTGGTTGGCCGACCATCCGGACTGGTGGGCCGGTGGCCCGGGTGACCGGCGGGCGGTATCGGGCCTGGTCATCGAGCACCTCGGTGCGCTCGAATACCGCGACGACCCCGTCACGGGCGACTACGGTCCCACCGGCCAAGCCGAACCGGAACTCCTGTACGCCTCCACCCGTGAGCTGCGAATGCTCACCGACATCGAATGGCGCGGCATCGAACCAGGACCCACTCGGGTATCGATGCCCAATGAACTCATCCAGTTGGGCGAGGGACAACCGCTCTACCTCGAGCGGATCCCCAACATTTCTCTCGTCACCGTCCCGCAATACCTGCTCAGCACCGAACCCGGCGACTACGTGGATGTAAACCTGCTCCAACGGCAGGTAGACAGCTTCGCGCGGCTGCTGCGCCGCCTCGACACCCTGCCCTCCGCAAGCGTCGGCAGCATCGCCCCGCACACCACCCTCCGCAAGATCAGGGCGGGCGGCAAACTCCTCACCCACCTTTTGAAGAGGTGACCGTCGCCCCGCACGCTGCCGCCAAGCCGGGCGAAAAAACCCATCAACGGCTTTCCGCTGTGTGCTTCCGTACAAATCGCGCGACGCAGCAGCCGCATAGGCAGGATCTCGCCGCGCCAATTCCTTCGCGGCCGGATACCGAATAGGCAGGATGAACGGGGCGCCACATATTGGGCAAACTGTCAGCCCGGATCTGGTCGTTCTAGGCGCCCCCCGGGGTGACTCGAACACCCGACCTAGGGATTATCGAACTTGGGCTCCGATGAGTTCCGGAAAAATGCTCGTCTATGCAGGTAGGCAATGGTTTTGGCGTCTCAGCGACCCAGCTTCGCACCGGGTCAGTCCGGGCGATTCTTAGTCATTAGCGACGAATAAACGGCAACGCGATCCCGGGATCTGAACCGCAGGGGTGAGCCTCGTCTGCGGCTATCCCCAGGTCCTGTCGTCTGGGTTCCAGCTCATATTCGTGAGGTCATCGGTGACCGCCGGTTCGGCGAAGGCGATGACCTCGGCGAGTAGATCAGCGAACTGTTCGGGTAGTTCGTTGCGGTTTTGCCGGCTGCGCCATGTCGCCCATCGGGACTGCGCCAGTTCGGGATAGCCGTCAAGCACGTCGGTGAGTGATATCAACGCCGCGCGTCGATGCTGAGCCACTTCGCGGACCGCCGTCTGAAGGTCCGTACCGGCCAGGGCGTGAGCGCGGGAGAGAACCCAAATGTCGCCGAAATCCCGCCAGCGCGTATTCGCAACACCACGCTGTATGGCGGTCACGATCTTTTCTGCGTGCACCATGTGAAGCGGATAGCCGTTGACGGTGATCGGATCGCCTCCAAGCAACCGAGGTACGGAGACAAGTGTCGGGCTGGGGACGATGGGGTCGCCGATGCTCACGTCGACGTGGAACTTGTGCCTCGATGTGGCGACCCGAGCATCCGAGCTGACGCGGACGCCTGAATATTCGTCCTCCTCGCGGATGACCTCGGACCTCGCCGTGCCGCCGGCGAACTCAATTCCGTCGTCCACGGGCAGGCGCACATCGAGGATGGACTTGATCAGGGCAAGAATTGGCGCCTCGGCGTTACCGATGTCCTGCGCGGCGAGGTCCACGTCACGAGTGGGACGACGGCTGCCGAACGCGGCCAGAAGGACTCCGCCCTTCAGGACCAGCTTGTCGCTCGCAGAACTATGACTGAGCCGTGCAAGGAATCCTTCGAGGACGTAGAGCTGGATTAGCTCCTGGGTGTTCCTTCTGCTGTCCTTTGCGCGTCGCTGGAGGTCGATGTATGCCCGCCCGCCGGCTGTCTTGCGGGAGATTGGGCTCATAGCAGGATCGTTAGTGCCTGTTGGAGCGCGCGCTGCGCGCGGGGGAACGACCGTGCCGTCCGCAGCAGTTCGGAAGGCTGCCCACCTTGGCGCAACCATCTCTTGAGAGCTTCATTCCCAAGTTCGATGCCTTCAAGATGCTGCAGTCGATATGCATCGATGATGCTGCGCGTTGCGGAGTAGATGCCGATTTGCTTACCCGCGTCGATGGGCAGTATGTCGCGTCCGATGGTGAAGGTGTCCGGGTCAAAGCGATGCCATCTGACGGGTGTGCTCAGGCGCGGTGCCCAGGTTCCCCGGGGGATGGCGATGTCGAGCATGTCGGGGATGTCGTCGATGAGGTCGTGGCGCGCAAGTGCCGACCGCAGCGCAATGGTGGCCTGCGGCGAAGAAGAGCTGATCTCGGCGAGGTCTTCGTCCCCGTACCAGTCGCTCTTGCGGTAGAGACCGCGTGAGATCTGGACGATTCGCCCTTGGTTGCGCAGGTTGTAAAACTGGCGCCTATTCATGTGTTCTAGCGCCTCGGAAAAACGAAAGGTGTCTGCCATGGTGCTCAAGAGGTCGAGGTCGGCATCACTCATCGTGAACACCTCCATCCGTACCAAATCCTATACATAACTAACATCACTGTATAGGATATGGTACGGCTCGTCTACGAAGATTACACACGGCGCAGCCAGGCGACCTCGGCTTGATTCGACAATGTCGTGACTTCCGCTGATATACCTGTTCTGATCTGGTCTTTCTAGGCGCCCCCGGGGTGACTCGAACACCCGACCTAGGGATTTGTGATTTTGGGTGCCGACGGGTTCCGAAAATGCGCTTGTTTGTGCTGGTAGATGACGGTTTTTGCTTCTGACTGATTCGGCCTCGGACTGGCTGAATCCGGTCGATTCTTGGTCATTACCGCCGAATAAACGGCAACGAGATCGAGGCTGAATCGGCGGTGTCAGTCGCTTCGGACTCGCTACCGCCACGTCCCGTCGTCAGGGCTCCAACTCATGTCGGTGAGATCGTCAGTGATCGCGGGTTCAGCGAAGGCGATGACTTCGGCGAGAAGGTCGGCGAACTGTTCGGGGAGTTCATCGCGGCCTTGTCGGTTGCGCCACCCCGCCCAGCGAGACTGAGCGAGTTGGGGATAGCCGTCGAGCACGTCGGCGAGCGGTATCAGCTCGGCTTGTCGGTGTTGCGCAACTTCCCGGATCGCCAGCTGAAGATCCGCACCGTCCTGGGCGTGGGCGCGGGACAGGACCCAGATGTCACCGAAATCGCGCCAGCGCGTATTGGCGACACCGCGCTGGATGGCGGTCACGACCTTTTCGGCGTGCACCATGTGCAGTGGGTAGCCGTTGAGGGTGATGGGCTCGCCTCCGAGCAGCCGGGGCACGGATACCAGCGTGGGGCTAGGGACAATGGGGTCGCCGACGCTTACGTCAACGTGGAACTTGTGTCGCGAGGTCGCGACCTGCGCATCCGCGCTGACGCGGACGCCGGAATATTCGTCATCCTCACGGATGATCTCCGAACGCAGGGCATCGGCATTGAACTCGATTCCGTCGTCCTCGGGCAGGCGCACCTCGACCACGGATTTGATGAGGGCAACAATCTCGGCCTCTGAGTTGCCGAGGTCTTGTCCGGCGAGGTCGATGTCGCGAGTGGGTCGACGGCTCCCGAATGCCGCCAGCAGTACTCCGCCTTTGAGAACGAATTTCCCGCTGGACGGGCTGTGGCTGAGCCGGGCAAGGAACCCTTCGAGGATGTAGAGCTGAAGCAGCTCCTGGGTGTTCCTTCTGCTCTCTTTAGCGCGCCGCTGGAGGTCGATGTATGCGCGGCCGCCGGCCGTCTCGCGCGAGATTGGGCTCACAGCAGGATGCTCAGCGCCTGTTGGAGAGAGCGCTGCGCGCGCGGGAAAGCGCGCGCCATGCGCAGCAGTTCGGAGGGTTGGCCGCCTTGCCGCAACCACCGCTTGAGGGCATCGTTTGCCAGGTCGATCCCTTCGAGATGATGCAGTCGGTAGGCATCGATGATGCTGCGCGGTGCGGAGTAAATCCCGATCTCCGTGCCCGCGTCGGTCGGCAAGGTGTCGCGTCCGATGGTGAAAGTGGCCGGGTCGAAGCGATGCCACCTGATTGGAGTGTTCAGCCGTGGCGCCCAGGTTCCTCGGGGAATGGCGATGTCCAGCTGTTCGGGGATGTCGTCGATGAGATCGTGACGTGCGAGTGCTGATCGGAGGGCGATGGTGGCCTGAGGTGACGCGGAGCTGATCTCGGCGAGGTCTTCATCGCCGTACCACGTGTTCTTGCGGTAGAGGCCGCGCGCGATCTGGATGATGCGGCCTTCGTTGCGAAGGTTGTAGAACTGACGCCTGTTCATGTGCTCTAGAGCATCGGAGAATCGGAATGTGTCTGGCATGGTGCTCAAGCTGTCGATGCCGGCTGCATCGCTCATGGTTACCACCCGCCGTCCGTACCAAATCCTATACACAACTATGATTACTGTATAGGATTTGGTACGGATCGTCCACGAGGCCGCCTGTAAGTACCTACCGACATCGAGGACCCTGAGACGCGCGGCGTGGGACATGAAATGAGAAAGCTCGACCAGCCGCTATGAGGCAGGAGAGTGGCCGACCAAGCCGTGTCTCGCTTCTTTGGAAACGAGACAAGCGACTACGTTTCAGCTTCCTTGCTGGTGACACCCCGCCAACCGTGGTCTGTGTACGCGCACCTGGACGCGGACGACCACGCCGGACGCGAATAGAAGCTGAACCGGATTACGGGCCGGACGTGGTGCAGTTCCGGGGATGAGCGGTATCTACCACGCCATCATGTCTACGAGTTCGAAGTCGGTGTCGAACGGGACGTGCATCCGGGAATCTGTCGCGGGCGTGCCATCAGGCAGCTCAGACTTTCGATACCACACGCTGACTCCTGGGGCCTTGCCCTCGTTGAGATGCTTGACCTTCAGGATCTTCATGCCGTAGTTGTAGCCGTTCTCGCGGGCGCCGATCCATTGGCCGACGTGGGTGTCGTTCAACTCGCGGGCCTTGACGTGGACAACCCTTACGGCTGCTTGGGTTTCGGGGCCACTGGAGAGGACCTCGACAATGTGCATTTCTGATTGTTCATCTGGGTTGTGTGCCACCAGAACCTCCATCGGGGAGATGTTGTGCCGCTGTGGGGGTTAGCCCATTCGTCGGGCGGCTTCCTCTGCACTCATCGGCTGAAAATTCATGTCGACGTAGGCTCGGTACTCGCGGACAAGGTCGCGGTCGTGTTCGGTCTTGTACTCGACTGCCTTGGCGTTGTTGAGCGGGCGGACAGAAGGGTTGTCCTTCTTGATGGCACGCTTCGACCTGACGCGCCGCTTGCCCTTCGGATCGACTGTGGCGGACTCTTCCTGCACGACCTGGGTGGCGAACCGGTTGTAGAACTGGACCGGCTCCATCAGTGTCCGCCAGAACACCCACTCACGCGGAACCAGAAGTAACTGCTTTCCTGCGCAGTGGGGAAGAGTGAAACTCTGCGGCTTCCATTCGGAGCCGTCCACCCACACATCGCTCTGCCTAGTGGTTGCGCCCGCGCGTAGGGCGGGATACATGTCCATCATTTCTTGCGTAAATTCCGCGAGAACGTTGAAGATGATGCGAGTCGTCATGTCTGAAATACGGTCGTCGCCGACGTGTCCCAGGAATACGCGGGTATCTTCAAGACGCTCCAGCACCGCGTTTTGGCAAGCGGGGTTGGCCCGCAATTCGTCCCAGAAGTTATCGGACAGTTCGTTACCGAATCCCTTGCCGTGCGCGCCACCCTGAGACATGCCCATGCGCGTCTCGTTCGGCTCGTGCATGTGCCGTAGTAGTTCGCGGCCTCGGGCATGGTCTGCCGCATCGTTACTACGTGCTGCCGTCACTACTTCGGTGAACAGGGTGCGCAGCTGACCGTATGCCGCTCGACCTCTCGGGGAATGGTCGTTACGGATGGCACTGGGATCGAGGAAGACGAGATTGTCACGGTCGACATGCACATCCAAGAACGGCACCTCCCCGCTAATGCCGTAATGCTCAGTTACTGTCGTCATGTCGGTGGTACCGCCTTTCCTCCACCGATTATGCCATCGTCGAATGACACGCGTGTAATACATTTCTTGGCCTCCGGGACCAATTCGAGGAATCCCGGCCGAAATAGCTACCTCACTGGCACCCTTGGCCTCATAGGTAACTTTGGTTCCCGATGTTCTGTCCATTTTGAGAGCAAATTCTGTCCAAATTGACAGAAATTCAGCCTCCGGGCGGCCCGGAATTTCTGAGCCCGGGCGTCCTCGTTGCTACAGAAGGCCAGTAGCTACAAGTTGGTATACGAGACGCGATCGAACATGTCCCACTGCGTCTCCGTAGTAGGACGTGTGTGGAGCGGGCGACGGGAATCAAACCCGCGTAGTCAGTTTGGAAGACTAGGCGCGCTTGCTGCCCCAAGCCGGCGGAACCGTATCCCTGGGTTAGCAGAGGGCATCACCGCACTGTGATGCTCATGGCGCCTTCGGCACGAAGCTCATCGTCGCGGCAGTCCTGCGTGGATGCCGTCTCGTAGGCACTTTCCCGGTGGCCGCCAGTGTGGTGAACGTGGCGGTGGGCGCCGTCAGGCCCTAGGCCGCTGCGCGGTCGGCCCACACCGAGCCTTGACCGCACCCACCCCCAGGCACAAACCGGCCCATATCAACAAAGGCCCCTTGTGGGCACAACAAACAAGCAAAGAGGTAGAGCAACCATGGTCGAACGAACAGCCACTTGGGTGTTCAGTGATGTCAGCGGGCGGAATGTGACCCCGTCGCGGACGAAGATCACTTCGGTCCCGGATACGGATCCGTGGGTGGCAGCTACACACGATCGAATACAGCGTCCGTCGGCGCTGGACGGCACGGATGGCGGGTCGACCGCAATGTGGAATCCGGCCTTCGCGGATCTCGATCGACGCCGATGCGCTCAAACTCCTTTCCCTCAAGCGCTCACAGCCATGCACCCCACCGACCAACCGTCCATTCCTGTCCGTCCCCAACAACCCCCCGCCCACTCCCAATTCTTATCAAAACCACTGCACCACTGCATATTACAGATCAACACCTATAGATGCGCTCTGGCACATTTGCACAAGGGGTGCGAGACTGGTTGTGGCGCAGTAAGCGTCGATGCTTCCGGTTTTTGAGTGGGCTTCCTGATGCTGACAATTTCGAAGCTGAAGCGGTCGTCGGTGAGCTACTACATCGACACCGCCGACGCGGCTGGGCGCGCCAGTTCTGACCTAAAAAGAGCCAACGGTGGCCTGGGGGAGTACTACTCCGAATATGAGACGCGCACCCCAGTGTGGTTGTGCGCGGGCGACACACATGCCGCGGCACGATTGGCGGGTTTGACCGATGTGCAGCGCGCGGGTGGGGAAGCCGATTCGGCGGTCGTGGCGCGGTGGCTTGACGACGGTGTCGCGCCAAACGGTGCGCGCGGCCGCGCCCTTGGTGCCCGCGGCGTACACGGCTTCGATTTGACCTTCGCCGCGCCCAAGAGCGTGTCATTGTTGCGCGCGTTGCGCGCCGACGATGTGGTCCAAAAGGCCATCGCTGCGGCGCATTCGACCGCCCTTTCGGAGGCGATGGACTACCTGGCCGCGCATGCCGGCTACACCCGCGTACACAACAGCGTGACGGGGGAGAAGGACCTGTTGAAGTTGCCGGGATTGGTCGCGGTGGCTTATCAACATGAGACGTCGCGATGCGGAGATCCGCATCTGCATACCCATGTCATCGTGCCGAATCGCCAAGCCCGGAACGATGGGGTGCTGGTCTCCATCGACGGAACGTCGCTGTATCACGAGGCGCGCGCGGCGGGGGTCATCTATCAAGCCACCTTGCGTCGCGAACTACACCAATCGCTGGCGATGGAGTGGGCGGTCGATCCGGGAACAGGGATGGCCGAGGCCGCCGGCGTCGATCGCGACACCATCACTGCGTGGTCGCGGCGCTCGTCGCAACTACGGGAGTGGGCGGCACACAACCTCGCTTCGGTGGACGGCCCGTTGAGCGCGGCGCAGCTCGCGGCGGCACAGAAAGCCACCCGTCCCGCAAAACCCGAAGAGCTTGCGTGGAGCGAATTGCAGCGGCAGTGGCGCGAGGACGTGCGGGGTCTCGTTCTGGACCGCGCCGCGTTTGTGGAAGCGCGGGCGGCGCGGCGCGCCGCGCCGCGGACTGCGTTCGACGGCGCGAGTTTGGCTGCGGCTGCGGAGAAAATCGACAAGGCGGTGTTCACCCGCGCGGACCTCGTCGAGATCGTCGGCGCGCAACTTCCCGTCGATGGGGACCAGTCGCCGCGCGCCGCGGTGGAAGCCGCCGTCGACGAGATTGGGATGCGGTTGACCGCGCCGCGCGCCGCCCACGAGCGCGAAGGCCATGAGCGCTTCACCCTGGCGCGGATCTTGGCCGAAGAAGGCGCGGTACTCCGTCTGGTCGACGCGACAAACGATCGCGCAATGGTCTGGGTGCGTGACGACGACACCGCCGGACTATCGCCGGATCAGACGGCCGCCGTGCAGAACATCGGCCAGTCGCCCTGGCTCGTACAACCTCTATCTGCGCCGGCGGGAGCGGGCAAAACCACCTCCTTACGCGCGCTCGCCAGCGCGGCACGCCACCGGTTCGGTGCTCGCGTACTGGTCCTCGCGCCGACCGGTCAGGCTGTCGACGTCGCGATGCGCGAAGGCGCCGGAGACGACGGCCTGACAGTAGCCAAAGCGCTGCAGTCGCTGCGCGACAACACCTTGAAGCTTGACCAGTCGACCCTCGTAGTAATCGATGAAGCTGGCATGGTCGGCACCGACGATCTGCGCAAGCTCCTGACTGCCACCACGAGGGCTGGCGCGAAGACGGTACTTGTTGGTGACGCCAGCCAGTTGGCACCGGTCAAGGCCCGCGGCGGCATGTTCGCCCAACTCTGCACCGATCTACCGTGGACGCAACATCTCTCCGAGGTGTGGCGCATGACAGACCCGGAAGAACGCACCGCGTCCCTCGAGCTCCGTGACGGCGAACCACCCGCACGCCGTCACGCCGTCGACTGGTATCGCCGCCACGATCGGTTGCATTGCGGCGACGCGATCACCATGGCCGCCGACGCGCTCGCCGCTTACGCGGCCGACAGCGAGCTCGGCCGCGACGCCTTAATGGTGTGCGACACGACCGAAATGGCAGATGCTCTCAACCGCCGCCTCCACAACAATCGAATCGACCGGAACGCCCCCTCTGTTTCAGGCGCCCAGGGCCAGCGACTCAGCGTTGGAGACCTGATTGTCAGCCGCCGCAACGACCCCACCATCGCCTTCCACCACTCAACGCCCAACGGTGAGTCTCTACCCTCGGTGCGCAACGGGAACCGTTGGCGGGTCGTCGCCGTCGATGTCAAGACGAATCGTGTTGCGGCCGAACGCCTTGACGACAAAGCCCGCGTCGTCTTCGACGGTGACTACATCCGGGATCACCTCAGCCTCGGTTACGCCGTCACTGCGCATTCCGCCCAAGGGGCCACCGCCGACGCTTGCCACGCCGTCCTCAACGGCAGCACCAGCCACAATCTGCTCTACGTTGCAATGACTCGCGGCCGGCATGCCAACATCGCCTACATTTACGAACGCAGCACCGAAGCAAGCGAATTCGGGCACGAACAACCCGTCGGAACACACGTCGCGCAGCGCGGTGACAGCCGCGAAGCTGCCACTCTCATCCACGGCATCCTCGCCCGTGACGAACCGGCCATTACCGCGCACGACTACGCCGCGCGCACGGTCGACGAGGCACTACCCGACCGCGTCTGCGACCTGCTCGCCATGCGCGCCAACGTCACCCAATACCGACAAGACGCCTACCAAGCCTGGAAAACCCAGCGGCAAGAAATCGACCTCCACAGGGAAGAAGCCCAACAGAGGCACATCGACAGGAGCCAACACCGCAGCACCGACTACGGACTCGAAATCTGATCCGAATGATCGGCAGCACGCCCAACCGAGTTCGACATCGGGTGGCGGGCGCATCTAGTTCACAGAGTCAAGAGCAGTGGTGAGCAAATCTGAATGCCAAGCGTGTCGATACTGCAAAAAAATGAAGTGCGATGCTAGCGTTCTAACCATCGACTGAAGGAAGGGGTGATCCTGTGGACGCGGGTCGCCGATGGGCCATTGAGACGTTTGGTGAATACGGTGTGCACATCCGAGGGCGGGTTGCTCAGCTCGTCCGTGAGCAGCACACAGCGATGGTGGATTCGCAGGACGTTTCCGGCCACCGCAGTCATGCGGTGTATGGCCTGTTCTGGCGTGGGATCTTGGAACAGTTCGAGGCGTTGGACAACTTGCCTCACGCCACGTTGATCCGGCCGGGGAAGGCTTCCTACAAAATTGTGGTCATCAACGGGGTGGCATTGTTCCCATGGCGTTGGGGTCGAACCCGGGTCGACGAGCTGGCATCGGCCACCTTTGCGACCTCGGACGCTCGTGTAGCGATGTTCGACCTGGACGATGTTCCACTACAGGGCAAGTTAGACGTTGGTATGCCCGACCCCGATCTCACCGACGTGGAGAAGGAGCTGGCCGAAACGGTCGAGGCAGCGATTAACGTTGACTCGGTGACTACCAATAAGGTGGTCGTCGTGGCGATCTCGAGCTCGCCGATGGGCCTCCATGCAGTCAGTTGGGGTGAGGCACGGCTGGCGGAAGGTGGCCACTTGGAATGGGCCTTTTCCGAGGACTTGGCAGATGTCGCTGCCCCCGGCCCGGTCGGTGCAGTCGACAGCCGCAAGACATTCACCACGGGCGAGTTGCCGAAAAAGGAGCTGCGTCACCGGTCAGAGCCAGATCAGGATTCTGGTATTCCGGCATCAGACGATGACTGATGAGGGCCAAGGCGAACTGCAGCTCTTCGGTGAGCGCGGATCAAGCCTTGACGAAGTTGCTCGTGCCTTCGATTCGGCACGGCTGACGCAAGCACGAGTGCTCGCGGAGCTTACTAAGGGTGAGCTCGCAGAACGACTTGGTGTGTCCCCGGCCGCAGTTGGCCAGTATGAGACTGGTGCGACGAAACCACGTCACGATCTCCTGCCTGAGTTATCAAAGGTTCTGCGGGTTCCCGTTGAGTTCTTCGCGGCGGGTAGGCCCATCGGCAGGCTCGATGCGGCGAACGCGCATTTTCGGAGCCTTCGCTCGACGCGGGCTAAGGATCGCGCGAAAGCGGCCACACATGCTGAGCAGTTGTGGGAATTGACATATGCGCTTGAAAAGCGAGTTCGCCTGCCCGACGTTGACCTGCCAACTTTTCCAGAAGGCACGTCCCCAACCCATGCCGCTCAGATGTTGCGGAAAGCTTGGGGGGTAGCACGTGGACCGCTACCGCATCTCGTCGCGCTAATGGAATCTCGTGGGATTGTTGTGAGCTTGATCGCGATGACAAACGAATCGGTGAGACGTGTCAGTGCGTACTCCACCGACGCCCTTGGGCGGCCGCTCGTGATCGTAACTCCCGAAAAGGCATTCTCCGTATATACATATCGGTTCACGTGCGCGCATGAACTAGGCCATCTGGCCTTGCATTCAAGCCCTCTCCCTGGAGATCGCCAGCAAGAGCGGGAAGCCGATGAATTCGCTGCGGAACTCCTTACGCCACAGGCAGAAATCGGTCCGCTTCTACCGCGAACCATGCGTATGGCGGCTCTTGAGAAATTGAGTGTCGAATGGGGAGTGTCGGTCAAGTCGCTGATTCGAAGGATGGGGGCGCTTGGCGTCGTTTCGGACGTATCGGTGCGGCGTGCCTATCAGCGGCTAAATGCAGCTGCCGAGCTGCGTCGACACGAGCCAATCTCTGTTTACAAAGGTGAAGTTCCCTCGCTGCTCCGCGATGCACTCACTCTTGCGGAACGCTACGGACTCACCCGACGTGACATTGCCATTGAACTCGGTTGGACGTCAAACCATCTGGACGAAATGCTCGGTGATGACGACAAACGCCCTGTCCTACGGATTGTGCGTTGATAACGTCGTCCGCGGCTACGGCCTAAGTGAGGGCTGCGTGTCGGATTGCCAGCCACCCAATAGAACTGCGTCGGGAGACGCCGAGTCTTGGCATTACATTGAAACCTGCCGAACCAAGTTTTGATGGCTATAGAGTGCCCAGCATGCTCATTGGAGGAGCGACTATCACGAACGTAATAGCGTGGTGCACAATATGTTTCGAATATTGGCGCTACAATATTTCCAATACGGGTTGTGGGAATTCTGCACCGAGAACTAGTTGCCGTGTGCTGATAATCGATTCAGTCAGGAGACGTTGACATGCGTATACGGCGAGTAGACATAGAGAATTTTCGCGGCATCAAGAAGCTCACGTGGATCATCCCAAAGGACCAGGCTTTCGTCTGCCTTGTCGGTCCGGGCGACAGCACCAAAACCACGATCTTGGAGGCGATGTATCTCGCTTTATGCGAGCGCTACTCATTGTCACTGTCCGACGCAGATTTCTACGATGCGAATGCCGAGGAGCCCATCTCGATTCGTGTGACGGTTGACGATCTGTCGAGAGACATCATGAAGCATGGGATCCTCGGAATGGAGCTCAGCGGGATAAAGGACGACGGCGAGCTTTCCCATGACCCGGCTGATGGCGATGCGACATGCGTCGTCATCCAGTTGAAGATTGATGCGGACCTTGAACCAATCTGGACCGTCTATCGCGAGGGTGGCAGCGAGCCGTTCGCTCAGGTGGGGGTTGGCGCGCGAAAGCAGCTCGGTGCCTTCAAAGTCGATGAGCGGATTGACGGCCATCTGCGATGGACCCGTACGTCAGCCCTTGGGCGGATGACGGAAAGCGTTCACGGCACAGCCGGAACACTCGCTGCCGCAACGCGGGCGTCTCGTGACGCGGTCGCGGGGGCAATCTCTGCCGATCTACAAGCTCTCACTGCCAAGGTTCAAACTCACCTGAACACCCTTGGGGGCGGCAACTTTTCAGCCCTTAGACCCGGTCTTGACACTTCGTTGTCTTCGTCAGCCGGCGTCTTGGCGTTGTATGAAGAGCGCGTTCCACTAACGAGCTTTGGCCTAGGGACTCGTCGCCTCGCCGGTATCGCAACACAGCAGTTAGCGTTTGCGCACAAGACGATCCTGATGATCGACGAAGTCGAGTACGGACTTGAGCCGCATCGCCTGGTTTATTTACTTCACCACCTTCGCAAATCGGGTGAAGTGGCACAGGTCTTCGTCACGACGCACTCACCCGTTGCCGTAGAGCAGTTGTCGGTGTCCGATCTGTGTGTTGTCCGTTCTGATGCCGATGGCACTATTGCAACTTATGATTTCACCGCGAGACCTAATCGCGCTCAGGCGGTCTTGCGATCGAATCCATCGGCTTTTTTGTCACGCAGGGTTATTTTCGGCGAAGGTAAGACCGAGTACGGACTGCTGCTCGGACTCGTCGATCTTTGGAATCAGGATCGCTTGCTGGCTTCTAAGGCTCCCGCTGCAAGCTTTGGCGTCACGGTCGCCGATGGAGGTGGGGGATCAAATGCGCCCCGACGAGCCAGACTTATGAATGGGGCCGGGTACGAAGCTATCGTGCTCATGGACAACGATGATCGTTCAGTCGATAGCGAAGTAGCGAAGGCCGAGCGAGAGGGCGTTACGTTCCGGCGATGGGACACCGGGCACGATACGGAACGCGAACTGGTCGAGGCACTCACTGCAGCCCAGCTGAAAGAGATCCTTGCGATCGGCGTGGCAAACCGAGTCAACGAGCAGACCATCCTTCAAGACCTCGGAAATCAAGATGACACCGACGCAGATCTTCGATCTCTCGATGTCGATGACTGGATCGAAAACCATGGATTCACGTTGTCGTCCGCCCGCGCGTTAATCGCCTCGGCGGCAAAGGAATACTCATGGTTCAAGAATCCGTATCAAGGTCGGCGACTTGCCGAATGGATCGTCGAGAATCACGATGCGCTTGCCGGATCGACCCTAATTGCCCGCATCGATCAGCTCTACGGTGACATCTACGGAGCCGAGTCGAAACCGCCGCCAGAGCAGGAACCGTAGCCCATGGACGCGACCCTTCGCGCCGAGGCTGAACTGCTTTTGCAGCAACTACCGTTCTCCGTGGAGATGCCAGCGGGGACGGGTAAGACTCAACTCGTGGCGGCGATGGCGGGGGTCGCTGCTGAGAGGGGCGATGTTTCGCTCATTCTCACACATACCAACTCTGGGGTCGCGGCGCTACGGAAACGTTTGAAGACCTTTGGCATTCCGCAGAAGATGGTTCATGTCGACACGATAGCCAGCTGGGCGTTCGAGCTCGTACGGCACTACCCTGATCTGGCCGGTATCCAGATCGCGGCGATCCCAGACTGGAACGACACACCTGAATATGTCGCGGGCGCAGTCGATGTCGCTCGGTCGCGTGCCATCAATCGCATGCATTCGGCCAGCTTTGAGTATCTGTTCGTTGATGAGTACCAAGACTGCAATCTCAGCCAACACGCGCTTATGCTCGAAATAGCTTCCGCCATACCAAAGGCCGCGGTTTTCGGTGATCGACTGCAAGGGATTTTCGACTTTAGGAACCAAACGCTTGTCGACTGGGACGAGCACGTCTTTCCGAACTATCCGCTACTTGATCGCGAACACACCGCCTGGCGATGGACGGGACATAATCCCGAACTCGGACAGTGGCTTCTCGGTCTGCGTTCGCAGCTCCTGCCGGGCGCCACTATCGATCTGTCGCGAGTTTCGATCCCGGGGCTCCTGTGGCAGGGCGCGAGCCATGAGGCAATTTCTACCGCCGCCTTCGCTGTCCGAACCCTTGATGAATCGGTAGTCATCCTGAACCAATGGCGAAACGACAACGCCACAACGGCAGGTCGGCTGGGCGGTATGTACACCGTTATGGAAGACCTCAACGGCCGATTCATGCACGAGAGTCTCGCCCAACTCGAATCGTCGGAGCCGAACGAATATGCCATCTGGCTCGCAAAGTTCGCGAAGGAATGCTTCTCAGGATATGGCGAGATCAACCAACCAGTCTTACGTCGTCTACAGCGTGGCGAAACCTTCGATGGGTTGAATCGACCGGGACTTGAAGCCACACTTGCCGTGCTTCAAACGCTTATTGCAAACCCTTCGCTAGAAAACCTCGTGGTGGCGATGAAAGCAATCGAATCAGCTAGAGAGGCAAGGCTCTACTGCACTGAAGCCTGGCGAGACACCCTAGCTGCGATCGAGGCCGTGGTTCTTAGCCCCGGTGAGACCATGTGTGACACGCTTGCCATGATTCGGGATCGGCTCCGCTACACAGGTCGTAGGAGGCACCCGCGAGTGGTATCGCGGACGCTTCTCGTGAAGGGTCTTGAGTACGACCACGCCATCATCTGCGACGCGGACAACATCGGCAGTGTCAGAAACTTCTACGTAGCAATCACGCGTCCTCGCAAAACACTGACGATCATGAGTCGATCACCGGTCATCCGACTTAGGTAACTTCTTGATCCAACAGGCCCGCGGCACCCTGTGACGGCGCTCCGCTTCCCGTGTATTTCGGACCTCGACAGCGCGGGGGAGTCGACGAAGTCGGGGCAAACTCGGCTTTCCTGACAACGCCGCGAGCCGTGATTAGTCCAGAAGCCTGGCTCTAGATGTGCGGTTGAGCTTTGGAAAGAACTGGTCGGAAGCGATAGGAACGGCCAAACTGAATGCGCTCGACAGCGCCAGCGATGCTGCGAGCGAGGGCCGATCAAGTGCCCGCCCAAAATCACCGCAGATAGTGCCTCTGCGCCGACTTAAAGTTGAATTACCCGACTTGGGGCGGACCAGAAGGAAGTGACCGCCATGGATGAGCACCCTGACGACAAATGGCTTACCCGCCAAGACCTCGCAGATCGGTATGGGTTGCCGGTGAAGACGCCCGCCGAGTGGGCCTCGAAGGGAACTGGCCCAAGGTATGCCAAGTTCGGTCGGCACGTCCGATACCTGCTCAGCGACGTAATTGACTGGGAAAGAAAGCAATTCGCCGAAGGCAAACGCGATACGGCCTAAGTATGATGGGTCGATGATCGCGGTTTCAGAGCTCCAACAAGCGACGCAACGCTCGCGAGGCCAGAGGTAACCTGTGGCAGGCCGTCCCTCGCTGCGCATCGGCCAGCACGGCAAGATCACCCGCAAGTACCTCGGCGGCGGGATTTGGCTGGCGCAGTGCCGATTTCGCGACACCGATGGCGTCACACGCAGAGTCCAGCGACTCGGCCCGCCAGACGAACACGACAAGTACGGCAAGCTCGCCGCGGACGCATTGATCGAGACTCTCGCCGACCGTCGGCCGCCATCCGGTGCGGGCTCGATCACCCTCGAAACCTTGGTCATGAGTCTGGTGGGCCAACACATCGAACGGCTGACTGAAGACGGCCGTTCACCCCGAACCCTCGACACCTACCGCTACACCGCCACCAAGCTGTCCAAGTTCATGGCCGGCGTGAAAGTAGGGGAGGCGTCGGCGGCAAGACTGGACGCAGCGCTCCGGTCGATGCGCACCGCCCACGGCGCGACTATGGCTCGCCAAGCCAGGACCCTGCTGCGCGGAGCGCTCCAGCTCGCCGTTCTGAACAATGTCCTCGGCGCGAACCCGGTGCGCGATGTCCAGTCGATCAAATCCAAGGAACAACCAAAGGGCGCCCAGGCGCTGACTGCTGACCAACTGCGGGATCTCCTCGCCAAGCTCCGGACCTCCGAGAAGTGCCGCCAACGCGATCTGACCGACCCCATCACCCTTTTGATCGCTACCGGCCTGCGTCGCTCCGAACTGCTGGCGCTGCGGTGGAGCGACTTCGATGCCGACGCCGAGACCATTTCAATCTGCGGCAAGGTCATCCGGGAGAAGGCTAAAGGCCTTATCCGCGTCGACGAGACCAAGACCGCGGCAGGCCGACGGGTGATCCCGCTACCCGCGTTCGCCATCGCCACGCTCACCGAGCGTCGGAACCTGCCGTACCTCGGCCAGCAGACGGTCATCTTCCCGTCCACCAGCGGGACGCTTCGCGACCCTGACAACTTCGCGGGGCAATGGCGTAGGACCCGCGACGAGCTGGGGGTCCCGGACATCAGCTCGCACAGCTTCCGCAAGACGGTGGCAACGCTCATCGACGACGCCGGCTTGTCGGCGCGCATCGGTGCCGACCATCTAGGGCACGCGAAAGTGTCGATGACGCAGGACCGCTACATGACCCGCGGTCGGGTCCACAGTCAGGTGGCAGAAGTGCTCGACAACGCCGTCAACGGCAACTCAGGTCCGCTATAAACGACGAATAAACGACGACTGACGTTAATCAGTACGGCTAGATACCACCTCTGATCAGCGCCCCCGGCACGACTCGAACGTGCGACCTAGGGATTAGAAGGCCCTTGCTCTATCCACCTGAGCTACGGAGGCAATGCGCAGGTCAGTCTATCCAACGTGATCCGTCCGATAGGAAACGCTGACGCGACCCGCGCGAAACTTCTTCCCCCAGCGTCAATATCGGTTATCGTGGTGTCCCTCGACACACGTACAACACCGGCCGGTAATCGGCCGTTAACCGCAACGATGCGGGTGCTGACGTCGGGGAGTGGGGGCATTTGCTATGAGCATGACCATGAATGTCACTTCGCTGCGCTCAAAAGCCAGCGCCGAAGCCCTCCGCCTGGCAACGGACGCCAAAGACAGGTACCGCGCCGGCGCACTGTTGCTGCGCGGTTCGCCGTTTGCTGTGGGCTGGTTTGCCGGCTGGCTGACCACCGAATTTCCCCCGCAGGTCCTCACAGGGCACGCGTTGTCCCGGGTATCGCCACGAGTCGGCACGGCGTGGGCCGCGCAGCGGGCGGACCGAATCCTCACGGCCGCCCTCGAGGAGTCCTTCGGGCCCGACTATCGCGACCAGGCATGCCACCCGACCTGCGATGAAGCCGAGTGCGCGCCTCGCAACGGTCTGTTGCACATGCCCGGGCCACACCGCCGGTACGCGGCGCAGACTTCCGACATCTCCTACGGTCCCGGTGGCACCGAACACCTGCTCGACGTTTGGCGGCGCCACGATCTGGCACCCGGCCGTCGCGCGCCAGTGCTCATCCAGGTTCCCGGAGGCGCGTGGGCCCTCAACGGCAAACGCCCGCAGGCATACACGCTGATGAGCCGGATGGTGGAACTCGGCTGGATCTGCGTCTCGATCAACTACAGCAAGAGCCCGCGCAGCAAGTTCCCGGCGCACATCATCGACGTGAAGAGGGCGATCGCGTGGGTGCGCGAGAACATCGCCGACTACGGCGGCGACCCCGATTTCATCGCAATCACCGGCGGGTCGGCCGGTGGGCACCTGGCATCCTTGGCGGCACTTACCCCCAACGACCCGACGTTTCAGCCCGGGTTTGAGAACGCCGATACGACGGTCGACGCGGCGGTGCCCTATTACGGCGTCTACGACCTCACCAACGCCGACAACATGCACGAGATGATGCTGCCGTTCCTCGAGCAATTTGTGATGAAGGCCCGCTACGCCGACGCCCCCGAGCAATTCAAGGCGGCGTCGCCGATTTCGTACGTGCACAGCGAGGCTCCGCCGTTCTTCGTGTTGCACGGCGAGAAAGATGAACTGGTTCCCTGCCGTCAGGCCCGGGCGTTCTGCGCGGCGCTACGGGAAGCCGGAGCCGCGACGGTGTCGCACGCCGAACTCGAAAATGCCCACCACGCTTTCGACATCACCCCGACAGTCCGCTCGGGACTGGCCGCCGACGCCGTCGCCGACTTCCTGGGCGTCGTCTACGGGCGGCGCGCGAGCTCGCGAATGGGTTCGTTGCCGCGCTCGGCGACGTCGGCCAGCTGACACCACGAAGCTTTGCGGGCCTCAGGCGGTCGCTGTGCCTGAATCGTGCCTTTCACCAGCGCGTCATCCCGACTAGCGTTGGGTTGGCAGTTCTGAACACAGGAGGCTTGATCGGCGGTGACAGGGTTGACGCGTGAGTCCGTCGAGGCCGCTGGACGGTCCGACCAACTCGGACCGGTTGACTATCTGCTGCATCGGGGCGAAGCAAATCCCCGGACCCGGTCGGGGATCATGGCGGTGGAACTCCTGGATTCCACGCCGGACTGGGAGCGGTTCAGGACCCGGTTCGAAAACGCCTCCCGACGGGTGCTGCGGCTACGCCAGAAGGTTGTCGTGCCGACCTTGCCGACGGCCTCGCCGCGTTGGGTGGTCGACCCCGATTTCAACCTGGATTTCCATGTGCGCCGGATGCGGGTACCCGAACCAGGAACGCTGCGTGAAGTATTCGATCTTGCCGAGCTGATCCTCCAGTCACCGTTGGACATCTCGCGACCGCTATGGACCGCCACGCTGGTCGAGGGACTGGCCGACGGCAAGGCAGCAACCCTGCTGCATGTCAGCCATGCGGTCACCGACGGTGTCGGCAGTGTGGAGATGTTCGCCGAAATCTATGACCTCGAACGCGACCCACCGGAAAGGGCGACGCCCCCGCAACCGATTCCGCAGGACCTGTCGCCCAACGATTTGATGCGCGAGGGCATCAACCACCTGCCGATGGCAATCGTCAACAGCGTTTTGGGCGCGGTGTCCGGGGCGGTATCGGCGGCCGGTCGGGCGGTGCTGGACCCCGCGTCCACCGCATCGGGCATCCTGAGCTACACCCTGTCGGGCATGCGGGTTCTGAACCGGGCCGCCGAACCGTCACCGCTCCTGCGCCGCCGCAGCCTGGCCACCCGCTCCGAAGCAATCGACATCCCGCTCTCGGACCTGCACAAGGCCGCAAAGGCCGGGGGAGGGTCGATCAACGACGCCTATCTCGCCGGCCTGTGCGGCGCATTGCGGCGTTACCACCAGGCGCTCGGTGTGCCGATCAGCACGCTACCGATGGCGGTCCCGGTAAGCCTGCGGGTCTCAGATGACGCGGCCGGCGGCAATCAGTTCACCGGCGTCAACCTGGCGGCCCCGGTGGGCACCGTCGACCCGGTAGCCCGGATCAAGAAGATCCGCGCTCAGATGACGCAGCGCCGCGACGAACCGGCGATGAACATCATCGGTTCCTTTGCGCCGGTGCTCAGCGTTTTGCCGACGGCC
>Ga0182012_10000658_pt1 | contig 38037 bp, 35 predicted proteins | sample 612S2SmetaG_FD_120486 | JGI IMG/M metagenome (GOLD analysis project Ga0182012, IMG submission 120486) | Permafrost microbial communities from Stordalen Mire, Sweden - 612S2S metaG | ecosystem: Environmental > Terrestrial > Soil > Wetlands > Permafrost | place: Sweden: Stordalen | collected...
TGTCTCGCGCTCAGTGTTCGCCGACGAAGATGCAATTGCTCGCTTCGGCGTTGGGAAAAACATGGTTGCCGCTATTAAGCATTGGTCGCTCGCAACGGAGTTCATGGAGGAGACTCCGGCCGGCACTTACAGGCCGACCGCACTCGCGAATTCCATCTTCGATGAACCGGGATGCCGCTTCGCCGGGCGGCCTTCTTCAGGATCCGCGCAATCGAGCCCGGCTCGAGCGCGCGCGACGATACGTTGCCGTGACGGTCGACAGCCCTGAACAGCGGCCCGTTCTTGATGTTTGCGGCCTCGAGCCAGGCCGCAAGGGCACGGATACCGCAAGTTTCGCGATGCGCAGAAAAAGCCACCGGGACCTTGCGGCCGTGTTGCTCCTGGTCCTCTTTGTCGCGGCGGATATTCACCAGAAGGCCCTGCTCGGCCAGTTCCAGATCACTGACCTCAATGCTGGCCAGGGCCGCTCTTCGGGCTCCCAGAGAGAAGCCCAGAAGCACAATGGATGCGTCCCTCAGTCCGATGAGCCGTTCCGGGCACGCCGCAACGATCCTTGCCAGGTCGTCGGGCATCAAAGGCGATTTACGGTCCTGGGCGGTGCCGAGAATGCGCTTCATGCCGGTCATGACCTCTCTCACCAGAAAGCTCGAGGCCGGCGACTCGCGGTACCCGGCGGAATGGTATTCGGTCGCGATGGCCGCTACGCGCCTGGCAATGGTCGAGGGCTTTCTTCCCCGGCGGGCAAGGTCGGCAATGTACAAGGCCAGCACTTCGCCCCCGGGCGCAAAGATCGGCTGGCCGATTCTGGCGCAGAATGAGCCGTAATCGCTCATATCGGACGCATATGCTTTCCGGGTGGCCGGAGCTTTGGCGGCCTCAAGGTAGCGCTTCGCAAGATCGATCATTGCCTGGACGGACAGGTCCGGCGAGGCAATAGAAAGTTCGACAGTTGACATGAATGAACTCCTTATACGTAAACGGTGATTGTTGGGTCCTGGAACTCCAGACCGAGAATGAACCTCTCCTCAATCAGGGCGGTGGGCTGCGGCAAAGGCGAATGCGCCCACGGCGGCGGACGCTTTGTCAGCCTTTGCAACTTGCGCCGCCAGAGAAAGATGGAAGAATTAAGCTGGATGATTGGCAGGACAGGGTTGAACCAGCAAGAATGTGGGAATGTGCTTGGCGCTTGTTCAGAACCTGAAGCGCCGAACACCTGACGGCCTCCGCCACGGGGAGCGGCAATGCCTGGGCGTCGACTGATCGGCACCATCCTCGGAGACCTGCGAAATGCTTTCCAGGTCAGGCAAAGCAGGTTCTTTAATCGGTGCGTCGGATTCCGTCGATGGCGCTTTTCGATTTTCACCGGGGAGAGCATCCGCCGCCGGAACCTTCGCCTTACGGTTGCGGTACCGCTCCGCCATTCGTTCCGAACGCGCGGCTGAATTGTCGGTAGACAGTTCGGCTTGGCGCTCAACATCGGATTCTGAGATTTCGTCAGACCCGAGTGCCTTTGATCGTTTGCGGTCATCGACGACCACAATCCTTGCGGCGAGCCCCTCATCGGAGAGGTGCTTGCCCTTGCGGATCTCCGCTGCGATCTTGCTGTTAGCGGATTCGCCGGGAGAACTGGTCAATCCGCTGCTCCAGTAATGGAAGAACTCGTCTGGCGCCTTCTCAAACCTTTCGATGTAGGCCTGATAGAAGGGCTTAATCTCCTCGGGGATGTTCTCGGCCCAATACCAGAACAGGCTGGCAGCCTGCGTGGCATTTTGGGCAAGGTACACGCACTCGAAGAAGTCACGGTGAACTCGGTTGGCTTTTTGCACGGTTGAGTCTGGCCGCTGAAACAAAAACAACTGCCCGTTCTTGTCGATTTCTCTCTCCGTCTCGAGATCTCGCCAGAAGTTCTTTCGACCAAAGAGAGCCTTCTTTTCTGCGCCCAAGGCGACCCTCCAGTCGCTGCGCCTGACCTCTTCACGGCAATCACTGAGATCGTTCAGAAAATGACGGAGGTCGCGAATGTGCACGGCCTGGGGGTAGAGCTCCGCGATGATCGCGTCGTAATTGTTGGTTCCATCCGTAACAATGAAGCGGACGAAGTGGCGGTTCTGAAAATTGAAAAGTTCCTTACGGATAGATTCCGCATCGTTCGTGGGAAGCACGAGGATCGTGGTGGTTGTGTCAGGCGCGGATACGACAAAGTGGAGCTTTCCCCGGTTGGGCTTCTCGTCAAAAACGAGGATCTCAAAAACGTCCGTGGTCCGGTGCCGTTCCCCGATTTTGGCGGCTTCCTCCCGGATGACGGCTGCGACTGTCTTATCGCTCACCTTGAATTGCTCAGCATTGTCTATGTTCGTGCGGTTCGCGTGCTTGCGCAGGCTGTCCCTCAATCGGCTCATCATATGCCGCGTGAGATCCAAGCCGGGCAAAAGATCGGAGCGGGAATGCTTCGTCGAACCCAGGCATTCGCGCTTGGCTCGATGAAAGATGATCCTGGCAGCGTATTTACCGTGGTTCCAATCCTGCGCCTCTGGTTCATCGTGATCGTGCACCTTCATTCGCGCGCCGCATATCGTGCAGCGCTCGAGACGCACGAGAGGCTCTACGTGTATGCGAAGCTCGTTCCCCTTCCTCCATGCGCTCAATAGCTTGTATCCAGGCGGAACCGCGACCTCCGAATCGGGAAATCTTTCCCAGCCCGGCTGGTTGCCAGTGCCGTCATACGTCGTCATGGGTATCCGCTTGTTCACCCTGGAGCTCTCTTGCTCAGCTGTAGCTTCCTTTTGATAGCTCAGCTCATAGAGGAAGGTGAACGGCTTCCCACGCATTATTTTGTGTGACCTGGTTGAATCAAGGGAGGGTCTGGCCACCTGCGTCTCTGCATTCGTGTGCCATATCAAGTGAGTCATGGCGTGCGGATGGATTTAGGTTCGGAGATTTCTGGGGCGCTAGAATCAAAGCGTATCGAATATAGAGCGAGCCTCCTTCGAACTCCAGAGGGTCCAGCCTGAGCGATTCCTCCCCGCAGATCGGATCAACCCCTCAGGAATCCGAAGACCCTCTCAAAGTCCCTCTTCGAATTCCAGAGGGGTCGCTCCGCGACCCCTCTGAAATACAAGTAGAGAAATCCTTGCGACCCAATACCGGTTCCTGGCCGATTTTCATCAAGCAGGCACTGAGAGATCGGGAGAGAGCACGCACGGCCACGCACAGCGAATTCTTGTGTGAGATCGCCAAGTCGGTCTCCGAGTGGCCGTTGAAAGAAGCCAATCAAGGAAGGACCGTGCGCGTAACAGTTTGTGGCAGCCCACTCTCACTGTGCGTAAAAGCCCCGATTTCTTAAATCCAAATCGAGTGTGCGTCTCTACGCACACTCCTCATACACTTTGGGAACCTTCATCCACATAACCGATTCACAATGGTTGGGACAGCCATTGTGGAACAGAGCTGTGCAATACAAGAGCACTCAACGCCACTTTCGTTCGGCTTGGCGACAAAGCGGTCCGAATTCGGATGAAGGCCACGGCGACCGATCGTCAAGGCGTTATGCAGCAAGCAACATTCTGTGGGAGGCTAGCGGAAACACTGGCGGAGCGCAGCGACTGCCCGGCCAAAGCCGGCATCAATCCGAGTACGGCATCCTTGGCCAGATCCATGCGAATAGGACTCGGTGCAGAGCCAAAGTTTGCGCCCGATCGCAGAAGTAAAGCTTCACCCCGAAAGAGAAGCTGATATGCGTGCCCTTGTCATCTCCGACATTCACTCGAGCCTCGAGGCATTCCGGGCAGTTCTCGCCGTTGCTCCACCACATGACGTCGTCTGGAATCTCGGGGATATCGTTGGCTATGGCGCTAATCCCAATGAGGTTGTTGATTTGGCCAGGAGGCTCGGCGGTGTTGTCGTGCGCGGCAATCATGACAGGGCCTGCAGCGGGACCATGCATTTCAGCGAGTATCGCGAACTCAGCCGATTAGCTGCATATACCTCCGGGTGGACTCAGCGGGTTCTAACCGATGAAAACCGAGAATGGCTATCGCGACTGCCTCAAGGTCCTGTGAGACCAATTCCCAGAAAGGTGATGTGTGTTCACGGATCGCCGTGGAATGAAGACGCATATACCTTCTTTAGGGATGATGCATTAGCCGCGTTTCGCTCGTGCCGGGCTCGAATCATTTTCTGCGGCCATACGCACTGGCAGGTTGGTTGGTCATGGAATGGAACGGAATTGACACCGTTGAAGCCGGAACTTGAGCCAAACGCCGGAGCCAGTGAAAATCAGCTACGGTTAAGCGATAGAAATCGCTATGTGCTGAATCCGGGGTCCGTCGGCCAGCCTCGCGATGGCGACTGGCGCGCAGCATTCGCAGTTTATGACGATACGGAGGCGATACTCACCTGGTACCGCGTTCCTTACAAGGTCAGAACGGCGCAAAGGAAGATCCTTCAGGCAGAGCTTCCAGAAACCTTGGCAACTCGGCTACGAGATGGCACGTAAACCGCTCGCGATAGGGTGAGTAGCCTTGGGCACCGAGACTTTAGGAGGCGTCAGATTATGAAAGAAATGAAAGGAGTTTGCTTCCTCCACAGTGAAACCGGTACGGAAGGCGGATGGTGGGCTGTTCAGGAAGACGGTTTTGCTGACAATGATGGACATTGGACTTACGACGGTCTCCGATACCTTGAGGCGAGGGACGACTTCACCGTCTATGCTGACGACGGCAGAGTGATCTTTCATGACATCATCCGGCGGGACACTAGAACGGGTGCGATTCCGCATCAAGTAGTTCGCAAAGGCAAATTGGTAAACCACCGATCTTGGAAGCAGCAAATCGTCGCTGGGATGTGGGTCCATTGGATACAAAGGGGGTACGACCCCGAGGCCTGGGGCGAGTTGTTCATGGGCGAAAAGCGGTGCCTCGTTAGACGTGCAGAGAAGATTGAGAGAAAATAGCCGTTTGCCTGGCAAAACAGGATTCGCCGTGCCTCGCGGCGTGTCCGAGTCAGAGATCAATCATATGAACAAGGCACAAATTCCAGCGAGCAGGTTTCTGAGCCTCGTCCTTCAGGCCTGCAGATATTATTTTCTGGTGAGCAAGCATAAGCAATTCCCCCTTCTCCTACTTGTCATCCTTCTTTGCGGAGGGCCTGCTTCATTCTCGCAAGCTGGCAATGTTGGTGCGTCAGTCTCGGCGGCTGTGGTCGCCATCCCATTTATCGGGTGCAAGTCGGATGGCCAGGTGGTGCCGCTTGATGCGCCGACGGGGCAGGCACCGGCCATCAAACTTTCGACCGCAGCCGCGCGGCGTCTCGCATATTACAAAGCAGAAAACGGCATCGGAGTACTCGCACCAAGCGGCTGGCGTTGCTTCTCCACTTACGGCTCCAACGGTAGCAGCTTGTTCGTGAGCCCGGAAGCAATCGATGCAACGAGAATGTTTTCGACGGATTGGAAGGGCTTTGCAGGGCCGGCGATCCAGATCTCTATCGCAGACGGCGGTACTTCGGGGCGGTTTCAGGTGGCCAAGGTGATCGCGCGTGTTTTTCCCGATCGCAGGCAATTTGTCGGAACCGTCATCGTCGAAGGCATCGAACCTGCCAGTTCCTTGCCAGTCGGGCCACGATTGAAATCCCCTATACCAGCACCTAGTCAGGCGCTATTGCCGGTTCTAGGCTCTTCAGAAGCCGCTCTCCATGGAAGTTGACAAGTCGACTCACCCAAGTCTTTGATTCGCGGGTCTGCTCCGGCCTCGAGTAACGTTTCGATGCCCTTGTAGTTGCGGTAGAGAACGGCAGCATGCAGTGCTGTTCTTCCATCTATCTGATCCCTCGCATTGATCTGCGCCTGACTTTTCAGGAATTCCGCCACCGCGTCTTGATCTCCGCTTTCGATGGCAGCGGTGAGAGGGTATTCCCAATAATGGGCGGAATTGTTTGGGTCTGCGCCAGCTTTGAGGAGAATCGTGACTGTCTCTCGATGCCAGTCAATCGCTGCAAGCAATGCCGAATAGCCTTCAGCGGTCTCGGAATTTGGGGAGACCTTCACTTCAAGTAGTTTCCTAAGGACGTCTGCTTTGCCGTGCCTCGTTTCCAAAGTAAGAGGGTCGTCCCCGTCTAGATCGTAGAGTGGCGTATGTTTCATGTTTCCAAGTGTCGAAAAGCGCAATGCCGTGAGTGATCGCAAAACGAACCCCACCCAAATCCCACGCAGCGCCGAATACAGCAAGTTCACTGTAGCGGTGACGTCCGTTGAGCCGGTTATCTTCGACTATCGAACATGGCCAGTATGCACCATTACGCTCAGGGCGGTTTCGACTCAAAAATACGGATTGGTGCCATTGGCATCAACGACTCCCCAGCCGGTCTGCGCATTCCAGCCGGCTGCAACACCTGCCGGCTGGCGGGCGTATTTGATCAGGGCCGATTTTAAAGCCGCTGGCGACTTCCCCCTGGACGTAGGTTTTGAACGTAGGGCTGCTGCCACTCCTGCCAAAACCGGGCAGGCCGCAGAAGTCCCTGTGTCTGGCATTCCGGGATATACACCTGACCCATTAAAGTGGCTCGATGCTGCCAGGTCGGGTTTCTCGTAGAACAGCGCCCCGTGCCCTTCAGATGAGTATCCAAGCAGGTCGTCGCCGGTCGTCACTGCCGCGACGCAAATCACGTCCGGGTGCGAGTTGGCGCCGTGGATGCTATTTCCGGGCCCGCGATCACCCTTTCCGCAGCGTCCATCCGGGCACGTACTTCCGCAGTTTCCGGCCGCAAAGAACACATCCGCGCCCGCACTCACCACTGTACCCACGATCAGGTTGAACGGGTGGCCTGGGTTGGCGCTATAGTTCTGCGGGTCCCCAACGGGGCGATCCGTGGATCGGTCGTAAATGCCCCAGCTATTGTTAACAACCAGCGGGCCGGGAAGAGACAATATTACCGTGAGCAGTTCCGCGTAGATTCGGATTGCATCGGAAAGAAAGCCGACCCACATGCCTCCAGAAGACTTCAAAAGAGGATAGTCGTAGATCATTGCGCCTGGAGCGGCTATGAGGGCGTCAAAGGCAACCATGGTTCCGTGATCCGCAGTTGTTGTTCCGGGGGCCGGGAATCCAGGGCGGTTAAGACCTCCGGCCACGTTAATCTTGGTGCCGTCGATTCCCGTATCCACCACGGCGATCTTGACGCCAGTTCCCCGATATCCGGCGGCATGAACAGGTGCAATGCGAATTTGACCTTGTACTGCAGCTACGTTACCGACCGCCCCTTTCGGGCAAACAGTCGGGAATGGCCCGATCTCGGGATCCGCGTATATGCCTTCAATCTCCTGAGCGCGGTCCTGGACGAAGCGTTGCTCCGCCTCCTCGTCATCAAATTCAACATCAAGCGCGTAGTTATGGCCAAGCACGCTCGTATACGAACCCCGGTTATCGGAAACAAAGTCGCTCGCGATTGGGATTCGAACGGGCGCATTTTCCAGGAACTGCATGCCTTGGGTTTGGATTTGGCTTTCTAGAAAGCTCGCCGCAACAGAGAAATTGTTATTACTAAACGCGTCACTGAGTGGTTCATGGGGCTTGAGAAGGACAATCTTTCGCATTGGGCCTACTCCAGATTCTTATCGGTCGGGGAAACATGCAGATCTGGGAAAAAGGAGACCGGTAAGGCTTGTTCCGCGCGGCGAACAGCATCCTCGGTGGCTAGAACTCTACCCACACTCTGTTCACCCGTCGCATCCAGCGCGACTAGCCCATAATCCTCATCGAGCTTTATTCCAAGCTCGTCCAATTCTTGTGCGAGCCGCGGAAACGATGAATCTGATCCTTGGAATCGGATGATGTAGCGATTCAGCGACGACACAAAGGCACGCACCTATTTAGCGGGTAATGCTAGCACCGATTCCTAAAGTCAGCATGAATTTTCACCTGACCCAAAATCCATGAGGCACCTTGATGGAGACATAGTGCTCCACCCGGGGGACGTTTTGCTGTCCAGTCAGTTTCAATTTGAAACCCTGCACGTGTAGACGCTGAGGATGGATATTGGGCTCTGTGCGTGTTCTGACGGAACGTGTGTGCGCGGCGACTTTCGAGTGCCGGCACGCCCAGAAAGGCTCATTGGGCCAGCGGTTCTCCTGGCAATACCACCAATCGCGATGCGAGAGATACGCGTTTTCGATTCCGTCGATGAGCCTCTGATATTCGGCTGCCACCTCTGCGGCGTCCTCTCCATCGAGGACTCGATTTGCTGCCTCCGCCAAACAGCGGCGAATTCCGGATGTACTTGCCAGTGCATCATTTCCTCGAGACGCCCCATTTCTCTCGTCGTGCGCATCTCGCCGTATTCAAGCTTTCGAGGTCAGGTTCGATAGCCGTTTTGGCCGCGATACCTTCAGCAGCATGCCCCAGATCGACGCTGCCATGAGTGTAGCCAGACCGCAATAGACAAAGAGCGGCAAATCCATTCGATACTTTCCTTCCAGTAGCAGAGCGGTTCCGATCAGTGACAGAATGAGAGGTCGCAGATCGCGGCTATCCCATGCCCGCAGCGCAAGTGAGCCCACGACGACGCTGAGCAGTCCGAACGCAAGCGGCAACCCCCAGGCAGTGCCCAACCAAGACAAAGCTCCGGCTGAACCCAATACTCCTAACCAGGCAGCCAGGCAAAGAGGACATTTTGGCAGGAGCGCAACTAAGATGGCGGGGAGCAGCGTTAACGGTTCCCGGGTTCTCAGACCGCTCCGGATGGCGTTCCGAGGACACTCCGTGCAGGCTCTGGAGAATGCAAGCGATTTGATTTTCTCGCGCGCTCCAGCTTCATCAATCGTCGTGGCTTTGAGCATCGCTCGACCTCCAGATCAGGAAATCAGTTTCATTTGCCCGTGGTACTCGGAAAAAGTCAGATCGGGATCGGTGATATTGGTGATGATCGTGTTCTCTTTGTAGTCCTCGAGATGGACCACGGTTGTCTTATCCGATTCCTGCCAAGTGACAAGGAAAAGATGATCACGGATCGGTTCGACTTTGATCGTCACGGTTTCAGAACCCACCGGCTTATCGTCCTTGTCGAGATTCGTGTAAGTCAGTGAGGTGACGGATGCGAAATAGAGCTGCACCCGGAAGGCTTTGAAATCGACCAGATAGCGGTGGCCGACGGCAGGGAATGCTTCAGACATTGTTGATCTCCTCATCTGGATCTGTCGCGGAGGGATTTTAGTTTTCCCCCCGCGGATACGCTTTCATGCATACGTCTCGCGAGAAAGAATCTCGCATCCGAATTTCGACTATCAACGAAAGCTAAGGCAAACCGGAACTGAAGTCGGCGTCGGCCCGCTTGAATGAATCTTTGAAGCTACCTCACTTCGAACCGGAATGGCCTCGCCGCAAAGGCGGCGAAGGGGCTGGGTTGGTCGAGCAACCCATCGCGAGTCCGAACCTCGACCTCGATTTCAGCACTACCCATCGCAGCGTCCTGGAAACTGTGCAACTCGAAAAACGCCCTTGCTTCCAAGTGCGTCTGGCAGTTGGCGCATCCCTGAACGTTCCAGCGGCTTAAAACTGCTTCTGTTCCAAGAAGACGCTTCTTCCCATCGATGTGGACGTAGGCGGAAATCAGGAAGGAGCCTCTGATCCGCGCACGATTGATACCGAACACACGAATCATCTTGGTGCTGTGCCCTTCTTCAAGAATTGCAAACGTGGCCGGTTGTTCCAAAGATCCGGGGCCGTAGGTGTAGTCGAGTTGCTCCTCGATGTTGACGCAATCGTGAGATGTATATGTTCTCTCTTTGCCGTGTTCATGTTTCAGGAACGGACTGAGCGGCGATTCCAGTGTCAGCCACGAGTTGGGCACCGTGCCGGGAGTGGGCCCCTGGGAGTCGACGGAATTGGTTCCAGGGTACTCCGGGATGATTTCAAGGCGATCCGTGAACCCATTCCTCTTTTGCCACAGCCAGAACATCCGATCCACGAAGCAGTGATGAAAGAAGAAGATCGGATCCAGACCTGCCGTGTCGTTTTCACCCATGTCGCCATTGGCTCCCTCGATCGGAGACCTGTCGTACGTGGGTATGTCACACCCCCCAACGGCGAGGTGAATGCTGTTGTGGGGGCTTTCTAATGCCACGACCTGCGTGCCGCCGGTTTCGAGATCATTGTTCCATTGGGCAGCGGACGTGGTGTTCGAGAACACAGTATAGTTGGGAGCATCAAGACACTTGATGTATTTGGCCTTTACGTTGGTTTGGATGGGCTTTCCGCCAACGACGATCTGCGAGGTGAGCCAAGCGATCACGTTTTGATTGAGCAGCTTTACGTTGTCGTCGAAGTTTGGGTACTGCGCATTATGTTTCTCGGTCGCGGCGATGTCGGTCGGGCCAACGAGTCCCGACAAGGGATAGCGGACTGTTTTATACCCTTTAGGCTTGCTGTAGTCCGCACCGTTGTTGGAGTCTATTGTGCTGATGTTGTCCCTGATTGTTCGGGGAAACGTGAAAGACTGCAGCGGATTTGGGATAGTTCGTCCGTCGAGGACGAAGTTCTCCCGCGTCAATGACCATGGAATTCCATTTGCAATGGATTCATCGCTGGTCTCGTCCCAGTACGGCATCACCACATCCTCGCAGCCGGGGATGCTCCTGAGAGCCTCTTCAAGCTTCACAAGATAGACGCGGTGCCAAGTTGGGAAGAGGATATTTCCATGGTTGCAGTACCCGCCCCAGTAAGCGCTGCTGCCCCAGCCTGCCCCGCGAAAGGGTTCACCGTGGTAACCACCGAGCACGAAAAACGATCGTGGATTGTTGGGCGCCAGTTCCTTGATCCCCTTCCACGCCCGCATCAAATCTTCGAGTGGCTTCTTATTCCCGTTGCTGTATTCATCTTCGAGTTCCTTGAGTGATCTGCGAACCCGAAGTTTGCTTTTTGCACTCATGAGCCGACCTCCATTGTGATGGATCTTTGAGAATCCTAACTTTCCAGCCACATCTTGACAGCCGATTCTGCTGCGCCACCGGCAAGAACTCAATTCGATTAGCGACAATTCGCGCATCGTCTTTGATGTCCAGGTTGTCCGGATCGCCGCGGTGAAAGGCATGCTACGGATGGCATTGCATCCCCAGTTGAACCGGGCGGGCGACGCACTCTCCGACCAACATTGCGACGGTGTAAATAGCAAGATCGAGGCCGGATGAAATGCCCCCCTCCCGTGATGCGGTTTGTCGCCGCGAGTGTGGAGTATTTTGATCGCACAGTGAGTATGTCACCCCTCGAATGTTTGCCAAGTAATCAACTCAATGTACTAACAAGTTGTGAACGGTCAGGTCTCGATTTTGTTAGAGCCTGGGTTTGATTGCGCATCAGAGCCGCACTCTTTCTTGAACAGTTCGGAAACCGTTGAGATGTCCACTTACTTTAGCCGCCAATGACTTCCCTTAGCGCTCCAATGCTGGGGACAAAGAAATAACCGCCGCCGGTGGGGATAATCCATTGCGCGTCGGTCTGGATCGTCGACTGCTGAACGCCTGAGCCAAAAATGATGCACTTGCGAACGCGCCCTTCCCCATCGGTATCGTTTTGGCCGACGAGGATGTCGTGACCTCCCGGGTTTTTAGGGCGTGTGGCGTCGCCCATCCAGCGTGTCGAGAGAAACTCGAACTGGTCATCTATCGACGCGTTGACTCCAAGAAAAAGAAGACCGCGATTGCCCTTTTCCGGATCATCCTTCAATTCGGCATATGGATCCTTCAGAGGTTCACCGAAGGGCACACCAACGCGAAGCACACGGCGGAGATAGGTGGAGTCGCGCCCCCCGGTATCAGAGCCCGAATCGCGCGTATTGACTTTCCGGATGTGAGCGGCCCACGGGCAGGTGATCCCGGCGGGATCTGCCTTCGATTGTGGAAAGGGGTCCTGGTAGCCCGACTCAAGCTTTAGGGCCGAGGCATCAGAATCGAATCTGAAGTGATTATTCGCTTCCTTTTCCTTGCCCAAAGTCACATCATCGGCAGCTGGTACACGATTGACTGGCGCGCCGCTTTTCCATCGGCCTACGATGCGCGAAGCCAGATGTTCGTCGGTCATTCCAGAAAAGCCTGGCAAGCCGGCCAGCCGGTCGGCTTCTTGCTTCATGGTTCGCCAGAACACGCCCACATCCTGGCGCAGCCGCCTGAATACCAGGAAAGAACCATTGCGCGTCCAATCGGGGATTGCCGGCGAGGCCACGCCGGAAATTAGAGGATCGGGACTGGTTGCCGGGTGGCCCAGCACAAGGACGCCAGGCCAAACTAAATCCTGCCCCGGATATCCAAACAGCGCATGCTCCGGTTGCTGGCTTTCAGCGATATGGCGCGGCGTAATGAAGTCGTCCGGAGCATCGGTGGCACGCCCGCGAATTCCGGGCTGCGAGATCCCATCGTCAAAACCGAAGTGCTCGTGGCCGGGCTTGTCCCGCCGGACATCCCCGTTCTCCGAATAAACGATGGTGAGGCCAGCCTTCGTAATCGATGCAGATAGACGATCCGCCTGGCGATCAACGATTGCCCGCGTATTTCCTGCGACGATGAACAGGGCATCGATCGGGTTGGCCGTGCTGCCGATCTTCCAATTGGCGGCGTTCCCCTCGGCCTTCGGATCGGTCGGGTCGCCAAGGTATGCCGAGCGCGCCGCCAAACCTTGTTGAAAGGCGTCGCTCGGAATCGCAGTAGCTCCGGGAGTAAGCTTCTTCAATCCAACTGAAGTGAACCCGACTGCCGTCTGAGCGGGACCGTCGGGGCTTCTTGCACCCGCGGAGCTCTTGCTCAATCGAAAGTCTCTGCGGTCTTGAAGCGTCTGCGCGGCACTCGAGATCTCTCCACTGATCTCCCGAACGAAGGCCTTGAACTTCGCAACTGCATCCGGTTTTGGTCCGCAGACGACGCCGAGAAGCTTCTGATGGGGCTTGAAGAAACCTGGGACCACGATCCCTTGAATGTCTGCCATCGGAAGCACGGGCTCCAATGGTGTTTCGACAACCGCTTGAGCGGAGGATGACTTCTTGGTTGTATTCATGCCTTACCTTTACTTTGGGGTGTGTGCGCGACCGCGGAATTGGATCTCTGACGCTAACGATGCTGTCAGTTTTGCGCTGGCTGGTTTGGCCGAGGCCGGCAATTCGATAGTGCCCTGCCCGGCGAATGCCTGGACCAATCCGGATGGAAGAGAAGCTGAGGACCCGCTGACGCCAACCACGGTTGGATAGAACGGGTCGATCACTCCAAGAAAGTGAGTTACGACCGGATGGGCGACGAGCGGTTCTGGAAGAATTGAGGCGACGCCAACGAGCTTGACCGTGATACATTCCGCAATCTGGCCTCCAAAGCGAATGGGAACACCGTTGATCGTTAAGTCGCCCACATTAAACCCGCGGCTTGGGGGTACCTCCACGACCTGACGTTCGACCATGCCGGGAGTGCCGCGAACGACACGCACGCAGTCGCTTACGCCTTTGCCATCCGGCGCCTCCCAACCGGAGAGATCGATGTGATCCATGTAAAGCCCAACCGGATTGCGAAGGGTTACATACGCTCCCAGACGAATGAGAGCATTGACAGTCGCTCCGATAGTCGGGTCGCTGTTTCTGTTGGGACCGCCGTAGTTTCCGCAACAGATCAGAGCCTCCGGCTCAACCAGCAGCCGGCCCTGGTGATCGACATAGGAGAGGGAAGCATCTCCGCCCAGCTGAATCTCCGCGACCAGTGAGTTTGGTGGAGAGTTCAAATGGGCGATACCGTGTGTTGTGTTCCATTTGTTGTAAATGTTGTAGGTCTTCTTCGCAGGGGCCGACGATTTCTTGCCGCGAGGGGAAGAGTCAGGCGCCGTGATCAGCAGGTCGTCGAGCTCGACAGAAGGACTGACTAACTCTCGATAGAGAGATAACAGAACGGTCTGATCTCCAGGGAAGATCTGATCCGGAATACCTCCGCCGGTTGAAACCTCTCCAAACAATGCCTGCCAGTATTCGGGCGGCTCGGAGGTAAACGTTACTCGCCGGATCTTATTGGAATCGGGGTCGCGCAAGACATGCCACTCGCAATACTCTTCCTGTGGCCTGTAAAGCGTTCCTGAGCCCCCCTTCAATGGCGCATCCGGATCAATCGTGGGCGCGTCGTACCTTTCAATTGGCCATAGTTGATCGGCCAGGAGCAGAGCCTGGTCGCGGCCAAATCGGCGCACCAGTTCCTTTGGGAAGGCGTTCCAGGTGATCGACTGTTCCACAAGGACGCCACCGGGATCGAAACTTGCGGCGTTGTAGTAGGAAACCGGATTACCGCCGGCTTTCTTAACTTCTCCGGCGATGATGGCATCGAACCAGGTGGACACAGCTTGATGCCAGGCATCAAGCTGCCCTGGAATGGCATTGAAGTCTCCGAGAAATGCCGGCGGATCGTAACGGTTGAGAAGGGGCATGGTTGTTTCCTAGCTTTTCAAATCTCAAAACGCATGAGTCTCTAAGAACTCCACTTGGTTCGTCTCTGTCAGTGCGAAGGAAAACTCTCCTATTCAGGCAAGGTCAGGCTTCGCTTTCAACGGCGACTTGATTCATGCCGGCACAACAGATACCGTCGCCAATCCGAGGGATGTCCGCCTGTGTCGCCCTAGGCGGACCAATCTCGGAGGGCGTTTTGATTCTTTCCTCAGCTCAGCTTTGCAAGTAGAGCCTGTACATCGGGCACCCCGATTCCGGTAACCATGTCGTAGCCGGGGCCGGCATCATAGGCACCGTTGGTTCCGCTAACGATATCGCGTAAGCCTGCTGTGTCCAGCATTGGATAGAGCTGGGGATTCAAGAAGGACAGCGCGGGCTTCCCTGCCTTTGATCTAGCTTCGTTGATTAGTGCACATAATCCCGCCCAAACCGGAGCGCTCCAGCTGGTTCCACCAAGCTCACCTGGGAACGGTTTTCCGTTGAGGATGAGGAATACACCGTCGACCGGATCGGCGGTTAGACTGACGTCGGGTACGAGACGCTGTGTGCCGGAGGCAACTCCTGCTCCCGTCTGCCAGGAGGGCCGTTTGAAGAATTTGCTCTTACCCCCACCGCTGCCGGACCAGCCAGTCTCCTTCGCCACGCTTCCGTCCGCTGCCAGTACCAGCGACGTACCACCAACCGCAACCACGTTCGAATCGGACGCTGGGTACTCTGCCTGAAGAGGGCCGTCCGAATCCTGACCGCTGGAGTCCGGGTTTGAGCCCGCGTCTCCGCTTGAAACGAATATATTCACCCCGACAGCTGCCAGACTGAGCAACTTTTGGTGTTGCGATCGGACGTCAGCTGCGGTGTTGAAAGTTTCGCCAAGTCCCATGCTGATCGATAACTGGCGCATGCCGGGATGGGTCGGCACATCCGAGAGGATTTGGTCGAGGCCTTTGACGAGCGCCGGGAATTCAAGAGTGCCTGTAGCGTAGATTCGGATGGTCGCGCCAGGCGCTACCCCGCTCGTCCAGGAGGCATCAAGTGTTTCCTCACCTTCGGGCACAGGCAACGTGCCGCCCGCTACATTGATCTTGTCGATCCTAGTGAGCGATCCTGCCACTCCGTTCTGTTGCCAGAACGAGGTCAAATCCGAGTCGAGCGGAAAGCAATCAATGAGAATCGCAATGGTCTGCCCATCGCCGGTCAGGCCGACTCCGTCGGCGTTGTACGCCTTGAGAATCTCGGGAACCTTGTACGGAGGCTTGTTCGCTGTCTTCGGCGCGTTTGCTGTCATAGCGACCATTCTTTGTCTCAGATGCTTGTGAAGACGACGGAACGGTTGCAACCCAAGGATGGCGTGAACGTTCTGGGAAATATCGGCGGGCAGGGAGGGAGCATTTCGCGCTGCGGTGTATGTCAAGCCAGCCTTGGTCACCCGAACCATCTCGACTCCCAGACTTTTTTCGATTTGATCTGCCGGTGCCTGCGCATAGACGGTGGAGCCGTCCTTGGCAACTGAAGTTATATCGAAGCCCTGACCCTTCAACCAGTCGACGAGGGCATTAACTTCCTTCGCAGGGACGCCGTATTTGCCGTTGAGCTCATCGGGGGAGATGACTTCACCTTTTGCGACCTTCGCCTCGAGGTCCCTACTAAGCTCCGGGGAAATTTTCAGGGAGAATGCCAATGGCATGATCTGTTTTGTATCCGCAGGCTGCGCTTCGCTCATGGTTAGCCCGTTCGCGGTAGCGGCTTGCGCAGGCAACTCGATAACACTGTCGTGGAAGACCTTCAGGTTACTCATGCAATAGACTCCTTCTGTCGCGCAAAGCATTGAGCTTTGCGCAACTTATCTCAGCTTTTAGTTCTCGAAAGTAACCCCAGTTGTAGTTGATGGTTTGTTGCAGAAAACCAGAATTGTGAGACGGGAAACGCGGCTCGATTCTGAGTGATTTCTTTTCGCATGTCAAGAACAAATTGATTATTTACAAGCTATTTAACATGGCAGACGGTGAATGCGGCCTTCCATATCGCCACGAAAACCGCTCACAAATACGCGATGCTGATGAGCGAATTAAGAACTCGAAAGGAGCGTTGCAATGAGCGACGAATTCCCAACAAGGGGGGGTGATGAATTCCTCGTTCAACTCTTCGGCCGTGCCATGCCCACGGAACCCTTAAGCTATTTGTCAAGGCGAGGATGATTCCACGATCCTCTGATCTCGTAGAAAATTCAACCATGAACAAGGCTCAAGATCACACATTGACGAGCCTTGATGCAGCCCGAATATGAATATTGGTGTGCATACAAAACATTGCCTAGTAACTGGCTGCTTCTGTAGTAACTGGCTGCTTCTGATAGATAGCTCTTGTGGGTCATTCAATAAACCTATTGCAACGGTAGATGTTTCGTGCTACATCTTCTCTGTTGCTCCCGTCCATTCCCCCGATGAGCTCAGCCTAAGCGCCATCATCGCTTCCGGAAATCGAAAACAACGTCGCCGCGGTGCGACAATCTTCGAGAGTCTCCCGAAGGAGAAGCCTATGCCCGGAGTCTCGTTCGCCAAGGACATCGTTCCGTTATTTGACCCGACCACAGATATTCCTCACATGGCAAGAAGAGGAGTCATGCTGGCCGATTACGCCTACATGTCGGTGCCCGCCAACGCTCAAGATGTGCTGGACCATCTGGACGGCACAACAGGTCCGATTATGCCGCCGAAGCCGGCACCACCTTGGTCGGCCACCAACATCGCTCTGTTCAAATCCTGGATTGCGGGTGGATACCAGCCTTGAGTTTTCGCCCATCTCGCTTTTCGGATCCAGGCTGGAGGAGTGTGGCCGTGAGAAGATTCCTGCACCTCATTGTTGGGCTGTCCATCGTTTCGATAGCTTTCGCCGTTTTCCATGCGAGAATCGTTCACGGTAAATCGGCCGCGTTCGCTTCTGCCAAGGCATCGCCCTCACCCAACCCGGCGTGTGTGTTTCCAACAACGCCCGCAGCTTCCATGGAAGAGACTGCATGGCAGTTGTTTGTCGCGGCGAATTGCCCGTCGAATGGAAACAAGGTTGTCTGGGAAAATTGGGCCGAGCAGTTACAGGTCTACCCGCAAGGCAGTCCAGGCATCGGAACTCTTTCTGTCGATGTGCAACAGACGAAGAGATTGCACGGCAGCCCGTTGGCCCGGCTGCGAGCGCAACAGTTGCACCTTGCGGCTCCCTTTCTGTTTGCGCCGTCCGGACCGTGCCCGGCGATGCAGGGGCCGCCGCCGAATGTTGTCAACGGTGCGACGGTTTGCGAAGAGACGCGCTTAAATCCGGAAGCTCAAAGCTTCGTGGCAACGAACGGATACCAACTTCGGCCAGGACAGACCGCCGCAGCCCAGAAGGGGACTGACATCGAGTTTCCGACGCCGGCGATTGAAGTGAAGGTCGATTGGATTCCAGCCACGGATTTCAGCCCTCAATTCTCATGCGCTCAACCGCCTACCGGGGTTCACGTCGAGTCCATCGACGGGGTGTGCTACGCGATGGTTGGAATTCATATTTCATCGAAACTCCTCAAGAACTGGATCTGGGCGACATTTGAGCCTCAGAGTATGCTCACCAACCCCTTGCGCTGCATCACATTTGGAGCTTGCAACGATTCCTGGGGATCAAATCCTGCAACCAGCGCAGGCGGGGCCAATGGATTTACCCAAAGAAGTCAGGCGCTTTCTTCGTTGATGAAACGGGCCAACCTCGCGCCGGAGTTCCTCAACTACAGACTGGATGGAGTTCAGATCGACTTCAAGAACCCAGATGGATCGCCGACGTATCTCGGGAACTCGGTCATTGAAGGCGAGAATGTGGGGCTGACAGCAAAACAGGCCTCTTGCATCACCTGTCATTCGGTCTCTTCGGTGAAGAATGATGGACTTGATGGAGGTTTTGCTCTTATCCCTGCCAACAAACTGACAAATGGCACTCCTGTTGGAGCCGAGTATCAGGTCCCGGCAGGTTGGATCGCTCGAGACTTCGTTTGGTCGATGGGAATCGCGTGCCCGGATCCAACCGGGGCAGGAGTGCGCCCTCCGGATAGCCCCTGCAATTCCACAGTTCAACCGGCGAAAAGCGAAAAGAAAAAATGAGAGATCTCGTTCGCATCGAGCTGGGAAGATGCGGAGAACCAACTAGGAGCAAGCCACTTAGTGGGAGTGAGCAGGAACTGGAGTTCCAGCCCTAAGGGAACCCTTTCAATCGCTGCAAGCTGTAAACCAACTGGCCCACCCCCAGAGACAATTCAGGAGGCGACCGGCGTGAGCTATCTCGATTCACCGCGCTTGCACTTCAGCGGATGGTTCCAGGCTGATGTTTCGACGATCAACAATGATGTGCGCTTCTTTCAAAATGATTCATTCGTTCAGGAGTATCAGCAACTCGGTCAAAACGGCAGCTGGAACCCTGAAGGGACGGGTGTCTTCCGGCTTCTCGACTGCTCAGTGACCGGCGGCTTCCTCAGGGGACTGCGGTTGACCAGCACCACGGAAGACCCGGTCATTGGAATGACCATCGAAAATGCCGCCGATCGGGCACCCGGCAAGCTCGTCGATCTCGATCCGCAACAGCAAATGGTGTCTCAGATTTGGGGCATGCAGGTCCGTCTCATTAGCCAGGCTGCACAGACCATTTTCCAGGGCGAGTACGCTCCCGCAGCGTTTACCAACCTGTGGCAAAAGCAACAACAGGGTGTCCGGCTGGATCAGCAATTGGCTGCTTGTTATCAGTCCGTAGTTGAGAATGTCGCCTGGACGGATGTCCATAGTTCTCCTCTGCTGCGAGCATTGAAGGAGGCAACCGAGGACTCAGTTCTCTCAATCGAGTTCAATGTCTTCGGCTACGGCCGGGATTCGACAATTCCGCGCTACACAATGGGTCATGTTGCCGGCACCATTGGCCCATACAAGCGCCGTGAGCCGAAACACTTTGTCCGCGGCCGGCAGATGATCGCCGTGGCGCCGAACTTTACGAAGCCGGCCGGGGGCGTCAATAGCCTCCAGGCGAAAGTGTCGAACGACGGACAATCGTTGACCGTTGACTTCGGAAACTCATTCCCGATTCTGACCGCCGACAGCGGGTTGATGGACATCGGCCACGTTCTGCTTGGCGTCTTGACGACCAGTCCGCCCGCGGTTCTGCCCGCGGTCGACAAGACGCAGTTCCAATTGATCGGCGAGGTCGGTTACCTTGCCGACGGCTGGTACACACAGACAGCAGGCGTTGAGACCTTCGACCTGACTGGCAATCCAACTGCCCGGCAACTTCTTCCGACCTGCCCCCTCGTGCTGCTTTCGCCTAACGAGGACGGGACTTTTAAGGTTCTCATTCAAGAATCGATCGGAGGACTTTATGTACGCGCCGATTCCTTTGTGTTCCGCATCGATCCCGGCGAGACCCAGCGTATTGAATTTCATGCAACGCAATTCGGAGCGCCACTGGCCAATTCTGTTATCAACTTGAGTGCCACCGAAGGCTTCATGGGAGGAACCGGCGGCGGGGATACGGTTAGTCCCCCGATGCGGCCGACGGCCCCGATTCCCAAAATCGGAACTCCAAAAGACGCGATTGAATATAACTCCAGCATTAAGACCAACGCAGACGGTTATGCGGCCCTTGAGATCAGTGCATCGCGAACGGGACCTGGAACACCGCGGGGATATCTTTCAGGTCAGCTTTATGGAATTGCCTATCAGCTGGACACTCACCCCCCCGGTTATGTGAGTAACTCGCTGAACTATGTCAGCATCCTGGCTTTCAGCAGGAAAGACCCTCCCAAGTGCCCGACATGGTATGGCGACATTCAGCGGCTATTCACCCAATACGGCAACCTCTATCCGATCATGGGCCGCTACGTCGTCGACCTTGGAAGCTATTCCTCCGTGGTTTCTCGCATCAAGATCTTGCGTCTCGCGTTTTCTCTGCCGATCGGCGACGCCAACCACATGCCGGTCACTCGGGATTTGGGCGCCGGTGACCGCGCAACGATCCTGGCTTGGCTCGACACAAAGGGGCACGACGGACTTCCGCTTCTGGGCAGCCCGTCCGAGTCGCCGGCTGCTGCGTCTCTGGCGGCGATCGATGAGCAAGCTGCAGACTCTCTGGTGAGCTTGCTTCCCTCGCAGGCAGCGGGCAAGACCGCCGTGATCCTGCAGTTGGAACAACGCGGGAAGATTGCGCCTAGGGAAGAACGCGGAGAAGCGAAGTGATCAAGCTCAATCGTCAAATCATAACGGGGATCCGCGCCTCTCAAAGCGGCGAAGACCTACACAAGTACCTCATGAGTGCGATCATGCTGGAGCACAGCACGATTCCGCCCTATCTGACGGCGATGTTTTCGCTCAAGCAGGGAACGAACCAGCGCATTGGCCAGCTCATCCGCACAATCGTCGTTGAAGAGATGCTGCACATGACGATTGCGTCAAATATCCTGATCGCAGTTGGCGGACACCCGGAAATCAATACGAAGGGATTCGTTCCCAACTATCCAGGCCCTTTGCCGATGGGCATCGTGAGCGATCTCACTGTGGGGATTGAAGCCTTCTCTATCCGTCTGGTCAAGGACATCTTCATGTCGATCGAACAGCCGGAGGACGAGGTGCTCGTTCATCAGCTGGCCCAAGGAGCAGAGCCACAATTTGCGACCATAGGAGAGTTCTATAACGCGATTCAGAAACAAATCGAAAAACTGGGCCAACACATCTTTGTTCAACCGAATGCGCCGCCTCAGGTTGTAGCGAGTCAATGGTTCCCGCCGGGCAAGTTATTCCCCATTACGGGTCCCGCCAGCGCATGCCGCGCCATCGACATCGTGAAGCTTGAAGGGGAAGGGACTTCGTCCACGCCCTTCCAGGCACCGGGCGACCCCGCCCACTTCTATAAATTCCAGGAGATTGCCGCCGGAAGAGAATTGACCCAAACGGCCGGCGGATTCGCTGATGATGGGCCGCCGATCCTCTTCGACCCTTCCGGCGTGTGGCCCTTGCGTCCCAATTGCAAGATTGCCGATTTTCAGCTGGGGACCCAGGCCCGAACGCGAATTGAGAGATTTGCCTACAGCTATTCGAGCCTTCTTAACGCACTTCATCAGACGTTCAACGGTGATCCGGATAAACTCGATTCGGCAATTGGCATGATGTACGATCTGCGCGTGCAGGCGGCGGCGCTTATTCAGACAGATGTCGAAGACGGCAGCGGGATGACCGTGGGGCCAAGTTTTGAGTTCGTCGACACACAGGGCGGAATGCAATCGGGCGCATAAGTGCCGCGCTGTCTCGGATGAAGACGTGTTGCAGGCAAAAGGGAAGCCGCCTCTTACCGCCTTCCAGGAGACACCGGCGAATCGCCCTTAGAAGTAATAGTTGGTCGCCGAGGGCTAACTATACTACGGTCGAGCGCATTCAGTTTTGTGATGATCGGCTGCAGGCCGAAAGCGATCTTCTCCAATCACGCGATTCTCAACCTCGGTTCCACGCCGAACTCGGGAATGGCCGCCTGATCTCGCTGAATCTCCCTGATCTCGATGGTCTTGGTCACCCAGTAGAGCCCGAAGGCGTAGATCCCTGAAAACTCGGCCCAATAAATCGCACTGTCGGTGTGAAACCCGTATTTGTTGAAACAATACGCCGCCGTCGGCGCCACAATCATGAGCGCGCCCCAAAGCCAATAGAGGCTTGTGTAGATTGGCTGCCGTGCAGGCTTGAGGAGCTTTACCGTATCTCTCGAGCACACCAGGCTGACGAAGGCAATACAAGCGAAAAAAGCCATTGCACAAAATCCGTGCGGAGAAATGCTGCCGTCAGGTTTGCAAGCCCACGGCATTGGAACTACGGCGATGCCAACGGCAAATAGGCCGGCGAAGCTCAGGGCCCAGTTCTCCTTCTGAGTGTGTCCTTTGTTGGCATGGAGGATCGCGCCAACGGCGAAGAGCAAACCGACGAACCAGTTCCTCATGACTCCGGCCTGCGGGTAGACCGGCTCTGTTGTGGGATCTGGCGGTGCGCACGGGGCTTCTGATTCCTTCAGAGACGTTGGAGTCGCGTGGTAGTAGGCGCTCATCGAGTCGCGCAGCATCAATCCGGCATGAAGACCTCCAAGCCATAGAAGCACTGGAAACGTGAAGGCAATGACCGCGGCTGACAGGCGCAAACTGAAATAGGTTCTACGTATCAGGTCGTCGATCGATCGAAGCATAGAGTCTCTCTTTTTCGGATCTTGGAAGAATACCGGGGCAAGTCGCAATCTTAACCCGAGTCATGGAATCGGTAACAATAAAATTCTTTGTCTTTGAGCCGGGGGCAAATGACGAGCGGACGAACCCCTGAATCGGGTGGCTACCTGAAGAAGGATTTGCTGACGTGATTCACGAAGATCTCATGCAAATCGCCCTCCCCGAGCAAATCGCAAAGAATAGACCACGCTCTGTTCGATGATGTCGGCTGGAAGCTGAAGGCGATTTCTTCTCTCAGGGCGATGGCGCGTAACCAGTTCGGCACCGAGGGGTTCGGCAATCACTACGTAGACCTGTTCACGGAGGAAGAGGATCGCATGTGGATCGGTGTGCACTACGGCTCTCGGGCGTCGGGTCATCAGACGGCGACGCACTTTTTGATGGCTGCTGGCGCTTCAGATGGGATGGACGTGGAACCTTGCGTTCTTTCTCCATCCCCTCAAATTTGCATTCATATTTGATTGAAACTTCTTCCTGGGGCAAGGTCCGTCGTCGGTTAGCACACCAGCCATCTAAGGAGAATGTTAAGGATGCATGAGCACTTCCGGAATGCCCTCAATATTGTTTCCACCCGCTCCAAGAGATGCATGTCGGTATTCGAGAATCGGCAGTATTCTGTCCAGCTTCACCTCCGAAATGTTCTTGATCCGGAGGACCTTGGTTCCGGCGGCTTTCGCAGCCTGGACACCAAGAATTCCGTCTTCGATCGCCAAACACTGATCTGGCCGGAGACCGAGTCTCTCCATTGAGCGGAGGTATATTTCCGGATTCGGTTTTGGCTTGGACACGTCATTTCCGCAAGTCATGATATCGATGAAGGAGCTCAGCCCGGTGAAGTTGAGCATTTCGATCACGGATTCCCGAACAGCGTTTGAGATAGCGGCAAGAGCAAATCCCATGGACTTCAGAGTGGCCAACAAGTGAATGCGTTCCTGGTTGGGCTTGCAGCGTTGGCGAGCTATCGTCCGGAAACGCTCCCGCTTCGCATCGAGAACCCAGCGGCCTGCCTCTGGACGAAGGAGGTTGCGTTCCGTCAGCATTTCAATCTTGGCCGCGGTCGGAAGTCCGAAGAACTCCCTTTCGTGCTGTTCAGGTGAAACGGCTAGGCGGAACGGCTTCAAAGCAAAATTGAGGGCTTCAAGATGCCACTCTGTGGCGTCAACTAGCACGCCATCCACATCAAACAGAACTGCACGCATTGTCTTCATGAAATTCTTTCTTAGGAAGCTCCACAAAGGAGCGGATTCGATTCGGAAGCTCCGGCTAACTTTCCAGGTTCCCAAAGCGGCCGTTTTTTCCGAATCAGATAGTCTTCAATCACCAGGTAGTCCAGTCCAGAACGAAGAAATGCGCTAACAGCATCCCGCGGCGTCTCCACGATCGGTTCTCCGGAAAGGTTAAAGGACGTGTTCAAAATGACGGGGACGCCGGTCAATGACTCCCATTCCTTGATCAGCTGATAGAACTTGGGCTCTGCATCCTTTGCAACTGTTTGTGGTCGGGATGAATGATCGACGTGCACGACACCTGGTATTCTCGCAGCCTTTTCAGCCAGAACTTGCGGCGCGAGAAGCATAAACGGGGAAGGCACATTGAGGTCGAAATAAGACCCGGCACTCTCCGCCAACACGGACGGCGAATAGGGCCGAAACCACGCGCGCTTTTTCACGTTCTCGTTCAAATGCTTCTTAATGCCCGCACTTCTGGGGTCTGCCAGAATGCTTCGATGACCGAGAGCCCTCGGGCCCATTTCGCTCCCACCCTGCATCCAGCCAATCGTTTTGCCGGACTGAAGGAGTTTTGCAACTTCGACTTCAATTTTGTCCACCTTGTCGAATTCAATCGGCGGCGCGTCTACGATAAAGTTGTTGCCCAGTTCCTGCCGAATCCTCAAAACCGGTTCTATCTCGTCCTGGGTATAGCTCCGCCCAAAGGAGTCTCGGATGAAGGGGCTCGGTCTGCCCCCGCCTCGGACGACGGCGTGCCCAAACAACGCATTGCCAATGGCCTGTCCTTTGTCGCTGGCAAAGGGCGGAATGAAGAGCGCATCAATGCCGCTCATCTTGCGAATTCTTTCATTGCTAACGCAGTTCAGTGCGACGCCTCCAGCCAGGCACACGTTGTGGACCCCTGTTTGCTGAACGAGACTTGAAATCAGCTCAACCAGGGCCCACTCGGTTTTATCTTGAACGAAGCGCGCGACATCCCACGATGTCTGATTTGCTCCCCGGTCGAAGGGCTGTCCGAAGTCCACGCCAGCGCGTTTGGCAAACCCCATGACGCCCTGAAGGTACTTCTCTGAAAGGGCGCTATTGATCTGATCGCCTTTGACCTCGAACAGTTCAAGGCCGGAGTATCTGTCTGGATCGCCATATGCGGCCAGAGCCATGGTCGAACCGGAATCGATCATCGGCCAACCCAGGAAGCTGGTAAATGCCTCATACGTCTTGCCAACCCCTCTGCCTGGCGTCCGGTTCTCATTGCCACCAATTCGTTGAATCGTGTTCCCTTCGCAGAGGAAATACGACTCTGTATCGCCATGATTTCCGATGCCATCGAGGACCACTACAAGGGCCTTGTCGAATGTCGATCCCCAGAAGGCACTGGCAGCGTGGGAAAGGTGATGATCGATGACGACGGATCTTCCAGGCCGCAGACCGTAAGCGGTCAGTCCTCCGTCAAAGTCCGCTGGAAGATCGTCTCCGTAGGAGCTGAAGACCGCAAGATCGATCTCACTCAAACTGAGCCTTGCCGCTTCCAGGCAATACTTGAGCGAATACCACCAACCGCCGGCTCCCCGCTGCCGCGAGAGCCGTTCTTCCGTGATGGCAAATGCTATCTCCCCGTCTAAGATGAGACAGCAACCTCCGTCGTGCTGCACATTCATGCCAATGATTTTCATGGATTAGATCGTTACCTCGATGGTGCGCTCGGCTAGTGAGCACCGTACTTGCTGATATACCGTTGCTGAACTTCCTCCATCAGGAAGACGTTCCTAGGGTCAACGGGCTTGGGAATCGTCTTGGCGACACCAACGAAGTAATCATTGGTGTCATCCCACCGTCGCTTCCAATAGGTCGGCGAGGACGGGTTAAGAATCTGTTGCTGCGCCTGTTCTGGATTCGCCGTGTAGTGCTCGTAGTGATTCCAGTACTTCTTGAAATCGTCAACGGTGAATTTGGCCGCGGTGTCCTTGTTCATCTCAGCGACCACGATCCGGGCAGAGTCGTCGATGTTCTGGTTCGTGTAATTGACGATCCTGAAGATGACATTGAGTATTCGAAGAAGCTCGTCTTCGTGGCTGGACATAAACTTCGTCGTGGTGACCAGGCCGTTGATCTCCGAGGGGCCGAGTAAGGGGCCGGACACTAGCTCGACGTCACCTTCTTTGAGCGCGCGCGATCTCTGTGGGATGCCTCCCAGGTAAGCGTCGCCTGTGCCGCGCAGGAATGCTGCCAGGCCCTCATCCGGCTCCATGTCGATGACTTTGACGTCCTTATACATGGTCATGCCGGCAGCGCGCACCGCGTAGGAGACCACCTGCTCCATGTCCGTGTGCGCTGTCGTGATAATCGTCTTACCCTTGAGTTGAAGTATGGCCGCACGGGCAGCCTGTTCCGGCGACACGGTTCCGGTCTGGAGTTGCTGCGCGGTCTTCATTCCGCTTTTTGGTCGCACCATGATTGCAAATCCATTGTCGAAAATGTCGAAACCGTATGCGTAGACATTCGTCGGAAAGTTGTTGTGCGATCCTATGACGCTCGATATGTTGCCCATCGCGACATCGACACTTCCCGACGCCAGGGCCTCCTGGGCGCTATACCACGGGAGTAACTTGATCTCCACATCGACTCCGGCTTCCTTAAACCAGCCCTTATTCTCCCCAATGATCGGAAGCAGGGTGTCCTGGAACGGGGCCACCGAAAGTATCACCTTGGGTAGAGCCGGTGTTTTGGTTTCGTGGAAGCAACCTGTGCAGGAAATGCAGATGAGGATCCCTATAAACCATGTCATCGATTGAATTCGCTTCATGATCACGATTGATTCTCCTCTCTAGGTTGCTGAAGCAGTTCTGTGGAGGATTCGGACCACCTGGTGATGTGATTCAGGGCGCTGCGAATCGCTAAATCCGTGCTTCGCGCCAGCACACCGATCAAGAGCATTCCGAGTAGGATCGTTTGCGTTTCAAGAGTACGCCGGGCACGCATAATGATGAACCCGAGGCCCCATTGCGCCCCGATAAATTCGGATGCAACGGCAATGGAGAAGCTAAGGGCGGCGACGATACGCAACCCGGGAGCGAGAGCGGGGATGATGGCGGGCAGGATAATGCTCCGGTACACGGTCCACCGCGTCGCGCCCAACGATTGGGCTGCGCGAATAATCAATGGAGACACATTTCCGACGGCGTGGAAAACGTCGACCGCCAGGACCGCCGCGCAGGATAGAGAAATGAGAAGGACCTGACCCGCGCTCCCGGTTCCAAACCAGAGAATAAAGAACGGAATCGCGGCGATCGCCGGAACCGGCCTCACGCTTTCGACCAGCGGGTCCAGAAGCGCGAAGACTGTCTGGTTCCAGCACATTGCTAAGCCAACAAAAATCCCCAGACATGAGCCAAGGATCAAACCGGCCCAGGCACGACTCAGTGTCGCAGCGGTATGAATCAGGATTGTCGGAAAAGTGTCTCTGAAAGCGTCGACAACCTGAACAGGTCCCGGAAGAAACAGCTCCGGAATCACATGGAGTGAAGCGATAGCCCACCATGTCCCGAGAATCGCGAGGGTAAGCGCGATACCTGAAAATCGTCTGATCTTCATTGCGCAACCTCGCTGAGCGCCCCTTCAGACACAAGGCAATCAAAGATCTCGCGGCGAATCGCCTGAAGCTCGGAAGAAGTGCGCATCGCCTCAGTCCTCGGCCGCGGCAGAGTCACATCTCTGACCGAATCAATGCGTCCCGGCCGGTGCGACATGACGACGACTCGATCCGCCAGGAGAACCGCCTCTTCCAGGTCGTGAGTCACCCAGATTACCGTTGGACGATTGCGCAAATAGATATCCTGGATCAGTTGTTGCATCCGGTATCTCTTGAGGGCGTCCACACCGCTCAGCGACTCATCAAAAAGGATTACGGGCGTCGACAATACAAGAGCTCGCGCTACCTCGACGAGCTTCTTCATCCCCTCTGAGAGTTCCTTTGGATAAGCATTCGCAAAATCCAACAAGTTGATGGCTTCGAGCACGCGCCGGCTTTCGATTTGCCGCTGTCTTTTCGAAACGCCGCGGAGTTTAAGGCCAAATTCAATATTCTGGGCTGCCGAGTAAAACGGAAAGAGAGCGCTCTTCTGGAAGATCGTGATGCGATCTGCTCCAGGCCCAGCTACAAGCTTGCCGCCCGCAAGAACGGTTCCCGAGGTAGGCTGCAGAAATCCACCTATCAAATTCAGGAGCGTGGACTTGCCACAACCCGAAGGACCGACGATGGCCACGAACTCGTGGCTGCCGATCCGCAATGAAATATCCGCGAGTGCCGACCGCCGTTCGGTTCGGTACTCGAAGCTGACGTGTTGTAGTTCGATTTCCATGGTGGTTTCGCGATCAGCGTTTAAGATTCGATAGCAACTCGGGCAAGGGTCGTTCCTTCAATTGGTCCGTGGTGCGCCCGTATTCCCCGGTCCCATAGCGAGCTACGTATTCACGATGAACAAACTCCAGCGCGAATGGATCGTCTTCAGAGGGGGCCGCTGTGGAGTCCAACTGCTGAATAAGAGGGAACCATTTTGCCGTTCGCTTCTGATCGAGCAAAGAGAACGCTTTGATGTAGTCCATGGCTCGCACAGCATCCTGTCTCCAAGGGCTGTTCTCTCGAGTACCAAGGATCTCTCTCTCGATCTCGTACGGATTGCGAGGAAAGAGCTCCTCACTCCACGCATCCACAATCTCGTTCCGCGGGGGGCGCGCATTGGGAAAAATCTTGAGCTTGGCGATCTGATCCGGGAATAAGTCGTCCTCGAAGGCTCGCTCCACAATCCGCGACCCCGTTTGCGCATCTGCTCGGAGTTGATTCGCCATCACCTCCTGCAGTTCCAGTTCTGGCCGGATATAGTTGACGATTCGGAACCAGGCACGCAAGAAGCGCAAAAAAATATCCAAGTGATCCGTCAGCATCTTGGAGCTTCCCACAAACCCATTCACCGGAAATGGACCACCCAGGTCGAATTTGTCGAGAACGCGCCACCCATATTGATTCACCAAAGACATCCGCTGGGGTATTGAGCCTAGATACAGCGAATAGTTATGGTCGATCGAAGCTGGATTGTTCTCCACTCCCGCTTGCCGAGTAGTATCGAGTATCACGATAGTAGGCCTACCGCTGAATGGCTTCTTTTCGGGAAAGATGGGGGTAATCCCCCGCGCCGATTCGTAAGCCAAGTTGATCTTCCGTGCACGGCAGAGGCTGAACAACTGAGCGGCCCAGTCGGAATTCCCAATGGTGGCGACCTCAATCGTCGCTTCCTCATCCCCGAAGATTCTTAACTCTGCCGAAACTCTGGGCTCGCCAGGCTTCTCCGGCTTTTCGATCAACTTGAACCCATTGCGAAACAGGTTCAAACCAAACAAAAAACGCACATCGTGGGTGTAAGTGAACTTCTCCACGAACGTGAAGATGTTGCTGAAAACAATGCAGGGAATCTCGTCCTGGCCCTTGTGAAGGAAGTCAGGCCATTCATACCAGGGCGCACGCTCGGGCCGGACCAGCAGTCCCTCTTCCTCAAAGAAGCCCAGTTCCACTCCCACCATCGTCAGCAGAGAGTCTTGAAAAGGAGCGACGCCGACGCGCAGTTTATCAAGGCTGCGAATACTGCCTACGGGTTCACGTCGTGAGTGAGTGGCTGTTGGCAAGCAGAGGGGAAAGAACTGGACCATGACACGAGCCAGAACGGCTACCTCTCCTTCCATCAGCTTCGGACGATGGGTATTGGAGTCGGGTTCGGGCAATAGAACGGGATCGATCAATTTGAACTTCGCGCGGCCCCCCTCCCGATGCATCCGCGCAAAGCAATAGTTGCTCTTCCAGATACAAAAAGCCACGTCTCCATCGGCCAAGTCCGTGTCGTCGTTCGCGACCTCCATGGCGAGATACCGACCGGACTCCTCGCCAACAATCCGGGCAAACTTCGGCGCACCTTTGCGTCCGGCAAAGCGCAGATCGGAAAAAACCGACAGCAGTTCCTCACTGATTGGCACCGTCTCAATGGAATAGAAATCGCCCAATTTACTAAGAAGCAACATCTCCCCCTCGCCGGAAGCGAGATGCCGAAAAAAGGCCGGTGCGTGTCCACTTTCAATAAGAATCTGGTCCAGACAGCCTGGGAAATCAGGGTGAGGATCGTTGGGCTTGGAAAGATTGCTGACGATATTCAGGACTTTCTGCGGAGAAGGGGCCCGGACACCTGAAGTGAAATTTGAAAGCTCTGCGGGCGTAAGTTTAATATTTTCAGCGGCTACAGCTCTCGATGAGAAATCTGCGGCATGCTCCTCCAGGAACTGCCTCAAGCGAGGTGTTCCACCCCTTATGAAGAAATCCGTATCCCGTTGCGCCATCTCAATCTCCCATCTCGCTGAGTATAAACCCGTGAATTGCGGAAACGTCTTGGTCAATGTCAGGTATCGCTTCGATTAGTTACCATAGTTCTCATAGAAATTTACAAATTGATAATTTACCGACTAATATGTCACGATTTTCCTTGTAATGAATTCCATTTCTATACTACGATTATCGCAAGCTGAAGAGCTCCTGGTTCCCTAGACCACCAAGAGCTCACATAAAGCCCATCACACAATCCATCCCTGTGCTCGCCAACCCTCGCAAATCCCACCATTAACGGAGGCAGCGTATGCAGGCTGAATCGAAGTCGAAACAACGCCGCATCTTCTCCCGTGCCCACAAATTCTTCACGCTTTTCGAAACCGATCGCGAGGGGTTCAGGAAAGAATGGGACGCTCTTTTGACAAGCGCCGTAATCGATCTCAGGCGCATGGAGTCCAGACCAGAGATCACCACCCAGTCCACCCTCAACCGCATCGAATCTGCCCTCGCGCGCTGTCCCGCAGCTTTGCGCCAGGAGCTGTTTGAAGAGGCTCGCAGTATTCTGCTAGTGGCTCAACTCCAAAAGTTGGTATCCGCCCACTACCGTCAGATTCACGACGATTGGTTTCAACGGCTTCGCGAGATGGCCCGCATCATTCGCCAAGATCCCAACGGTGAAGAAAAGGTACGCTCGCTGCTTCGCCCCAGCCCGGAGGATCCCTCCCGGCCTGAAATTGATCTCACACAAGCCGTGGAAATCGTCCATTTCCTCACCACCGAGGCCAGCGCCACGCTCTTGGCAGACTTCCAGTAGTCACACGCAGAAGTATCGTTTCCGGTTCGTATCCGATCAGCCGCCAGATTTCTGGCGGCTTTTTTCTTCCCCTTAGCTTTGCTTCTGGCCCCCTGACTCCTCCCTTCCTCTCCACTGACCCAAGCCACAGAACAACAACACAGGCGTCGAAGGAACGCCCATGGGCGCGGCCCAGATTCACAGGCCAATTCAAAGGAGACCCAATGACTTCTGAAACTAGACCCGCCGCCTGAAATCCCACACCAGACTTCGCATTCGCCCCTGAGAGTTCATGGGCGGATGCGAGATCGATCTCGTCCCGCGTCAATCTTCGACAATCCCCAGGACGTGCCCTCATCTTGCCCTGGATTTATCACACCATTCACGGTTTCCAAGGAGACTCCCATGCTGACTACAATGCCCGCTCCGCAGAGCGGGCCAAGAACCCACGCGCTTTCTCAGACCCGTCAACTCGAAAACCTTTCGCTTCGAACAGCCAGCTTGTTCGTCACACCATCCGTTGCCCCCCGTAACCACCGCTACTCCGCCCTGGTCCATCGCGCCTTGCTCGAGAGAGGCAACCACCTGTTGGGGGCCGTTGCCGAGACTCCCTCCGCGACGCATCCGGCGACGGTACGTTTGATTCCGCCGTTGCTGAATCAGCGCCTCGTCGCAGCCAGTTCGCGTGCCGAAGCAGCGGCCGTCGCCCGTGAAGAATTCGCGATGCGCGAAGACGCCGCATGCGAATTGAACCAGCGGATCCGCAACTTCGGTTTCAACCATGGCATGCAGGTGTTCCTCGGTGGATTCGGGATTGCGGCTCATGGACTACCGGACTACGTAATCGAGGGTTTTCTCGAAGTCGTCGTGACGGATCTGTCGAAGAGCCGCTGGCAATTCGGCCTGGCCGCATTGGGCGGATCAGAGCTAGGAGTTCACCAGTTTGCCGTTGACCGGGCAGCCGAGGCAATAGCACTGCTTGGCGTTGGCGGAGCGCGATTCGCCGTAATGTTTGGCGATGCGGCCCACACGCCATTTTGCCCATGTGCGCAGCATAGCGAAGCCATCGAGGGACTCGCAATCGGAATGTCGAGTCCCGGCTTGCTCTACGACGCGCTCCAATCGGAGCCCCGTGCAGACCTGGCTGAGGAAGCGGTTTATCAGGCCCAGTTCAAGGCTCTTCTGATCGCCAGCGCCGTGGGAAGCGCAGTCGCGAACAAGCTCGGGGTTCGATATTGGGGCTGCGATCCTTCGCAGGCGCCAGTCTTTGATCCGCAGGAGCCGCGGCGGCAAAGCATCGGCGCAGTCATCGAACAGCTATCCGGTGTACCTCTCGGCCTGGCGGGAACAAAAGACGGCTTCTATCGTCTGATGCGCGCGCTCCGCAGCGCCGGAGCCAACTCCGGCGTACGACTCTGCGGCTTTATCAACGGCTCCTTCCTGCCAGTGGCCGAAGATGCAGTCGTCGCTGCTGCCGTGGCGGCCGGGACGCTTTCCTATTCCGGGATCTTATCCCTTTGCCATGTCTGCGCAGCCGGCATCGACATGGCAGTCATCGAACCTGGCACCAGTCCGCTTAAGATCGCCCATGTTCTTCGGGATGTTGCCGCCACGCACTTGCTGAAGGGCAAGGCGCTAGCCGCTCGCCTGATCGTGCCTGGCCGTGATACTCCCACGGACGGTAGAGGGTACTACGTCTTCGGTGGCCTTCTGGGAAGTGCCCCTGTACTTCCACTCGACTGATCACAAGAAATTTCACCACCCGCACACCCGGCCGCGGCCCTTCGTCATTGGCGCCGCGGCCTTCTGTTTTCCCACCTGGCATCATGCCAAACCAAGCACAAAAGGAGACTGCCCATGCTTCAGCAAATCACAGTTTGCGATCGGATCCAGGAACTTCTCAATGCAGCTCAGGTGCCCTTCCGCCTGATGGAACACGAGCCCGCAGGACCAACCGATGTGGCCAGCGCCATCCGCGGCAACAAGCTTCAGGAGGCGGCCAAGGCCATGGTCCTCGTCGCCGTAAAAGGCAAGAAGGATCGTGAGTTCATCCTTGCAGTGGTGTCCGGCAACCGGCGCATCAACTTCAAGGCCATTCGCACCCTCTCCAACAGTTCGTATGTCGGACTTGCTCCCGCCGAGAAGGCCGAGGAGCTGACCGGCTGCGTGATGGGAAGCGTTCCCCCTTTCTCATTCCATCCCGATCTGAAGCTGCTCGTCGATCGGCAGTTGCTCAACAACGCGCAGATCGTGTTCAACGCAGGCCGTCTCGATCAATCCATTTTTCTCGCCGTTCGTGATTTCGTCGCGATCGCCAAACCCACCGTCGGCAACATTGCCCAGGAGGAACCAGACTAATGACCCCGACCACACTCAGCCCAACTACTCAGGTCCACGCAGAAACCCTCTCCGCACTGCGTCAAGCCCTTGGAGAAACCATAATCGCAGAGTTGGAAGCGTGCACTAAGCGCCTTGAAGCTGCTCTCTCTCAGATTGGAACTCTGGCAGGATGCGCAGTACTCGCGATGTTCGGCGGGGGAAAAGACAGCAGCTTCATGACGGCTGTTGCCCGGTACATGCAGCTCTCAATTGAGGAGCACTACGGCGAGACCTTCCTGTTGCGCATCGCAACGAATCGTCACACTGGAATGTCGCCTGCGGTGCTCAAGAACATTGACCGGGTATATCAGGCGCTGGCCCTGTACGGAGATCCGAGCGTTGAGTTGCTGATGATCGATGGCGACTCGATTGCTCCTTTCTCTCCAACCAACGCCTACTCCACTGTTTCCCTTGAGCGTGATCGTTCGGATGTGCTGATGAACGGCCATCGTTGCCAGGGGGATCCTCGCCCAACCTTCTGTAACCGGTGCAACCTCTCAATGGAAAACGCCCTTGCGCTCGCCATCGGTTGCGGAAAACAGGCCGATGTCGTGCTCACCGGAGATTCACCGACCGAACAGCGGCATTACCTCGCCTGGGTTCGCAGCGTTTCTCGCAAGATGGGTAATCTGCCGACCCCAGGCCAACCGAGCCTGCATACCTTCCTGCTTGATCTTGAGCAGATCAACCACCGTCTCAACACTGATGTTTACGGACCGGCCGCCGAGGAACTTGAGGTCCGCCGTCTTGCGGTCAACGCGGTGCGCGGAGAGCCCCTGTTTTTCTCCGTCTACGAGGACACTGCATATAGCGCCGTTGATCACCTGTCCTTCCTCACCGGATTTCTCGGCTTCGAATTCGATGAAATTGCATTCTCTTTCACCGAATCGGACTGCGGGAACCCCGGGCTTATGGCTCACTTCAATGGCTTGCGGCATGAGCGCCTTCTCGGTGGAACGTATGCCGAGGGAATCAGGGAATACGCCACATTCGCCATCGGCTTGATGCGGCGCAAGGAATTCCCCGAGAGCCTTATCGAGATGATCTCGGCTCGTTACGCAACTCCTTCAGGCATTGAGCAAATGCGGTACCTGATGAACAGATACGCAAGCGACGCATTCAACCTCGACGAGGACCAGCTGATCTGCATGCTGTACTCGCCCTTCGCCGAAGGCGCCAAATTCCTCCATTCGTACCTCGAGAGGGAACGGCCGGGGCTGATTTCATTCGAAGCCGCCATTCGCCAGGCTCTGGCGCACCAGCTCGACCCGGCGGAAACGCAGGGAATCGCTTCAATCCTCAACAAGATGAGTGGGCTTGATCTGGCGCACCTGCAGCGCCTGTTTCAGGTTTCCATCGTTCCAACACGGCAGCTCGGAGTTTCTGGCCGTGATCCGATTTCGATCATTCTCACTGGCGATCCCCACAAGGGAATTGTTGAGCGCAGAGCCGGGAATGGAGAAGTCGTCCGTGAAGCAATCAGTGGCAGGTAACAGCCATGGAGGTTAGAGATGAAAGAGTTGTTCGTTCAAATTGGGGCGTCGCGAGATGGTCGCGACGCCTACCTTTCGGCGGCCAGCAGGCGCGGGCTGCATTCTGTGTTGATCGAAACCCCCGAGTTTCTTGATCTGCGCAGCGCTGCTGCGCGGAACGGCTTCGACTCCTACGTTCCCATTACCGCTCCGGCGGATGTTGAACTGGTGATGAAGGCAATCGAGCGCCTGGATCGAACGCCGCGTCTGATCTTGGCCGGGTTTGAGCGTTACGCGCAGTGCGCTCACGCAGTATCTGCACGTGCTGGGCTGATCCCTGCCGGGCATACATTTCAAGCGCCAACAAAATTTGAACAGCGGGATACGCTGCGAAGAAACGCACCGCACTTAGACCAACCGCTGTTCTGGACGCTCACACCGAATATCGATTCCGATCAATTGCTGCACATCCACTACCCTGCCGTACTCAAGCCGGTCAACGGCGGTGGTGGTCTGTGCGTCTATCTGGTGCACGACAGTGATCAGCTGCGCAGAGCACTGAAGCACGGCGCCAGGCTGCGGAACTATGACAACACGTACTTTCCCGAATGGATCACCGAGGAATACCTCGCAGGTGCAGAGTCCTCGGTCCAGGGCCTGTGCCGGAATGGAGTTTGCGACATCCTCGCTTTTTGTTCGAAGGTCATTGCAAATGAGCCAATCAACGACCTGGTGCCGATTACTGGCTTCCGCGAAGTCGCTCATATTGCGCTTGGCGCGCAGGACATACCAGCTGCAGTCGCGCAGTTCGTGAAGGATGTCGTTCGGGGAATCGGCTATCGTGACGGCCCCTTTCACATCGACTTCCGCGAAACAGCAGACGGCCCCATCTTCATTGAGATGGGGTTTCGCCTTTCTGGGGCCGGAGTCTCGGACCTGGTGCGCGATGTTTCCGGTTGCGATTGGGGCGAAGCAGCCTTCTCCTGGATGCTCGGAGAGAAAGTGCCTGTCCTCTCCACTGCCCGCGTGCGTTGCGCGGCAATGGTACTCGCGTTCTCCGAGCGCCAGATCGAAGAAGCGAGCCGAGTCCATGAGGATTTGGACATCACGATCGAGCGCATTGCTTCACCGGCATCGGTATTGACCTTACGTCAGAAACGCCGCCTAGCGGCGGATTTAAGCCGTCACGCTGGCCCACTAGCCCGCATACACATCAGCGGTGAAAGCCCGGCTATGGTTCGCGTGCTGTCCACAAGACTTACAACCCCCAGCTCTCAGAAAGGAGACTGAGTCATGATTACCACATGGAATGTGTCGACGTACCACTATGACAACCCGCCCAGCACCACAAATGCGATCGACCTGCTTCGGAACGACAGCGCAGCAGTTGTTGTGATCAAGGATGCGATCGCGCCTGAGCTCTTTCACAAGCTCGCGGCAGAAGTATCCCGCCGGCGGGATCAAGCTGCCGTGAGCAATTACTCAAACGGCAGCCTTACAACCTTCGGGCCCTACCTCGCGCGTCACCTCAGTGAGCCATCGTATTACTTTGAGGCTGCGCACTCCACCGATGAGCTCTTCGCCGCCCAACCTGGTGATCTTCGCCTCGCTGTCCGGCAGAGCCTGAGGGACTTTCTCGGGCTGCATTCCCTTGAAGTGGCGCGAGAGGCCGATCAAAGGCAATATGCGCCTGCCGTGATCCGGATCCACTCCGACGGAATCGGCAACCCTCTGCACAATGACAACATCATGCGCGACGCCGCGGCATCGGGCCTGCTGTTGTCCCGACTCCGCTATCAGTTCAGTTGCATCACCTGCTTGCAGGAGTGCGATGCTAACGGAGAATTGGTTCACTACCGCCGACGCTGGACGCCCGAGCATGAGGTATTCAAGTTGAAGGGTGGCCTCGGATACCACGAGGGAGTCGTCGATGGCGCAGAGGTCTGTCAGTTCCGCCCCTCCACCGGCGATATTTACATCATCGATCCGACGAATTTCCATGCCATTCGCGCCGTCTCCGGATCCGACCGGATCACGCTCGGTTTCTTCTTTGGCTTTTTCGATGAGGAATGCCGCGACGGAGTGTGCTGGAGTTGATATGAAAAAAACCCGCATCGGCGTGACCTTTGAATCAGCCGTAAGACTGAGGGTTATTTCCAAGGCTCTCAGTCTTGTGGATGCAATCACCATTCCGCTTCCGGCCCACGACCCTTCACTCAACCTGTGGAAGGAACTGGATGGGCTGCTTCTGACCGGCGGCCCTGATATCAACCCGAGCATGTACCACCAAGCCTGCCACCCACTCTGCGGGCCGGCCGACGATGATCGGGACAAGCTCGAGATGAAGTTGCTTGAAGCGTTATACGAGCGCGAGATCCCGATTCTCGGAATATGCCGGGGGATGCAGGTGATCAATGTATTCCTTGGCGGAACCCTGAATCAGCATCTCGCGCATCCCGAATGGCACCACCACAAATTCAGCATCTGTCAGCTGTCGGCAGTGCATTCCGTGGTATTTGGACGAGACTGCCGGTTGCGGGCGCATTTCGGCGCCGACGTTGCTACGGTGAACTCCCGTCATCACCAGGGCGTCGAAGATCTGGGCAAAGAGCTTCTGGTTTCGGGAAAGTCGAGCGATGGCGTCGTTGAGGCGCTTGAGCATCGATCGCACTTCTATATGGTCGGAGTGCAGTGGCATCCCGAAGATCGAATTCAATCGAGCGAAATTGACAAACGAATTTTCGAATCGTTTGTCGAGGCTTGCCGCTTGAGGCGACGCAGCAATGCCGGAAACAAAAACAATCGAGATGGGTTTGCAAACTCTCTCGGACAAAGGGGGGGCATTGGGTAGTTGGGAAAGCCTAATTCAAAATGCCGTTTGTGCCCAGATTGTGCCTGAAGATGTCGGTTATGGCGATTTGAGCGATTCTGTCGATTGTCGAATCAGTAAGTTACGTATTTCAAAGCGCGGTTAAGGTTCGACCCCCCCTCCCGGCACCATAAAATCAACAACTTAGAAAAGCGACTTTACCCCCGCAGGGTATCTGTTTCCCCCCCCGCCGGCGATACTTTGTGCCGGATGATTTCCGGAGTTCAAA
>Ga0182012_10000659_pt1 | contig 38007 bp, 31 predicted proteins | sample 612S2SmetaG_FD_120486 | JGI IMG/M metagenome (GOLD analysis project Ga0182012, IMG submission 120486) | Permafrost microbial communities from Stordalen Mire, Sweden - 612S2S metaG | ecosystem: Environmental > Terrestrial > Soil > Wetlands > Permafrost | place: Sweden: Stordalen | collected...
CTGTTTCGTTCCGTCAAACGAAAGAACACTTGGTATGGCCAAACTGGTTCTCAAGCACCTCCTCGCAATTCGTTGGTTTCACTGGATTAATTTCCCGATTCTGTTCCTCATGATATGGAGCGGCCTGCTCATCTACTGGGCGAATCCCGCCTATCATTTAGGACCAATTCAACTTTTCCCACAGTGGCTCTTCGCTCTGTTCGGCATGAAGTTCCGGCTCGCCGAAGGCATGGCGCTGCATTTTGTCTTCATGTGGATTTTCATTATTAATGGAATCCTCTATGTCGCGTATACGCTCTTCTCCGGCGAATGGCGCTATCTGGTACCCACTTCCACGACGGCCTTCCGCGATGCTTGGTACGTCTTTCTGCATGATCTGCATCTGCGCAAGGAAGTGCCGCCGCAGGAGAAATACAACGCCGCGCAACAGATCGCTTACACTGGCATTGTTGTCATGGGCCTCGGTTCCCTTGTCACTGGTTTCGCCATCTACAAACCTGCGCAACTCTATTGGCTCACAGCCCTCTGTGGCGGCTACGAAACAGCGCGCCTCATTCATTTCGCCCTCACGATGGGCTACATCGGTTTCTTCGTCGTCCATATCGGTCAAGTCATACTGGCCGGCTGGAATAATTTCCGCAGCATGGTGATCGGTTACGAACTCGTTAAGAGCGGAGAAAGCAAATGAACAACCACCATCCCGAAATTGTTTTGCCTGAGCCCGAACTCGATCAAGTACTCAAGAAAAAATCCCGCCGCGGCTTCCTGCTTGGCGGCTTGGCCGCTGTGGGCGCGGTGGGTGCCTACAAAGCTGTCCGGCTCTCTCGTACCGACAATGAAGTACCTTGGCCCCAGCGCGAGGTTCTCGATTTCAACGGCAAACTCTGGCGGAGCTATGTCAATGACGCCCACCTGGTCCCCAATTACCCGGCGAGCGAGATTGGTTACCTCAAACCCAACGGCGACCACGGCCTGGATGAGGAAGCAGACGATCAAGGCAATCCTCCCGAGTGGGACGGATTCCAACTTGAAAGCCCCGGCGCCTCTCCCATTACTCTGCAACTATCGGACGTTCAGTCTCTCCCGCGCCATGAGATGACGACCAAATTCTGCTGCATCGAAGGCTGGAGCGTCATTCAAAAATGGACCGGCGTCCGCTTCTCGGATTTCACCAAGAAATATTTGCCACCCGGTGCCGGCCTCACTGACTATGTCTACATGGCCACCGATGGCGAAGACTATTTCGTCGGCCTCGATATGAAGAGCGCCATGCATCCGCAAACCATCCTGGCCTGGGAGCAAAACGATAAGCCGCTCGTCTATGAGCACGGCGCACCGCTGCGCCTCGTCATTCCTGTAAAATACGGCATTAAGAACATCAAGCGGATAGGCTTGATTCGATACACTAACCAGAGACCACGCGACTTCTGGTTCGAACAGGGGTACGATTGGTTCGCAGGTCTGTGATCCTTGTCTGATACTAAACTTTACTGCGGCACCTCTGGTTTCGCTTACCCAACGTGGAAGCCCGGTTTCTATCCGGAAAAGCTCCCAAGCGCTCAGTTTCTGTCTTACTACTCGACGCGCCTGAATGCGGTGGAAATCAATTACACTTATCGCCGGCTGGCGTCCGCTTCCACCTTCGAAAAGTGGATTGCTGCAACCGAACCGAACTTCATGTTTCTTCCCAAGGCGCACCTGAAGATTACTCATTCACTCAAGCTGAAAGACGCGGAGGAGTTTACTCGCGTCTTTCTTGAGTCGCTTGAACCGTTACGCCACGCGAGCAGGCTCGGGCCCATCCTGTTTCAACTCGCGCCCTCCTTCAAACTCGATCTCGAACGGCTTGCTGAGTTCGTTCGCTTACTCCCCAAAACGAGCAGATACGTTTTCGAATTCCGCAATGCCAGTTGGTTTGACGAAAGCGTCTATAAAATTCTGCGTGACGCCAATGTTGGTCTCTGCCAGGCTGAAAACGAAACCATGGAGACGCCTCACGTCATCACGGCCGATTTCGTTTATCTGCGCCTGCGCAAGCCCGACTACTCAGAATCGGAGCTGATGGAGATTCAGCGACGCACCCAGCAGTATGTTCGCAACGGTTATACCACTTACGCGATCTTCAAACATGAAGATACACCGGCAGGGGCGATCTACTCGGAGCGGTTACTAAGTCTCGTGGCGAAGGCGTAGCGAAGCCAAACTTATACCTCGGGAGAGCTATCCGAAGGACCAGTGCTTGCCAGTCGTGGCTCCGTTAAAGGCGGTTCGACGGGCTCACTCGATTCGACAGCGACGACATGGATGCCTTGGCGCGCCGGTACTTCGGACGTTTCTTTTTGGGTCGTTTGCTCCTGTTCGACTGGTTCGGCCGGGATTGGCTTGTGAGTCTTGTAATGTTGTTCGAGCATGCGGTATTGGCGCTGGAACTCGCGGTTGGCCGCGGTTAGATAGCGCTGCATGAGATCGTGCGTTTTGATTTCTGTTTCAGTCCAGGCGAAGGGTGGGCTGGATTCGAGAGACGCGAGGAAATCGTCGTAATTACGATCGGCGCGCAGGCGGCGGAATTCGGCCTGGGCGACTTTGAGGACGAAATCGAATTCTAGCGAGTCCTCTTTGGGGCGGTAGACGGCGCACCAGTGGCTTAAGACGAGTTCCCAATCGCCGATGGATTCGTGGGGGAGAATGAGTGTTTTTGAGCAACCGCCGTGCTTGATGGCATTCAGTGCGCGCCCGGAGTTGGGTTTGCCGTCCTCCGGTTTGCCAGTAGGCAGCGGGTTAGGTGCGTAGTGATAAGTGTTTTGTAGTTTTGGCAGAGCCATAAATTGATCCTCTGCGCTGATTGTGAGGGAGCCGGCGTTTGGATTTTACGGTAAAGCTTATTCAAGTTATTGAAACGAATGGAGAAAGTTTTTTTTCAAAAGTTGTTGTGACCCGAAAAATGGAGCGAGGAGGACAGCCCCACCTGCGACGGGGCTGTAGCAATTTTCGCTTTGGCTGACGGCCCGACGAGGGATAGGAGTGGCGGGGAAACTGTATTAGACCGAGCAGGGCTGAGGGGGCAGGAAAGCTGTTTAGAATGAGTGAATTACGAAACGAAGGTGGCGGGAGGACGGGGAGCGTTGGATTGGGCGGAACGGGACGGGAACCGGATGTTACTTTTGGAAGTTGTTGAAAACAGGAGAGTTGAGTAAGTGATGTTACTTTCGGCCTGCTATAAAAAGAAGGGGCGGGACCGGGCCGAAATTGTCCTGGAACGGATGGGGCGAAGTGGTTTTGTTTGTTGGGATTACGGGTTTTGGACGTGGTTGGGCTGAAGTTAGTAAGTGGGGTTAGTGAAAGTGGCCGAAATAGCATAGGATTCCGGAACCAGCATAGAGCGGCGGCCGGTAGGACAAATGCGGCGTTTTGGAAAATTGGCGCTAAGTGATTGAAAGAAAGGGCAAAATATTTATGTGCTGGCTGTGACGGATGAACACCGATAAAACAAACACGTGGTTAGGCATCGGGACGGCTCGCCCAGTCGGCTCCTAATTGAGGCCGTGGTACGTTTCGATTTGCCGCCAGGAGTTTGAACGACACTCGGTGCCGACAGCGATTGTCAGCCATTGTCATGAATCCATGACAATCGTCCAGATAAGCTGGTCGAATACCGGGTTAACCTATGCGCAGGCCACGAATGGAACGAATTCTGGTAATCGATGATGATGTCGCACTCACGGAGCTGCTCGTGGAGATCCTCCAGTCGGAAGGTTTTGGGGTGGACGTGGTGCACCGCGGCGAAGATGGCGTACAGAAGGTATCTGAGGGCGGATATGCGTTGTTGGTTTTAGACGTAATGCTGCCGCGAATGAGCGGGTTCGAGGCGCTCATGAGCATACGCGAACGATCGGAGGTTCCGGTGCTGATGTTAACGGCGCGGGGAGATCCGGTGGACCGGGTGATGGGACTGCAGATCGGGGCAGATGATTATCTGCCCAAGCCGTTTAACGAGCGCGAACTCATTGCGCGCATTGAAGCTATACTGCGGCGGGCTCATGGCAAATCATCACAACCCGGGCGACCGGCAAGCCGGGCGATTCAGCAAGGTGATGTGCAACTTGACCCGAGTCTGCGGGAGGTCCGGGTGAGTGGACGCAAAACAGATTTGACTACCGTGGAATTCGACGTCCTCAAAGTTTTATTGCTGCACGCCGGGGAGGTAGTGACGCGGGAACAACTGGTTCTGGAAGGTTTGGGCCGGCAGTTTTCGGCGTTCGACAGAAGCGTGGACAATCATGTGAGCAGCCTGCGCAAGAAGCTCGGGCTTGCACACGATGGGGCGGAACGAATCAAGACAGTGAGGAGCGTTGGCTATATCTACGCGCCAGCCGCCGATGCTTCGTAGTCGTTTATTCCTGCGAATCTTCGGCTGGTTCTGGGTGGCGCTGGCCGGCATGCTGGCGACGCTGCTGTTGATGTTCCTGGCGTTGGATGCAGAGATGGTGAGTACCAAATGGACTCCTGCGACGGGCAATCACCTGCTGAAGCCTTATGCCGACGAAGCGTTGCGCAGGTATGTGAATGAGGGAAGTGCCGGCCTCCAGGATTACATCCATAGCCATCAAGCGGCATCGCCTGGGCGGATCTACGTGTTCGACTCATCAGGCAGGGAACTGACGGGCCAGTCTGCGTCAGCCAGAGTGCGTGCGATGGCGGCTGCCTCGTCAGATCCCAAACAAATGGATCTGCGTCTGTCGATGCGCGAAGGTGTACTGAGTTCGGCCGCGATCGGACCCGACTCCAAAAAATACGCGATTGTCGTAGAAATGGAAAGACGCCCGCATATTGTGCCGGCGTTTGGGCTTGGCGCCATTTGGGCAGCCGTGTTGGCGTTAGTGGTGGTTGCCTTGTTGTGCTTGGTCATCGCGAAACAACTGGCAGCGCCGCTATTGCAGGTGACCTTGGCCACGAGGCGGCTCGCCGGTGGAGATCTGTCCGCACGAGCGCTGGACGCCAAAATGGCGAAACGGCAGGACGAATTTGCCGCGTTAGCGCGCGACTTTGACAATATGGCCGCGCGGATCGAAACCCTTGTCCATGTTCAGGAGAGACTCTTATGGGATATCTCTCACGAACTGCGCTCGCCGTTAACGAGGTTGAGTTTGGCACTTGGTATGGCCCGACGAAAAGCCGGGAGTGACGCCAAGTCTGCCCTGGACCGCATTGAGCGCGAGACTGAACAACTCAATAGTCTGATTGAACAGTTGCTCACGTTGGCCCGGATCAAAGGTGGTGCCGGGCCGCCTATGAACGAGATTGTCGATCTTGCGAAAGTGGTTTCCGAGGTTGCGCTGGACGCCGACTTCGAAGCGCGTGCGCGAAATCGGCTAGTCTCGCTCGCGACCGCCGACGTATGTGAAACCGTTGGCTCACGCGACCTTCTCAAGAGCGCTATTGAGAACGTCGTGCGCAATGGAATCCGCCACACGACCGAAGGTACCGAAGTGAGCATCAACCTGGCGGTGAAAGAGCAAGAGCAGTGCGCCGTGATTTCCATACGAGACCACGGTCCCGGCGTTCCGGATAGCGCGCTTCGCCATCTCTTCGACACGTTCTACCGCGTCCCGGAGACGGGAGAAAAAGAGGGTTCGGGCCTGGGATTGGCCATTACCCAACAAGCCATTGCCGCGCACTCCGGTTGGGTCAAGGCGGAGAATGCAAGTGGCGGTGGACTATTAGTGCAACTGGGCGTGCCGCTGTGCCCGGTGAATTCGGCGAGCGTTACTTCTCCCGAGTCCAGTTGATGGTTTTGTGAACCATGCCGGCGTTGACCTTGATCTCGAGCGTGTCGGGCCCGCTCAGCGTCAGCGTCGGCGAAACGTTCTTGCCGCGCTCCGGCCCATACAATGTGCCGCCAGACCAGGAATCGGAGCCATCGTATTTGAAGCCGGATAAGATCTGTAGACCGACGAGCGAGCGCTGACGCAAGCCGGCATCCGGGTTGTGCTCGTCAGTATGAGGAGTCTTCATTGACTTGATTGATCCACAATAAGCTTCGCCGCACTTGACTACTTCGATTTTCGATTCGCCATTGGGCGTGAGCCAAGTGCCTAAAATCCGGTCGCCTGCGGCGGGCTGAGCATATGCTGCGCCAGCGGCAAGAATCAAGAATGCAACTTTCTGTTTCAGTGCTTTTTTCATAGTGGAATCGTATCCCGGAATCGACTCTTGGGGAGCACAGGTTCTGTGGAGATTTGTCAGACCTGCGACTGACAAAAGGTTACCTTCTCGTAGAGAGGATTTACGCGAAAGAGCGCAATATCAGGTAAGAAATGGAAAGAGTTTATCGCTGGCTCATTGCCAACTGAGTAGCGAGAGCCATTGTCAGCTGTCATTGCAATGTTGCGAAAATTGATAGTACAGTCGAGGTTCATCCGTGATAAGGCTCTTGTCCCTGATACTGCCAAGCAACGTCGACAACAAAGTTCCCGGAATGCAGTTGACCGTCTACGTGTTTATGCTGCTGGCGATCGTTAGTACAGTACGAAGCTGCATTCACCTGCTGTCGCCCGACGGCGGCGCGGGCAGCATTGCCGGCATGAACCTCCAGGTAGCGGGTGCCGATGAAGTTATCTTTGCTTTCGCGCTGTGGGGTGGTTCGCAACTCATCTACGCGCTTATTCAATTGGCCGTTGCGTTCCGATACCGCTCACTTGTTCCGGCCATGTATGTGTTGCTCATTCTGGAAACGCTTTTGCGCATGTTGGTTGGCCATATGAAACCGGTGACGTTCGCGCACACCCCTCCAGGCGAGTATGCGAATCACATCATTCTGCCTTTGGCGATTTTGATGCTCGCACTCTCGCTTTGGAAAACTGCACCGGCCGAACTAGCTGCCAAGGGTGTGTAGTGAGGCGCTCTTGCAAATTGAGTTCGCTTGTTTGTGTCACGCCGATGAACGCTGTCGATCCAGGCGACGCCGCACGGTTCTGCTGGTGGGATTTCGGCACTGCACGCGGCGACCCGTCGGTGAACGTGGAAATCCCCGGCAGTATGGAATAAAGCGCCCCGATGGCAACGAAGCGGGCGACGCGGAAAGAGTGCTTTACCTAGTTACCTTGGGCAATGGCGGCAAGATCACCCTTTGCGCTGGCCGATTTGGGAGACGGAGACAACAATCATTTGCTTTGTTTGGATTCACAAGTCGATGCGCGAATCGTCTCGTTCCCGGCTGGACACTTGGTTGATCCCAACCACGACTTGAATCCCAATACAGCCACTGTTGTTGGCGCATTTCGCTGACAAAGCATTAGATTTCTTGACATTCAGATCGGCTGATAGCGGTGTAACATCTACCAAACAGCCAATAAATTCAACAAAAGGTCAGTCAATCAAATGTTCCCGAAGCTTGTGTTCGCAGCCGTTATTTTCTTTTGTTTCATTTGTCTCTCGGGCTGCCAAGACAGCAAGAGCGCGGTGGCAGCCGCAAGCCAAGCGGCTGCTCCGCCCACCGTAGTCATTGCGCGCGTTCAACAGAAAACGGTGCCCCTCTATGGCGAATTTGTCGGACAAATTCAAGCGGAAGCGTCTGCGGATATTGTGGCCCGCGTGGAAGGCGTTTTGAAAGCGATGAACTTCAAGGAAGGGCAGCCGGTGAGAAAGGGGCAGGTTTTATACCAGATCGATCCGGCTGAGTATCAAGCGAAAGTGAATTCGGCCAAAGCTGCGCTGGCGAAGGCGGAGTCGGCTTTGAAGCAGGCAAAGGAACAAACGGCAATCGAGCAGTCGAAAGCCGATCTAGAGCAGCAAAGAGCGTTGTTAGCCAAATCGCAAAGGGACGTGGCCCGTGACAAGCCATTAGCGTCGAGGCATGCCATTGCGCAACAAGACCTGGATGCGGCCCTCTCGTCCGAGCAGGTAAGCGAAGCCAACGTTCATGCCTCAGAGGCGCGCCTGCAAAACCAAATTGTGAACACTCCAGCGCAGATAGAACAGAGCACGGCCGACGTAGCGAACGATAAGGCGTCCCTCACACAAGCGGAATTGAATCTTTCGTACTGCACCATTCGTGCGCCGTTCGATGGATTTATCGGAAGAACCAAAGTCTATCCAGGCGCGCTGGTGAGTAGCGCGGGCACGACGGTGCTCAATACTGTTTACGCCATCAACCCAGTGCAGGTCACGTTTGGGATCCCGGAAACTGGCTATCTGGACATAAGAAAGCGCAATGCCGGGGCGAAGGCAACGCCGGGGGAGATTCAGGAATTAGACGCCGATTTGATTTTGGCGGATGGGAGCACTTATCCCTTCAAAGGCCGTTATAAGTTGGCCGACAGCACCATAGATCAGAAGACAGGCACGTTGACCGTGGTTCTAAACTTTCCCAACCCGGAAGCGATGCTGCGCCCCAATGGGTTTGCCCGTGTTCGCCTGGTGAGTGGCAAAGCAGAGAATGCCTTGCTCATTCTCCAAAAGTCGGTGATTGAGCAACAAGGCGGTACGGCCGCTCTCATCGTTGGCGATGACAACAAGGTGATGCAGCGGACCATAGCCTTGGGCCCGCAGTTCGAGAATTTCGTGATTGTGACGCAGGGAGTGAAAGCCGGTGAGCGCGTCATTGTCGAGGGCCAACAGAAAGCGCGCCCTGGCATGGCGGTTTCGGTATCGGAGAACGCTTTGACTACGGAAGCCGGAAAGTAGATCCTCATGGCGCATTTCTTCATTCACCGGCCGGTGTTCGCCATAGTCGTTTCGCTCATCATTCTGATTGCCGGCGGTGTCTCTTTACTGGTTCTGCCGATTGCGCAATATCCGCAAATCACGCCGCCCATGATTCAGGTGGAGGTGAACTACCCGGGCGCGAGCGCTGAAACGGTGGAAAACTCCATTGGGACCAACATTGAACAATCCGTGAATGGCGCCGAGCACATGATCTACATGAGCTCGAAAAGTTCGAGCGATGGCAGATACGTTTTGCAGGTGGTTTTCGAAGGGGGCACGAACATCGATCTGGCCAATGTGGATGTCAACAATCGAGTTCAACAAGCAATGCCGAAGCTGCCATCAGACGCAGTGAATGCGGGCGTTTCTGTTACGAAACAATCGCCGGACATGTTGATGGTGATCAGCGTATACTCGCCCAACAATTCCTATGACGACGTTTTCATTAGTAATTACGCCACGATCAATCTGGTAGACGCGATTGCCCGAACGCCGGGAGTGGGCAGCACCATGATCGTTGGCCAGCGCGACTATGCTATGCGATTCTGGCTGCGACCCGACCGTCTCTCGCAACTGGGGCTCACCGCCACGGACATTTCAAACGCCATTCAAGAACAAAATGTTCTGACTCCGGCCGGTTCAGTTGGACAGCCACCATCCACACCGGGCGTTTCGTTTCAATACACGGTGGACGTGAAAGGACGCCTTGCCAGCCAGCAAGAGTTTGGCAACATTGTAATTCAAACCTTGCCCGACGGTTCCATCTTGCGGGCTCGGGATGTAGCGCGCACCGAACTGGCCGCAAAGACATACACCAGCTTTGGGCGTCGCGACGGCGTGCCATCGGCGCTCATCAATGTCTACCAGCTTCCCGGCGCAAATGGAATTGAAACCGCCGCGCGCCTCCGCAAGTTGATGGGTGAGTTGGGCACAAACATGCCGGCCGGTTTGAAGTACGACATCACGCTTGATACTACGAAATTCGTTTCAGCCGCGATAGATGAAGTTTTGGGGGCTTTACGGGATGCGATTTTACTCGTTTTGTTGGTTGTGTTCCTGTTCCTGGGCAGCTTCCGCGCCACGCTCATTCCGATGCTGGCCGTACCGGTTTCACTTATAGGAACCTTCGCCGCCTTTGTCCCGCTGGGTTTCTCGGTCAACACACTCACGCTCTTCGCTATCGTGCTGGCCGTTGGCATTGTGGTGGACGACGCCATTGTTGTGGTGGAAGCAGTGCAACATCATATTGAACGCGGCCTTTCTCCCACTGACGCCACCGAGCGGGCGATGAAGGAAGTGTCCGGACCCGTTGTGGCGATCGCGCTCGTTTTGTGCGCAGTCTTCGTGCCGGTGGCATTCATGGGCGGCATCACTGGGCAGCTTTATCGCCAGTTCGCCTTAACGCTTTCCGTCTCAGTGTTGCTCTCTGCCCTGGTCGCTCTATCGCTCACGCCTGCGCTGTGCCGCATGATTCTCAAGCCGCAGAAACCGATGAAAGGACCGGTTGGCAAATTCTTGCAAGGGTTCAACAGAGCCTTTGATCGCGTGACGCATGGATATTTGTCTGTTGTCACCGTACTTGTGCGCCGCTTAGCCATCGGCCTTGGCATCTTGCTGGTGCTTACCATTGGCGCGGGCGGTTTCGCCAAATTTCTTCCAACCGGGTTTGTGCCGGATGAAGACCTCGGCTATTTCTACGCCATTTTTTCGCTGCCCGATGGCGCATCTTTGGAACGAAGCACCGAGTTAGCGAAACGAGCCGAGGCAGAAATCAAGAAGGTGGACGGCGTGCAGAACGTACTTACGCAAGGCGGCTACAATCAGCTGACGGGCACTTATTCTTCCAATAACGTTAGTTTTATTGTCGTCTTAAAGCCTTGGGATCAACGCAAGTCGTCCAGCACGCAAGCCACAGCCATCATTGCGAAATTGCGTAGCGAATTTGCCTCCTATCCAGAGGCGCTCTCCATCGTCGCGGTGCCGCCGCCCATCCCGGGCCTCGGGAGCGCCGGCGGACTCCAACTCGAAATAGAAGATCGCACTGGCGGCCACACGCCCGCGGAACTTCAGGAAGTATCGCAGCATTTTTTGTCTCAAGCGGCTAACCTACCGCAGGTCTCCTCACCGTATAACAGCTTCCACGCGAATGTGCCTCAACTTGACTTGGAGATCGACCGGGATAAGACGAAAGAGCTCGGCATTCAGGTGAGCGATGTCTTTCAATCTCTGCAGATCTTTCTCGGCGGCCTGGAAGTGAACGACTTCAACCTGTTCGGGCGGACCTACAAAGTCATGGTGCAAGCGGAGCCAGAATTCCGCGCGTCGCCGGATCAAATCCGCAACATCTTCGTACGAACCGGAAGCGGCAATATGGTGCCGCTCAGCACGCTGTCAACCATCAACCGCAAAATCGGACCAGATGTCATTCAGCGCTACAACATGTTTCGCAGTGCGGAGATCAATAGCTCTAACGGGCGCGGATATAGCACCGGCCAAAGCATAGATTCCTTAGATAGCCTTGCCCAGGAAAGCCTACCGGCGGGCTACGGTTACGATTGGACGGGCACAGCCTTTCAAGAGAAGGCGGCGGGCAGTTCACAAGCGCTCATCCTTCTGATGGGTCTCGGCTTCGTCTTTCTTTTCCTGGCAGCGCAATACGAAAGTTGGGCTGTTCCGTTCGGGGTGATGCTGGGGCTTCCGTTAGGAATCTTTGGCGCGTTGTGCGCGATCTGGCTGCGTGGAATTGTGAATGATGTCTATGCGCAGATCGGCATTGTCATGTTGATGGGGTTAGCTGCCAAGAATGCGATTCTCATTGTGGAATTCGCACGCAATAAGCACGATCAAGAAGGCATGCCGATTAGAGAAGCAGCTCTGGCGGGCGCGCAGTTACGATTCCGGCCCATTCTCATGACGGCGTTCGCCTTTATTCTGGGCGTGGTCCCGTTGGTGGTAGCGGAGGGAGCCGGCTCTGCCTCCCGCCGCACCATGGGGACGGCGGTTTTTGGTGGAATGAGCGTCGCCACGTGCCTGGGCGTGTTCATGATTCCGGTGCTCTACACGTTCATTGAAGTGCTGATAGAGCGCCGCTCGCGTAGAGTTTCCGTTGCTCTTGCCATGCCTGTTGAAGGAGGCGCATAAGCGTGGCGAAGTTCTTTATAGATCGCCCGGTGTTCGCCATTGTTCTTTCGTTAGTGATCTTAATTGGAGGGGCGATCTCGATTTTCTCTTTGCCGGTGGCACAGTATCCTCCCATCGCACCTCCGATGGTGCAAGTGCAGGTGCTCTACCCGGGAGCGAGCGCAGAAACGGTGGAGCAATCTATTGCTACCGCGATCGAACAGGAAGTGAACGGGGCCGAGAACATGATCTACATGAGCTCAAAAAGCTCTAGCGATGGACGCTATACGCTGCAAGTGACGTTTGCAGTCGGCACCAATATCGACCTCGCCAGCGTCGACATAAACAACCGCGTGAAGAAAGCGCAGGCAAAGCTGCCGACGGAAGCAGTCAACGCCGGCATCACGGTAAAGAAGCAGTCGCCGGACATGCTGCTGATCATCAGCGTGTATTCGCCCGACCGTACTTACGACGACATTTTTCTAAGTAATTACGCAACCATAAACCTGGTAGACGCGATTACTCGCACGCCGGGCGTGGGAAGCACGACAATCGGAGGCCAGCGTGATTATGCGATGCGCTTATGGGTGAATCCGGATTCGATGACCCACCTTGGAATCACCGCCGGTGATGTGTCGAAAGTGGTGGCTGATCAGAACGCGCTGGCGCCCGTGGGCGCGGTGGGCGCTCCACCGGAGCATGGCAAACTTCCTTTTCAATACACGTTGAATGTAAAAGGACGACTTTCGAAAACGCCTGAATTCGAGAAGCTGATTGTGAAAACGCTGCCGGATGGCTCTATCGTTCGAGTCCGCGATATCGCCCGCACAGAGTTGGCTGCCAATAGTTACACGAGCTTCGGGCGGCGCGACGGCGTACCTTCTTGTCTAATCATTGTCTATCAACGCCCAGGAGCGAATTCGATTGACACGGCCACACGGCTGCGCAAGCTCATGGCGGAACTGGGTGCAAAGATGCCGCCGGGCGTGAACTACGAAGTCACCTACGACACTACTAAGTTTGTAAGTGCTGCGATTGACGGTGTGCTGGAAGCATTGCGCGATGCCATTCTATTGGTCCTCCTGGTCGTCTTCCTCTTTCTTGGCAGCTTACGCGCAACTCTCATCCCCATGCTCGCCGTGCCTGTTTCGTTGGTCGGGACCTTTGCCGCTTTTGTGGCGCTTGGCTTTTCCATCAATACCTTGACGCTGTTCGCCATCGTGTTGGCGGTCGGCATTGTAGTAGACGACGCCATTGTTGTGGTCGAGGCCGTGCAGCACCATATAGAGCGCAATCTTGCGCCACGCGAAGCCACCATTCTTGCGATGCAGGAAGTGTCCGGCCCGGTAGTGGCGATCGCTTTGGTGTTGTGCGCCGTTTTCGTTCCCGTCGCGTTCATGGGTGGCATCACTGGCCAACTCTACCGCCAGTTCGCGCTCACCTTGTCAGTTGCCGTTCTCCTTTCCGCTTTAGTTGCTCTATCTCTGACTCCTGCGCTTTGCATTCTGATCCTCAAGCCGCAGCAAGAAATGAGTGGAGCGGTCGGCGCAGCGCTCCGTAAGTTCCGGCAAGGGGTCGATTCTCTCACGAATGGGTACAGCAAAATCGTTTCCACTTTGCTTCACCGTCTCGCCATCGGCCTGGCCGTGCTCCTGGCGCTCTCGGCCGGCGCTGCTGGAATGGCGAAGATTCTCCCCACCGGCTTCGTACCGTTTGAAGACCAAGGCGGTATTTTTTGCGTCATCACTCTGCCCGATGGCGCTTCGCTCGAACGGACCGACGCGCTCGCGCGCCGCGCCGAAGCCGATATCCATAAGCTGCCCGGTGTCCAAAACGTACTCACCTTCGGCGGACTCAACCTGATCACCGGCACTTATAGTTCAAACAACGCTACGTTCATCGTAGTCCTGAAGCCATGGTCCGAACGCAAAACGCAAGAGACCTTGTTACGCAGTCTCGTCCCACGCTTCCGCCAGCTCTTCAATAGTTATCCAGAGGCTCTTTCCATTGTGGCCGTTCCGCCTCCCATTCCAGGTCTGGGTGCTTCCGGCGGATTTCAATTCGAAGTGCAGGATCGCGGCGGCCACACGCCTCGTGAACTCTATGACGTTTCGCAAACGTTTCTTGATCAGATAGCTCACCGGCCCGAAGTTGTGGGTACCTTCAGCAACTTCCGCACCAACGTCCCGCAAGTGAGGTTGGACGTAGATCGAGACAAGGCAAAGCTTCTCGGCCTGCGGATCAGCGATATTTTCCAGGCGCTCCAGATCTATCTCGGCGGATATCAGGTGAACGATTTCAACCTCTTCGGCAAAACATATAAAGTCATGATCCAGGCGGACCGGCAGTATCGCGCCAGTCCTGAGCAGATTCTAAATCTCTATGCGCGCACAGCCAACGGCACTATGGTTCCACTCAGCGCCGTGGCCAAGATCGGCAAAAAGACCGGGCCCGACGTGATCCAGCGCTACAACATGTTTCGCACGGCTGAGATTGGCGGCTCAAATGCTATGAACTACAGCACAGGCCAAACGATCCAGGCCCTGGACAGCGTCGCCCGCGAAACGTTACCCGCCGGCTACGGTTTCGAATGGACGGGCACTGCTTACCAGGAAAAGATTGCGGGCAGTTCCCAAATGCTTATCTTGCTTATGGGTATTGGCTTTGTCTTCTTGCTCCTCGCCGCCCAATACGAGAGCTGGACGATTCCGTTCAGCGTTCTACTTGGTCTGCCACTTGGCATCTTCGGCGCGTTTCTGGCGCTCGGGTTTCGGCTCTTAGTCCAGCACATTCCCACCGTCAACGATGTCTACGCTCAGATCGGCATCGTCATGCTGATCGGGCTCGCCGCCAAGAACGCCATTCTCATCGTAGAGTTTGCACGCATGAAACAGGAGGGCCAAGGCGTACCGATTCGCGAAGCGGCGCTCGCCGGCGCACGCCTCCGCTTCCGTCCTATTCTCATGACTTCCGCGGCATTCATTTTGGGCGTGCTCCCGTTGGTAACCGCTAGCGGCGCCGGTGCCGCCGCACGCCGCACCATGGGGACCGCTGTATTCGGCGGCATGCTGGCCGCCACTCTGCTGGGCGTTTTTATTATTCCCGTCCTTTACGCCACGGTGGAACTTGCAGTCGCTAGCATGGGGCGCAGGAAAACCTCCGCGCTGCTCGAAAATTCAGTGCCTCAAGGAGACATCGCTTGAAACTCTTGACGATTTCGCTATTAGTGGCATGCTGTGTGTTTGGGCAAAAGCAAACGCGCCCCGAAGTGCCGCTTCCTCCCGCCTTAAATCCCGATTCCAGTACGCCTCCCGCTCGCGCTAAAAGTTTCGGAGACCTTCACTGGTTCGAGGTATTTCAAGACGACGAATTGGTCAAACTCGTTCACACGGCGCTCGATCAGAACTTCGACGTTCTCATTGCAGTGAACAACGTATTGCAAGCCCAACAGCAAATCAGAATCACGAGTAGCCAGCTCTTTCCGCAAGTGAACGCGGGGCTTACCGTGTCTCGGGGATTAACGGAACCAACCACCGTTCTTCCTGCCAAATTGGGAGGCGGTGCCACCACAACACTCTATGAGTTCACTGGGACGGCATCCTGGGAAGTGGATCTCTGGGGAAGACTGCGCGGCCAAACGCGCGCCGCACGCGAAACGTTTTTGGCCACCCAGGAGAATCGCAATCAGGTGGTGGCGTCTCTGGTTTATAACGTGGTGGCAGCCTACCTGAATCTTCGCGAACTCGACAATGAGTTGGCCATCGCCAAGCAAACGCTTGCCAATGACCAGCAATCCGTCGATCTGACGCGCCTCCGAATGGAAGGGGGTGTGGCCACCATGGTAGATGTGCGTCAGGCCGAATCGTTAGCTGAAACCGCGGCCCACGCCATTCCCCTGTACGAACAGCAAATTCGCGAGCAGGAAGATTACATCAACGTTTTACTCGGACGAGATCCAGGGCCGGTGCCGCGTGGAAAAAAGATCACTGATGAGTCTTTTGTGGTTTCTGTCCCGGAAGGTCTTCCCTCTAGTCTGCTAGATCGTCGTCCGGATATCCGCATGGCCGAGCGGGAACTGTTGGCCGCGCGAGCAGAAGTATCAGCGGCACGCGCGTTGTTTTTCCCCGCTATCAATCTCACGTCGTTCGGTGGCGCCCTGAGCAAAGCGCTCGACACACTCTTCAACCCCGGCACTCAGCTTTGGTCTTTTGCCGGCAGCGCGCTGCAGCCCGTCTTTGAAGGGGGCCGGCTGCGCGCCAATTACAAATTGAGCCGCCTCCAACAAGAGCAAGCGGTATTGCAATACCGAAAGACCTTGGTGGAAGCGTTTCGCGAAGTGGCCGATGCTCTGATCTCCGTCCAGAAACAAAAAGAGGCGCGCCTTCAACAGCAGGCGCTGACGGAGACTCTGCGCGATGAAAGCGACCTGTCACTGGTTCGCTACCAGGGCGGCGTGACGACATTTCTGGAAACCTTAAATGCCGAGAGTCAATACTTCAGCGCGCAGAGCGCTCTTTCACAAGCGCAACGTGACGAGTTGTTGAGCGTTGTGCAGTTGTACAAAGCGTTAGGAGGAGGTTGGCAAGAATGAAGTATTCGATTCCCGGCAGCCACAGCCAAGACTGGCGTTGGTCTGAAGACCGGCACGCTTCACGCGATAGTCTCGGAAGTTCCGCGGGTTCTGTCGGTTTCGATTGACTCACTGATAGAGATCATTTCGCAGGAAGGCTCCACTCGTCGAAGCCGATGATTGCGTCAGCGGGCTGAGGGGATGCCAGGCGAGGCAGTTCGGCGAACTGTTTCAGTATTCGGTGGACGGGTAAGAGGTAGGAGTCTGTTTGGCCTGGGCTGGCTATGGGAACGGGATTCTTCGGGAGTGTTTCGATGTAACGGCTCACGGGAACGCCGTGTTGTTCCGCTTATTGGACGAAGCGGGCTTCGGCGGCGGGACTGAAGTCGTTCTTGACAGACGGAAGCGTGTGTCACCGAACGCATCATTTTTAAGTCGCTCAACGCTTCTGGCTCCGTTTGGGGGGTGGTCTCGCGTCGCAGCTGTCGGGAAATGGTGATCGAGTGTCCTGTCCCGATTTTTCCGATTTTTCGCCGATTTTTCGGCCTGTGGACGCCTATGGCTTCGCCGGTCTTCGACGCAACTCCAGACGCTGAAGGTTCTTGGCGGCGAGCGGGGCGACGCCCTTGTGCGAGTCGGAATCTGGAATCGTGTAGATCTCCTCTTCGAGCACCTCACCCTGCAGACGCAGAACCGAAACGAGCAGCAAATCGTCGTATTTGAAGGGTGTCACGAGCACGTCGCCGAGCCACTGGGCCGCGAGGTGGACTCCGCCTCCTTCGTCAAAATAGAGGTCATTCGCCCCCTTGCCTCGACAGAACTTGTAGTCCTTGACCGCCCGCTCGACGCCATTCTCGAGGTAGGTTGTTTTGAATGCCGAGCAGGCGTTGTCGATTTCGGGGAAGTGTTCGATCTCCCTTATGACTTTCACGGAAGGCGCATCCGGCCGAGGCGGATAGTTTTTCAATTCTCCAAAGCTGAGGCGGGAGTGAGTATTGAGTCTCAATGGCCAAATCCTTTGCGTGCACGGTAAATGGAAGCCTTAAGTCTAGCGGTGCGGAAAGGACGCTCTATAATGCCAGCATGTCCCTTCGCGTAAGCCGCCGCCGCTGGGTGTTTTTGATGGGCGCTACCGCCCCGCTTCTTGCGCAGAGCACCGCGCAGACTCCGCCCGTGGTCAGTACCCCGGAACAGCGTCTCGATAAAGCCAAAGCCGATGTCCGCGAAGTGAGTGACAAACTGGCGGCCATTACGGTTCCTATGGCCATTGAGCCGTCGTTCAAATTTGTGGCTTAGCATGCGGAAACAGAAAATCACCGTCGACGAAAGCACGCTGCCTTTCGCCACCATCAGCGAACTTGGCAACGCTTTGCGCCAGCGGCAAATCTCCTGCGTCGAACTCACCAAGTTCTTCGGCGAGCGATTGGAAACGCAAGGCCCTGAATACAACGCGCTTGCGTTGTCGTTGCTCAAAGACGCGAAGAAGGCGGCCAAAGATGTCGATTGGGATTTGAAGCACGATCGCATGCGCGGCCCGCTGCAGGGGATTCCGTTCGCCGTCAAAGATCTGCTCATCGTGGCCGATTACCCCACGACCTGGGGCGCCAAACCGTTTGCCAACCAAGTCTTCGATTTCGACGCCACAGCCGTTCGCAAACTCAAAGCGGCCAAAGGTATTCTGCTCGGCAAACTCGCCATGGTGGAACTCGCCGGGGGCGGTGGCTACACCTCAGCCAGTGCCTCGCTGCAAGGCCCGGCGCGCAATCCCTGGAACAAGGAATACTGGGCGGGCGGTTCTTCCAGCGGTTCGGGCGCGGCGGTTGGCGCGGGTCTTGTGCCTTACGCGCTGGGGTCCGAAACCTCTGGTTCGATCATGACCCCGGCCTGTTACTGCGGTGTGAGCGGCTTGCGCCCGACATATGGCCTGGTGAGCCGTTATGGAGCCATGGCGCTTTCGTGGACCCTCGACAAAATCGGCGTGCTGGCGCGGTCGGCCGAAGATTGTGGTCTTGTCCTCCACGAACTAGCGGGCGGCGATGACGATGATCCCGGCTCCGCGCAGAAGAGCTTTTATTATTCGCCACAGTATTACGGCAATCTCAACGAACTCAAAATCGGTTATGCGGAAATCGATTTCGCCGAATGGCCTTCGGAAGCCTTGCGCCCGGCATTCGCGCAGGCCTTGGCAGTTGTGAAAACGCTGGGCGCGCAGATGGTCCAAACCCAGTTGCCTAACTTCGCTTATGGACCGGTGATCAGTTGCATCATCGATTCGGAGGCGGCATCGATTTTTGAGAATTTGATCCGCACGGGCGGCGTGGATCAGCTCGCAGACCAAGGCCAGATCGATGGTCTTAAAGCATCGATGAATTATTCGGCGGTTGACTATTTGAAGTCGATGCGAGTCCGCACGCAGATTCAAGCGGCCTTTCGGGAACTGTTTGCCAATGTCGATTTTCTGGTCGCGCCCACCAAACTCGATCTTCCGGATAAGGCGGATGGTGCGTTTGATGAAACCACGCCAAAGCGGCCAGACGTGAAAGGTGTCTTTGCGGGATTAGTGCAAGCCAGCAACTTGTGTGGCTTGCCCGCGCTGACCGTGCCGTGCGGCTTCGTGAATGGCCTGCCGATCGGATTGCAAATCGTCGGCCGCCCGTTCTCAGAGAACCGCATCCTCGCGCTGGGCGTGGAGTTTCAAAAGCGGACCAACTTCCACAAACAACAACCGGGCAAGACCCTCACCTAATGCTCATGCCGGAAATAGGGCAACACGGCATGGCATCCCAAAAAGACAAACGCTCCGGCGATCACGCATAACACCGCCGGCGTCCAAGCTGGTCCGAATTTTTCTAAACCTGAACGGTCCGCCACGGGCTGCAAGAACGCTCCCAACAGCGTGAACATTTCGGCCGAGATCCCAAAGCTAATCGCCCGCGCGTGTGTTGACATGGAGCGCCGCAGCACCCATCCCAGTGCGAACCCTTCTGGAACCTTGTGCAGCCCGAGTCCAATGGGTACCAGCGCCACCGGCACGGGATGCGCCGCCAACTCGCGAATACTCCAGCCATCGAGCAAGCTGTGAATCGCAGTGGCAATCAGTAGCGGCGTCATGACACCATGCCGCGGTGAGTGTCCGAGCCGGATCAACGCGGCGTCAGCCAGCGCCAACAACACCGCCGCCACGCTCACGCAGAGAATGGCGAGCGGCCAGCCCCACGCCTGCGCAATTTCCGGGACAACCCAGACGAAGGCTACTACGAAGAGCAGCAGTCCGCCGATGGCGGCCAGCCAATTGGAAATGCCGCGGTGAAACAAGACTCCGCCAACCACGCCAACCAGCGCCAGGCCAGTTAGAAGTACGGCAGCCGACATTTACTGGCCGGAAACTTTCATCACAAAGTACGTGACTTCTTTCCCTTTTTCCACCAACATCCAATGCGGCACACCAGCGGGAATGTGAATGATGTCGCCCGGGGCGTAATGCATCTTCTCGCCGCCTTCAATCCCTGTGCCGCGCAATTCGCCCGGCTTTTCCACGTGCGACTTCACCAACTGGCCGCCCATTACGATGGTTCCTTCGCCGGATTCAATTACGAAGAGATCCGCCTCATGCTCGTGCACTTCCGATGAGCCGGTTGCTTCGCGGTGCGCCAGCATCGTGTAATGCTCTTTGTACTGTTTGAGTTGTTCAGATTTAAACGTTGGATGGCCTGCTGAGATCTTGTCTTTGATGGCGGTCAAATCCGCGGTCGTGTAATGGTCCACAGCGCTTGTTGCGGCAATCAACACCGTAGCGGCCAGGAGGGAGAGAGCAATGTTTTTCATAGGCGGGAAGAGAGGGTTCAATTGGTGGGCCCTGTAGGATTTGAACCTACGACCAATGGATTATGAGTCCACTGCTCTAACCGCTGAGCTAAGGGCCCGCAACGCAATCTTAGCAGGCCCCAGCCCTGATTTGGAGAGGATTTTGGCTGGAACTAATGCCCGGCCACAGTTGACAGGGCTGCAGCATTGGCCTTCACCAATTTCTCCAGTTCGGCGATGCGTGCTTGCAGATCGTCAATCGTCTTATGCTGCTTCTGAATTTCATTCAGCAGCATGGCCGGCAGTTGCTGATATTGCAGTGTCTCTACCTGCCCATCTTTGCCGTAGACTGCGAGCTCCGGATAGATGGCCGCCACCTGTTCCGCAATCAAGCCATACTGCCTGTCTTGGCTGCCATTCGCCACGCTCTCTTTGTAGCGAAAAGTAACCGGTTCCAGCAGCATCAGCTTGTCGCTGGCGGCCGCCATTGGCTGAATATCTTCTTTGTATCTCCTGGACGATGCCGCCACGCCAAGTTGCCCGTTGGCATTCACAAACACCGCCGCGCCGCCCGTCACGTTCGTTCCTGAAATGCCAGCTACATAAGTAGCCGTCTGTGTTCCCAAAGTTCCAATCCGAATCAAGTTTGCGTCCGTGCTGACTCCCTGGTTTCCAATGATGATATTATTCGCGCCTATTCCCAGGCTGATACCCGCCTGGTATCCGATGGCGATGTTACCGTTCCCCGTGGCGCTCAACATTGCCTGTGCGCCGAGTGCAGTATTAGTGGTTCCCGTAGCGCCGTTCATCGCCTGATAGCCGAAGGCTGAATTGTAGTTCACGGTGCTGGCTGAAACGAGAGCACCATAACCAACCGCCGTGTTGCCAGTGCCGGTAGTGTTTGAAGCCAACGTGCTCTGTCCAAACGCCGTGTTGTTACTACCCGTAGAATTCGCACTCAACGCAGTCGAACCTACAGCAGTGTTATAGTTGCCGCTTAGGTTGTTGCCCAGCGCGCCGAAACCCACACCCGTGTTCTGGGCTCCTGCAGTGATCTCCAAAGCTCCTAAACCTACCGCAGTATTGTTAGTGGTGGGACTGCTGTTAGAAGTGCTATTAGAAGTGAAGTAACCATTTACATCCATAATCACGTCCGATGCATCGGTTACGTACACACTGACTGCGCCTCCTGTGCCAGCCGGCACAATGGCAGCATTCGCGATAGTATCACCGGCGATGTCATTCAATGTCGAAACTACTGGCTGGGTGGCCCCGGTCGCCCAGATGCTGAGATAATAAAGCGGCGCGCCGTTCAGCGGGACAACAGTGACATTGAGAGAATACGCGGTAGCGCTCGCAGGCAATCCGCAACTGCTGGATGGCAGAGGAAAGCTCCGCGTGCTGTTGGCAGACATAATCGGTGCGCCGAGCGGCCCGTTTGCCAGGCGAGTATCCACCACTCGACAAGGGGTGACAGCCACGAAGTTTGTAAATGTTTGAGCACTTACTAAGGCGTTGGCGATCAGACTGGCACCAATTCCGGCGCAGACTCGCCCCAAAAAACGCGCATTAACCATTTGATAACTCCTGATGAATTAGAACAAGAGGAGATTCTGCACCCACCAATACACCAAAGTAGTGGTCATCTGGGCGTAGAAACGTACCCCCTATATTGTATCGTTCCCGGGCGTTTAAGCTGAGTGAATATCAATTAAAATTCTTTGAACTGCCTCTCGCACTGTCTTACTTCTAAAGGCACAATCCGACAAGATATCGCCTTTAAAGTCCTCTTGGTTGCTCGCAACCAGCACACCCGGAATCCTAAATGCCGCAGCTGCTCCTAGATCGCGTTCGGAATCTCCCACCATCCAAGACCGACTAACGTCGATCTCCAGATCGCGAGCGGCCGTTTCCAATAACCCGGGCGCAGGCTTGCGGCAATGGCACCGGATCTTGTATTCGGGACGTTCTCCCGCTATCCCACGTTTCGGATGATGCGGACAATAATAAATGGCATCCAGGTGTGCACCCTTCTCGCCCAACAGATCTACGAGCCTTTGATGGATGGTCCCTAGTTCTTCAATCGTGCACTCTCCCCGCGCAATCACGGGTTGATTCGTCACCAATACCGCCAGGCGGCCCGATTCATTGATCAGCCGAACCGCCTCGCCCGCACCCGGGAGTAATTCGATCTTCGCTGGTGAGGTAATCCACCCGTAATCGAAGTTCAATGTCCCGTCACGGTCTAGGAATATAGCTGGCTGCATGAGTAAATAAGAGGATATCTTTTGTGCAAAGAGTTAAATCATGGCGAACCCTTTTGTAGGCAGAGACAACACCCGCTTCAGTCTCAACGGCAACCCTTTCGCGGTGGCTGGCGTAAATTGCTATTTTCTTGCCTACTGCACCGAGGAGAGCCGGCGCGCCGCGACGAGCCCAGTATTATGGCTTGGGAACTAACGAACGAAGCGCGCTGTGATGGCGAATGGGATATTCTCTTGGATTGGGTGCATGAGATGGCCGCGTTTGTGAAACAACTCGACGGCCATCATTTGCTTGCGCTCGGGGACGAAGGTTTTTTCAACCAACATCACTTTCTGCAACCTGGGAAAGCTCAGTTGTACGACGGCCGCCACGGCACCGATTTTGCCGCCACTTTGGACATTCCCGAAATAGATTTCGGCGGCTATCATTTCTATCCGCAAGACTGGGGCCATGATAACGATCTGGAATTTGGCGATCAATGGATCAAAGATCACGCCAAAATCGCCGAAAGGGCAGGGAAGCCTGTTGTCATGGAGGAATACGGCTTAAAGATTTGCGATTCCGTGGTGCCAGACTCGGCAGCACGCAAAGCCTGGTTTGCACGCTGGCTGAATACTGTCAACGAGTCGACGACCGCTGGCTCTCTTCTTTGGATGTTGGGTGGCACCGAATCCGATACTAGCGGCTACGTTGATGCGTATGTAGTCTACAAAAAGGACGAGATTGCGTCTTTATCTGCACAAGCCGTCGGTGCGTCGTAAAAACTACCCGCAATCGTCGGGTGTACACGGCAGAGCCATGTCCGGAAAACAACGCCGCAAATGCTGCGCCAGGTAACAGGCAAATTCTCTTGGCGAATAACTGCGTCCTTCGCCCAGAACTGCCACTGTGCGCCCATCCAAATCGCGCGCAACGGGTACCTCTTGTTCCTCAGGATAAAAACGCAAATCCTCATGCTGATAACCCGTAACCAGCACCTTGATCACGGGTCCCCAGCGCTCAAACGCGAGGCTGATGGTGATGTCGGTCGACGGATACCATTTCCTGACAATGCCGATAATGCCGCGCCCCGATTTCCACTCAACAAGGTGAAAATCTTCCAGCCCATGTGCGGTGGCGACACCATTTATATTTTTGACGTGTTGCTGAGACTCTCGCTCCAGCTCTTCCCAAAACGCCAAGCCTTCCTCGTACAGGGGAAGCGGCGCACGGTATGCAATCGCTGCGCTCATAGTCACTACCTCCAACAAAAAATTTCCGCGGACCTTTCGATCCGAAAAACGTTGGCTCCGAGGACTCTACAGGGAGGGGTTTTAGAACCCAATTTTTAATCGGTACTGAAAATAACCGATTAGTGAACGTATGTTAACTCAGTTTGGTGTCAGATGGAAGAGCTATTTATGGAAAATTGTAAGCTGTTGAAAAATATGCTTATAACCCGTCAAAAAAAGAGCTGGCGGTCCTGAAGAAAAGAGGCCGCCAGCAAGAGTCTATACTGCGGAGGGACGGATGCGGGGGCGATACGCCGCAAAACCTAGAAGTGCGCTGAATGTCAGAAAAGCACCAGAAACCAGTCTTGATCGCTTGACGTTTTCCGAAGGAACCACAGACGGTTCTGAAACCAGAGTCGCGTGCACGGGCCGTGTCGCGATCTCTTCCGCTCTAGCTGATGAGGATGTGGAAGAAATCAGAAGGGCCAGAACGCTCACCAATAAAAGGCGTGCAGAGGTTTTCAACTTCGTTCGCTTCTCCGGATCAGCGTCAATCTGTCTGTACCTGGACATTTAGAAATTTTCTTCTTCCCATAGTGGACTAAACGACCGCTGCAAAGCTTCACCCAAATGAGTGAGTACTCGAAGAAACAGTACTGGGCAATCCGTTCCATGTTGCGGAAACGGCGCGGCTGATAGCTGGCCAGTAAGTAGTTTTCTCTCCAACTGCACGCTACTATAGCAACTTGAACGATCCAAGCGTCAATAAGTCAGCAGAAGCAAACGGTCCTGAATATTACGCTCAGCGAGGCGAGCAAGTCTTGGCCGCTACCATTTCAGATCGTGACCGTCTGCTCATGGACGTACAGCGTCTGCAATCCGACCTGCAAAACTTGGCCCGCGAAAACGCGCAAGCACAAGGCACGCTGCAAGCAATACTGGGCAGTCGCGCGTGGCGTTTGGCGGAGAAAGGTCGCACCCCTTTCCGTAAAATGCGCCAGGACTGGCCGCGCGTTTATAACGCTGCGCGGTTTGTCGCGCGAACTTTAACCGGCCGTAGAAGAAAGCTTGCCGCCAAAGCCGCCGGATCAAGCCAGCCGCTCGCATCACCTGGGCCCGACAGTGCTGGACACCGAGCGGGCCTCTTTTCCCAAGATAACGCTTATCAACGCTGGATTATCGAGCAAGAGCCTACCGCCGCAGATCTAGATGCCCAGCGAGAGTCGGCCGAGTCTATGGAAAGCCCACTCTTCAGTATTGTTGTGCCGGTCTCCAAAACCGATCACGCCGTGCTCAAGACATGGATCGAAAGCGTTCTGAATCAAACCTATCGTCGCTGGGAGTTGTGTATTGCCATGACTCCCGACGATGACAAGCAGAACCGCAATTTTCTTGGTGCGTTAGGCAAGCAAGACGCGCGTGTTCGCCTAACTGAGCTCACCGAAGACAAGGGCACCTCCAGCAATACGAATGCCGCCCTTGATCTAGCTTCAGGCGAGTTCATCGCTCTTCTCGATAACGGCGACGCACTCGCGCCTTTTGCGCTTTTCGAAATGGCATCGCGAATCAAGACTCAAAGCACTGTCGATCTCATTTATTCCGATCATGACTACCTTGATCCTCAACACGGTTTGAGACGCGATCCTCTGTTCAAACCAGATTGGTCTCCCGAGATTATGTTCTCGGCGAACTACATCAGTCATTTGACGGTTTTGCGGCGCTCGTTGCTCGAATCGTTAGGGAGATTCGACCCAGCCACTGACGGTGCGCAGGATTGGGATTTGTTTCTTCGCATCACTGAAAAGACCCGCAACATCGCTCATATCCCCAAAATTCTGTATCACCGGCGAATGCACGACTCTGTTAAGAACGATGCGGCCGATGCCCAACTCTTAGCGCTTCGCCGGCACATGGAAAGAACCGGTCTTGCTGCGGAGCCCGAGATGATGCCGAACGCTTTGCTTCATGTGCGCTTCAAACAAAGGCCAAGCGCGCTTGTCTCCATCATCATTCCTACCAAGGACCGCCTCGATCTGCTCTGTCGCTGTATGTCCTCGCTTCTCGAACTCACGTCTTATGACAACTTCGAGATCATCATCGTCGATAACGGCAGCAAGGAAACTGCTACCAAGGAATACTTCCGCAGCCTGGAAGGCGACAAACGAATCCGCCTTCTCTGGCATCCTGGTCCTTTCAATTACACCGCTATTCATAACCGCGCCGCCATCGAAGCGAATGGCGAGTTGCTGCTTTTCCTGAGTAACGACGTGGAAATTACACGCCCCGATTGGCTCACCGAATTGGTCTGCTGGGCGAATCAACCGGCCATCGGCATCGTCGGTGCAAAACTGTTGTTCGCTGACGGCACGATTCAGCATGCCGGCGTTGTGGTAGGAATGAGCGGATTCGCCGATCATCCCTTTATTAATGGACCTGCCTTGGCTTACACCTTGGCGGGCAGCACCGGTTGGTATCGGGATTTTCTAGCAGTCACGGGTGACTGCATGCTCATGCGCCGTCAGGTCTTTTACGAAATCGGTGGACTTGATGAAGACTTTGTTGTCTGGGGCGCTGACGTGGAAATGTGCCTCAGGGCTCATCAGCGAGGGTACAGGAATGTCTACAACCCATTCGCCGAACTGATTCAACACGAGCCGCAGAGCCACAACACGCAGATTCCAGAGATAGATTTTGTCGAGTCTTTGGAACATTCCCGCCGTTGGCTGCTGAGTGGTGATCCATATTGGAGTGCCAATCTTTCGCTGCTCAGGCAACAGCCAACCTTTCGGCATCCCAACGAACAGTCGAGCTTTGGTTTAGCGCAAAGACATGTGGAGAGCTTAAAGGCCTCTGGTCAATGGGGCCGGACCGAAGAAGAATCATGGGTGAGTTGGTTCGATTGCAGTGCGGAACAATTCCAACTGTTGCGGGCTCATAACCCTGCTGTCCATGGCCTGCACGCCGTGAAGCGATTGCTGTGGTTCATCTCCCCGTTTGAAGTGCCTTTTTACGGAGGCATTTACACCATTTTGCGATTTTGCGATTACTGGAAACATGAGAAGAATATCGAGATCTTTTTCGCTGTCTGTGGCTCATCAGATAGGGTGAAGACGGCCGCACTCATTCGCCAGGTTTATGCAGATGTCCAGGACGGCCATGTCTTTGTTCTCGATAATCCTAAGCAGGCCGCCGAATTACCGGCTGTTGACGCCTGCATTTGCACGCTGTGGACCACGCCTTACTTCGCACTTCACCAGACAAATGTGGGTCGCCGCTTCTACCTGATTCAAGATTTTGAGCCTTCCTTCTATCGGGCCGGTTCGGTGAGCGCGATTGTGGAGAGCACCTACCGTATGGGCTTATACGGAATTGCCAACACCATCAGCCTCAAGCAAATGTATGAAGCAGAGTATGGCGGCAAAGCAACCTACTTCAATCCAACCATCAATACCTCCGTTTTCCATCCTGCAGAATCGCCGCAGAGTGACAATCCCCGCAGGCCCCTGCAAGTGTTTTGCTATGGTCGCCCCAAACATCCTCGCAATGCTTTCGAACTTGTGAAACAAGCGATGAAGAACCTCAAGGCTCGCTTAGGCGACAAGGTTCGTATTGTGAGTGCCGGTGATGAATGGCAACCCTCCGAATACGGGCTCCAGGGCATTGTACAGAATCTCGGCCTCTTGTCCTATGAAGAAACGGGTCGCCTTTATCGTGAGAGTCAGGTGGGGGTTGTCATGATGCTCACTCGGCATCCCTCCTATCTCCCACTCGAACTCATGGCCAGTGGCTGCCTGACCGTTACGAACGTGAATTCTTGGACTGGCTGGTTGTTGAAAGACGGCGAAAACTGTCTCTTGGCCACCGCTACTGCGACGGCATTAACCGACACAGTGGAACGCGCACTCCTAAATCCCACTCTGCGAGAAGCCATTTGCAAAAACGCTCTCGCGACGGTTCGCTCAGAGTACCTCGATTGGGCGGCTCAGGCTGAGAGCGTTTTTCAATACTTGTGCGATCCAGAGAGTGCGGCCTGCGAGCGCAAAGAAAATGGGCGGACACCCCGGGCCCTTGCGATTACAGCTGATTGAGTGGATTGAGCAGGCGTGTCCGCCGCTTGTTCATGGCGCAATAGTCCCACTGAACCGCCGCAATCGAAAGCCTGTGCCCACGCCCGGTACGTCGTCAGCGGCATGGATGGACGATAAAATCCGATCTGTAGCAGACCAGAGCAGTCCGACTTCGGCGATCCCCAGAGCCTTACGAATCAGGTGGGCATGATTCTAGAAATAAAGAGTCTCCGCGTGGTTGGCAGCGCGAAGAGGGACACTTTTCGAATGTCACAACTTGTTCTATCCTCACTTCATCGCCAACGAGTTCGCCGCCATCATCATGGCCACAAGAAAAAAAGGAAGATGCCCCACTGCAATGCTCAATTGACTCGGCCCCGCAATCGTCGGCCCACTCCGTGGCAACACCGGAAACCACAAGTTTTTAAGTTGCCAAAGACTCCCAACCAGGCCGAACATAGCCACGCCTAAGCCAACAGACATAGCGCCACTCATACCGCTGTCGACATAGCCCGTATACCCTTTGGCAAGCAGCCGAAACACTCCGAGCCATGCCGTTATTGCCAAACCGGCTGCCACCGATAAAGCAAATGGCCAAAACCGCATCGATCGCAGATAAAGCCAGTGCACTGTCGCGAAATGCCAAACGGCCAGCAAGAACGCGCCAAGCATGAACGGCGAAACCTCCGCGGCTGCTTTCGGCGCGCCCAAGGCTACCAGACCACCAGCGACACACAGCGCTCCAAAGAATCGCATGGCGCTCGCCACCACTGCCACGCCATTCGGCCCACGCAAGCTTTCAAACCGAGCCGGGTAATAGAACGCCGCATAAGAACCACGCGCCTGAGGCAAGCCGCGCAGGTACAGGACAAGCAGCCCAATCAGCGGAAGCTGCATACCGCGAAACTCAACCCACTGCAGCTGCGTGAACTCTTTTTCTAAACTCTTCGACAAACGGATCGGTGACGCCAGCAACAAAAGAGGCCATCCCCCAGACGAAGCCAGAAATTGACACGCTTCTTCCTCGGAAAGCCGATTCGTGACAATCAGAACTTTGAAGTCGACCCGCTCTGGAACCACTCCAAGCGAATACACGGGAACCGGATCACCAATCGCTCGCTCGAACACCCGGTCGTTCCTCTCAAAAGCCTTCCTTACTCTAGCGGCAATTGGCTCATCGGCCGCAGCATAATTCAGTGCGTAAAAATAAGGCCTTGTATCTGTCCTCGTCTTGGCCTGCTTGTGAAATGCGCTCAAAAGGTCAGCTAGGCGTTGAATCTGACGCGAGCGCGCCGCACTGTAGATGCCATCCGTGGGCGGCATCCATCGCAACAGATCAGGCGAACTCATCGTTCGATAAAGCGCTAAAGAAGCTAGCGCGACAACTAAGCTAAAAACTCCATCTTCAACCCATGCCGGAACAACGAACCGGGGCACGAACAGCGGATTACTCGTCAGGTACCGACCCTGCCAAAACACACAGCTAGCGAGCAGCAGATTGATACAGACCACCGAATTCCCAAACGAAGCGATCGTAAGCTTTCGCAGCAAAAATACATAACAAACGCCAAGTTGGAGCGCCACGCCCAAAACGAGTTCGAACATAAGTAATCCGCTCTCCCGGGCAAGCCGCTCGTCGCCGCCATATCCGCCAAACAGAAATGGATGCCAATAAACGAGAAGTCCAACAAGCATCAAAACGGGCGCAAGTAATCCCGCAAAAGTCTCTGCTACAGGCCGCGGCGCCCGCGTTGGAATGTGCAGTCGATTCGGCAGCGGAATCGCATCGCGGTAAGGCTCACCCGTCCGGAAAGCCGTGAGGATCTTCTCAAAACCTGCTCGGAAATTCCCACGCATGTCGACGATACTATGGGCGCTCGCCGCCAAATCAATGTGCGCAGCATGCTTGAATTGCAGCGGCGTCGCTTCCACTATTGCCAAATACAAGGGCCGCTTTGCCGCCAGCGCCACTGCAATTTCCTCCGCCACATTCGGCGAAGCCAAAGACTCCCGTGACACCAGCAGGATGATTGCCCCGCAATTCTCGATCCCCGCTCGAATGTTCGCCTGCCAGTCCCCTCCCGGAAATAGACTCAGCAGATCGAACCACACGTTCGCCCCATACTCAATCGCCGTCACGGCTAACGATTCCGCAAACGGCCGCTGCGCCCGCGAATAACTGACAAACAAGAACGGAGGCATATCCGTCAAGCTAGCGGTTGCGAAACGCCAAGCATTGTCGGAATCAACTCGGAAACCATAGGGTGAATGTGAACCGCGCGCTTCAGCGTCGCATGGATGCAGTGTATCGCCTCGTCACCACCCGTATCCGAAATCGCTGCGCCCAGAATCCGTCTTGTCTCGGCATCCACCAGAATCTCCATGAATCCTTGCGTTTCCCCTTTCTCCACGGCCCGCGCTGCAGAATCGTCAGGTCGATCCCAAACGTTGGAACATCTGCCCAAACTCAAGGCCGATGAGCCGCCGCCAAGAATAACCAGATGGCCTGGCAGCGAATCTATCTGGAGCAGAGAAGAGTTAGTTAAGCTAGGGAACAGCACCAAGTCCTTCCATTTCCGGTATTGTCGCTCGACCGCCGACGTTAACGGAAATCTGCCCTGAGATTATCTCTCAGAGCCGCTCGAGGTCAATCCTTAACTGGGCGCTTATGGACGTGTCCGCTCGCTTTCGCTCTACCCTTTTTCCGCGATGCTCAATGCCTCATCGCCAGCGGGCTTCAGATGTCAATCCTACCCCGCACTCGCCGCCGCCGCTCCCACCGCGCTCAATTCCTTCACAATGCTTCCCACAAACGACTTCGCATCGCCAAACAGCATCAACGTCTTGTCCATGTAGTAAAGCTCATTGTCGATACCCGCAAACCCCGGACTCATACTCCGCTTGATCACCATCACTGTATGCGCCTCATATGCTTTTAGAATCGGCATACCGGCAATCGGGCTATTCTTATCATTGGTCGCTGCGGGGTTTACGACGTCATTCGCGCCGATGACCAGCGCCACATCTGTCCGCGCGAAATCGGAGTTAATCTCGTCCATCTCCACCAATTTGTCGTACGGAATATCCGCTTCCGCCAGCAACACATTCATATGCCCAGGCATGCGCCCGGCCACCGGGTGAATCGCGAAACGCACTTCTACGCCGCGCTTTGTCAAGATATCGTGCATTTCCCGCAGCTTGTGCTGTGCCTGCGCCACCGCCATGCCGTAACCAGGAATAATCACCACGCTGCGCGCCGCATCCAGTATCTCCGCCGCTTCTTCGGGCGATGCCGATCGAACCGGCTTCTCCGTGGCCTTCGCCGTGCTCGTCTGAATGGTTCCGAACGCACCAAACAATACGTTGCTAAACGACCGGTTCATCGCCCGGCACATAATCACCGAAAGAATAAAGCCCGACGAACCATCCAACGCGCCCGCCACGATCAGCAATTTATTATCAAGCGCAAATCCCATCGCACTGGCAGACAACCCAGCGTAAGAGTTGAGCAACGCAATCACCGTCGGCATGTCCGCGCCGCCAATCGGCACAATCAACAACACGCCGAAGATCAGTGAAAGCACCGCTAGAATCGGAAACAGATAGCTCTTCTCGGGCGACATGATGAGCATGATGCCGACAATTACAGCCAGCCCTAATATGCCGAGATTGACGAAATTCTGACCTTTGAAGGTGATTGGCCTAGTGGGCAGAATCTCCTGCAATTTACCGAACGCCATTAAACTCGCCGTGCAGGTGAGAAAGCCAAGCAGCGTTTCCAAAACCAGCGCGCCCATGATAAAACCGTTCGGCGTGTGTCGGTAGTACTCAGCTGTACCTATCAACGCCGACGCCAACGCTCCGCAAGCATGCGAAACAGCGGTCCGCTGCGGCACTGCGGTCATGGGCATCATGTAGGCGATCGGGACGCCAATGGCGGACCCAATAAAAAATGCAATCAAAATCAACTGATAGCTGACCACCTCAAACCGCATCAGCGTGCCAACCACCGCCAGCAGCATGCCAATCTCGCCGACAATCACGCCGCGCCGTGCGGTGGCAGGCGAGCTCATCCACTTAATGGCCAGAATAAATCCCGCTGCCGCCAGAATGTAAAAAATCGGAAAGATCGAGTCCATTAGTGTTTCTCCGATCCACGCTTCTTGAACATCTTCAACATGCGGTCGGTAATCAGATAGCCGCTCACTACGTTGACCGTCGATGCCACCACCGCAATGAATCCCAGTGTTCGCGTAAACACGGAAGCATCTTTGGCGCCGGTAATCAAAATGGCGCCTACCACCGCAATCGCCGAAATTGCATTGGTCAGCGACATCAGCGGCGTATGCAGTAGCGGCGAGACACGGCGAATCAACTCGAATCCGAGAAACGCCGCCAGCATGAAAACCCAAATCGCAATCTCGTATTTATTCATGATGTTTACCTTCCGGCGGAAGAAGCCAATGGCCCTTGCACCACTTCCAGCACACGCGGATGAACCACCTTGTTGTCGTGAGTCACCAGCGTTTCGCGGATAATCTCGTCTTCCAGGTTGATATTCAGGGCACCGTCCTTGAAAAGTAACTTGACGAAGGACGTAATATTCGATCCGTACATCTGGCTCGCATGGTAGGGCACCATGGACGGCACATTCAGCGGACCTATCACCGAAACGCCCTGCTCAATCACCGTCTCACCCGGTTTCGTCACTTCGCAGTTACCGCCGCGCTCCGCCGCAATGTCGATAATGACGGAGCCCGGTTGCATTGCCAGCACCATTTCGCGCGTTACCAAAATGGGTGCCTTGCGGCCAGGCACGGCGGCCGTTGTGATCAGCACATCCTGTTCACGAATCACTTCTGTAAGTAACTCCCGCTGTCGCCGATAGAATGCTTCGTCCATCGCCTTGGCATAGCCGCCCTTATCTTCAGACGTTTTAGAATCCACGTCCAAGATAATGAACTTGCCGCCTACGCTTTCTACCTGTTCTTTTACCACCGGTCGTACGTCGTACGCGGAAACCACCGCGCCTAAACGACGCGCTGTGGCAATCGCCTGCAATCCAGCCACTCCCGCACCCAGCACAAACACCTTCGCCGGTGCCACCGTTCCCGCGGCCGTCATCAACATTGGAAACATCTTGGGCAATTCCGATGCAGCCATCAGCACGGCGCGGTAACCAGAAATTGTGGCCATTGAGGACAGGGCGTCCATACTTTGCGCACGTGTAATGCGCGGCATCAACTCCATCGCAAAAAACGAAACGCCGCTCGCAGCTAAGTCGGTTGCTTCCCTGGCAGCTGTGAGTGGCTCGCCAAATCCCACCACGGCTTGGCCGCTGCGCAGTAAGCTAAGGTCCGCACGCCCTGCGCCTGGGTTGGCGCCTAACGACCGAACTTGCGCAATCAAAGTAGCGTTGGCGAAGAGCGTTTGTCGGTCTACCATCTGGGCGCCTCGCGCAACATACGCCTCATCGGTGTAGCCAGACGCCATTCCAGCCTGGTGCTCAATCAGTACTTCGATGCCTGCCTTCCGCAGTGCCTCGACATGACGCGGCGTCAGCGCGACTCTGCGTTCACCAGGGAACGTTTCGCACGGGGTTCCAAGTTTCGCGGGCAAAAGGGCCTCCGAACTTATTGCAAGGTCCATAGTATGACAACCGTCACCGGAAGTTCTGTGATCGCCGTCGCACCTGCTAATATTTTTTCAAATGTGCCAGTGACGCTGATATAATCGCTGCAAAAGAATGGTGAACAGCTACGTACTGCTGGTCATGGGTCCTCGTGAAACCGACTGACGTTCAAAACCCCGATTATTTCCACAAGGTAGTTGATTGCCAGTGGGCTTGCCCTGCGCATACTAACGTGCCGGAGTACATCAGGCTCATTGCGCAAGGCAGATACACCGATGCCTATCTTCTAAATAGGGAGTCGAATGTATTTCCTGGCATTCTCGGACGGACTTGCGACCGTCCTTGTGAACCCGCCTGCCGCCGCGGGAGACTTGATGGCAAACCTGTTGCGATTTGCCGGTTGAAGCGCGTTGCTGCTGATCATCGCGACGAAGTCAAACATCTGTTGCCGCAAGGGCCGCCTAAGAAGAACGGTAAGCGCATCGCTTGTATTGGTGCGGGCCCTGCCTCTCTTACCGTTGCGAACGACTTGATGCCGCTCGGTTATCAAGTCACTATTTTCGAAAAGCAAGACAAGCCCGGCGGCTTGATGCGCTCGAACATCCCATCGTTCCGTTTGCCGGAGCGTGTGTTGGGCGATGAGATCAATTACATCCTTGATATGGGTGTCGACATTCGCTACAACTCGCCTGTCAGCAGCATGAAAGCTTTGTTAGGCGAACGCTTTGACTCTATCTTCGTAGGCAGTGGTGCACCGCGCGGAAAAGACTTGGACGTGCCCGGTCGCAACGCCTCCGCTCGTATCCATATAGGCATCGATTGGCTCGAGTCTGTCGCGTTTGGGCACGTCACCTCTATCGGTGAGCGCGTTTTGATCATCGGCGTTGGCAACACGGCCATGGATTGTTGCCGGTCTTCACGCCGTCTCGGCGGCAAAGAAATTAAGGTCATGGCGCGCCGTCCCCGAAAATATTTCAAGGCTTCTCCGTGGGAACTCGAAGATTCCGAAGAAGAGGGCGTAGAGATTCTGGTCAATCACGCGCCGAAGAACTTTGTTCTTGAAAACGGCGTACTGAAAGGCATGATATTTGAGCGTCTCGAATGGGATGCCGGTGCGAAAAAATCTAAAACGATCGACGAAATCTTCCTCCCCGCCGACGATGTGATTCTTGCGATCGGCCAGGAAAACGCGTTTCCCTGGATCGAACGCGATCTCGGAATCCAGTTTGATAAGTGGGAAGTGCCGGTGGTCGATGAGAAAACATTTCAGTCCACTCGCGAGGGCGTTTTCTTCGGAGGCGACGCCGCCTTCGGTCCTAAAAACATCATCTGGGCGGTTGAGCACGGCCACCAAGCCGCCATCTCCATTCACCAATATTGTGAGAAAGCACCTCTCGCCGAGCGGCCGCCCTACGGCATGAATCTGGTTACCCAAAAGATGGGCATCAGCGAATGGAGCTACAAGAACGACTACTCCGCCGCGATCCGGCAGAAAATGAAGCACGTCGATCTGGTCGAACGCTTCAATAAGATGAACATCGAAGTCGAACTGGGCTTCACCGCGGAACAAGCAGCCGCCGAAGTAGGGCGCTGTTTGAATTGCGATGTACAAACCGTATTCACCGCGCCGAAATGCATCGAATGCGATGCGTGCGTCGATATTTGCCCGGTACAGTGCCTGACGATCACGCGCGATGGTGACGAGTTGGATTTGCGCGGGCGATTGTCGGCCCCGGCTTTAAATCCGGATCAGGATCTTTATGTTTCGGCCGCTCTACCGCAAACACGCCGCATTATGGCTAAAGACGAAGATGTTTGTGTCCACTGCGGTTTGTGCGCAGAACGCTGTCCAACAGCGGCGTGGGACATGCAAAAATTCCAACTCATTATTCCTTATGCAGGCGTGAAAACGTGCAGCGAAACTCTAACAGCAGTGTAAATGACTTCGCCATTAAACTGGCGAACGTAAACGGAACCGGTTCAGCCAGCGCGAACGGCTTGTTGATGCAGGCCATTTTCCGCATGGGCATCCCAGTGTCAGGCAAGAATTTGTTCCCGTCGAACATTCAAGGGCTGCCCACCTGGTATGAGATTCGCGTCAACAACGAAGGGCACACCGCGCGCGCCCTCAACTATGACCTGATGGTGGCCATGAACGCACAGACCTACGCGCGCGATATCAAAGAGGTCCGCCAGGGCGGCTACGTTCTCTATGATTCTTCTTGGCCGCTTGATAAAAGCCTTTACCGCGACGACGTGAACTTCATGCCTATTCCGTTCGCGCAGATCTGCAATGAACGGTTCAAAGACGCGCGCGCGCGCACGCTGATGAAGAACATCGCCTATGCCGGTGCTCTGGTGGCCACTCTCGAAATCGATATGAATACGGTGGAAGCACTGCTCGATGAACGCTTCGCCGGTAAGAAGGCTTTGCGCGATTCGAATCTGCAAGCGCTGAAAATCGGCTACGATTACGCCAAAGAAAAGTTCACCTGCCCGCTGCCGTTTCATCTGCAGCCTATGAGCGCCAACGGCGACAAAATTCTCATCGACGGCAACACCGCCACCGCGTTGGGTTGCGTTTATGCAGGCGCCACGGTGGCTGCTTGGTACCCCATCACTCCCGCGACGTCCGTCATGGATGCCTTCAAAGAATTTTGCGAAAAATATCGGCGCGATCCGGAAACCGGCCGGAATAACTATTGCATCATTCAAGCCGAAGACGAACTCGCTGCCATTGGCATGGTCATTGGCGCTTCATGGAACGGTGCGCGTTCCTTCACGTCCACCGCCGGCCCCGGCATCTCACTGATGAATGAGTTGCTCGGCCTCGCTTATTATTCCGAAATCCCGGCCGTCGTCGTTGACGTGCAGCGTGTCGGCCCTTCTACTGGCATGCCCACGCGCACCCAGCAAGCTGATTTGCTTTCCTGCGCCTACGCGTCCCACGGTGACACCAAACATATTCTGCTTTTCCCAGCAAATCCAGCCGAGTGCTTCGAATTCGCGGTGAAGTCTTTCGATCTTGCCGAACGTTTTCAAACGCCCGTCATTATGATGTCGGATCTCGACATCGGCATGAACGATTGGGTAGTGCCACGACTGAACTGGGACAATTCATATAAGCCCGATCGCGGACGCGTTCTGACCGAAGAAGATCTTAAGAAACTCCCCAAATATTTCCGTTATGCCGACGAAGACGAAAACTTCGTCGCGGCCCGTACCGTCCCTGGCGTATCTGACAAAGGCGCCTATGTGACTCGCGGTTCCGGCCACAACAAATTCGGCGGCTATACGGAAGTCCCAGCTGAGTACCAGCAGGTCATTGATCGTCTTGCCAAAAAGCACGCGGCTGCAGCCGATTTCGTTCCTGCGCCTAAAATTCAAACGGTGTTCCAGCCGCGCTTTGGCTTGGTAACATTGGGCGGTTGTGATCTGGCGGCGCGCGAAGCTCTCCAGATTTTGGCCCAGCAAGGTGTTAAAGCAGATTTCATGCGCATCTGCGGGTTCCCGTTTTCTAAAGGTGTCGAAGCCTTCCTGAATCATCATCAAGTAAATTTCGTAGTGGAGCAGAATCGCGACGGCCAGTTGCACTCGCTTTTGATCCTCGAAACCAGCGTCAAGAAAGAAAAACTCAGATCCATTTTGCTGTACGGCGGCTTCCCGCTCAGCGCCAGTCAAGTAGTAGACGCTATTAATGCGTCCCTTGGAGATATACCCATTGCCATCGATAACGAAACCTATAGCAACGCACCCGAGTTTACAACGGAATGAACTTGGGCTAACCATTCGCGATTACGAAGGTTCCATGTCGACGCTGTGCGCCGGCTGTGGCCACGATTCCATTACCGCCGCCATCGTTCGCGCGCTGTGGGAAATGTCCATGAAGCCGCACATGTTGGCGAAGATGAGCGGCATTGGCTGTTCATCGAAGACGCCTGCCTATTTCGTCAACGGCTCGCACGGCTTCAACTCCGCCCACGGCCGCATGCCCACCATCACGACTGGTGCTGCGGCGGCGAACCGCGAACTGACTTATATCGGGGTCTCCGGCGATGGCGATTCGCTTTCCATCGGCATCGGCCACATGTGTCACGCCATTCGCCGCAATGTGAAGATGGTGTACCTGATTGAGAACAACGGCGTCTATGGTCTCACCAAAGGTCAATTCTCCGCTTCGGCCGACATCGGCTCAAAGAGTAAACGCGGCGAAGCCAATCGCATGGCGCCCATTGATCCGGTGTTGCTCGCTCTCAGCATTGGCGCAACATTTGCCGCCCGCAGTTTTTCAGGCGACAAAGAGCAGCTTGTTCCTATTCTTAAAGCGGCCTTCGCCCATCGCGGCCTCGCACTCGTCGACGTCGTTTCTCCGTGCGTCACCTTCAATGACCACGAAGGTTCTACCAAGAGCTATCAATATACCCGGCGCCACGAAGCCCGCGTCACGGAAACGGATTACGTTCCCAAAGCTTCAGAGATCCTGGCCGAACTCAACGGCAATGGTGTAACTTCTGTCACCATGCACGATGGCAGTGTCTTACGTTTTCGTACCGTGCCACCCGGCTACGATCCCAAAGATCGTCAACGCGTCATGGCCTATTTACAAGAGCGCCAATCGAAAGGCGAAGTGGTCAC
>Ga0182012_10000661_pt1 | contig 37917 bp, 47 predicted proteins | sample 612S2SmetaG_FD_120486 | JGI IMG/M metagenome (GOLD analysis project Ga0182012, IMG submission 120486) | Permafrost microbial communities from Stordalen Mire, Sweden - 612S2S metaG | ecosystem: Environmental > Terrestrial > Soil > Wetlands > Permafrost | place: Sweden: Stordalen | collected...
CAGCCGGACCTCTCCTGTCAGTAATGGCATTTTTATGGGATTTCGGCGGTTTTGGTAAGTTTTCAGGATCGCGCGCATCAACTGGCGACGCGCCGCTGTTCACCGCCCACTCCTGAACCTCTCCGGCAATCATCAGACACAGGCAGATCCGCCGGAAGCTTAGCATAGTGTCTATGCCACTAGTCGCATGTTCCATGCGGTTTTATCATAGCGCTGGTGAGAGATGGGTGCGAATGGGCGCTAGAAACGGGGCGCCGGACGTTGGCTGACGACCAAGCAGCACTGGCATTGCTCCCGGCGGCTCCACCGGTTCGTTGTAGTTGCCCAAAAAACCTTTTCATTTCGACGCCTGCCGGCAGGTGGACGAAAGGATTCGGGCGGGCAGCGGAACTCCGGGAGGCGGGTGAGCAAGCCGCGTCGCCTACGTCCTCACGCGAGCCCCATGCCCAAACTGTGGCCTTGTTCTTCTTGGGCAGGGCGTTCGCCTCGCTCGGAGGCAGGTTCATTTTTCGGGCTAGTTGGCTGTTGTTCGTGTACCTCAGTCGCTGTGCGTTGAGAATTGTCACGACTGAGGTTGCGTGCGAGTTGGCTGCTGTCGTTCGTGTAGATATGGACGTCGTACTGACCGCGTGAGACAGAGACATACGCGAAACGACTGTTCACCAGCAGTTCGCTCTTGTCTGTGTCCACGTGAATTAAAACTCGGTCCGCGGTCTGTCCCTGGCTGCTGTGGCTGGTAACGGCGTATCCGTGGTCGAGATGCGGATGCTCGCGGATATTGAATCGAACTTCGAGACCGGAGTCCATGCGGACTTCGAGATCGCCGGACTGGCCGACTCGTTCGATGGTACCGAGTTCTCGGTTAGCAACTTGGAGTTCCCTCGACGGGGCCGTGAACTGAACGCGGTCGCCCTGTGAGAACCCGCGCTGAGCTTCTTGATACACTGCCACTCCCGACAGCCGTCGCGGATCGTAGGTCTGCTGTCCTCCATTCTCGCGCTCGATGGTGATACGGTTTTCGCGGGCGTCCACTCGATCTACTCGCGCGTATTCGCCAGGGTCGATTCCCAGAACCTTACTCCCGCGGGTATAGCGAACCAAGTCCCCCTCCCCGTATTGGGCGGCCCACTGCCGATCTGCGCCGGTCATCTCATGGCGCGAGTCGAGCACTCGGAGCTTGTGCTCCTCTGGATTCACGTCGCCGCGGGCCTGCATTTGACGGTGGATCAGAGTGTTCAACTCGCGTCGGGACTCATTGTCAGGTGAAATGACCAACGTGCCTTGAGGTTCTCGCGCATACTCCCGAGCGATTGCACCTAGCCTCTCTTCGCGGCCCACAATCTCATGGACGCGGCCCTGCTGGTCGAGATTCGCTACCGCTCCGTGAACATCACCGCGGGCGAGCTGTTCGACAGCTTCCTTAAGTTCCGGTTCCTTCTGCCTGACGACCTCATGCAGGCGTGCGGTGTGCATCCCCGCCTCTTGTAGCTGTCGGTAGGGTCTGCCTGCTTCTACCGCCTCATGTTGCCGCTTGTCCCCGACCAAAAGCACACGGTCGCCACCGTGCAACCGATGCAGTAGCTCATTCATCTGTTTCGTGCTCGCGAGACTCGATTCGTCCAGGATGTAGAGCCTCTTCTGTTCGCCGTCGGGCTGCTCGCTGCGGACCAGATGACGCTGCAAGGTGCCTGATTCGATGCCTGATTCTGCCAATTTCTGCGCGGCGCGCGACGTGGGTGCAAGTCCGAACACCTCGTAACCTTCATGCTCGGCAGCTTCGCGGACCGCAGCCAAGGAAGTGGTTTTGCCAGCACCCGCCACCCCCTCAAGACCGGTGATTCTGTCGTGGCTCGTCAAGATTTGCTCAACCGCCGCGCGCTGACTGCTGCTCAAGTGTGGGTGCTTCTCCTCAACGTGACGCCACGTCTCGGGGCTCACCAACGGGTTATCTAGATTTTGTCCCTTTCGCATCTTGGCGATTGTGTCCCGTTCGTAGCCAATCATCTGTTCCGTAGTGAACGCGCGGGCTGGCGATTTGCTCTCTACTTCAATCAGGTCACCTGACTCGATGCGGTTGTGGAACTTGTCTCGTACTTCCGCAAAGCTCGCTTCGCCCATCGAACGTTTCAGAGCATCACGCATCAACTCGCGTTCGTCGGTCACTGCGTGGCGCTCTAGGTTTTTCTCTTGCGCATAGGTCAGGGCGGATTCGAGATGCTGCTGCTCTTGTCGCGGGTCTTGTTCGACCCGGCGTTCATGGGCTGCGCGGATCACTTGCTCCGGCTGCTGGCCGAACTGCGCGGCCACGTCGCGGTGCTTTTGCTGCATCTCTGCGTGCGTGATGGCCGGCAATTTGTCGTCGCGCGTCTGATGCGCTGCGATTTGTGCCGCTCCGGCTCCTTTTACACCTTGTTGTTCAAGGTACGCCTGGATTTGCTGACTCCGTGGACTGGAGGCGTCCAGATACTCTCGCGTGTACCCTCTGATCTCCGGCTGGCCACTCTTACCCCTTTCAATGTCATAGCCCTGGCCTTTTAGCCGCAGCGCCAGCTCTGAGCGATAGATCGCCGTCGCATATTGCTGCGAGCGGTACAATTCGCGGGGTTGCAGGGCCCGCGATTCTCCGTTCTGAGTTTCCGTTAGATTGAAGAACACAACATGAGTGTGCAATTGCGGTGCAGCGTACCCGTTCACTGGTCGCGCGCTATCGTGCTCGAAACTGGCTGCCACCCACTTGCCCGTTGTTTCTGCCGGATGGTTTCCGCCGATCCGAGCCTGGACATATTTCTCCATTTCGCCAAGTGCTACCTTCACGCTTTCGCGATGCGCCTGGCGTACACGATCGTCTCCGCCAACGAGGGCAGTCAACGACACGCTCTTAGGCGCGGAGAACGTTGCATCCCAGCCAGCGCGGTGTTCCATCGTGCTCACCGTCTCGCCGCGTCCATTAACGTATTCACGCGCGGTTTGGTGGCGCACTAGTTGTTCGCCCGTCATCGGGTGTTGCCCGTGCGCCAGTCGCCCGAAGTGCTCTTCCCGCACTTCACCCTGCAGGCCCCATTCTTTGGCGAGCTTGCCGTGCCACTCGCCGCGTATACGGTCTCCTTCGGAGTAGTAATTCTCCTGCGCGTTCGCGAACTCCTCTTTGTGATAGGTCTGCGCCTGGCCGGCACTCAGCGGTTTGGAAATGGTCAGCATGACTCACTCGAAGTACTGTTCTTGTCCGGCGGCGATGCCTTTAGAGTTTTCCGACTCGCGCGGCCTGATCCCCTGCACAGCCGGAGTGCTCGGCTGTGTCGCATGTTTCCCGATTTCGACCACACGCGGCGCGAGTTCCCTCGGAATGAAACCGGGTTGCGTTTTTACGGGAGCGAGATATGGAAAGCTGAAAGGCACTACCAGATTGTCGACTTTGAGCAATGCGTGCAGGCGCTGTAGTCCAGCGATTTCCGATGCGAGCACCAGGGGCTCCGTTCGTCTTTCAGTGTGATAGCTTCTCGATTTAGCGGTACGCAGAAATTGTCCTGTGTTCACCGTTTCTTTCATCCGTTCCATTTCAACTTCGCCAATCGTGTCCGAGATCCATTTCGCCGCGCGAGGTTCGCTCGTGTGTAGGAAGATTTTTGTCGCAGGCTGTGACAACATAGCTTCGGCTTCGTGTCCGTAGCGTACCTCAAGCTGGCTGCGGCCCTGAAAGCCGATCACGACTGGATTGCCGGATTTACGGTTCTCGGTCAGGGCGGTATGCAATTGCGGTAGCCGCTGCAGGCTCGCAAGCTCGTCGAGCACAAACCATGCGTGACGCAATGACGGATCGCCCTGGTTCATCAATCGCAGTACCAGAGTATCCAGCCATAAGCTCATGAGCGGCAACAGCCGCTCGCGGAATCGAGGAGTCGAGGTCAGGAACAGCCAGCCGCTGCGCTGTCGTGCCCATTCTTCGGTTGTCCATCGCTGCTTAGTCTCACTCTCCTTCGGCAAGAGCTTCAAACTGTCAGCAACCATGTTGAGCGCACCCAACACACCACCGCGCTGTGGGCCAGCACCGCGATAGATGAATGCTGACAGTTCGGTGTCTTTCAAGAGGCGATCTAGCTCTTCCTCGTGACTCATCCACCGGACCAGTTCCTCAGGCGTCGGTTTCAACGTGAGCAAGTGCGCGAAGATCTTTCGCGGACCTTCGACGAAGAATGTATTCTCGTGCGGCTTGTCGGGGAACAGCGATGTTGCTAGCGTCAGCGCTTCCGCCTCATGCATAACTTCATCGGACGGGGACCAGTAAGGACAACGTACGTCTAGCGGATTCAGGATCAGATCGCCGCGGGCAGGATTGAAGAACTGCGGCGTGTGTTCGAGCGCCGGATCATACACGATGGCCGTCTCGCCCCGCTCGGCGATCTGCATTAGCACCCGCCGCTGTAGAACGCTCTTTCCTGCGCCCGTGTCTCCCATCATCATCATGTGGCTACTCTCTAACGAGCGCGGAATCGAGAGCGATTCTCTTGACTTCGTGGTCAGGAAGCTGATCCCATCCGCTCCACTCCATCGATTGAATTCCTTGACGGTGACCATCTCCGGGCCCTTGAGCCTGCGTTCCTGTTCCTGGATGTTCCGTCGTGCCCTGTTCCTTGGGATTGCCAGCACCAGCCCCAGCACAAAAACTCCTAATGCCCCGACCCATGCGGGCCGTAGCAGATCGTCGGTTGATTGGCCTCCAAAGATCTTTCCAGCAAGAATCTGATTCATTTGGGCGCTGCTGTAATGGACGTTGTCCACTACCAACTGGATAGCCCCTGCCTGCCGCGCTTGTTGTGTGAGTTCGAATGGAACGAATTGCCGTCCGTGAGGGGGGGCCGGCAGCACGTCGGCATCGATGGCCATGCTGCGTTGCCCTTGCTGGTCCAATTTTGAGAGCACCTGGTAGTCGCCTCTTGGACTGGGAAAATTCTTGGTGTTCAGATATTGAATCCAGTACCAGCGCTGCAACGGCGTCCACACCTCGACGTTTAGGTACGTGAAGATTCCTATTCCCACCACGCCCGCAAGCAGTAAAGCCCCGACAGTCGACACCGGCCACTTTGTGGACCAACCCCGAGGTTCCTCTCGACCCAATAACCGATTCACTGTTCACCCCCACTCTGGGCAACCTTCCGCTGTTTGCCGCGAAACCACGGGCCTGTTATAAAGACGTACCGAACACCTGGACCGCCCTCAGCTCGCTTTGGAACCTGATGCTCGTTCCAGCCTTTCTCGCGCCTTCCTTAGCTTGTCCGAGTCGGCCCGGTCGATGAGCCGCTGCATATCTTCGGCCGTCAGCGGCTCCCCGTTCACTTGCTTAAAGAGCACATTGAGCAGGATCGCCCTGAGCGCCACCACCTCGGCCATGAGCGCGTGGAACTCATCCCCTGTCCCGGTCGGCTTCGCCGACTGACCGTTCGCAATTGTCAGCATCACTTCGCGACACCACTCGCCTACCGTCTTGGCTGACATTTTGGCGGCTCGCTCCAATTGGGCATACTCGTCCTGGCTTACCTTTGTCCCGACGGATTTGGTGCGTAGATTCGGCTTCACCATACAGCATTCCTCTGGCTAAGCAGGGTTTGCGTGCAAAATAAATAGGTTAACCGGCGCTAGCCCCTATTCCTGCCATGTCCAACCAAGACCCAGCCTATTAAGCCTATTTTCAATAAGTTCGCGTGCGGTAACCGAAAGTTACCCTGCAGCTCCCATCCTGGGGTGACGTGTCATTCCCCCATCCGCTGCGCAGCAGCGTGCCGGCCCAGCACACCGAACTAGGTTCCAGACACAGACGGTCGCCAGTCTTGGAACCCGGCATTTGGCTAACGAGGAACCGCTGGAGTTCGTCTACGAACCACCGACGGCAACTTATAGCTCTCACTGCCCAGGCTCACTAAACAGCCCATTTTCAAATACGGTGTGCTCATCCTCCTCTTCGAGCTCCATAAGTGCGAAGAGAATCACCCCCCATACCGTTGTATGCCTGCGGTTCCTGCCCATCCAGCAAGCTATGGCAAACCCGCGAAGCGACCTCGCTTCGCTTGACCCGGTCAAGTGTCGGCCTTTCGGCTTCGGAAGAGAATGTTCTTTTGGCGGGGTAGATTATCGACTGTCGTGCAAGTCTGAGCGACTGCTGGATGGTCGAGAGACCAGGACCACAAACCCTCGTCCGACGGTAAATCGTTGCCGCCGTCGCTGCCGTCAAATTGACGGCGAGTGGCCATACACTCAAACTGCCCAAATTGGACAGAACCCCAACTGCGGATTCCTTCAAAGGCGGGATTACACCAAACTGCGACAACATGGGGAAACCCGTAGAGGACTGATTGTCATATTCTACATCGGGGCTAACCACGGCTCGGACAAATTTGTTGGGGCCCACCATATCCTCGCTGGATGCGGCGTACCGCAGATTACTCAGACGGAGACGCGAGCGCGGTTCGTACCGGCAGGCTCGTTCGGTAGGATGGCTCCGCCAGTAATCCCACGGGCACGGCGGTATCCATAAGAAAGGTGGACGGATCATGATTGAAACCATATCAGCGTGGCGGAGCGTCCAACTCCGCCATGAATCTGCTCCTTTGCTGAAAGAACGGGAGCGCTACCTCACACACCTTTTACAGGCGGGATTGGATCGCAGCGTAGTGCGAAGTACTGCAGCATACTTAATTCATATCGTACGCATAATGAACATGACCTCGCTACGGCCCGTGCGACAGGAGGAGATCAATATTGCAGGCAAGTTGTGGGCAGCTTACAAGGAGCCTCATCGGCAGAAGAAACAATCGAAAGGATCGCCGATTACGTTCATTCAAATTGCCCGGAAATGGTTGCGCTTTCACCGCCAACTGGAAACCCCACCCTCGAACCTTTTCCAGCCGCTCATAGCGGAATATGTCGAGGCGATGCGTTCTGCCCGCCGACTGGCTCCCGATACGGTGTTCGCTTACAGTTCGAAGGCGCTTAATTTTCTTAAATGGTTTGGTGAAAGACACGCGAATCTTGAACTGGTCTCCTTGCTGGACGTTGACGATTTCTTGGCGAGCAAACGTGCCGCGGGCTGGTCTGTTCGGAGCATCGCGTCGCATTGCCAGGCCTTACGATGCTTCTTTAGATATGCAGCAATTCGAGGGTGGTGTGCTCCCGGCCTCGCTTTGGGAATCCATAGTCCGAGAATCCCGAAATACGATGGCCGCCCTAAAGCTCCTACGTGGGCCGAAGTTGGTCGATTGCTTGAGTCTGCGAGCGGATCGTCTCCGAATGATTTTCGCGACAGAGCTATTCTCCTGCTATTTGCGATCTACGGGCTGCGAAGCAGTGAAGTAGCTGGACTTCGATTGAAGCATTTCGACTGGCATAATGAGACGTTCAGCGTACAACGCGCCAAACGCGGAGGAATCCAGCAGTTTCCCATTCAATACGAGGTGGGAGAAGCAATCATCCAATATCTCAAGAAGAGCAGACCGCATTGTTCGAGCTGCTACGTGTTCACGGCCACGCGTCGACCGCATGGACCGATACGTCCCGGACAAATGTGGCAGGTCGTTGGCAGGAGAATGAGACAGCTAGGAATTGAGCTGGAACACATCGGTCCTCACTCTCTTCGACATGCTTGCGCAACCCGTCTACTCCGGAAAGGAGCATCTCTGCAGGAAATTGCCGATTTTCTTGGTCACCACAGCCTCGACTCAGTCAGCATTTATGCGAAGTATGATACGAGGTCGCTCCGTCAGGTCGCCGATTTTAGCTTAGCTGGTGTGCTATGAAACTATTGCAGGGCGTTCGGACCTATGTGGAAGAAAAGAATCGTGGCGGAACGGCTTATGCGAAGGGCGCCAACAATCTTGCGTCTTTCTGCCGTCATGTGGGTAATGTAGCCCTAACCAATATTAGTGAGCGTCAGGTCATCTCATTTCTCGATGGGCCGCGCACCTCAGCCAACACGTGGCGCCAGAAATACAACTTGCTGAGGAGCTTTTTTCTATTCTGGGTGGCACGGAATGCGATGCCAGGATTGCCGATGCCGCCTCCCCGGCCAACAGTTGTGACGACCTTTGTTCCTTATATCTACTCAAAGGCCGAGATTCGCATTCTCCTGTCCACGGTTCGATCGTCTCAGGCGAGAACCTCCTGCAAAATCGAGGCTCACACTCTGCGCGCATTCTTGCTGTTTCTGTACGGGACGGGAGCCTTGGTCAGTGAGGCTCGCAGGCTCTTACGCCAGGACCTGGATTTCAAGCGGAGAGTAGTCATCGTCCGCGGCACTCAGTTCAATCGTTCAAGAGAGATTCCGATTGGACCGGACCTCTATAGGGTGTTACGAAGATATGACATGACGGATCGCCGAAAGGCTACGCTTAGAGATCCGCACTTCTTCCTCACTAAGAAAGGACATGCTCTCAATGAGCGCGCCGTGGGACAGACATTTCAGAGGCTTCGTCGAATGGCTGGTATTACCCGCTATGATGGCGGGCGCTTCCAGCCTCGAATGCACGATTTGAGACATACGTTTGCGGTTCATCGGCTAACCGCTTGGATCAAATTCGGCGCGGACCTGAACCGCATGATTCCCGCCCTTTCCGCCTACATGGGACAAGTTGGGCTTGGGTCAACGGATCGCTACTTATGTCTGACTCCAGAGCGTTTTCGTGCCCAACTCGACAAATTGAGTCCGCGGCGAGGTAAGAAACGATGGCGCAACAATCCCGCTCTGATAAAGTTCCTTACAGAACTTTAAGATTTATTGCCCGCAAAGAACTTGGTGAGTGTGCACGATAGAATTCTGCAGCTGCTCGTTCAAGAGTCGTGAGAGGACCGCAAATGAAATCGTTTTGGCGTCCGACCTTTGAATGGAGTTTATTCGCCGCGTCCCCGCTCTCTGAGAACAGCTTCTCCGCTCTGGCATAAAGAGGGGCTGCTGCGAGTCCGTACTTAGCCAATCGAGTGATCAGCGAGCGGCTCTTGGGGATCGATGGACCGTTCTCGGAAGTCCAATGCGGGGCGGACCCAGGTTTAACTGAATGTCAAGTGAAACTGTCGCAGGGCAGCGGTTGCTTGGGCGCGGTCGCGCAATAGCCGACGGGCTTCGAGCTTCAGCGTCGCCAAGAAGTCATCAATTGCGCGGTCGATGTCACCGTTGTAGTTCCCTCGGTGTCCCTTGGTATATTTCGCATGAGGACCATCAACGGCTATATGCATAGTGTCCCAGGTACAGTGGCGACATTTTGGGCCGCCTCGACAACCCCGATGACGGCTAGAGTAAATGCGGTTTCTACTCGTTGTCATTGAGTGTTCCTTGTCAACTGACCAGGGCTCCACGGAACGCTGCTTCAACTCTTAACATCCGTGAAGTCACCTATTAGTTCGTTGCTATTTTCTTTGTTTGAAGCGCGGCGGTAGGGATCGCGTCTTGAGAACTTTCCAATTCGCAATATCACCAGCCGCATCGTTGCCAGACATCTCAGGTTCCAGGGCAAACGACACATCTGCGCGCAACCGGAAGCTCGCGCGCGTGTTGTCGTTGAATTCGATCACGAGTACAGTGAAATCCGAATCGCTCTTATAACGGACCTGTTCAATAACTTTGCCCTTGAGTTCCGGGTACTCGACTGTTCCTGGCTTCTTCATCACGCTGCCCTCTACGTCGCCTAACACAATTTGGTTGGTTGGAGGCCGGGATTCAGTATCCGCGTCTTTTCTTGTTTCTTGTTTTTGTTCATTCATCAGCCCTCTTGGGGTACCGGCGAATCATCTCGAAATTCCCGGTGCTCATGTCAGATAGGTCGATTGTCTCTGTAAGAATCTTTGGACTGAACTGCAATGAGAAATCGGTCTTGTCCATGAACCGGATACTCACGTACAAGCTGCCGTCCCCGAACGAGTAGCTGACCCAATCCACTATTTTTCCGTGGATCTCTCGATACCTGTTGCGCAACAGGTCATGCCGTTGTTTTAGCTCCTCCGCAAGGAGTTCTCGTTCTTTCGGGCTTATCTGTGTCACCGTGACATTTCCCACCCGGACAGTCTTCGGCTTTGCCATGACTGACGCTCCTAATGCGGCCCGTCTCGATAGCCGTTTGGTTTACGCTCGATGGAGCCTACCGCGAGGTGCGCACCCAGTGGTGAAATTAAAGTATCGCGGCCCGAATACGGGCCAGCCAGCCCCATCTGTTACCCGCAAGCTAATGAAATCGTTAAGACAACAGCCCGTGATTATCAGGAAAGGCAAATGCCGCAACGTTTCAGACAGTGGCCGGAATCTGGGACAAGTGGCCGCGGGATCAAGTGCGGCGCCGCGGGCCTAGACCGGATGATTCCCGCTCTTTCCGCCTACATCGCGACAAGTTGGGCTCGGTTCGACGGGTCGCTACCCTTGTCTCTTCCCCTGAGCGTTTTCGTACTCAACTCGACAAATTGAGTCCGCGCCGGAGTAAGAAACGATGGCGCAATAATCCGGCTCTTAATGATGTTCCTGGCAGAACTATGAGCCGCCGCCGATCATAATGTGATTGCATAGTATGCATAATATGCACTATACTCCCAATCGCATCTGTACTGTGGAGGATGGATTATGCTATCAGCGCTCAGCGATCAATTGAACATCGGTACGACTCTAGCCAGACTGCGTGCCGACGCGAAGGTAAGCCAAAAGGACGTGGCAGGAAAGATGCGTGTTGATCAAAGCCGCATCTCTCGCATCGAAAATGGAGAAGCAGAGCCCACCTCAGCCGAGGTCAAGATTTATTTGAGTGTGTTGGGGACAGCTGAGGCTTCAGCGCACCTTACCTATCTCCAAAAGAATTGGCAGGTACTCGATCGGCCTCCAATTACCAACCCTGATCTCGAAGGGATATGGCGAGCCGAGAAGAATCTCCAGAAGCTGCAGGCATTCGAAGCAGAGCGCAACCCTCCAGCGGCGGTCCGCGGCGAATTGCAGATGCACCGCGAATCTCTCTTGGACGCGGCAAGGTTCCTTACCCGCACAGATCACGACATAGCATTTGTCGGACAAGCGGGCGTGGGGAAGACAACCGCGGTTAGCCTCGTTTCGGACTTGGTGCTGAGCGATCCATCATTGCCTTTGGACAAACGACTCCTTCTAGAAACGGGAAAGGGGCGCATTACTCTCTGTGAAATCCGTGTTCGTACCGGACAAGGATGGGGACTCCAAATCGACCCGACGCCCGAGGCGGAAATTTATCGCCTCGTAAGTGAACTCTGTGCCAACAGCTATGGCGAAGGGCCATTGGAGAACGGCGAGGAGAAGGGCATCCCGAGAGAACTCGACCGAGCCTTGCGCAATATGGCTGGTCTTCCGCGCTCCGTTAGGAAAATTGAGGGCAAATCCGTCATACATGATCCCTTGGTCCAAGTTCGCGCGACGTTTAAGTCAGTCGATGAGCTTGCGTCCGAATTCGCTTCTCGACTGAGACTGTGGAGACGGACAACACGTGAACTCTGGTGCCCTAAGAATGAGAAGGATGAACGGAAATGGCTACGAGACACTTTTGCGAAGCTGAACAAGGGCCAGCTGGAAGACGTTTCCTTGCCAGCAAGAATTGACGTTCTGGTCCCCCATGGAGTACTAAACCAGATTAGTTTTGGCCTTACTCTGATTGACACTCGTGGCGTGGATGAGACCGTCGTTCGTCCAGACCTTCGCTCACGCATCACTGACGCCCGAACGTTGACGGTTCTGTGCTCAGAATTCAAAGCGGCGCCAGATAACAGTGTCAAGCAGGTTCTGAAAAACCTACTCGACTCCGGAGGAGATCGCGCGGTTGGGGAACGCGTGACATTGCTTGTCTTGCCTCATCCCGGTGACGCTCAGGGCGTAACTGACGACAGTGGGCAGACAGTGGAATCTGACGTGGATGGGTACGAAATAAAGCGTGACCAAGTCACCGCCACACTAAAGTCGGTGGGTGCCGCAAGTGTGCATGTCCTGATGTTCAACGCCGTTGCTGACGACCCAGTGATTCTCGGTCAAAATTTCGTCGAGCTCATCCGACGGCTGCGAAGCCGCTACACCGAGCGTATCGACATGCTCGCTAAAGCTGTCGCCCACCTGTTCAAGAATTACGAACAGCATGCCGCTGAGCTCGTTCGAGCTGACGTCAACAAGAGACTTCGCACGTTCTTAAAGCGACATGAATCGCTTCCGCAACCCAGGCAGCAAGCTCATGACTTTCTGCTTTCTCAGCTTGTCAGTGTGCATGCGAGCAGTGTATGGGCTACAACGCGGCGGCAAGGAGCCTGGTACAACCTCGATGTGTATCACTGTTTAGGATTCGGCGCAGCCACCGAAGCGAAGCGACGGTCTGTGCAATTCTTTGAGGGACTTGAAGCGATTGTTACCAACATGCTGGACAGCACTGACTTAGCTGCAGCTCACCCGTTTCTCGACGAGGTACTCGTGAAGGTCGGAGAGTGGAAGGAAGCTTTTTTGGAAGCCGCTCACCAGGCGGGAGCGGAAGCATTCCGCCCCGCCCTCCAGGCGGAGACCGCGTTGTGGGCTGGAGCCGAATCGGTGTGGGGACAAGGTGGCGGATACCGCACTGATGTCGCAGCACTATTTAGGAATTGGTTTCTGGCCGCAGATCGCGAAGGCCTGCACAAAGCCTTGGAGAAGCGGATCAAAGCCGCCTGGAGATTAGAAGTTATTGAGCGCCTGCAGGCAATCTGCTCAGATGAGGCGAAGCCGAAGGAAGCGGCTGCCATGATCGATCAATCGCTGTTGGAAGCTAACCGCGGTTCAATCGTTGTGCAATAACGGATGTTCATCATCCTGTAGCCTATCTGGGTCAAGCCGCGCAGGTCTCGGGGACCTGCGCGGCGGCTTTTTGGTTGAGGTAATCGGCTGCTCGCTGGGCATGTGCGGCTGCCGTAAAGATGGCGCGGTTGTCGTTCTTGAGAACCTCTAGCCAAGTCGCGATATAGGCAGCGTTTTCTTCCCGTGGCTCCTGGTGGAGTTCGAGATCGGCACACAGGAAAGCAGATCCCAGCTCGGCAACGAGTTCTTCGCGGCTGTAACCTTCATCGCCCCAGCTCTTGCGGCCGAGGTCACGGTTAAGACGCTGCGCGTGTTTCGTCCAGTGGGTCAATTCGTGCGCAAGGGTGGCGTAGTAGCTCTCGGCGTCCCGGAACGCTTCGAACGGCGGCATCTGCACATAGTCCAGTTCCTGCGCGTAGTAGGCACGATTCCCGCCGTGTTTGATCGTAGCGCCCAGACTGCCGAAAAACTTCTCCGCATGTTCTATGCGCGCCACAGGATCGTGCGTCGGAACAGCCTTAGCGTAGTAGATTTCGGGCAAGCCTTCGATCTGCTCCACGTTGAAAACCGTGTAGCCCTTCATGTAAGGGATTTCGCGCTCGACATCCTCGCCGGTCTTGTCGTCATGCTCGGTGCGCGTGATGGCGTTGGCATAGACCACAAGCGAGCCTTTCTCGCCTTTCCTCACATGGGCGTTTAGCTCGCTGGCCTGGCGGTAGGTCATCCAGATGGGTGCCGCAAAATTCTGGGTCAATGCGGACATCCAGAGAGACAGGATATTGATCCCGGAGTAGGGCTGGCCGTTGTGGCGTAATGGCCGGGTAATTCTCCCTGCTGCGTGTTCGGCATTCCAGGGACGTATCCACGGGCGGACGCCTTTCTCCAAGTGCTCCACGATCTGCGCTGTGATACGGCTGTAAACGTCTTTTCTTTCGGTGGTGTCTTGCATCGTATTCTCCTTCAAAAACAATTTTTTTCTTCGCGAAACCCGCGACGGTTCTGAGGCGTTCAGCGGCGCGGACATGTCAAGGGCGCGGTGTGTCCGCGTTCATCGCAGACCCTTGACAGGGAGCACCGCTGGATTACGCCGGTTGTGGAGGCGCGGGTTGAGTGGAGAAAAAAATGGAGAGAAGACGACTTCGGCTAAGAACACCGAATGGGAAGTTTTGGCGGAGTCGTAGAATTTACGGTAGTAAGGTGAGCTAGACGGGAAGACGAGCGGACTCGAATGCCAACAACAGCTGAACTACAAATCCTTCTCGAATTCCCGGTTGAGAAGCTGAAGGTCGAGTACAAAAGCTGGTTGAAGCTCGACGAGAACCCCAGAAGGGCAACCTTGGCGAAAGCCGCGATTGCCTTGGCAAATGAAGGCGGCGGAGTGATTGTGCTAGGAATGCGCGAGGACAATGCACAGGGTGGTGCTCTCCGATCTCAAGCTCGACCAAAAGATATTGCGAGGTACAGCCAGGACGATATCAATGCCGCTATCAACCGTTATGCGGACCCGCAATTCCATTGTGAGCTTGCATTTGCCAACCACCCTTTAAGGTCGCGCAACGTGGCGAGACACCAGGCATCGCCACGATCTCGGTCCCTTGTTTACGGAAGTCTTGTCGTTGTGCTGGAAACACCGGCAAAAAGATGTTGAGAAAGATGGTAGCCTGCGCGAGGCGTTTCTGCGGCTTCTGACCGTGCTGTGCGCGCGACAAATTCCGGAAGCCTTACATCTCCGTGCCAAGGTTTCTGAAATTCTTGGCGCTTCCTAGAGGAAGTCCGTTTGTTCCGACCAGAGAAACCAGTTCTGGTCAGGGTGCTCCTTGGTACTGGGCACAAGCGAGGCTTGCGATCATTAAGAAAAACTAGTACACTTTTTCTTAATCGTTGAAACAGGATTCTCCATGCAAACCAAGCATAATCATATAGTTGCGAGGATCGAACAGCTCGGACCTGGGAAAGTCTTCTCAGCGAAGGATTTCCTCGACATCGCAAGCCGAACCATGATCGATGTCACCCTCGCAAGCCTCGCCCAGAGTGGAAAGATTCGGCGGGTTCGGCGCGGCCTCTATGACATGCCCAAGATCAATCCAACGCTGGGCGGGAAGTTGAGCCCGGACATTGACGAGGCAGCCCAGGCAATAGCTCGAAGACAGCGTTGGAAGATCGTGCCGGAAGGCGCGTGGGCTGCAAATCTGCTTGGTCTCTCTACTCAGGTGCCTGCGAAAATTATCTACCTGACCGATGGCCCGAATAATGAAGTGCTAATCGGACGCCGGAGCATCCATTTCAAGCACGCTCGTCCTAAAGCGATGGCCGGACTCGAAGGCAAGTTCGCGCTCGTTGTTCAGGCGCTTCGTCATCTGGGCAAGGAGAGGATTGGCCCGCACGAAATCGAGAAGTTACGCTCAGCACTCTCCCCTGTTGAGAAACGCCGACTTGTGAGAGACACGCGGTTCGGGGTGGATTGGATCTATGCGGTAGCGAAAAGGATCGCGGAGAAAACCGCGTGAACAAAGTCGCCCAGATGCTAGCGCGGGACCGCGCGGACTTGTTCGCCGAAACCGCTGCGCGGAAAGCCTTGCCGGAAGCAATTATTGAGAAAGACTTCTGGGTCTGCTGGATGCTAAAACAGCTTTTCTCAATCGACGCTCTTACCGGACGACTCCTCTTCAAGGGCGGCACATCACTGTCGAAGATATTCCACGCAATTAACCGGTTCTCCGAAGACATAGACCTTGCCGTGGACTACGTGGCATTAGGTTTCAAAGGAGAACGTGACCCGCGACGGGAGGGTATCTCAAAGACGAAGCGGGCAGCCATCCTCGAAGAGATGATGGCGGAATGCCGGCGGTATATCGGAAGTGAATTTCTTGATGTGCTTAAAGCACGTTGCGGAGAAATTCTCGGAGCGACGGACGCATGGAGTCTTCACGTTAATGAGCAGGACCCGAACGTGGTTCAGTTTCGTTATCCAACTGCAATCACGAAGAATCTTGATTACGTTTCTCCCCAGGTCGTGCTTGAGTTGGGAACGCACGCGGAATTTGTGCCGCATGATCGCTTCACGATCCGTTCATTCGCTGCCGAAGAATTTCCGAATGTTGTTGTCGATGGAGACGTTGCAGTGGTCGCGCTGCTCGTGAAGCGGACCTTTTGGGAAAAGGCAACAATTCTTCATGCGGAACACTACCGCCCGCCGGAGAAACCAATCCCCGACCGCTATTCGCGTCATTATTATGACGTTGCCATGCTGGCCCAAGGGCCGATCCGAGGGGACGCTCTGGCCGACCGGGACCTGCTGACGCAGGTTGTGAGGCATAAGGAGACGTTCTATCCTTCCGCCTGGGCTCGCTACGATCTTGCGCGTCCCGGAAGCTTCCGGCTTGCGCCGGTTGAGAACCGGATTGCGGCACTGGAACGGGACTACCGGAATATGACTGTCATGATATTTGGAGATGCGCCTAAATTCGACTGGATCATGGAAACGCTGAAAGCACTTGAACAGGACGTTAACCGATGAACCAACAGTCTCTTTCTTCGCTTATATGGTCAGTCGCCGAGCCGCTACATTTTTCGTACAGTCGGCAGCACCTCTTTTATCGGAACCGATTTCAGGACGTTGGTAGGACCAGAGGCGATCAGGCTCAGTGTCGATGATGGAAAAACGTCCAGAACGCGTGCGTTAGGTAAGGATCATCGGACACGACTCGGAGTACGCTCTTCGTTTCGACCTCTTCGAGCAAGAAATTTCCCTTTTCGTGCCTAATCGTGAAGGTACGCTCTCTCAGCAAAACCTTACGCAGCATCTTCGCACAGTCCTGAGCCGAGCGGACAACGATGATTCCGTGTACAACTCCAGATGTTATGTCAAGCTGCAATCCGAGCGGGTGATCGACTCTCAAAAGCTCAGCTTTGGCATCGAGACCGGGCGGCACATAGGCGATAACGGCCTTCCCTTGGGCCAGAGTTGCCGCTAGTTCAGAGTCTTTGCCTAGTGTGTCCTCACTTGATGCCGTGTAGATCGTGACTTGAGCACGTCTAAGCATCAGCATCTCGACCACTCCCTTCGTTATACGGTCATTCGCGTAGGAGACGGTCGGATCGAAGTACCGCAATTTCAAATCTCTCACCTGCGGATCACCAAACACGTCTTGAATGAAATGGTGTTGGTTTTCGAAGTCTTGCTGAGTTCGCATTGAAGTAGCGACGTATACATCAAGGTATGGAAGAGTGAGATACCGATGAGTGTTTTTGAGACCAATTTCGATCGCTTTGTTCTGACGTGAATGCAGGGAGGTTGAAAGACTCTTGATTCTCGCCAACATGGGAGCAAGGGTCCCTGGTTCAAGCCCCCCTGTGCCCACTGGAGGAAAAGAGATTTCGTGCCCGGCCAAAATATCTGAGATTCTTTTCTGCTTCTCGGGACCGATTGCGGCCAGCATCTCGGCAATTTTTGCGGGCTGAGCGTCCAGAAGTTCAACTGTCTCTAAGCAGATATCGAGGTCGGCGATCTTCTTGCCCGATAGATATCCTAGAAGTCCTAAATCCGCGGTTGGAATTGGATCAATATCCGTGAAGAGTTCTCGCGCTTCAAAACCTGCAGGGGATTTAGGCTCTGTCTTCCTAATTTCGGCTTCAAACTCATGCGTGGAAGTCGTGCCCAGTTTCTTAAGTGCAAATCGAAAATTGCCATAAAGCCACATCGCCTTGACGCGGAATTTTTCTACACCCGCTTCGAACTTCTCAAGACTGTCAACCGAACCGAAGAAATACTCGTAGAAATGCTCCGTTATCATCGGTCGCCCGCAGTTTAAGAGGAGACGATTTAGCTTGTCCCGATCAAGAGTGAATTTGTCGTCGGATGGGAAAATTGAATGCAAAATCTCTTCGAGAAGCCATCCCTCACAGACAAGAACAGCTCCCAGCGGGCTGGCGCCGATGGGATTCTCGCCCAGCATTTTCGCAACTGCCGCAAGGAAGGTATCACGCGGAGTTGCGGACATTGAGATCGGTAATCTCTCTAGAAATCTCTTCGGGCGTTATCAGGCGCAACTGGAACTCCGGGCGGCCAGATGCGAAGGACTCAAGAGCCTTGATTTTGGGCCAATCGATTTCACCCTTCTCGATTTCAACAATCAGAAAAACATCACCCTTTCGAGCAACAATATCGGGACGATAACCCTTAATGATATCGGGTTCGTCGAACCAGCCTTCAACGCGGGCCTTGACCTCGTAACCATCAGCTAGCATTCTCATTGCGTAGTGCCGGACAGCGCGATCATGATCAATGATGCTCAACGTCATCTGAATTCCCCTATTGAGTTGTTTCTACCATGATTCGATGAATCGTCAAGAGAAAAATCCTCTAATAATTCTGTATGACGAATCCGCAGTTGAACACACCGTGTTGCCCGGAAGTGGGCGGAAGCGGAAAGCGAGGCGCGAAAGCGGCCGGGCATGGGACGTACCCAGTTTGTCCAGGTTTTGGCGAAGGTATTGGCTGCCTTCCATCAAGACGGTATCAGCCGCGGTCATTTGGCGAGAATCCTTAATCTTTATCAGTTTGAACTGGACCAACTGCTGTTCGGGCTTGTCATGACAGGCATAAAGGGTGGCCGACGTACCATGACGGGCAATGATTCAGAGCGCCCGATCCTCACCAGAGTGAAATAAACAGTCGCAAGGTGCTCTCGCCGAGTTTTAAGCTGGCGTGAGCAGCGACAAAACGGCACGAGTTGTAGGCGCATGGCTACCGAACGAGAAAGAAGGGAATGCCGCCGCGTCCACCAGAAACTCACGCTTCGCGGACCCCAAGTCCATGACCTCTCGTCCACGCCCTCGACTGCCTGTCTCATACGTGCGAAAAACAAGCGAACTTGAGGGCACAGTCTTGTTCAGTGGAATAAAGAAAGGGTTGCCGCTTGAGTACCAGGCCGCAGCAATCCTTAGCTGCCTGCCCGACGAGGCATTCCTCTTATTCTCCGCGTACCGCCAGATGACCGCAATCCGGTCCGGCGCGAGACGAAGGTCTCGAAACATTCGCTTTGCCATAACCTCAACTGAAACTTCGAACGCAGCTGCGGCATGCAGAACCGTTTCGGCGCTCAGAGTGTTGTCCCAACCTTCAAATACGGGATTGGAATCGAGATATCGGATCAGCGCCCGGTCGGGCACGAGTAGCTCACCAGCCACGTGATTGCATAGGTTCTCGAAGCCAGAATCGGAGTGCCCAGGATAATGAAGATCCCTTCCTGAGCACTCATTCAGTATCAAATGCCCAATCTCATGGGCTAAACTCAAGCGCTGTCTCACCCGAGGAAAGATTGAATTGATTTCGATTACGAAACCGTCGCCTTCTGCGAGCAACCTCGCGTCTCCGTTCAGGGGTCGTCGTCGAACCTCAGATACTCCGTACTTCCCGAGCAATTCCGCTAGCCTGAAGGGTGGCTCCTCCGCTTCATAGAGGCGAGCGAGTTCCTTTGCCTTTGCGGTACACCTGGCTGATAAATCCGAGTCCATTTGATTCCTCGGCATCTTATACAAGTTTTCTCTGCGTTCCCACTGCTTCTCGGTTGGGCTCAACTGTTGCGTGAGGAGCAAGGGCACCGTCGATAATCGCGCGGACTTGCTGCGAAATAGCTCCTGCCTCCTGACGGTTCGCGACAAGCACCCCCTCCTGCTCCGCGAAAGCGTCGTCCCATGGATCAGGAGGCAACTTTGAGTAGCACTGGTTGATCACGCTAACTTGACCCGCCCTGTCGAGATGGTTGAAACGTGGGTCTCGCTCAAGTTCGTCGCCCAACACCTTGCCGAACGAGTAGTCGGTACAGCCCGTTTCCAGATAGTGCTGCAAAGCTGGATCGCCCGTTACGATCAGGCCTGTTTTCTTCTTGAGAACTTCGACGAATTTCTGCTGGATTTGTGCACCGCGAGACCTGAGTAGCGGCGGCACAAAAACGTACAGTTTCCAGAGGCCATAGTAGATGTCCTGGAGCAGGGCAACTTGTCTCGCCGTGAGTCGGTCGTGCTTTTCTTCAAGCTCATTTAGCCGTTTGACAGTGCCGTCTTTCCAAGTGACCAGCACCCGGATTGGCTTAAATGTCATCTTCATGCGGGGACAGAAGATTAGAACAGAAGCTTGATTCGGGGGCAGGCCAAGGTCACTTTCTACTTGCCGCTCGATCTCTGTTCGCAAGGACGTATCTGAATGAACTTGATTGACAAGTTCTTCAGTGTCACGGTCGTTGTCATAGCTACTGACATGATCGGGGCCGCAGGAGAACACCGGCTTGAAGAGGTCGCGCCGTCTCACCATGCCGATCAAACGATTCTCCCGGTACTGATCCAATAAGCCATCATCTGACAAATCCATCAACGCATCATCGGTGAGGCCCAGTTCCTTGATGGCTCGAATCAGCATCGCGTCTGCCGCACATTTCTTGGGGTGAAACAACACCTTGTCGGACAGGTTGTAGCGCAACTTCAAAATGTCCAGCAAGTCCGCAAGAGCGTCGTTCCTGACACGCCCGTTCTTGACGAGGTTGATTACGACCCGCTTGTATTTCCTTTCGGCTCGGGCTCCGGATTTTGGATCGAACTCAGTGTGTCGATGTTCTCCAACTCCGAAATACCGGAAAATCCGTTCGTCGTACGTTGCCCGAATCCCGGTCATCATGTGGTCTCGTTTGATGTAATCGAGCAGATCAGCACAGATTGTGTTTCCGATGATGTCCGCCAGAACGAGGTAGTCAGGGTCGAGAGCTTTGTCGTTGACGAGACGGTACAAACTGTCGTCGTCTTTGCTCACCGCAATCGCAAGGAGCACCTGAAGTACGGGCTCAATGAATTCTGAATTGCCACTACCGTTGAGCACCGCTTTCACTGCGGTATCCATGCGTGACGTGTCGCTGCCCTTTGACGGGGCATCGTGCTTGGGGATTACGGGCATTTCGTCTTCCAGTGTGTGTCCGAACGGGACATGCCCCATGTCGTGCAGGAGAGCAGAGAGCCGAAGAATTGCACGCAAACGCTTGCCATTCCTACCGACAAAAAAGAGCTTCCGCTTCTCCAAACCATCAGCAATCTGGGAGGCAACATGTAGAACTCCTAGAACATGTTCAAAGCGGGAGTGCTTTGCAGCTGGGTAGATCAGGTGCGTTATACCGAGCTGTCGGCAGCCGTGAAGACGCGTAAACTCCGGGGTATGAATGACCCGCATCTCCTCGGGGCTCAGTTCGATATCGCCGTGAATAGTATCTCGGATTACTTTCATCTCTAAGTTCCTCCGGAGCCGGATGTCCGCTATCAGACCGGTTTCATTGCCCATAGTGTACTCCCCGGACAGAATGACTACGATGGGTCCAAAATGACAAAAGTCACAACTGTTTGTTGCTATGGACCACCGCTCTCCACGGCCCGCCCCGCTAAGGCAAGCAGTGGGGACAACCCTTCGCAAACATCCCGATGCGAACGCTGTTTCACGCTCGCTCTCGGTCGCGGAGCCATCGCAAGCGTACAAAAGTTTGAAAAAGGAGCGAACGCTGATGAACAAACCCTGATTGGCAACGGCCATGATAGGGCACGTTGCTCGATTTTACATATCCGTTTCGTGATCTGCAGGTTGCGGTGAAGCCTGAGTGTTCTGGCTGGCTTTCTTGCCTTTCTTGTTTTTCTTGGGCCGCATGACGTTGATAGCAGCGGCGTCGAGCGAAGTCTTGATGTGGGCTGCGTAATATTTCTCGATCATCTCCACGCTAGTGCGGCAGTTCTTAGCGATTTGGTAGATGTCGGCACCCTCCATGAGGCGCAGGCAGATGTACGTATGCCGCAGGCTGTACGCCGTTCGCGGTCGCCCCTCGCGGTCGAAGCGAAGATTCTCCTCACCTAGGATGGTCTTGAAAAGTTCGCGCTGCCACTTGGGAAAAATGAGATCGGTGGGTTCGGGCGCGCGCCATTGTTCCTCAAGGACATCGGAGTTCACGGAAGTTTTTGTGGGCGTGTTCACGCCATAAATGCGCGCCGGGCGAAGCCGGCTTCGAAGTCGCTCAAAGGGCCTCACTGCACCGGGCATACTCTTGCAGTATCCGACGCCGCGCTTTCCGCGGACTTCAATCTCCAGAATCGTCTTACCCAAGTCCTCGTCATCAACGATCGTGACATCCCTGAACTCAAGTCGCCAAGCCTCGTCGGGCCGCAGTCCGGTATTGACGGCGAAGAGCACAAAGTCGTGGAGTTGTTCCGCTTCCCAGTTGAAGCCCTTCTTCTTCGGCGCATGCCCGCGTTTTCGTGTCGCCTCGTATAGCGTTTTGTATTCCTCCGGTGAGAACCACGCCCGGTGGGAGATTTTGGGGGACGACCGGTACGGTTCAGAGAAATCGGGGAGGCGGTCGAGCCAACCGTGGCGCAGCGCTGTTTTCAGGGTCTGGCGTAGCGTAACGATTTCCTGATGGAGGGTACTGTGGCCGGGTGGCTTACCCCGTTTCGTAATTGCTTCTTGGTGCCTGTGAACTCGGTATTCTTGGATCTTTCCTGCTGTGATCTCTGAGATGCCAAGGTTCCCGAAGAATGGGACCAAGTGAACGCTCGATCGCCAGTGCTGGCCGTCCACATAGCGCTTGTTGCGTTCTCCCTGGGTGATGATGTCGTACTCGCGTAGATAGTGCTCAGACACATCGCGAAAGGTCTTTTCATTCTTGATCTCGCCAGCGCGGAGTTTTCCGCGAAGCTGTAGATACCAGTCCTCGGCTATTTCCTTGGCCTTGGAGAGGCTCTCTTCCTTCGTGCTGGTCCGGCGATTTTTGCCCGCGAAATAGCTTGAGCACTGCCAAAGGCTGCTGTTTGGACGCTTGTAGACGTAAACCTTGCCGCCAAGGATGGTGTGTTGTTCCGGCATCTTCGTTCCTCGTTTGAAGCGGCGCGAGAACTCGAAAATGTGTAATAGATGTGTAAGCTATACCCACTTTGGAAAGTTGTCAATAAGCTTATTTGTTTCAGCTATATAGACTATAAATCTGATTCGTTTGTAGGATTTTGAGTCCGCTGCGTCTGCCAGTTCCGCCATCCCGGCTTTACGTGTAATCAGCGACTTGCGTGGAAGACTTCGCGCGCGTCTGGCATTTCGTGCACGATTTGTTCATATTCTTCCTGCCGCGTCGAGGAGGTCTTGGTCGGCGGTAACGTCGTATGTATCGAACACTGCTCTCGTGAGGTGCCCGGTAATTTTCATCGCGACCGTCGCAGGAACTCCCTTCCGCATTATATTGCGAGTTGCTGACCTTCTCAAATCGTGGAATCGGAGCCCAGCCACCCCGGCCTCTTTACATGCCTTCGCCCAAGAGGCGCGGAAGTCGAGAATCGGTTTTCCATTCGGCCAAGTGAACACGTGGTCCTCGGAGTCTTTCCCAGCACAGCAAGCCTCCACGGCTTCGCACACTTCCTCCGGCATCGGAACCTTCCGCGCTTTACTGTTCTTCGTCGTTCCCGCGAAAAGGATTATCCAACCACCCGCGATTTGCAGCACGAGAAGGTTCTTCAACTCCGACATTCGGAACCCCAGTCGGTACGCAGTCAGTACCATCGCCCGCAAGCCCGGCTCCTTCAGCGCGGCCAGCAGTTTGCCGAAGGCAACATCCTCGATGAATCCGGTGCGTGCTGTCTCCGGGAGTTTCTTAGGAAACGTTGGAACCTCTGCAACGAGTCGCGGTCGCGCCTCGAAGCCAATTTTGAACGCTCGGCGGAGGAACGCCATTTCGCGGTTTATCGTCGCGTTCATCGCCTTGGCTTTGTGACGGGCAATTACATAGTCGTTCAGGTCCTCGGTCGTGACCAGCGACGCCTTCCGGTTTCCGAACGTCGCTTTCAAGTTCACGGACCACCTGCGCTCGGCATCCGCAATTAGCTTCGCGGAGGCCTGTTCGCGCCACGCGCGGGTCGGAGCAGGCAACCCTTCAGGAATTTTTTGGAGCAGGGCGACACGGCGGGCCTTCAGCAGTGCTTGCGCCAAGTCCTCCACCAGCGCCTTCGCGGCCCTTGGGCTAGGAAGGTTTCCTGTCGCAACGAGGCCGATTTGCTTCGTCAGCATCCGCTCGGCGTCGGCCTGCGCGCGTTTGTGATGGCACTCGCAGAAATGGCTGTTCTGCGTCCTCATCCGCCCGGCGGCGTCGCGGAAGCGAATCCAGAATTCACCCCTCGGGTGTCGTTTGGACTTCCGCAGCCATAAGTTACCTGTGCCATACGTCCGCACCATGCCCGGAGTTTAACTCTGGTGTGCGAGACTTAGCGACTGTTTGATGGCCGGATATGTTACTTCGGAAAGTGGCGTTGCCGGAAAACGAAGAACCTCTTGCCTCTGTCCACAACGTCGACTCGCCTACGCATTCATTGCGATTGCGAATTCGTCGTCATATATTTTCGATTGAATGCTCTTACTCAAAGAAAACGATCCGGAGTAGAAGCAAGCGAGGAATCTGTCCTTCAGGTCGGAAACAGTTTTGTCAACAACGGTCGTCATGCCGTCGATAGTAGAGCGCGCCGTCGATATCCGGCCAAGATCGGCATAAACATGACTCAGTAGCACAGTTCTTCTTTGCCTTCGCACCTTACTGATGAGATTCATATCCCTTTTGAGAACGCCCAGAGCCTGAGATGATTTTCCTTTACGAATCATTGCAACACCAAGGGAAGTGGCGTACCGACTCCGCAGCTCAAACCAAGGACATGAATGATAGCCAAAATTGAGCCTTGAAACTGCCGTGTCTAAGCCACCTGATCTGAGATAAGCTAAACTCACCAATCGATGTCCATGCCAATCTAATTCCGATACAAGACGATCACCACGGAGCAGGCCAAGTGCTTCGGTCGTCCTTCCTAACAAGATCAAAATACTGGCGTACCCATTGGTTACAAGAGGATTCTTTGGAAACTCGTCGAGTGCTTTTGTGTAAATCTTAAGTGCCTCGTCGAGATTGCCCAAGCGCTTGGCAACCTCGGCTTGCCCGGTGAATCCAAACGGTGAATCAGGGAAACGCCTAGCAATTACTCGATACGCTTCCAATGCCTCAGTAAGCCTGCCCGATGTGACCAACGTTCGCGCGTACCCTATCTGTGAAAATGCGTTCTGTTGGAAATGTCGAGCCAGGACCACTCCGAGTTTTAGGGCCTCATCATACTTACCCAAAAAATTGAGCGCCTTGACAAGAGAAGCCGGCAGCGCAGCGGATGTGAAACGAGTATTCGCGGCCCTAAGTTCCTTCTCCGCTTCAACCGCCCTTCCCATTGATAGCAACGTGTTGCCTCGACCAGTCCACGGGACAGGATCGTCTGGGAATAGTCGAATCGCCTCGTCGTATCCCTTAAGCGCCTCGGTATATTTCCCCATGTCGCGAAAAGTCTCAGCGTACGCACAGAACGCATAGTGGTCATTCGGAAAAAGTCTTTTCGCTTCCTCATATGCACTCAATGCAGCATTGAAACGTCCGGTTCGTCTGAACACCTCCGCGCGGCTGGTGTAAATTACACGGTCGTTCTCGATTCCGAGACTGAAAGCCGTATCGACGAGATGTTCGGCCATCTCAAGCTCGTTTGCATCTAGAGCTATGTTAGATAGATTGCAGAGCGTCATCGCAACATGATGTCGCTCACCATGTTCAAGATTGAAGGCCAATAGTTCTCTGAAAGACTTCTCTGCTAAACTTGTGTTTCCGGAAAACAGAAGCTCGCGGATTCCAGCTATCTGCTTCTGAACGCTAGTCACCGACTCACGAGCAGTTAGCTTGGAACGCCTTCGGCTTGGATCAAAAGGATTGAACTCATATATCAGTTGGAGGTATTCATCTTTTTCTGGCTCGACTTCCTGCTCCGCTCGTGGTTCGGACCATATTGCCGTGGGAGGAAAAGTTGCGAACACGCGCATGCGAAAATCGTTAAGAACAAATGCGATTTTAGGTATCGTCAACTTTAGCCGCACAGCAAATCCGACCACGAGGTCATTAACTCGATTGACCTCTCCAGCCACCACGGTTTGAACCACTTCCGCAAGGAAGCCCGAATCGATCACCGACCGTTCTGCGGCTTCGCGCTTCTCATCGGACTCAAAATACTCGGCTGCGACAGCTTGCCAGCACCCAAAAACCTCGCGAATCACAGACTGGCTTTGAAACACGGTGCTTAGGATATGACTGGTTAGCGGAGCCCGAGTATCCTGTTCGGGTCGTTGCCCAAATATGTCTTGCGGAGATGGGCGCGACAGCATTCTGTTTCTCACGAACGCACCAGTCTCACCGTCTTTGAGGAGGATCTCTGCTCCAGCGCGGGCTTCGCGTTTAACTTCGTCTGGGAGCGTCGGGTCCACTCCGCTGAGCACCAAGAACAAAGCGTTATACCTACGCTCGTCTACCGACAATTCACTCGCGATACGATCTGCTGTCAAATCTTGCTTGGGCAGTTCTCGGAACTCCGCACCCAGTGCTAACAAGAATTCGATCTCGCCCGTCCGAGCTTCTCGTGTCCAGGAGTTGTCGTCGATCCCGCATATGAAGTAGCGGGAATCGGTGTCTCGGTATAATGCTTTTCCGAGCGCTCCAGAAACTAGTGCCTGCTCTATCACGCGGCTTCCGTCCAACTCTTTCCTGCCTTCTCTAGGTATGCCTTAACAACGCGTGCAACCGCCCGCAGTTCGCCCCTCTTCGGGATGGTGGCTTTAACCGACTGAATAGCATTCCCATCAAATACACCGTAAATTTGCACTTCAAGATAATCATCGTCTTCTCGATCGGTGCCATTATGTAGGACGAGGGCGGGGAATTCGCTTGCAGGAGTTGTCTTGCCGATCCGGCTTGCCAACTTGGCGACGCCGAGCTTGTCCCGCTCCTGCCACACCGCTTTATATCCAGCGGGGACCTCACCGCGAACGGTGCATCTCTTCTCAACAAATACGAATGAATTCTCCTCTAGAACCGTCGCCCGTTTCTCCACTGCGACATCTCTTAATACAATCGCGCAATTCCCGTAGGATTTTAATCCCATGCCGTCCAATGACACAGCTGCGTAGACGATCTTGCCAGCATATCCGTCGAACAGAATGGACTCCGCTGTTCTTCGTCTTCGATCATCCTCCGGAGGAGCAGATTTCCGGACGTCGGCTTGGACCAAACTAGCATAGTTCTGATACAGGCCCTTCGTTCCAACAACTAACTGCCGGAGGATGTGAATATCAGTTGAGATAACCGCAAACGAAGCCTTAAGGGCGGATTCAAACTGTTTGACGTTCGCCAGACACCCATTTGCTTCAGCGGTCTTTAATGCCAACAAGTAACGTTCCTCCAACGCACTTTTTTCTTTCGCCGTGTTAACGACGCGCACGTTTGGAAGTTCCGTAGGTGCGACACCGCAAGTTAGACAGTGTTCGTCTGCCTCACCTAGTTCTCCACTACAGTTGATGCACGTGGCTGCCATCGGGGTTCGCGCCGAACAGGTAAGTCTTTCACGAATCGGACTGGCGTTCAACCTTCTGGTGGGTTAAAGGAGAATACATAGCGAATGCTTCGTCGTATGAACTCAACGCCATGCCCCCCGCTATGGCTGGTGCCACTGTTACCGAGTTCTGTGACGCGCGGCGGCGCTGGGTTTTTTGTTTGGCGCAGTCGCGACACCCCTGACAGAGTTTGAAGTCAGCTGGTTTCTGATTCTTTCCGCACCTCGTGCACAAACCAGCAGCGATACGGGCAGCGCGGAGGTCCGCTCTCCTCTGAGCAACAGTGCGGACAGGACGTAGGAGACGAGCGGCACTCTTTTCGACGGCGATGCGCTCTTCCTCCGTTTTGCGAACGCGCTCCGGCTCCATTCCCAAACCCTGCGCGACGATGGACATGCGGTACAAACTTTGACGGACACACGGCGGGCGCAAACCAATCCGGAGAGCGACTCCCACGCTGTCGAGCGACTCGCGATAGTAGAAATACACTATCGCGGCCATGACCTTCCCTGCGGAGCGGTCGATGATGATGTTCGTGTCTATTCCCTCAATGAGGGACTCGATTCTTTGAATACGCGCCGGGTCACCGCCGGAGTTCTTCAGCCCGACATACTCTCCACAAAGATGAACCACACGCTTCTCAAGGCCGGGAACGCGGGCGCGCAGTATCTCCTCAGCATAGCGAAGCTTATCGAAGGGCTTCATGTTCACTGTGCTCTGAAAAGCAGCGGCGCGGAGTAGATAGCCGTGCGAAAAGGCGCGCTGGAGCAAATATTCGACCAGAACAATCTGGAGCATCCGGTCGTTCAACGCCCAGATTGGAGTGGTGTAACGACGCTGGCCCGACTGCTTGTGCGTCTGCGTTTGCATGTGCTTATAGTCATCAAAGGAAAGTCCAGTCCCGCCGGACGCTTCCCCTTCCGCGTTGAATCGAGCAATACTGACGGGATGAACTTCGGCTTGCAGTGACATTTGGCTTCCCCCATACTTGCGGGGATGTGTTTGGCTGGATTTTCCCGCGCGCGCCGGACAGGTTCTTCACGGCGGTGCAAGAAAAGTGGAGGCGCGTTGTGTCAAGCAACCGCCTCCCAGGGGTAGTGGGCTACTTTGAATTTTGAGACCGCTGACGAACGTGGCATACTGGTGCCATGTCGAAGCTAAAGCGGAATAGCAGCACCAGACCATCCGACGTGAACGAAGCCGCCTTTCTCATGGTACAGCGGTCTACGGCAGAGCCAGAGCCGATGTCCGCTAAGCGGACACGAAGGCCGCCTAGAGCGTGGAGCGTTCGCACTTCGATGCGCCGCTACACCCGCCTGTCGAACGGATTTTCTCGCAAGCTGGAGAATCACGCGGCTGCGACTGCGCTAAACTACTTCGCGTACAACTTCATCAAGATTCACCGCACGCTGAGGACGAGTCCGGCGATGGCTGCTGGAGTTTCAGAATCGGCTGTGGAACGTAGAAGACCTTGTAGCCCTCTGGGAATCCTACGAGCAGCGGAGGGCGGAAAGAGCGGCATAAATGAAACGATCTCTAGTTGTGCTGTTCTTCCTGTCGGCAATCTTTAGCGTTAATGCAGCCGCCGATGAAACAGACTCAGGAAATGAATTTCTGCGTTACTGCTACGTCGTAGAAAAGCCGACAGCTGAGATGACCACGAGCGAAATGGCGGACGGCAGGGCTTGTCTCAACTATATTGAGGGGTTACAGGAAGGCATCCTTTACGAGCGATACTTTGCCGAGGATGAATCACATCCGAGAGTACCAATGCCGTATTGCACGCCTGATAAGGGACTTCAGAACGGGCAGCTGGCGCGTATTCTGCTAAAATTCATTCGCGATAATCCAGCCAAGTCTCACAAGTCAACGGGCGTGCTTTTCGTTGAAGCGATGGGAGAGGCCTTTCCTTGTCCAGAAACAACTCCCAAGAAAAAGCAAAATTCAAAGTAGCCCACTACCCCTCCCGGCTCATTTCGGTCGAGCAAGACCAGCGCGTCTACTTCCGAACGGTACGCGCCCTGACGTTCGCCGATTACTCCCAATGTGAGTAGGGACCGCATCGGCTGCGGACTTCACCGTCGTTATGAGTCGGCGGGAATTTTTATTTCTTGTTGGCAGCGTGCCACGCATTCTGCATCGCATTGATTTCGCGCTGCTGCTCCACCACTTTTTCTTCCAAGACGAGGAGCCGTAAGATGATGGGCGAGAGAGCCTTCGAGCCAATGTGGTACGCCAGTTGGTCTGCTTGGTCTTTCAGTGACAGTGACATGGGGTTCTCCTTTTGGGTTTATTGCTGCCGGGCGGCGAGGCGCTCAGCGACTTTCTTTCTCAGAAATTCAACGTAGTCTTGGTTCTTGCTTTCAGCCGTCAGAACCAGTACGTATTCAAGCCGCAGCTTTTCGAGCTCGGCGCGGAGGAACTTATTCTCGCGCTCCTGCTCCGTTGCGAATTTCTCCAGAGCGTCGAGGCGACCGTTCACGGCGTAAACTGTTCCTTTTGCGAAGGCCATGTTATTTCTCCCACGGCGCGGGCGACATACCGATACCGTCGAGGTGCGCTTCGATGGCGGTCGGTTCGCTCTTGTTGGCAAATCGGTCTATGCGAATCTGCGCTCCCAGACGCTCTGCTCTGCCGCGCAACTGAGCCGCTTGAAGGTCCGCTAAGGGAACACCGGAGCGCTTCGACAGTTGCTCCAGCGTCGGTGTGTTGGTTTTGCGAACGCCGCCAGCTGGTCGTTGGAATTGCTTGCCCGTCTGTTCGAAATAAACATCTTCAAGCGAAGAGGTGCAAACAACTTTGTTGCTGACGGTGCCAGCAGCAATCGAGCGCTGCACATACACGGCACTGGGTTTTGGGACGGGTCGCTTCTCCACCATCGCGTGGCGAATCTCGATGATGCGTTCTTGCATGTGGCGCGGAGCGGTTTTCGCGGACGCGAATCCGTAATCTGACCCGTCCAAAAGTGCCGCGCGAGTTTCAACATTGAGTTCCATAAACTTTACCTCTCTAATTAGTCGGTATGCTGTGACGCTTTTTTAGAGCCCGAGCCGCTGCCGAATGGTGCGGTCCGCTTGCTTGTCGCGAGCCTCCGCATCCAGTTTCGTACGCGCGGACCGTTCATTGGCGGCGGTGATTGCCTCGGGGGAATTCGCAGACTCGAGTTCCTTGAACTGCTGGATGATGTGGCGCGGGCACGACGGTGGTATTAGGTCATGCGGGATGCCGGACCGCAGCGGGTCGATGTTTCCCTTCTCGTCTCGTTGCGAGGTGTAAAAAACGAGCGACTCGAATCGCGTCACCTCGGAGCCAGCGCGATAGACAATGCAGGGTCTGTTAGTACGCGGCAGCGCGATGACTTCCCATGTGGGCGGCCATACGTTAGCGACACAGACGTCGTGCGGGCCGGGCTTGCGGTTCGCTTCTTCAGCTTTCCGCATTTCCAAGTACTCGTTAGTTCCGCGACGCGGGTCACGGACGGGTTCTGCTTGGCCGTAGCCGATGCAGACGGTTGCGAACTCGCGAGCAACATGCTCAACGGTTCCGTTCTTGGTTTTGTCGGAGGGATGATTCAACCACTTGATTCGTGCCATGATGGGTTCCTTTTCGTTCAGGTTTCGTGCGGCCTCTTGCTGCCAACTTATCCTTCGGGTGTTACGACCTTCAGCAGTCCTCGAACTTCGCACCCGCGAGCCGGGCTTGAAGGTCTGGGCGATTCTTGAGTGCTCGCTGGATGAGAAATTCATCGCTCGGGCCGGGCGTGGCCAGCGGAGTCCGCTGGAGCAACGCCTGCATCTCGGCGTCCTCAGCCTCCGCGAGTCGCTCGATGACAGTCCTACAACATTCATCGCAAAAGTCTTGAAGCCCGATATTGAGCTCCAGAGCGAGGTTAGCAACCTCGACGATACGTTCGAGCAGCGCTTCAACTTTTTCCGTGTTCATTTAATTCGCACCTTCGCGCTGCGCCTGCGTGGAGTTGCGATACCAGACTTGGTAGCGGTCTATTTCACGTTTGCGGTTGGCCGTGTCCTCAGCTTGCGCGGCTTGATAGGCGACGATGGTAGGGCGCACCAGAAGCAGGTGCAGCAGTTGTTTGGTGAACAAAAATGCGAATTTCAGCTTCGATGTTTTCTTCATTACATTACCCTCGATAGGTCAATAGCGTCCAAGTCCGGGTCGCTTTCAGGTTCACGTTGTGCGGTGGAAGCCTCGCGACTGATGAGCGCTTCCTCGGCATCATTTTCGGGCGAGGAGCCTTTCGGGACCTCGGTTTGTTTTATCTTCGAACGATTGAGCGGATTGAGTCCGAGGTCCGACAAACATCCGCGCATGAATTTTTCGGCGTTCGTGAGAACCGGGAGCCACAAGTTCTCCTTATCGACGCTGTAAATTTCTCCGCTCTTGGACTCGCGTTCGTAGGAGCGAATTTCGCCCTCGGCGGCCAGCTTGGAAGCAGCCTTCGCGTGTCGGTCATATGCCACAGCGTAAAGCCGGAGCAATTCGCAATCGCCCTCGGTCAGGTTCCGACGCTTTTCGAGGATGTAGCAGAGACGCTTATACGTGCGCTTCGCTTCCGGAGATATTCCCTTGGGATACCTCGGTCGAGAAGGCGGATGCGTCGATTCAGGCACTACATACTCGGGCTTTGTGCCCTGCAGTGCGTGTTCGGAAAGTGGCTTGCGTTCGCGGGGCATTAGTGGCTCACCAAAACCGCCGGGCGAGGCGTCGTTCGTGCGACCTGTGCTTCGCCGAAAGCCAGCAACTTAACGGCGCGCCTGATGAGCTCGGAAATTGGTGCCCCGGTTCGTTCGCTTTCCGCATTGAGGAACGCCACTTGCTCCGGCGGGAGGGAGATGGTGATTCTTGGTCCAATTTTCTTTGACATGGTGCCTCCACTGAAGGCACGTGGTGTGACGGCTCCGACCCTCGTAATCGAAGCTAAAGGGCTGGTAAAGTCACCCGGATGTGGGCCGGAAGGCTGGCTGAAGTCACCAGCAACGCGCGCCGGGGCAGCCTAATCTCCGGGGAAGATTTTCGTTTCTCGGGAATCCCTTGCGTGTGTATTGAGGCGCGTTACGCTCGCCAGCGGTATCGTAAACCAAAAGATACCCGCCTACCCGGTCGAAGTATCCCCCGCGTAATCATAGGGATAGGAGGGGTTAACCACCAAGCCAAGGCTTCGAGGCTATGTCTATGACGTGTCACGAGTTAGCAAACGTATGAACACAAAGCGAACACTCGTAGCACCCAGCAGGGGCGTCAGGGAACTGCGTGATAAGCGTTGGATAACGCTGGGTGCCGGGCGGATACTGCTGGGAAAGGGGTCAGTTCCGCGCGCTGTTGGGCCTCGTGGCGCGAGATAACTCGGGTGCCGGGCGGAGGAGGCACTTCATGCTCGGCGGCCACGAGGAGGCTTGCTTATGACTGGCTGGGGGTTATTACGTTCGCTTGGGAGGGGATGTGAGGGTTCTTGGGGTTTCAAGCTGCGCTCTAGCGTTTTGGGTCCGCTCCGGCGGGCCGGGTTCGCTTAATGGATTTCGGCTTCGATAGTCACGCGGCCCGCGAGCCGGGCAGCCGCGATGCGATGCGTTCCATCTGAAATCAAATAATGGTCGTTCTCGCGCACGAGGATGATGGGAGGAAACTGGTCACCAGCAAGCATGGCGGAGCAATACGTTTTGACGGTTGCTCGGTGCTCCTCGTTCACGTCATCCAATGGCAGTGATGGAGGAAGCTTTTCGAGTTCGATTCGCTCTGTCGTCATTTTCTCTTGGCGGCGTCATAGCTCATTGAGGGGTCGGGTTTTCTACCAAGCTCCGTGCACGTGGATAAGTTCGTTTAACTTCGCCAACTGAAACCGACGCTTTTGAATCGCTATTTCGTTAGCGGTTCCCATTGCTTCGAGTAGCCGTCTTTCGGCGCGCCACAATCGTCGCCGGGCTGAGTGCTCGGCTCGGTTCCTTTTTCCCCACTCGCGCTGGTATTCAAGAAAGGCCTGACGCTCCTCCTCGTTCATCTCAGCGCGGAAAAGATGCGACCGCTTGGCGGCTTCGGCCAAGAAACCTGCGTGACACAGCAGGCACGCCGGAGCACGCATCGCTCTGGGACTGCTTGCTGGTATCGGCTCGCCGTGTTCGCACTTTCTCATCACAATTTCCTTTTCCAGCGCTCCGGCTCATCGAACGAGAAACGACGACTATGACCCGGCGTCTGCGGCTCCTTGGCTTCGACGATGAGCTCGCGACCGCCGAGCGGTACGCCCTCCAAATAGCGAGAGAGAAAAGCGGCCAGCGTCGAGCGATTGAACCGGATGAAGGCGGTGTGGTTAATGATGTTGATTTCCTCCACCGGCTTTAGGTCCAGCCCGAGCTTTTCGTACAGGAAGTCGGCGAGTTGTTCGGCGCTTGTTCCGGTGGGGAAATTCTTGAGGACTATGTGGGCTTTTCCTACGGCTATTTTTTGGTGGTTCGGCTTGACGCGGACGCTGCTGCTGTTCATGGTTATGTTCTTCCTTGAGCGGAGACCAATCGATGCTGGTGCAATCATCGGGCCGCCACATGGTGAATGGTGTTCGGTTCAACTTATTCCCAACCGATCTCGCGGCACTTCGTCGGCACTGGCGTGGTCGGATTGAGCAGGTCTACCAGATGCGCTCTATCGACTTTCTTTGCGATGGTGTTTTGTTGGCGCTCGTCGGCGGCCAAGTACACGACGCGCCTGTCACCAGACGCAACGGCGTATCTCCCATCGCCGATTATGCGTGCGGCGTTGGGGAAGAGGCGCTGCGCTGTCAGTTAGCCATTTATCGCTCATTGGATTCAATCGTTTCTGGTTGGGGATTGTGCATGCAGAGCTCGCAGTAGTCCGGGTTCAACCAGCAACGCAGGGCTCTGCGGACGGTTTCGCTCGATGGGCATCCGGTCTCTTTCTTATGAGCGGCCAGCGCCTCGGCGAGTTCCTTCGGAATGCGAACTGATAAAAATACGTCGGTCACACGTTGTGTGGACCGTGTGACGACTACCGGGGTTCCGGCAACACGCCAGCTTTATGACAGGCGCTGTCACGGTTGCCTTTAACTCGGCTCTGACACGGCTACCCCCTCAATGGTGCGGTAAATGGTGCGGTTGCGATTCGCGCCAAGCCATTAAAATCACGCGAGATGTTCGCTCGGCCTGAATTGTTTTGCAGTGCCTTGTCATCCGCACCATTGGGCCTTTCGGACCGCACCTTTGCCATTTTCTGTCCGCACCATTGGCCGCACCTTTCACCGCACCTTTTCCTCGGCAGCCTCCCGGAGCGCGTTCATCACCGGCAACCACCAGCGCGGGACGCTGTGGCCGTGCTTGGCGCGCAGCAGGGCCATCGCTTCGCCCATCATTCGGGCGCACGTCACTTCACCGAGGAACTGGGTGCCAAGCGCGACGTGACCCTTCAGGATGGTCCGGCAGGCATCGTAAAGCGGGGACCAGTGAGGATACGGCTCGAACATTCCCCGCTTTACGACGTTCTTAAAATCGCCGTGAACCTGACACCAGTTAATTCGGTAAGCGGACAGGACGCCGAACGAACCACTCACCGCGTCGGCCAGTTGCGTGTGATAGCTGCCGTCGTAAATCGGCTCGGTGAACCTGCCAGCGAAGTGCTCTGCAACCGTTGTGTATTTCATAAGAAAAGTCCTCCGGGTCCGCGCTCTGCTTTCTGCACCCAATACCACGACCGTGTGGCTGGGTCACGACGCCATACATATCCGGGCTTCCTTCTCCTCACGAACTCGCAGATATTTTTCGTTCGAAGATAGAGCGCATCGTGCGGCGTAACAATGTAACCTTCCCTCATCACTCCGCCGCGCTTACGTTCGAGGCGGCGGCTCACCACGCTCTTGCGTGTCAAGAAGGCGAGCGAGTATTCGACGGCGCGCTTGCCATAAGCCGCTCCCTTGTAACGACGGCAGTGCTCAACTATGTCGCCCACGCTGCACCACACGAAGCGCTCGCCGGTGGTGTCTCTGTTGGCCTGAAGGTCAAGGTAGCCGAGAACCTCGCGGACGACTCCCCAGCAATGTCTTTTATGGGAGCACTCGGCGTCGGTTGTTCGGAGTTCGCGCGGAATTAAACTGCGGGGAAACTTCTGGTTCATAAAGTGGTCCCTCGTGGGACACATAACCTTGCAATTGAATTTACTGACGGAAAATGGCTAAGTCTTTCCTTCGCGGCTCCCGCATAGCGTCCTCACAGAACGCGTCGAAGTCTCTGGAAATAGCGCTCAGCTTTTCGTTGTCCCACGGCCCGCAGCCAGAGCTCAGCTCGGCGACGGCATTGTCAATCGTGTTGTATTCGTCAGCGTTTACCGTGAGGTTCCACGTTCCGTTCTTGTTATCCACTATTTTCATATTTCTCCTTTTTCAGCTTTGAAAGCGACGTCACTCCCGCACGTTCCTTCAGTCGTTCGAGGAAGCGCTCAAGGTCCCGGCGGGTGAACATCTTCCGACCTCCGCGCCCTGCGCGAACGAACGGCAGCCCGTCCGCGACCCATCCTCGTATTACGCCGACGCCCACGCCTACGATTGCCGCTGCTGCGGCCACGTCGAGGAGCAAGGGCTCGGGGGCACACACGCCCGCGTTCGTCCCCATAGAGGAACCCGACCTTCAAGATTAATTTTTGGGATTTGGGCGTTTCCGCGATTGGATACGGGCGGTTCGTTCGCGGCCCGCGTGGCGTCCGGGTGTATCCGGCTTGCACGCCACTCGTTTAAGGAAGTGAGAGTATCCCTCTGGTGTGCGCGGATAGCAAGTTAAATCTCGGGCTGCGCCTCATTGCCGATTTGAGCGATGCGGAAAATAGCCCGATTAAAGTACTTTTTGTTGGCCTCGAATCCGAGGAAATGCTTGCCGAGTTTCTTTGCGGCGATGGCGGTCGTTCCGCTGCCCATGAAAGGGTCAAGCACGGTATCGAATTCGTACCAGCCCAAGATTTCCTGTATCAAACCCACAGGCTTCATGGTTGGGTGTGCGTTGTTTCCGGGTGCCCTATGCCTCAGAACGCTCCTTGGACGTTTCTTGAACTTATGCTCTAAACCGGGATAGAACAACACCATTTCGTGATTGCGTATGTGCTCGTGGTCGGTGTCTCCTTGTGAACCACCGTGGAGCTTGTGCCACACCAGTACGCTCTTCGGCTTGGGAAGGTTGTTCACCACAACGCCGCCCTCCAAGCGCGCTGCCAGAGAACCTTTTGAGTGAGAAGGCAGCTGCGGAAGCGTGTGGGTTGGGTACATGTCGGACCGACCCATCGTAGCTACGTCATCGAAGCGAATTCCAGCGTCGGTTGCCGCTTGGAACTTCTCGCCGAAATTCTCGAAGTAGCCCGGCTCAAAAGCTGGGGCACGAGCTTCGTATTTCCAGAGATTGTCCCATTCACAAAAGATATAAGAGCCAACCCTTGCTAACCCAAGCAAAGCTGTGACCTCGAAACTCGCAAACTCATCGTCCCAATCGGTCTTGCCGTGATGCTTCTGAGATGCCATGAAGCGTTTGCCGTATGGAGGGTCGGCGATTATCAAATCGAAGGAATTAGCGCCAAAGCGCCACAGGTGTGCACGGTGGTCGTCATTGACTATCGAGCAGCACGGATAGTACTCACAATCGCGCGCTGCGACGGTCAAATGCGGTACGATTTTGCGACCACAGCCTTCGTTCACTTTCCGGCACCTGTGCCTTTCGCCTTTGCACACCATTCCGCTTCCAGTTCTTCCAACTTATTGTTCAGCTCGACTATCACATCTTTCAGACGGTCGAGAACTTCAGTAAGTACGCGCAGCCGGACTCGGACGTTCATCCAGCAGTGTGTCGAAGTCGTCGTTCTGAAATCTCCGAAGGAGGGCGTCGCACGCTTCAATAACTTTCGAAGCCGCTACATCTGCTTCCGACCCTGTTTCAGGTTCGGCGTCCTGCTTTAGTGTTTTGAGAAAAGCCGCGAAACTCGCGACACTCTCCTCGTTGTCCTTGGCGTGCTTCAGCAACCGCGCCTGCTCTTCGCTCGTATATTGCGCGACCAGCCGATGATGGCCGAACGACAGTCCGTTAACACGTGTTAACACGTGGCGCGCGGTGTAAGCGAACTGCCGCAGCGTTTCGACGGTCATACCAGTGGCCTTCACCGCCGCTTCTTCGCGCTCCTTCTTCTTAAAGGTGTTCTCACCCTTGAGCATCCAAGCAGCAATGTCCCACTGGTTGCTCCACTTCGCTCTCGCCAGCGCTTCGCCCTTTTCTTTCCATTGTTCGAGCTTGTGGTCTTCGACCGATGGTGCCTTCTTTTTCGGAGTCTTTTTCTTCGTGGCCATGAAGAGGATTCTGCCGGGCGAATCAGCGACACGCCAGTTACGTATGGCTGGCTCTCATAGAACGAAGGTTTTTGTGCACGTTTTGTGCACGGACATCAGGAAAGTACCAGCAACTACGGGTAGGTATCAGCAGCTAAAAATGCGGCAATCACAAGGGGTTGATGATTCCGGGCTGGTTACAGGAAGGGATGAATAGTTTTTTGAGTCCGCTGCGTCTGCCAGTTCCGCCATCCCGGCTTGCATGGTAGATGGCTGAAACTAGAGCTTAATTCAGTTTTCTTTTGTTGTCATCTGCGGCCGTTCTTTGGGCCGCACGGCGGC
>Ga0182012_10000662_pt1 | contig 37866 bp, 34 predicted proteins | sample 612S2SmetaG_FD_120486 | JGI IMG/M metagenome (GOLD analysis project Ga0182012, IMG submission 120486) | Permafrost microbial communities from Stordalen Mire, Sweden - 612S2S metaG | ecosystem: Environmental > Terrestrial > Soil > Wetlands > Permafrost | place: Sweden: Stordalen | collected...
CTGTTGTTCAACGCCGAGCGCACGGCATTCATCATGTACCAGGCCTCGGGCTCGAGCTGGGTGTCGATGGGAGATCCCGTGGGACCTCCGTCGCTCTACGAGCCGCTGGTATGGACGTTCATCGAGAAGTGCGACGGCATGGCGGTCGAGCCGGTGTTTTATCAAATTACGCCCAACAATCTTCCGCTGTACATCGACCTCGGACTGACGCTCAGCAAGTTGGGCGAGGAGGCGCGAGTGCCGCTCGACAACTTCTCGCTGGAAGGCGCGGCGCGCGCGGATCTGCGCCATCCGCACCGGCGCGCGCAGAAGGACGGGGCGGTGTTCGAAGTGGTCCCACGGGCTGCGACCGCACCCTTGATGCCCGAGCTGCGCGCGGTATCGAACGCCTGGTTGGCGGCCAAGAACACCGCCGAGAAGCGCTTCTCCCTGGGCTTCTTCGACGAGGCGTATCTGTCTCACTTCGACATCGCCGTGGTGCGCAGGGCGGGGGCCATCGTGGCCTTCGCCAACATCTTGCGCGCCGGGGCGGACACGGAGCTGTCCGCCGACCTGATGCGTTACAGCGACGCCGCGCCCAAGGGCGTGATCGATTTCCTGCTGGTGGAGTGCATGCTTTGGGGCAAGGCGCAGCATTACCAATGGTTCAGCCTGGGGATGGCGCCGCTCTCCGGACTCGAAGAGCACGCGCTCGCGCCGGCATGGCACAAGCTCGGGCGCATGGTGCAGCGCTATGGTGAAACCTTCTATCCCTTCGAGGGACTGCGCAAGTTCAAGGAGAAGTTTTTGCCGGTTTGGCGGCCCCGCTACCTGGCCGCGCCGGGAGGCTTGGGCATGGCGGGGGCATTGCTCGATGTGACGTCGCTGATCTCCGGCGGCGTCAGGCAGGCGTTGACCAAATAGGCTGGCGTTCGTGGCCGGCTCCGGCGCCAAAAACGGATCGATCATCGCTTAAAGTGCACGATCTTGCTGGGATCTTCTGATCTCTTATTTCTTCACCTGCGCGAGCGCCGCCAATGCGGCTTTGCGGGCGACCGCATGGTCCACCCACGGGCGCGGGTAGCTTCGCCCGAGCGTTACACCGGCCGCCTCGAGGATCTCCGACGGCGCGTCCCAGGGGCAATGAAGCCATTCGTTCGGCAGGGCGGCGATTTCCGGTACCCATCGGCGCACGTAGTCGGCGGTGGGGTCGAACTTGGTGCCTTGGGTGGTGGGGTTGAAGATCCGGAAGAAGGGCGCGGCATCGGCGCCGCAGCCCGCCACCCACTGCCAGCCCAGCGTGTTGCTCGCCAGATCGGCATCGACCAGGGTATCCCAGAACCAGCGCGCGCCTTCGGTCCAAGGCAGCAGCAAGTCCTTGACCAGGAAAGATCCGACGATCATGCGTACGCGATTGTGCATCCAGCCCGTACGCCACAGCTCGCGCATGCCTGCATCCACAATGGGGTATCCGGTCGCGCCCCGTTGCCAGGCTCGCAAGGCGGCGCCGTCGGATCTCCACGGGAAGCGGGCGTAGTTGGCTCGAAGCGGCTCTTCCGGCGTCTTCGGAAAATGAAACAGCAGGTGATAGGCGAACTCGCGCCAGCCGATCTCGGTCAGAAACTGCGAGTCCCGCCACGAGCTGTGACGCCCGCGCGCGAGCGCGGAGCGACGTGTGGCGTGCCAGATCTCGCGTGGTCCGATCTCGCCGAAATGCAGGTGCGGCGACAGGCGGGAGGTCCCGTGCACCGCGGGCTGGTCCCGCCGGTGCCCGTAATCGTCGAAACTCTCCTTCAGGAACCGGTTGAGATTCCGATGCGCGGCATCGCTTCCGGGAGTCCAGGAGTCCTCGAGGCCGGCGGCCCAATCGTGCTTGGGAAGCAGTTCCAGACTCTCGAGCGGGTGCGAGCCGGGCCAGCGCGCGGGTGCGCGCAGCACCGCGGGAGCGGGTTGCGGCTCGATCGGATCCTCGAGCGATTTGCAGGCTCGCCAGAAGGCGGTGAATACCTGGAACGGGCCGCCGCTCTGGGTGTGAATCGTCCAAGGTTCGTGGAGCAGGGCGCCGTTGTAGCTCTTCGTCTCGAGCCCCGCCTCGCGCAGCGCCGTCTTGATCCGCTGATCGCGCCCGATCGCCGCCGGCTCGTAGCGCCGGTTCCAAACCACCCGTCGCGCGCCGCACTCCCGGGCGAGTTCCAGGAGCGTGGCGAGCGAGTCCTCGCTCGCGCGGATGCAGAGCGAGGACCCCACGGCCCGCAGACCCTCGCCGAGCCGGGACAAGCTCTGGTGCAGCCACCAGCGCGAAGCGCCGCCCGGTCCCCATGCCGATTCCTCGCCCGGCGCGAAGATGTACACGGGGATCACCGGCTCCCCGGTGGCGGCGGCGGCGGCGAGGGCGGGATTGTCCGCGAGCCGGAGGTCGCGGTGGAACCAGACGAGGGTGGGCATGCGCGATCAGAGTGCGCATCTGCCGGCAATTTCGCAATGGCCCCGCCGCCCGGGCGGCCGCCGGCCGCAGCGCTTCATCGGGTGCGCGCTTCGGGCGCCCGTTCGGCTACAATTCGGCGGCGATTTTGCCGCGAATTCTCACAACACTCGGAGAAACGTCCTCATCATGTCGGAATCTTTCGAAGCGCCCGCCCAGTCCGTGGAGACGCTGATCATCGGAGCCGGCCCCGTGGGCTTGTTCCAAATTTTCGAGCTGGGATTGCTCGGCATCCGCTCCGCCATCGTCGATTCGCTCGCCCAGGTGGGCGGCCAATGCACCGAGCTGTATCCCGACAAACCGATTTACGACATCCCAGCGCTGCCCATCTGCGGCGCTCAGGAGTTGATCGATCGCCTGGTCGAACAGGCGAAACCCTTCCACGCCGCTTTTCATCTCGGCCAGGAAGTGACCGAGCTGAAACCGCAGGCCGATGGCAAGTTCCACGTCGTCACCTCGCTCGGCACGCGCTTCATCGCGGGCGCCGTGGTGATCGCGGCCGGTGTCGGCTCCTTCCAGCCGCGACGCCTCGCGCTCGAAGGCGTGGATCGATTCGAGGGGAAGAGCGTTCATTACCGCATCAAATCGGCGGCGGCGTTCCACGGCCATGATCTCGTGATCTGCGGCGGGGGGGACTCCGCGCTCGACTGGACCGTGGCGCTGGCCGAGCAGGCCCGCTCGCTCACCCTGGTGCACCGCCGGGCCGAATTCCGGGCCGCGCCGGCGACCGTTGCGCGCATGCGCGATCTCGTGGCCGCGGGCAAGATGAGCTTCGTCGAAGGGCAGATCGTCGCGCTGCACGGCGAGCATGACCGGCTCAAGACCGCGGTGATCAAGGCAAACCACGGGGATACGACGCTGCAGGTTGCCGCCGACCATCTCATGGCGTTCTACGGATTGCATCCCAAGCTCGGCCCCGTCGCCGAATGGGGCCTGGAGCTCGAGAAGAAGGCGCTCAAGGTCAATACCGAGAATTTCCAGACCAGCGTGCCCGGGATCTTCGCGATCGGCGACATCAACACCTATCCGGGCAAGAAGAAGCTCATCTTGAGCGGCTTTCACGAAGCCGCCCTGACGGCGTTCGGGATCCAGCATCATCTGTTTCCGGAAAAGCGGCAATTCCTCCAGTACACGACCACCAGTCCGATCATGCAGAAGCGACTGGGCGTCGCCGCGGATTCGCCCGCGGATGCGCATTGATACGCCGGTGAACCAGCTGCTCGAGGATCTGATCAAGGTCATGACGCTCGAGCGTCTGGAGGACGATCTGTTTCGCGGCGAGAGCCGCGATATCGGCAGCCCACAGGTCTTTGGCGGCCAGGTGCTGGGACAGGCGCTGATGGCGGCAGCGGCGACCGTCGAGGGGCGCAACGCCCATTCGCTGCACGCCTACTTCCTGCGCCGCGGCGACTTCGATTCGCCCATTGTTTATGAGGTCGATCGGGCGCGCGACGGCAATCACTTCTCCACGCGCCGGGTGGTCGCCATCCAGCACGGCGCGCAGATCTTCAACCTGTCCGCATCGTTCCAATCCGAGGAGAGCGGCTTGGATCACCAGTTCCCGATGCCCGATGTGGCGCCTCCGGAAGAGCTCGCCGATCTCGATGAGCACCTGCGCCCCGTTCTGCCGGGGCTGCCCGCGGGACTGCGCCGTGTCCTCGAGCGCAAGCGGCCTTTCGAGTTTCGTCCCGTGAAGCCGCCGAATATCTTCGAGCCGCAGAGGGTCGAGCCGCTCAGGTACATCTGGTTTCGCGCGGTCGCCCGATTGCCCACCGACGAGGCGCTGCATCGATGTCTGCTGGCGTACGTGTCCGATTTCAATCTGCTCGATACCGCGATCGTGCCGCACGGCTTTCCCGCGGCTCCCCGCAAACTCGTGATGGCCAGCATCGATCACGCCATGTGGTTTCATCGCAGCGCACGGGTGGACGAGTGGCTGCTGTATGCCACCGACAGCCCCAGCGCCTCGGGCGCGCGAGGATTTGCGCGCGGAAGCATCTTTTCCAAAGATGGTCGACTGGTGGCGAGCACGTCGCAGGAAGGGCTGATGCGGGTGGCCGAATGAAAGTACTGCTCATCGTGATCATCGTCTTGGCCGTCATCGTCGGACTCATGTTGACGCTGCGCTCGAGCCGCAATGCCGGCATGCCGGGCGAGGATGTGATCAAGCGGGCCAACGAGCGCACCCGGGCACAGGACGCGGCCGAAAAAGACGATTAGCGCCGCGACGGGCGCGAGCGGCCGCTCCGGGCCGCCAGGGGCCGCCGCCGCCTCACCGCCTCGGGGCCGCTAGTGGCCCGGGCCGGTCAGGTGGGCCTGCGCGACGCCTCCCACACCTCGCGCGGCAGAACGAACAGGTGGCAATCCCACCAGCGGTTCTTGGCGCGGCGGTGCTTGCGGAACACCGCCTCCCAGCGCATCCCTATTTTCTCGAGCACGCGGATCGAGGCGCGATTGTTCACGTCGACGGTCGAGATCACACGCTTGGCGCGCAAATCGAAAAACGCCGCATCCAGCAAGGCGAGCGCTATCTCGGTGGCAAATCCCTTGCCCCAATCGGGCGTCCCCAGCATGTAGCCCAAGTCGGCCACGTCGCGCTCGATCAAGGAAAGATCACAGGCGCCGATGACGCGCCCGGATGAGATTTCCTCCACCGCGAGCTCGAAGCGGGTGCGCGGCACCTCTTTCTGCGAGGCGAGCAGACCATCCAGATATTCCGACGTGCTGTCCTGGTCGCGCGGGCCGAAGAACAGATAGCGGGTCACCCGCGGGTCGGCCGAATAGGCGTGCACGGCATCGAAATCACCGCGCACGAATTCGCGCAGGTTGAGCCGAGTCGTTCGGATCGGTAATTCGAGCGTGCGCATGGACCGGCTCAGCGGATCTCTCGCCTCATGCCAATACCTTGCCCGGGTTCAAGATGCCTTTCGGATCCAAGGCATGCTTCACGGCGCGCATGACCGACAACTCGGTCGGGTCGGCCCGGGCCGCCAACTCCGCCGCTTTCAATCGGCCGATCCCATGCTCGGCGCTGATGCTGCCGCCGAGGCTCTCGACCAGGTCGAACATGGCCGACTCGAGAGGCTTTGCCCGGGCAAGAAAGGCCTCGTCCGCCGTGCCCGGCCGTTGGCTGACGTTGAAGTGCAGGTTGCCGTCCCCGACGTGTCCGTAGCTCACCACTTGTCCTTCGGGCGCCAGCCGGCGAATCAGCTCCGCGCCGTGCTCGATCAACTCGGGGATGCGCGAGACGGGAACCGAAATGTCGTGCTTGAGGCTCGCGCCATGACGACGCTGCGCCTCCGGGACCGATTCGCGCAGTTTCCACATGGACTGCGACTGTGCGAGCGAGGTCGCGATCGAAGCGTCGAGCACCATGCCCTGGGCCGCCGCCTCCTGCAGGCTGTCGCTCAGCAGGTCCGCGAGGCGCTGGCGCGGATTGGGGGACGTCAATTCGACGAGCACGTACCACTCGGCCCGCTGATCGAGCGGATTGGCGACTCCGGACACGTGTTCGACCGTCAGTTCGACGGCGAAACGCGGCATCAATTCGAACGTGGTAACCCCGTCGCCCGCCGCCTTCTTGAGATGGGCCAGGAGCTCCAAAGCCCGGCGTGCGGACTCGAGCCCCACGAGTGCCGTGGCCGAGTCCCGGGGCACCGGAAACAGTTTGAGGGACGCCGCCGTGATGATGCCCAACGTCCCTTCGGCTCCGATGAACAAGGATTTCACGTCGTATCCGGTATTGTCCTTGCGAAGGCTCTTGAGACCGGCGAGCACCCTGCCATCCGCCAGCACGACCTCGAGCCCCAAAACCAGATCGCGCATCATTCCATAGCGCAGCACCGCGGTTCCTCCGGCATTGGTGGACAGGTTTCCGCCGATCTGGGCGGTACCCTGCGAGCCCAAGGTCAATGGAAACATCCGATCCTGCGACTCCGCCGCCGCGTGCGCCTCGGCGAGCGTGCAACCCGCTTCGAGGATCATGGAATCGTTGGCGGGGTCGATGTGACGCACGCGGTTGAGCCGCTTCATGGCGAGGACGACCTGCGAATCCGATTCGTCGGGCGTCGCGCCCCCGCAATAGCTGGTGTTTCCGCCGTGAGGCACCACGCCCACCCCGTTGCGATCGCAGATCGCCAGGATCCGTGCAACCTCATCGACCGTGCGCGGCAGGAGCACGAGCGGAGTCCTGCCCCGGTACAGGCGTCGAAAATCGATGGTGTAGGCTGACAGATCGCTGCTCGAATCGAGCCAGCCGCCGTCTCCCGCGGCCGTCTTCAATGCGGCGAGCGTCTCCGGCTTCACAGAGGAGCGCATCGACGAATCATACTCTGCGGCGCCGCCCATCGGCGCGCTGGCGCCCGGCTGCGCGCTTGCGCCCAGCTGCGCGCTGGAGCACAGCTTAGAGGCGCTTACCGCCGCCCTCGCGCACCGCGAGCGGGACCGGCTTCAAGTCCCAGATCACCCCGATCCAGGACATGAGCTTCAGGATGTAGAACGTGATGTCGAACTCCCACCAATAAAATCCCTGGCGGACCGATGCCGGATAGTGGTGATGATTGTTGTGCCAGCCCTCGCCGAGGGTGATGAGGGCGAGCCAGGGATTGTTGCGGCTCCCGTCGCCGGTCCTGTAGCGCTGTCGCCCGAACACGTGGGACAGCGAGTTGATGGTGTAGGTCCCGTGGTAGACGGCGACGGTGGAGATGAAGAATCCCCACACGAGCATCTGCCAGCCTGTCGTATGGAGCCCCGGCGCGAAATGCTGGAGCAGGGCTCCGAGCAGGAACACGCCGACGCCCAGGCAGACGGGAACGACCACGTCGTAGCGGTCCAAAAAGCGCAACTCCGGGTATTTCAGCAGGTCCTTAACGCGCGACAAATCCGCGACGAAGTGCTTGTGCGACATGAACCAACCCATGTGGCTCCAAAAAAAGCCATGCTGAATCGGGGAATGCACATCCTCGGGCTTGTCCGAAAAGACGTGGTGATGACGATGGTGTGCCGCCCACCAGATCGGCCCGCGCTGAACGGCGGAGGCGCCCAACAGCCCGAAAATGAACTGCCCCAAGCGCGTGGTCTTGAAGGTACGGTGCGAAAAGTAGCGGTGATAGAACCCCGTGATGGCGAACATGCGCAGCACGTAGAGCGCGGCGGCCACGACCAATGCGCTCCAGCTGAAACCCACCCAGATCACGGCCAGGCAGGCGACATGCATCAACAGGAATGGGAGCACCCGGGCCCAGTCGGTGCGCCGGGCGGACTCCTGGGCAACCGACGGCCCCTTCTCGCGGGACGCGAAGTCGCTGTGGTCGAACCAGCGCGACAATTCGCGGCTCACGCGCTCGGCTGTCGGCGGCGGCAGGATTATTTCGTTTTCCGGTGTCATCTGGATTCCCATGGAGGAGGTACGGCGGCGGAGGCGTCCCGGATGCGCTCAGGTACCCAGCGCACGCAGCGCGGCAATTCGTTGGTCGAGAGGCGGGTGGGTCGCGAACAGGCGAAGGAATTTTCCACCGTCACCGGTATTGATGCCGAATGCCTGCATCTGCGGCGGCATCGGTTCGCCATGGCTCACCTTCAAGGCTTCGAGGGCGCCGATCATATTGGCGGGGCCTGCCAGAGTGGCGCCGCCGTGATCGGCACGAAATTCCCGCCGGCGCGAGTACCAGCTGACGATCATGCTCGCGAGAATGCCCAGCACCACCTGCGCCACCATGGTGGTCAGGAAGAATCCGATGCCCGATTCCTCGCGGTCATTACGGAACACCGCGCGGTCGACCAGACCGCCGATGACGCGCGCGAGGAAGATCACGAACGTGTTGAGAACCCCCTGCAGCAGCGCGAGGGTGACCATGTCGCCGTTCGCCACGTGGCTGATCTCGTGACCGAGGACCGCTTCGGCTTGGGCTGGGGACATATTGCGCAGCAATCCCGTGCTCACCGCCACCAGCGAGGAATCGCGGCGGGCGCCGGTCGCGAAGGCGTTCATTTCCTCGGCGTCGAAGATGCCGACCTCCGGCATGCCGATGCGGGCCTGAGCCGCGAGCCGTGCCACCGTGCTCACGAGCCAGCGCTCCACATCCGACTGGGGTGCGGCTATCACGCGCACACCCATCATGCGCTTGGCGGTCCATTTGGACAGTGCCAGCGAGATCAACGCCCCGCCGAAGCCGAACACGGCCGCGAATACGAGCAACCCGCCCAGGCCGCCCTGCGCGAGATGCACGCCGAAAACACGTTCGATCACGAAGATCACGATGCTCAGCAGGATCAGCACCGCAATATTGGTCGCGATGAACAGGAAAACGCGCTTCATAGGCCCTTTAGTTTCGGCAATGCAGCCACATTATGGAATGCCGTGGGGGTCATGGTCAGCCCGATGAGAGACAATTTCAAGCATCCCGGCAAGGTTTGGGAGGCTCAGCCATCGATCGGGAGCGCCCGCGGAGCGGATATCACCGGCCATCGGTAATATGAGGGCCATAATTCAGGGTATGGAATGCAATTCAAGGACTACTACGACACGTTGGGTGTGAGCCGCGGCGCCCCCGCCGAGGAGATCAAACGCGCCTATCGAAAGCTTGCCCGCAAGTACCATCCGGATGTGAGCAAGGAGAAGAACGCGGAAGCGAAGTTCAAGGATGTGCAGGAGGCCTACGAGGTCCTGAAGGATCCCGAAAAGCGCGCCTCCTACGATCAGCTGGGCCGCGATTACCGGTCCGGCCAGCAATTTCGGCCGCCGCCCGGCTGGGAACAGCATTATGGCCGCGCGGGTAGCCATCGATTTTCCGATCTGAACGGCTTCAGCGACTTTTTCTCGAGCCTTTTTGGCGGCGCCCCCGGAGGTCCTGCGGGCGGCCCTCAGCCCCACCCGCAAGCCCAGCAAGAGGAGGATGCCGGCAGCCTGGAAATCAGCATGGAAGAGGCCTATGCGGGAGCGCGCCGGCGCGTCACGATTTTGGAGGCGGGGCGCCCCAGGCAGGTGGATGTGCAGGTTCCTGCGGGAATCTCCGACGGCCAGGCCATCCGGATCAGCGGCCCTTCACGCGCAGCGCTCAAATTTCGCATCAAGGTGCGTCCGCACCCGCTGTATGCCCTGAGCGGCAAGGATGTGCAGATCGAGCTGCCGCTGGCCCCCTGGGAGGCTGCCCTGGGGACGAAGGTGGCGGTGCCGACCCTGGGTGGGACCGTGGAGCTGACCATCCCGGCCGGCGCGCAGAGCGGTCAGAAGCTCAGGCTCCGAGGCCGGGGCATGCCGGCGGCCCCCAACGGAGACCAGCTCGTCGTCATCAAACTGGTCACCCCCTCCGCGGATACCCGCGAAGCGCGGGAAGCCTATGAGCGTATGAAGCACGAATTCAAGTTCGACGCCCGTGCGGGGTGGCCGCCGGCCTGAGGACCCCGCCCCCTGGCGCCGGGCACCGGGGCGTCCGAGCGCCAGAGGCCTTGAATGCCAGGGCGAACGCCCCCATGGTGCCCCCGGTCAACCGCAACCAGCGTAAAGCCATGACTACAGAAGCTCAGACCAAAGAATTCCAATCCGAGACCAAACAAGTATTGCGTCTGGTGATTCACTCGATGTACTCGCACAAGGAGATCTTCCTGCGCGAGCTCATCTCGAACGCCTCGGACGCCTGCGAGAAGCTGCGCTTCGAGGCCCTTGCCAACCCCTCGCTCCTCGGCTCCGATACGCTGGCGGTGACGCTGATCCCGGATAGCGCCGCGGGAACGTTGACGGTCAAGGACAACGGCATCGGGATGAGTGAAGAAGAGGTGATCGACAATCTCGGCACCATCGCGCGTTCCGGCACCAGAAAATTCCTGGAGGGGTTGAGTGGCGATGCGGCCAAGGATGCGCAGCTGATCGGCCAGTTCGGAGTGGGATTCTATTCGGCGTTCATCGTCGCGGACCGGGTCACGGTGCTTTCCAAGCGCGCCGATGCGTCCGGCGCCGCCACGGCCACACCCGCCGTGCGCTGGGATTCGGACGGCGAGGGCACGTATCAGATCCAGCCGTCCGACAAGGCGGATCGCGGTACCGAGGTGATCATGCACCTGCGCGAGGAGGACAAGGAGTTTCTCGAACCTTCGCGCCTCAAGCAGCTGGTGCGCAAGTACTCCGACCATTTGAGCGTTCCCATCCTCCTCAAGACCGGGGATGCGGAGGAGACGCTGAACCAGGCCAAGGCGTTCTGGACGCGGCCCAAGTCCGAGCTCACGGACGAGGATTACCAGACCTTCTACAAACACCTGACCCACGATTCGGAGCCCGCGCGCGCGTGGGCGCACAACAAGGTCGAGGGTAATCTCGAATACACGTCGCTGCTGTATTTGCCGAAGCGCGCACCGTTCGATCTTTTCGATCGGGAACAGCGTGCGGGCATCCAGCTCTACGTGCGGCGCGTGTTCATCATGGACAAGGCGGCGGAACTGTTGCCTCCGTGGCTGCGCTTCATGCGCGGTTTGGTGGACACGGACGATCTGCCGCTCAATGTGTCGCGCGAGCTCTTGCAGAACAACAGGACCGTGGAAAAGATCAAGGCGGCGCTGGTGAGACGCACCTTGGATCTCCTGGAGGAGCTCGCCGCGGACAAGCCGGCCGAGTATGCCGAGTTCTGGAAGGCATTCGGCGTCGTGCTGAAGGAAGGGGTGATCGACGATGCCGGCCAGAAAGCTCGCGTCGCCAAGCTCCTCAGGTTCCACTCGACGGCGGTTGCGGGAGAGGCGCCCGAGGCCACCCTCGCCGATTACGTGTCGCGCATGAAGTCGGACCAGAAATCGATCTACTACCTGACCGCGGACACCTTGGCCGCCGCACGCACCAGTCCGCATCTGGAAGGCTTCCGGTCCCGCGGACTCGAAGTGCTTCTGCTCACCGACCGCATCGACGAATGGGTCGCGGGGCATCTGCACGAGTTCGAGGGGAAGTCCTTGGTGAATGCGTCCAGCGCTGCCGCCGAGGTCGCCTCCGCCATCGAAACGCCCGACAAGGCGGCGGCGGAATCCGCGTACAAGGAAGCGCTGGAGAGGCTCGACAAGGTGCTGGTCGGCAAGATCGCGAGCGCGCGGGTCAGCGGCCGCCTGACTGAATCGCCGGCCGTGCTGGTGGCTGGTGAATTCGGCATGAGCCTGCGCATGGGCCGGATCTTGAAGCAGGCGGGGCAGAGCAATCCGTTCGCGACGCTCCCGATCCTCGAGATCAATCCGAAGCATCCGCTGGTCGAGCGCCTGAAGAGCGGCGCCGATGATGCAGCTTTCGCGGATCTCGCACACGTTTTGTACGATCAAGCCATGCTGTCGGAAGGCGGAGAGCTGGAGGATCCGGTGTCGTTCGTACACCGTGTGAACCGGCTCATCGTCGAGGGGCTGTCGGCGTCGCCCAAGATCATTCTGAGCTGAGGGTCGGAAGGCGCGTCGAGCCGGTTGAATTGCCGACTTGACGCGCGTAAACAGTGTTCATGAACCCGCACGCGCACGCGATAACCTTGGCGGTCGCACCGCAGCCCACCGATCACATCCTGGGCTCGGAACACGCGCCGGTCACACTGATCGAATACGGCGATTTCGAGTGCCCCAGCTGCAAGGTGGCGGTTCCCACTCCGAGACTCCTGCTGGACCGGTTCCCGAACCGGGTACGATTCATTTTCCGCCACTTCCCGCTGGAGGAAGCGCATCCGCATGCGCTGGCGGCGGCGGAGGCCGCTGAGGCTGCCGCGGGTCAGGGAAAGTTCTGGCAGATGCACGACCTGCTGTTCGCGCATCAGGCGCATCTCAAGGACGCAGACCTCAAGCGCTATGCCGACGAGCTGGGACTGGATTCCGCGCGCTACGTGGCCGAGATGGACGACCACATCTATCTGCAGCGGGTTCGGGAACATGCCGAAGGCGGGCGCCGCAGCCACTTGCGCGCGACGCCCACCTTTTTCGTCAATGGGGTGGTTCAGGACATCTCATACGGCATGCAGAGCCTGCACGAGGCGGTCGCGGCCGCGCTTCACCGCGCCGGACCTTGACGGCCCGAGCCCGCTTGCCGCGCCGAAGCCGGCAGTGACACGCGGAGCCGGCCCGCTCAACGAACGGGCCCGCTCCTAGAAGCTCTTAGGTCCAGTCGTCTCCGCCGCCGCCACCGCCCCCGCCACCTGAGCTGTCGTCCCAGGAGCCTGGATCGTTGACGCCAAAGTCGGAGCCGCCCATGTCGGCATTCGGATTGGCGCCTGAGCCCCAGTCGCCGGATGGTGGCAATTCTTGACGCCGATCGCCGTCGAGGAAGTGGTGTGCCAGTTCCTCGCCTGCAACGATGCCCGCGCCGGCCGCGAGTCCGCCCGCCAGACCGCCCGCGATGTTCGAGCCAATTCCGCCACCCGCGACACCGCCGCCCGGGCCATAGCCGGGGCCGGGGCCTGCGTAGCCGCCAGGACCGTACGCGCCGGGTGCCGCGCCGGCCTGATATGGCGCGGGGTAGGGGCTACGGCGACGGAACAGCATCCAGAATACGCCCACCACGAGCGCGAGAATCACCACAGTGCCCCACGGAAAGTGAGCCGCCGCGGGTGCAGTTGTCACGGTGCCCCCCGTCACGCCGCTGAAGGAACCTTCGTTTCGTCGCACGGTGCCGATACCGAGCTGGGCCTTAAGCTCTTGAACAGCCCGGGGGTTTTCCTTGGTCAAACCAGGATCGAGCTGTTCCGCACGCGCGAGTTCGGAGCGCGCCAGGCCGAGGTTGCCTTCCCGCGCATAGAGCTCGGCTTGCACGTAGTGTGCCTTGGAGCTTTGCGGGTGGTCCCGCAGCACTTGATTGATCATCTGCTGGGCCTGATCGAGATGACCGGTTCGGGCAGCTTCATAGATCTGCTGCACGGACGGGTCGGCGTCCGCCGCCAGAGCAGGCACGCCGGCCATCCCCAGGGTCAAGGCGGCAGCGACAAGTGATCCAGCAACGAGATTTCGCATGTTCAACCCCAAAATGGCCCATTCAGGCCGTTGAAAAGTTAGATTAGGGCGGATTTATGAAGTTCAACCCGCCTTGCGGCGCGCCACGCGCTTGAGCCCGCCCTCTGGGCCGGGCGTCCGGCGGGCTGTGGGGATCCTGGTATAACATTTTCCGCAGCATGCGTCAGACCATCGTCATCGTAGGGGCGGGATTCAGTGGGAGCGTCCTCGCGACGAGCTTGCTGCGCCACCACCCGCCTCCAAGCCCCACAGACATCGTCCTGATCGAACGCGGCCCGCGCATCGCCCGCGGGGTGGCCTATGCCTCACACGAAGTGCCGTACGTGTTGAACGTCCCGGCCGGGAGGCTCTCGGTTGACCCCCGGGATCCGCTGCAGTTCCTCAAGTTCGTGCGGCAGGTATATCGGGAGGCGGATGCCGAGGATTTCGTGCCTCGATCGCTGTATGGGGATTACCTGCATGAAGTGCTCGATCAAGCGGAACGATCCGCGCCGGCGCACGTGACGCTGCGTCGTGTGTTCGGTGAGGTTACCGCGATCTCCCGCCCGGCGACGCTCGGCGAAATGGTCAAGCCGCTGCTCGCGACCCTCGCGGACGGGAGCGCGATCGCGGCCGATCGCGTGGTACTCGCGCTCGGAAACCCGCCTTCGCCGCTGCATGCGTGGGCGCGAGGCCTGTCGAATCACCCCGCCTACGTCCACGATCCCTGGCGCATGCCCAAATCGCTGCGGGCGCAGGACTCGGTGCTGATCGTCGGCAGCGGACTCACGATGGTCGACGTGGCGCTCTCGTTGAGCCTCGAGAGCGGGGAAGTCCCGATGCTGCGGACGATTTCCCGCCACGGGTTGCTGCCGCTCGGGCAGACGATCTTCAGGCCGACCGCCGTCCAGGGCAGCGGCGCAGGGCTGCTTTCCCACGCATCCTCGATTCGACGCGTGTTCGCCGCCACCCGTGCTCTGGCGCGCGAGGTGGAGCAGAGGGGCGGCGACTGGCGCGAGGTGGTGACTTTCGTGCGCCACCTTGCTCCCGAGCTTTGGCGCGCCCTGCCGTCCGCCGAACGCCGTCGCTTCCTGCGCCATGCCCAATCGTATTGGGACATCCACCGCCACCGGTTGCCGTCCCACATGGCGCAGCGCATCGATGACATGCGCCGCAGCGGTCGGCTCCGGATGTACGCCGGGCGAATCCGCCAGCTCGTGCCCGAGGGGGACGAATTGCGGGTCGTGTGGCGGCGGCGCGGTCGCAGCGAGAACGAATCGTTCGCCGTCAACGTCGTGATCAATGCCACCGGTCCCGATTATGCGATCAAGCGTTCCTCGGATCCGTTGGTCCGATCGCTGCAGGCCCAAGGCCTGGTGTCGGCGGACGACCTTGACCTCGGACTGCGCACCGGGCCGAACGGCGCGTGCCTGTCGGCGGAGGGCGTACCGAGTCGGGAGCTCTTCTATCTGGGTCCCATGCTGCGCGCCGATCATTGGGAAGCCACGGCCGCGCCCGAGCTGCGGGCGCACGCCGAGCGCCTCGCCCGGCATTTGGCGGCAAGCGGCTAGGAGAGCTGCTCGATCGCGCTCAGCAGGCGCCTCACGTCCGACTCGGTGGTGTACATCGAGATGCCGGTTCTCAGCAGGCCGCCGCGTGGCTCGAGCCCCAGCACTTCAACCGGGCGCGCCGCATAGAAATTGCCGTCCCATACGCACAGTCCCTGCGCGCCCAGCGCGCTTGCGGCTTCGGCCGCGGTACGCTGATCGAGGGTGATCGAGACGGTGGGCGCCCGGGCACGCGTGCCGAAGTCCGGTCCCCAAACGCGCACGCCTCGGATGCGGCGCACGCCGTCGTGGTACTCGGTGGCCAGGCGATGCTCATAGTCGCCGATGCCGCTCATCGCATCGACGATGCGCTCGCGCAGCGTCGACCCCGTGCCCCAGCCGGCGATGTAGTCGATGGCCGCCCGTACGCCATGGATGGCGGCATGATTGAGAGTTCCGGTCTCGAAACGATACGGCGAGGCGGGCTCCTGGACCGTCAATCGATCGGTGGGCAGCCGGTCGAGGGCGCCGGGCTTGGAATACAAAATCCCGACGTGAGGGCCATAGAATTTGTAGGCCGAGCAGAGCAGAAAATCGACATCCATGGCGGTTACGTCGACCGGGAAGTGCGGTGCGTAGTGCACGGCGTCGACGACCAACAGTGCGCCGACCTCGTGCGTCAGACGGCGCGCGAGCACAATGTCGTTCACGGTGCCCAAGGCATTGGATGAGGCGCCCAGGGCGAAGAGCTTGGTGCGGGGCGTGATCTTGGCGGCCATGTCGTCGTAGTCGAGAAGGCCGCTGTCGAGTAAACGTACCTCTTGCACTCGGATGCCGCGCTCTTGGAGAGCAAGCCAAGGCCCTCGGTTGGCCTCATGATCGAGGGCGGTGATCAGCACTTCGTCGCCGTCGCCCGCGTTCAGCGTCCGGCCGATGGCATGACTCAACGAATAATTGATCGTCGTCATGTTCTGGCCGAACGAGATGCAATCGGCCGAGGCCGCGCCGAGGAACGTGGCGACGGTCTCGCGGGCCGCCTGCATCCGCCGGTCGACCTCCTGCGAGGGAGGGAAATTACCGTGCGTGTTTACGTTGCAGGTAGCGTAGACGTCGGCAATCGCCTCCACGACCGCGGCCGGCACCTGGCTTCCTCCGGGACCGTCGAGGTAAGCGAGTTCAAACGCCCCATGAGTCTTTTGCAGCGCCGGGAAATCCTTCCTGCAGCGCTCTGCATGCTCCGCCGTGTACCGCACGCGAATCAGAGCAAGTCGTAGGTGAAGTCGTACCCGGTGGGCGTGGCGTCGCGGGGATGCAGTTTCATGCTGCCTTTGGCGCCCGCATATTTGCCGGTGCCTCCGGTGACGCTCATGAGCGAGTCGCCCTCATCGAGGAACGGCCCCTCGACGGTGATCTGGCCCGCCTTCAGCGTCAGAGTCCAGAAACACTCCCAACTCTTGCCGACGACGGTGCGCACGCAATATCCCTGGTCGGACCCGACCTGCGTCTTGTTGCCCGCGTCATACACCTTGTTCGCGAAGACCAGCAGGTCTCCGATGGAGTCGCCTTTCGCCCCCAGATCGACGGTGGTTTCGCCCACCGGCCGCTCGACGACGACGATCTGTTCACCCGCCATGGCAGGCAGCACCGCCAGCGCGGCGGTCAATCCCAGGACTCGACTCATCAACTTGGTCATGGAGTATCCCCTTCGTTATGTCAGCACATCATATCAAGGCCGATGCCCGGCGGTCTGGCAGCGTGCGCAGTAGTTGATCTCCTTATCGGCATAGCGAATTCGCTGCACCGGCTCACCGCATCTCGGGCAGGGCTTCCCGAAACGCCCGTGCGCCGACAGGTCGGGACCGATCATGCCTCGGTGCTAAAGATCCTCTCTAGCGTGCCGACATGTGAGGGATTGCCCTAAAGGGTTGCTTACCGGCGCGTTAACGCTTTCCCGCACATGCCAAGCAGAAACTTATCCGCGGAGCCTCCCCGGCCGCCACCTGTCGCTTATGGTAAAAGTCGAACCGTGAGCCCGGAGGAGCGCGTCAGCGGTTATGAGTTTCTGCAAACGCTGGCCGCCGAGGTGTCCAAAGGCAACGTCAATCTGCCTTGCTTCCCGGATGTGGTGATCCGTATTCGCCAGGCGCTCGAAGATCCCGAGACCCGGGTGTCGCAGGCGGTGCGTATCGTGGGCGCGGAGCCTCGCCTCGCCGCGCGGCTGCTGCAGACCGCGAACTCGGTCGTATTCAATCCGTCGGGCAAACAAGTCACCGAGCTGCGGACGGCCATTACCCGTCTCGGCAACCGACTGGTGCAAAGCTCCGCCATGGCCTTTGCCGTGCAGCAGCTGCGGCTCACACCGGCGCTGCGCTCCATCAGCAAGCCGCTGAAGTCGCTCTGGGAAGAAAGCATGGCGGTGGCCGCCATTTGTCACGTCGTGGCGCGGCGCACCGAGGTCAATCCGGAAGAGGCCTTTCTCGCAGGGCTGCTGCACGGGATCGGCCGGCTCTACATCATGGTTCGCACGGCGAATGCGCCCCAGACCGTGTCGATCGACAGCTCGCTCCTGCAGATGATCGACGGCTGGCACCCCTCCATCGGGAAAGCGGTTCTCGAAAACTGGGGCTTCAGCGAGGCGATGGCCGACGCGGTCGCGAATCAGAATGTGTACGACTACGGCGGTAAGTCCCCCCCGGACCACACGGATGTGCTGATCGTCGGGGTGGTGCTCGCTCAAGCGATGCGTGACCCCACCGGCGTGCGCGACGCGGACGTTGCGATGATCAAGTCCTTCGGCCGGTTGGCGCTGACGCCGGACGAATGCCGTTTGGTTCTGCGCCACACCGAGCACCAGATCAGCTCGCTGCGCTCCGTTCTCGGCTGTTGAGGAAGCAGACGGCCGTCGCCTGTTGAGGGAGCGGTCGTCACCGCCTGTTAACGTTCCGTTGATATGCTGGCCCGATGCGCGCGAAGGCTTCAGGGTTGGCATGGCTCGGTGCGGCGGCCGCGATCGCCTTCTCCCATGGGTGCCTCGCCGCGACCGCGGACGAGCGGGACCCCTGCAGCCGGCCGGCGATCGGCAGCGAAGTACCGGAGCCCGAGGACTTGCGCAGCCAGGATGGTGTGCTCAAGCTGCGGCTGACGCTCAGAAATCATCGTGAGGGCGACGGGTCCATACGCTATTGCTACCTGCTCGGGGGCGGCGCGCAAGCACCGACGCTGCGCTTGCAGCCGGGCGATACGCTCGTGCTCATGCTCGAAAACCAATTGAGCGATCTCGGGCCGACAGGCGCCATGCCGCCGGCGAGTTCCCATGGGCACGGCAATCGTTCCGTTCCTGAATGCGCGGGCGGCGCCATGTCGTTGATCTCCACCAACCTGCATTTCCACGGGCTCACCGTGCCTCCCGTGTGCCATCAGGATGACGTGCTCAACACCAGGGTCCAGCCGGGTGAGGCGCCGTTCGAATATCGCATTCGAATTCCGCCCGACGAACCTCCCGGGTTGTATTGGTATCACCCGCACATCCACGGCTTCAGCACGAAACAAGTGCTGGGTGGCGCCTCGGGCGCGCTGATCGTCGAAGGTATCGAACGCGCCGAACCAAGGATTGCGGGACTGCCCGAGCGCGTGCTGGTGATTCGCGACCAGGACCTGATGAAACCCAATGCTCCGCCTTCCAAGGGCGAGCCGGTCGTGCCGAAAATGTTCATCGACCGCGACGGCGACGCCGCCAACAACGGCACCGGCTTCGGCAAGCCCGCAAAGGATCTTTCAATCAATTACGTGCCGGTGCCGTATCCGGATTATCCGCCGGCCTCGATCACCATGCGGCCGGGCGAGCGCCAGCTCTGGCGCGTGGTGAACGCTTCGGCCATCACTTATTTGAATCTCGCGGTGATCTTCCAAAGGGTTCCACAACGGCTCGGCCTGATCGCGCTCGACGGGGTGCCGTTGAACACCGCCGGGAACATGCCGGACGGCCCGGTGTGGCGCGATCACATCGGGCTGCCGCCGGGAGGGCGCGTGGAATTCACGGTCGACGCTCCTCCGGCGGGTGTGCGGGGGCTCCTGGTGACGCGAACGGTCGACACGGGGCAGGGCGGCGAGAACGATCCGAATCGGGCGCTGGCTGCGATGATTGCGCGCAGCGACGCGGCCGAGCCGCGTTCGACACTGCCGGCCGTGAAGACGGCTCTCGCATCCGGCTCGCGAGCCTGGTTGGGAAACGTCGCCCCCGTGCGCGTGCGCAAACTCTATTTCTCGGAGAGACTCTCGAACCCGGCGGATCCCAACAGCGCGACGGAGTTCTACATCACGCTCGACGGGCAGACGCCCAAACCCTTCGATCCCGCTGCGACGCAGCCCGACATCGTGGTCCGTCAAGGCGATGTCGAGGATTGGATCATCGAAAATCGATCCACCGAGCTGCACGCGTTCCACATCCACCAGCTGCATTTCCTGCTGCTCGACTGGTCCGGTGTGCCGGTCAACGAGCCATACCTGCGCGACACCGTCAACGTCCCGTACTACAACTCCACGATGCTGCAGTATCCGAGCGTTCGGCTGAGGATGGACTTTCGTGATCCGAACATCGTCGGCACATTCGTGTATCACTGCCATGTGCTCGAGCACGAAGACGGCGGAATGATGGGGACCATCCGCGTCGATCCCCGGGAGTGACCAGAGCCCGTCGAACGCGCCGTTCACCGTTCCTCCGTGATCAATGGAACAACTACGTGGATGATCCCTATACGGGACGGCCATCCGTCGTCCTCCAAGCTGCAATCATTCGAAGGCTTCGTGAAGAAGATCGTCGACCAAGTGCAGGGGTCGCCGTACGCAGGATCTGTTCGATCTGTCCGATTTCGGCAAGTAGCGGCCGAGGCGGGCGGCGGCCGCTTCGAAGCCGGTCGGCCGCCCGCCTCTCAAGTTCGATGGTGTGGTGGCCGCGACCCGCGGCGCGATAGAATCCGCCCCTGGTGAAATCGGCCGGCCCTCGGCCGTGCAAAGGTCGGGGCTGGATGAAGTATTCGAATTTGGTGAAGCGCATCGCCGGCGAAGGCGCCGATGCCTGGATTACGCACTACGCGGCGGGCGCTGCGCGCGCTCGGGGCGAGGACGTCATCATCCTGAGCGTCGGCGACCCGGATGTGCAGACGCCGGCGCCGGTGGTGGAGCGCGCCATCGAATGCCTGCGGGGCGGCGACACCCATTACACCCCGGTGGCGGGTCGCGATGCGCTGCGCGAGGCCATCGCCCGATGCCACCACGAGCGCAGCGGTCAGACGGTCGACGGTACCAATGCCATCTTTCTTGCAGGCGCCCAAAACGCACTGCTGATTTCCGCCCTGTGTCTGACCGAGCCTGGCGATGAGGTGATCGCGTTCGAGCCGCTCTATCCCACGTATCCCGCCACGCTCGAGGCCTCGGGCGCACGCATGGTGCGCGTTCCGGCGCCGGCCTCGGCGAACTTCCGACCGGATCTCACCGCCCTCGAGGCGTCCATCACCCCGCGAACCCGCGCGATCTTTTTTGCGTCGCCGAACAATCCGAGCGGTCACGTGTTGACCGCCGAGGAACTCGCCGTGATCGGCGACCTCGCGCGCCGACACGCGCTTTGGGTGGTGGCGGACGAGGTTTACGCGGGCCTCGCCCCCGGCGGACGCGTTCCGAGCCTCGCCGCGGAGTTGCCGGAGCAAGTGGTTACGATCAGCAGTCTGTCCAAATCGCACGCCATGCCGGGGTGGCGCGCCGGTTGGCTGGTGGGGCCCAAGACACTGGTCGCGCACGCCGAAATGTTGGCGCTCGCGATGCTGTACGGACTGCCGGGGTTCATTCAGGAAGCGGCGCTCACCGCTCTTCAGATCGCACCGTCGGCCGAAGCACGGATGCGCGAATTCTGCGCGAACCGGCGGGATCTCGTGCTGAGCGAGCTCGCCGGCGCCCCGGGGATCCGATGTTGCGCGCCCGACGCCGGCATGTTCATGCTGATCGACGTGCGCGGCTGCGGGATGTCGGGCCATGAATTCATGACCGGGCTGTTCCGTTCGGAACGGGTCTCCGTGCTCGACGGGGGCGCATTCGGCAAGGGAACCGCGGACTTCGTGCGGCTGTTCTTCGGCACCGACGAAGCGTCCTTGCGTGAGGGCTGCGCGAGGATTCGCCGCTTCGCGCAGGCTGCGGCCTAGCGCCTGCGGCTAACCGCCCGTGGCTAACCGCCCGTGGCTAACCGCCTCCGGTGACGCCCAACGGCAGCGCCGTGGATTCCTTGATGACGGTCACCGCCACCGAGGAGTTCACCGATCGCACACAGGGAATGCGCGACAAGTAGTCCAGGTAAAAGGCCTCATAGGCTTTGATGTTCCGGGTGACGATCTTCAGCAGAAAGTCCCACTCACCGGTCAGCGTGTAGCATTCGAGCACTTCGGCGCGGTCGCGGATCGCGGCCTCGAATTCGCCGAGCGCATCGCGTCCGGTCGTCGCCAGCTTCACGTGGGCAAAAATGGTCAGATCGAGGCCGAGCGCGTTGCGGTCGAGGAGCGCGACACGCGCCTTGATGACGCCGTCGCGCTCGAGTTGCTGGATGCGACGCCAGCAGGTGGTGGTCGAGATGCGCACCTCTGCCGCTACTTCCGCCACGGATAGCGCGCCCCGGCGCTGTAAGATGTCGAGCAGGCGCAGGTCGAGCCGGTCGATGCCCTTGTGAACTAATTCTTGCATTATTCCGCAGAAATCGGAATGAACATACCAAATTATCGGGTGCATCCCTAATGAATGCAACACAGCTCATTCAGCGGCGTAACGTGCGCCAATGAACAAACGTTCGCGTCTGCATCTACCCAAAGCGCCTGCCCGCCCGGGCGAAAAACCCGATTTCAGCTATGTCCATCTCTCGCCCGCCGGGGCGGTGGCCCGGCCCGAAGTGAGTGCCAAGGTCCGGGAGCTGGGCCCCCTCGCCGTGGAGTTGGTGCGGGTGCTGGACGACAACCACGAGGCCGTCGGGCCCTGGCATCCGCACCTCGACCCGGAGGAAATGCAGGTGGGCCTTCGGCACATGCTGCTCACGCGTCTCTACGATGAGCGCATGCAGCGCACGCAGCGCGCCGGCAAGATCTCCTTCTACATGCGCTCCCTGGGAGAGGAAGCGGTGTCGGTCGCGCAGTGCATGGCGCTCAAGCCGGGCGACATGTTGTTCCCGTCCTATCGCAATCAAGGCTTGCACATCGTCCGCGGCACCTCGCTGGTCGACATGATGTGCCAGTTGCTGTCGAACACGCGCGACATGTGCAAGGGGCGGCAGCTTCCGGTGATGTACCACTCGCGTCCCGGGAACCTGTTCTCGATTTCGGGCAATCTCGCCACGCAGTTCCCGCAGGCCGTCGGCTGGGCGATGGCGGCAGCACTCAAGGGCGAGGACCATCTGGCCGCGAGCTGGATCGGCGAAGGCTCGAGCGCCGAAGCCGATTTTCACCACGCGCTCCTGTTCGCCTCGGTGTATCAGGCGCCGGTGATCTTGAACGTCGTCAACAATCAGTGGGCCATCTCCACCTTCCAGGGATATGCGGGCGGCGAGCAGCGCTCCTTCGCGGCACGGGGGCCCGGGTACGGCATCGCCGGGATCCGCGTCGACGGCAATGATTTCCTGGCCGTGTACGCCGTCACTGAATGGGCGGCACTGCGCGCCCGCACCGGGGGCGGCCCGACCCTGATCGAGCTCGTCACCTACCGGGCGGCCGCGCATTCCACCAGCGACGACCCGGCGCGTTATCGCGCCAAGGACGACCAGGAACATTGGCCGCTCGGCGATCCCATCGAGCGCCTCAAGCAGTATTTGATCAGGCTCGGCGAGTGGTCGGACGAGCGTCATCGGGCGCTGTCCGCGGAACTCGAGGCGCTGGTCGCGGCGAGTTGGGCGGAGGCGGTGACCTACGGCACCATGAGCGATGGGCCGAAGCTCGACGCGGACCTGATGTTCGAGGATGTGTTCAAGGAGATGCCGCAGCACTTGATACGGCAGCGGGCGCAGATGCGGGCCGAGCGCGATGCGGCTCATGCTAACGCCGCGGCCCGCCCAGCAGGCGCCCCGTCCGGCGGGGAGCCGTAAGCCCATGGCCAATATGAACATGATTCAGGCGCTCAACTCCGCCATGGACATCATGCTCGGGCGCGACCCGTCCGTGGTGCTCATGGGCGAGGACATCGGCTATTTCGGCGGCGTGTTTCGTACCACCGAGGGCCTGCAGCGCAAGTACGGCGAGCATCGCGTGCTCGACACCCCGATTGCGGAGGGGGGCATCATCGGCACCGCCATCGGCATGGCGGTGAACGGGCTGCGGCCGGTTGCCGAGATCCAGTTCGCCGACTACATCTATCCGGGCTTCGATCAAATCGTCAGCGAGCTTGCGCGACTGCGCTATCGCAGCTCCGGCGACTTCTTCGCGCCCGTGACCATTCGGACGCCCTGCGGCGGCGGCATCCGTGGCGGCCAGACCCACTCGCAGAGCCCGGAGGGCATTTTCACCCACGTCAGCGGTGTGAAGGTCGTCATGCCGTCGAATCCCTACGACGCCAAGGGACTCTTGATCACCGCGATCGAGGACGATGATCCGGTGATCTTCTTCGAGCCGAAGCGCCTGTACAACGGTCCGTTCGACGGCGACCCCGGGAAGCCCGCGGTGCCGTGGAGCGCTCACCCGAAGGGCCAGGTGCCCGAGGGGCATTACAAAGTGCCGCTGGGGTTGGCCGAGGTGGTGCGCAAGGGCACCCAGATGACCATCGTGACGTATGGAACCATGGTGTTCGTCGCCCAGGCTGCTGCTGCCGCCCTCGGGGTGGATGCGGAGATCGTGGATCTGCGCTCGCTCGTGCCCCTGGATGTGGAAACCATCGTGACCTCGGTCAGAAAAACGGGACGCTGCGTGGTGGCCCACGAAGCGACGCGCTTCTCCGGGTTTGGCGCCGAGCTCGTCGCGGTCATCCAGGAGGAGTGCTTCTGGCACCTGGAGGCACCGATTCAGCGCGTCGCCGGTTGGGATACGCCTTATCCTCATGCTTTCGAATGGGAGTACTTTCCCGGCCAACAACGAGTCGCGACGGCCCTCAAGGCCTTGATGGAGTCGGCATGAGTCAGTTCGTGTTCAAGATGCCCGATCTCGGTGAGGGAACGGTCGAGGCCGAGATCATCGCGTGGCACACGACGCCGGGCGCCACGGTGGCCGAGGATCAGATCATCGTCGAAGTGATGACGGACAAGGCTGCCGTCGAAGTGCCGGCGCCGGTGAGCGGCAAGGTGGTTTCCATCACCGGCGGTCCCGGTGACAAGGTGGCGGTCGGCTCGCCGCTGATCGTGTTCGACGTGGGTGCGGCGGCTCCGGCGGGTGCCAAACCGGGCGAGGCGCCCAAGACGGAGGCGCCGAAGGCTGAAGCGCCCAAAGGCGAGGCGGCCAAGACTGCCGCGCGCGCGATGCCGGCGGGCGCGCAAAGTGCGGCTGCGCCGCGCGCGGCATCGGCCACGCCAGCCGCCGCCCCGGCCACCGCGCCGACGGGACGGATCATGACTTCGCCCGCCAACCGGCGTCGAGCGCGCGAAGCGGGCATCGATTTGACCACCGTCGTGGGGTCGGGGCCCGGTGGGCGGATCGTCCGGGAGGATCTGGCGTCGGCGGCTTCCGCTCCGAGCGGCGACGTTTCCGCGGAAACGTCCGAGATCAAGGTCATCGGGGTGCGACGCTTGATCGCGGAGCGCATGAGCGAGGCCAAGCGCAATATCCCGCATTTCGCCTACGTCGAAGAGGTCGATGTGACCGAACTGGAGGCGCTCCGTCAGCACCTCAATTCCAAAAATGCCCGGGGCGAACCCTCCTGGACCTACCTGCCGCTGGTCATCGCGGCCCTGGTACGCACATTGAATTCATTTCCGCAGTGCAACGTCCTGTACGACGCCGCGCGCGGGGTGCTGGTGCGCCATCGCGCCGTGCACGTCGGGGTGGCCACTCAGACCCCGGATGGCCTGAAGGTCCCGGTCGTACGCCATGCCGAGCGGCTGACGCTTGCGGCGCTCGCTGCCGAGATCCGCCGCGTCACGGAGCGGGCACGCGCGAACAAGGCGTCGCGCGAGGAATTGGTCGGCTCGACCATCACCGTCACGAGTCTGGGCAAATTGGGGGGAATCGCCTCCACCCCCATCATCAACGCTCCGGAAGTCGCCATCATCGGCCTCAACAAGGCGGTGGAGCGGCCGGTAGTTCATCAGGGCGGCGTGGTGATACGCCGAATCATGAACTTATCGTCGTCATTCGATCATCGCTTCGTGGACGGTTATGATGCAGCGGCGATGATTCAAGCTCTGAAAGAGCTGCTCGAACATCCCGCCATGATTTTCATTCCAAGGTAGTACCTCCATGACCGCGCAACCTCAACGTGTGACCTCGGAGCCCAAGGCCCAAACCGCGCGCCCGCCGTTCGGCAGCGTGCTTGCTTCGCATATGGGGGTCGCCACGTACCGCGAGGGGCGCTGGAGCGAATCCGAGGTCAAGCCCGTCGAGGCGATATCGCTGAGTCCCGCGGCTCACGTGCTGCATTACGCGAGCACCTGTTTCGAAGGCTTCAAGGCGTTTCGACATGCAGACGGATCGGTCCACACGTTCCGGATGGACCGCCACCTTCAGCGCCTGCGCCAGAGCGCCCGTCAGCTGGTGCTGCCCGAGCCGCCCGCCGCCCTCGCGGGCGACATGGTTCGCGCCGTGATCGCGCGTTGTCGGGACGCCGTGCCGGAGGCGCCGGGGGCGCTGTACCTGAGGCCTATCCTGTTCGGCACCACGCCGAACATCGGCGCGGCCGCGACGCCTGCGACCGAGGCCATGCTGCTGGTGCTGGCGAGCCCCGTGTGGGACTACTTCGCGGGCGGGATGAAGCCGCTGCGCATCTTCGTCGACGATGAGCACACGCGATCGGCGGCGCAGATGGGCGTGGTGAAAACGGGCGGCAATTACGCGGCGGCGATGGGACCGACCTTGGCCGCGCGCGCCAAGTATCAAGCGGACCAGGTGCTGTTCTGCCCGGGCGGCGAGGTCCAAGAAACCGGCGCAGCCAATTTTCTGTTGATTCGCGACGGCGAGCTTCTGACGCGCGGGCTCGACAGCACTTTCCTGCACGGTGTAACCCGCGACTCGTTGCTCACCCTCGCCCGGGATCGCGGCTACAACGTGTCCGAACGCGTGTTCGACGTGAAGGAAATGCTGGAGTGGGTGAAGACCGGGGAGGCGGCCCTGTCAGGGACCGCCGCCGTGCTCGCCGGCGTCGGCACGCTGATTTACCAGGGCGTCGAGCATCGGGTGGCCGGCGGCGACGTGGGGCCACAGACGCGCGCGTTACGCTCGCAGCTCGTCGCGATCCAACAGGGCGAAGCGCCCGACAACCACGGCTGGTTGCAGCGGATTTAAATCGCTGAGCGGATCCGAATCGCCGAGCGGCTCACATGCCGCTCAGTACTCGTCGTGTTCCTCGTCGTCCTCGTCGTCGAGGTCGTCGTCGTCGTCATCCTCGTCGTCGTCTTCGTCCTCTTCCCAGTCCTCATCTTCGTCCTCGTCCTCGTCTTTCTCGGACTTGGACCCCGACCAGCCCTCGGGCTCCTCGGTGAGCTCGAGGTCGAGCTCCGCCCAATCATCGACATCCAGCTCCTCGATGTCGCCGTCGAGATGCTGGATCTCGACGATTTCACGGTCCTCGTCCACGCGCAGGACCTGAAAAGTCTCATCGTTCTCCAGATCGTCATACCACTGACCGACGGTCGGTTCGTACTCTCTACCCACTAGGATTCGTCCTTCTTTCGAGCCGCTCTGCCGGTTGGCTGGCGAATGTTTGATTGGCAGGCGAATATTAGGGGAGGCCGGTCCGCTAAGTAAATGGCAAAATCGAGTCAGTATGAACGTCGCCGACCGCAAATTAAGCGCTCGCCGCCTGATCGAGGCGCGCCGCGTCGTCGTCAAGGTGGGGTCGGCACTCCTGGTGGATGGCGAGAAAGGGCGGCTCAATCGGACCTGGCTGGAAAGCTTTGCGGCGGACATCGCGCATTTGAGGCGGCGTGGCCAGGAGGTGATCCTGGTGTCCTCGGGGGCCATCGCTCTCGGACGGCGGCATTTGGGGCTCAGCGCGGGCCCGCTCAAGCTCGAGGAGAGTCAGGCCGCCGCGGCGGTCGGGCAGATCCGCCTGGCGCATGCCTACAAGGAGCTTTTGGAGGCACACGAGATCACGGTGGCGCAGATCTTGCTAACGTTGGGCGATACAGAGCAGCGCCGTCGGTACTTGAACGCACGAGGCACCCTGCAGACACTGCTGTCGCTCGGGGCGGTTCCGGTCATCAACGAGAACGACACCGTGGCCACGGCCGAGATCCGCTACGGCGACAACGACCGGCTGGCGGCGCGGGTGGCCCAAATGACGGGCGCCGACTGCCTGGTCCTGTTATCGGACATCGACGGGTTGTATACGGCGAATCCGCACCAGAATCCGGAGGCCGAGCTTATTTCACGGGTGCTCGACATAACGCCGGCCATCGAGGCCATGGCCGGCGGGACCACCAGCGGCGTCGGGACGGGCGGCATGCAGACCAAGATCGCGGCCGCCAAAATTGCGGTCGGGGCGGGTTGTCATCTGTGCATCTCGAAGGGAGCGACCCAACATCCCTTGAAGCGCATCGAGGAAGGCGCGCGCTGCACCTGGTTCGTGCCATCATCCACGCCCTCGGCGGCGCGCAAGCAATGGATTGCCGGAACCTTGCGTCCGGCCGGTGCGATCAGTGTGGACGAGGGCGCGGTGCGCGCCCTGTTACAGGGCAAGAGCCTCCTGCCGGCCGGCGTCACGCGTGCCGTCGGCCGCTTCGACCGCGGCGACACGGTGAGCATCGTGGGCCCGGACAGCCTCGAGGTCGCGCGCGGCATCTGTGCGTACTCGGACAGCGATACGGCGCGCATCATGGGCAGGAAAAGCACCGAGATCGAGAACCTATTGGGCTTCAGGGGCCGCGATGAAATCGTTCATCGCGACGACCTGGTGCTGATGAGAGCGACGTGACCACCAATCCCCAGGAAGCGGCAAGCTCCGCCCGGCACGAGACGAATGTGGCCGAGATCATGACGGCGATTGGCCGGAACGCCCGGGACGCCGCTCCAATCCTCGAGCTTGCCTCGACGGACCAAAAGAATCGTGCGCTGCGCGCCGCGGCTGCGGCGCTCCGCAAACGCTGCCGCGAGATCCTGGCCGCGAACGAGCGGGACATGGAGGGGGCGGCGTCGAGCGGAGCCGGCCACGCGCTGCTCGATCGATTGAAGCTCGACCCGAGTCGCATCGAGGCGATGGCGCGGGCGCTCGAGGATATCGCGGCACTGCCCGATCCGATCGGTACGGTGCTCGCCGAATGGACGCGGCCCAACGGGCTGCAGATTCAACGCCGCCGGGTGCCGCTCGGCGTGATCGGCATCATCTATGAGAGCAGGCCCAACGTCACCGCGGATGCGGGGGCGTTGTGCCTGAAATCGGGCAACGCGGTGATCCTGCGCGGAGGATCGGAGAGCGCCCGGTCGAGCGAGCTCATCCATCAGTGCCTGGTCGAGGGACTGCTCGCTGCGGGGCTGCCCGCCACCGCGATCCAGCGGGTGCCGACCACGGACCGCGCGGCCGTCGGCTTCATGCTCGCCGACATGGCGCAATACATCGACGTGATCGTGCCGCGAGGCGGCAAGAGCCTGATCGAGCGCGTTCAAAAAGACGCCCGCGTTCCGGTCATCGGGCATCTCGAGGGTGTCTGTCATGTATTCGTCGAGCGCGCGGCGAACCTCGATATGGCGCGCAACATCGTGCTCAATGCGAAGATGCGTCGCACCGGTGTCTGCGGCGCGGCGGAGACGCTGCTGGTGGATCGTGGATGTGCCGACACGCACCTGGCGCCGCTGATCGAGGCGCTGCTCGCGGCGGGGTGCGAAGTGCGCGGAGACGATACGGCGCTCAAGGCCGATCCGCGCGTCAAGCCGGCCACGGAGCAGGATTGGTACACCGAATATCTGGACGCCATCATCGCGGTGCGGGTGGTCGACGGAGTCGACGCGGCCGTCGAGCACATCCGCCGCTACGGATCGCAGCACACCGACTCGATCGTGACCGAGGATGCCGCGGCGGCGGAGCGCTTTCTGACCAGGGTCGACAGCGCCATCGTGCTGCATAACGCCTCGACGCAGTTTGCCGACGGTGGCGAGTTCGGCATGGGCGGCGAGATCGGCATCAGCACGGACAAGTTTCATGCGCGCGGGCCGGTCGGCGTCGATCAATTGACGAGCTACAAATACATCGTCAGAGGCTCGGGTCAGCTGCGCCCTTGAGAGGGGAGGCGGGCGGGATCGAGCGCGACGATGGCGGCAAGCCAACTTCGAACCTCGCGCGGATCGTCGAGACGCCATTGACCGGTGAGCCGATCGCCCACCGCGATCGACACGCCACCCGCGCGCTCGACGAATCGAAGGCCGGGCTCGTCCGTGAGATCGTCACCGACGAATACGGGTGTTCTGCCGGTGAACGGCCACTCGTTCATGAACGCCTCGGCGGCGGTCGCCTTGGAAAAGCCCTTGGGCTTGAGCTCGAACACCTGGTTGCCCGCCTGCACCTCATAGCGCGCTTCGAGCGGGGCCGAGGCCGCGGCGACCGCGCGGCAGACGTCCGCCTCGAACTCGGGGGCGAGCCGATAGTGAACGGCGATGGTGCGGCCCTTGTCCTCGAACAACGTGCCGGGATGCGATTCGACGAAGGCACGAAGCGACGCTCGAGCGCCGTCCAGACACTCGCCGGGACCGGAATCCGCCGTCCAGAAAACTCCTGAGGCGTCACGGCGTTCGGCGCCGTGCTGTCCGGCCGCGGGGAGCTTCAGCGGCGCGAACAGCTGGTCAATCGTCGCAATGCTTCGGCCGCTCACCAAGGCGAGCGCGCCGTTCAGACGCTGCGACACGCCGCTGAGCAGCGTATTCAGCGACGGGTCCACCATGACGGACGACGGCGTGTCGGCGATCTCCACCAACGTTCCGTCGACGTCCAGAAACAGGCACCACTCCGGGGAGGGCGCAGGAGCGGCATTCCTCATTGCGCGGGACCATAGCCGATTCGTGCCGCGGCCGCCATGGCGGGCGGCGCGCTCAGGTGTAAATTTTACATGTAGCGCGAAGCTCGCGGCCGAAAAGTGGCGCCACGCGTTCGGTACCGGAGACGGGTGGGGAGATTTTCGGTATTTTGCCGGCAACCGGCGTACTTTGAATGGAAATGTGTCCCGCGGAGGTGTGGTGTTTCGATCGGTGATGTTGCGTTTCGTATTGCCGCTGGCGCTCGCGTCGTGCGTGGTCGCGTATTTCGGCCTGCCGTACATCCAGCGGTTGCTCGCGGAATGGTTCACGGCGGACGTGGAGCTGCGCGCGCAGCTGGTGATGCACACCATGGAAGCGCCGTTGACGGAGCTGGTGGAACAGGGCAATGAGGCACGGCTTCACAGCTATCTGGCGAAATTGACCGCGGACGAACGCCTGCTCGCCGTCCTCGTGTGCCGGCCGGACGGCACCATCATCGCCAAGACCGAGCGGCTACCGCGAGCGATCGATTGCGATGCGAGCGCCGGCTCCGCTTCCAAGTCGGCGCGGATCGTGCAGCTGCCGTCGGGCTCGGTGCAGGTGTCGCGATTCGACTTCGATTCCGCCCAGCCCGTGCCGTTTCGGATCGTGATGCTGTACGACCTGAGCTTCGTCGATCGGCGGCAGCGGACCGCGCGCGATTTCATCCTGGTGTTCATCGGCATCTCGGTGCTGCTGCTCGCGCTCTTGCTCGTGCTCGTGGCGTGGGTGCAGCTTCGCCGCTGGGTCAACATCCTGCTCGGCGACATCCGGGGCAAGAGGTTTCTCGACGACGCGCAATCGCCGCGCGCATCCAACCCGATCCTCTCCGAAGTTCGCCAGGTTCTGGCCGAGGCCGAGGAGAAGCAGCGCCTGGAGATCGATTTCCGCGAGAATTGGACCCCGCAGGCGCTCCGGCAGGTGGTGAAGGACCATCTGCATTCCTCACAGGTGATCATCGTCTCGAACCGGGAACCGTACATTCACAATTACAATGCGGATCATCAGCCCGTCGTGCAGGTGCCCGCGAGCGGCATGGTGACCGCGCTCGAGCCGATCATGCGGGCATGCTCCGGGGTGTGGGTGGCGCACGGCGCCGGAGCCGCGGATCGCGAGACCGTGGACCGCTTCGATCACATCGCGGTTCCTCCCGACAACCCGTCCTATACGCTGCGGCGCGTGTGGTTGACCGACGAGCAGGAGCAGGGCTACTACTACGGATTTTCCAACGAGGGACTATGGCCCCTGTGCCATCTGGCGTACGTGCGCCCGGCGTTTCGACCGAGCGACTGGCACGCCTACGAAGAGGTCAATGCCAAGTTTGCCGACGTGGTCTCCGCCGAGTCGAACACGGACAGCCCCGTGGTATTGATCCAGGATTTTCACTTCGCGCTGTTGCCCAAGCTCATCCGCGCCAGGATCCCCAAGGCGACCATCGCGCTGTTCTGGCACATCCCGTGGCCCAATGCCGAGACCTTCGGCGTTTGCCCGTGGAAGCGCGAGATGCTGCTGCACATGCTGGCGGCGGACATTCTGGGATTCCACACGCGCTATCACTGCCAGAACTTTCTCGACACCGTGGACCGGTTCGTGGAATGCCAGATCGACCGCGAGCACATGACTGTGACGCTTCAAGGCCGGGTGTGCCGGGTGGCCGCCTACCCGATCTCGATCGAATGGCCACCCCGATGGCTCCAATACCTGCCGGATACGGCGGCCTGCCGCGCGGCCGTCCGGCAGCGGCACCGCATCGGCGCGGACGTGGTCATCGGCCTCGGCGTCGAGCGCTGGGACTTCACCAAGGGCATCCTCGAGCGCTTCCAGGCGCTCGAGACCCTACTGGTGAGTAATCCGCGGCACCGCGGCCGCATCACGCTCCTGCAAATCGCTTCGCCGTCCCGCAGCCAACTGCCGGCGTACCGCGAACTGCAGCAAAAAACCTACGAGGAGGTGGAGCGCATCAACGCCAAGTTTGCGGAGGGGGACTGGCGGCCGATCGTGCTCATCGGCGAGCATCAGGAACCGCACAGCGTATTCGAGCTGTACCGGGCCGCGGATTTCTGCCTGGTCAACAGTCTGCACGACGGGATGAATCTGGTCGCGAAGGAATTCGTGGCCTCGCGCGATGACGAGGACGGCGTGCTGATCTTGAGCACATTTGCGGGCGCCTCGCGCGAATTGGCCGAGGCCGTGCTGATCAACCCCTTCGATGTCAACGAGACGGCACAGGCGATGGAGATCGCGATGCGCATGGGACGCGAAGAGCGCCGCGACCGCATGAGTCTGATGCGGCGTACGGTCAAGGAGAACAATGTGTACCGGTGGGCCGGCCGCATGCTGATGGACGCCGCCCGCATCCGACAGCGCCAAAGCCTGCCGTCGGTCAGGTCGAGGTTCGGGCGCTTCGGGACCTGACGCGCGACGAAGGCGCGTCCCCGCGCGCGGCGAAGGCGCGCAGCCGTTGCGCCGCCAGGTCGAGCGTTTCGTCCTTTTTTGCGATGCAAAGGCGAATCAAGGTCATGGCGGGCGGCGAGGCATAGAAGGGCGACAGCGGAATCGTCGCGACCTTGGCCTCGCGGATCAGACGGTCGGCGAATTCGAGATCGCCCGATCGGCTGAGCGTGCCGTAATCCACGAGCAGAAAATAGGTGCCCGCGGCCCTCAAGGGCTCGAAGCCCGAGCCTCGCAGGGCATCTGCCAACAGGTCGCGCTTCGCCTGGAAGAATGCCGACAGGCCGGTCCATGCATCGGGGCGGCGCGCGAGATAGCGGGCGATGGCGTGCTGCAGGGGCGCGGCTATGCTGAAGGTGTTGAACTGGTGCACCCGCCGCAGCTCCTGCGTGAGCGAGGGGGGCGCCACGCAGTAGCCGGTCCGCCAACCCGTGGCATGCAGCGCCTTCCCGAAAGAGAAGACGGCGAAGCTTCTTTCGCGCAGCTCCGGGTGCGCCAGCACGGAATTCGGGCGCCGCCCGTCGAAAATCACGTTCTCATACACCTCATCCGCCAAGATCGTGACGGCGCGGTCGCGGACCAGGCGCGCGAGTGCATCCAGATCGCTCCGATCGAAGACCGAGCAGCTCGGGTTCTGTGGACTGTTGATGATGACGAGTCGAGTGCGCTCGCTCAACGCCGCGCGAACCCGGTCCCAGTCGACGGCAAAGGCGGGAGGGCTCAAGGGAATACGAACACACCGTCCCCCGGCCAGCCGGATGGCCGGCTCGTAGGCGTCGTAGGCCGGATCGAAGATGATCGCCTCATCGCCTGGCCCGACGACTGTCTGGATCGCGTCATAGAGCGCTTCGGTCGCCCCGCAGGTGATGGTGATCTCGGCCTGCGGATCGACCGGCACATCGTAGGATGCCTGGATCTTGCGGGCGATCAGCTCGCGCAGCGCGATCACGCCCTCCATCGGCGCATATTGGTTGTGGCCTTCGGCGATGGATTCCACCAGGGACGCCGCCAGGTCGGGATCGATCGGATAGTCGGGAAATCCCTGGCCGATGTTGAGCGCCCCTTCCTCGATCGCACGGCGCGACATGACGGTGAAGATAGTCGTGCCGACATCCGGCAACTTGCTCTTGAATCGCGTCTCGGCGGGAGTGCTCACGCGTGCGCCACGTCCTCGAGCGCCTGCAGGCCGCCCGCCAGTGAATGCGCGTCGAAACCCCGCTTTCGCAGCTCCCGCGCGGCGGTCAGGCTGCGCTTGCCGGATGCACACAGCAACAGATAGCTCGGCCCGGGCGCCAAGGCGCTCGAGTCCGCCAGCAGCGCGGCGAGCGGCATGTGGCGGGAGGGCGTCGGCCTCGCCGCGAACTCTTCGGCGGTTCTGACATCGACGAGCTCGAAGCGCCGCGTTGCGGCGGCGAGCGAGGACAGTTTGATTTCGATGTCGCGGTCCTCGCCGGGCAGATCGCGGATCAGGGCACAGTCGGGCGCGACGCATTCCGCGCGCCGCGGCGCCTTGATCCGGGTGCTGCCGAAGCTCATGAAATCCATCAGCAAGAGCTCGCCGTCGAGCTGGCCCGGGATGCCGAGCAGGATCTTCAGCGTGAGCAGCGCCTGCAGACACCCGAACGTTCCGGGCACGGGGCCGAGGACGCCGGCCTCGGCACAATTGCCGACGACGCCGTCCGTGGTCGCGTCGGGCCAAAGACAGCGAAGGCACGCATGAGTGGCCGCGGGCCGATAGACCTGGATCTGCCCCTCGTATTGATAGACGCTCGCGAACACCGCAGGCCGCCGCGCGAGCACCGCCGCGTCATTGATCAAAAACTTGGTGCGGAAATTATCGCTGCAGTCCACCACAACGTCGTGAGCGCGCACCAGGCGCAGGGCATTGTCCGCGTCGAAGCGGACGCCATGGGCCTCGACTCGAACACTGGGGTTGAGCTTCCCGATCGCGGCGGCGGCGAGGGCCGCTTTGCCGTGGCCGGCCTCGGCCAGGGCATAGATCGGCTGGCGGTGAAGATTAGTCTCGTGCAGCGTGTCCGCGTCGATGACGCCGAGGAAGCCGACGCCGGCGCCCGCGAGGTACTGCAGGACGGGGCTCCCCAACCCCCCGGCGCCCACGACCAAGACCCGGCTCGCCGCAAGTTTCGCCTGGCCGGATGCGCCGACTTCCCTGAGCCGAATCTGCCGCGAATAGTCAGGCTGCATCGTGATCGTGGGCTTTGGCGTGATCGTGGGCCTCGGCGTGATCGTGGGCCTGGGCGTGATCGTGGGCCTGGGCGTGATCATGGCCCTGGGCGTGCCGGTGCCCGGGCGTCGCCGCGCAGCGTTCGCAGTTTACCCATCCGGAATCGCCGCTGCGGTAATGCTCCTTCTTCCAGATCGGCACGCGGTGTTTGACTTCATCGATGATGAAGCGGCAGGCGTCGAAGGCCTCGCCGCGATGCGCCGAACTCACGCCCACCCACACCGCCATATCGGTCAAGCCCAAACGTCCCACCCGATGGATGCAGAGCGCGTGTTTGATCGGGAACCGCGCGGCCGCCTCGGCGAGGATGCGCTCGCCCTCTTTCAGCGCGAGCTCCTGGAACGCCTCGTATTCCAAGCTCGTGACTTCCTGGCCCTCGTTGAAATCACGCACCCATCCTTCGAAGCTCGCGTAGCCGCCGGCGCCGGGATCGACCAGCTCACGCCGGGCGGCAGCGGTGTCGATCCTCAAGTCGGTGAACCGAAAGCGCATCAGCCGCCGGCCACGGGAGGTATGAATACCACGGCATCGCCGGCGGCCAGCCGGCGCGACCACGGGGCGAACTCCGAGTTGACGGCGACCTTGAGCTGTTCTCGCGGCAGCGTGAAGCCATAGCGCGCCTTGAGCTCGGCGTAAAGATCCGCCGGTGTCGACGCCAGCGTTTCGACGGTCTCTTCGGAACGGCCCGATTGCTCGCGCATCAGCGCGAAATATTGGATCTTGAGCTGCATGGCGTGTGCGGTCGTCGGCTTGGCGCTCGCGCGAACGTACTCCTCCGGTGTGTTGACGTTGTCGAGCGCGCGTCGATCCTCGGGCTCGAGGAGGCGCACCGCATGATTCATGAGGAATTTGCGCGGGCAGTCCTTGCCTCGCTCCAGGAACGCATCGATTTGCGCGGCGGCTTTCGGCTCCCATATCGCGCACAGGGGCTCGGGCAGCCCATCATGCACGCTGATGAAAGCGGTGGCGGTCGCCGCCGGGTCGCGCCCGGCGAGCAATTGGCTCAATGCCTCATCGCTCAGGAAGGGCAGATCGCAGGCCACGACGAGCCATGCGTTCCCGGGATGGGCGGCGATCGCGGAGCGTATTCCGACGATGGGGCCCTGACCCGGGACCGAATCGACGATCAACGGGTAACGGGCGCGGGCGGGGTCGCCGCCTTGCGAGGCGCGCACCGAGACGAAGACACGGTCCACGTGCCGGGCCACCAGCTCGACGGCTCGATCGAGTTGCGACCTGCCCTCATAGAGAAGCGTCGCCTTGTCGCGCTTCATGCGCTCGCTCGCGCCGCCGGCGAGCACGAGGCCCCGAATGGGCGCATCCACTCTGACATTCACGGTGACATCTCGCGTGAGTAGCGGCTCTTGCCGCCGTCCTTGGCGATCAGCCGCAGATCCGAGATTACGATGTCGTGAGATAGCGCCTTGCACATGTCGTACACGGTGAGTGCAGCGATGCTGGCTCCGGTGAGCGCCTCCATCTCCACGCCCGTCTTGTGGTGGACGCCGACCGTGCAACGAATCAGCGCTGCGTCGCCCTCGAGGTCGATCTCGATCCTGCAGTTCTCGATTCCGAGCGGATGGCAGAAGGGGATCAGTTCATGGGTGCGTTTGGCGCCCATGACGCCGGCGATGATGGCGGTGTCGAAAATCGGCCCCTTGGACGAGCGCAACCCCTGATCGCGCAAGGCCGCGGCCACGGCGGGTGGAAACACAACCCGCACCTCGGCCACCGCGGTGCGCTGCGTGGCGGATTTGGCGCTCACGTCGACCATGGTCGGGCGCCGCTCGGCATCCAAATGAGTGAATGTCATGGGGTCATCCGCCGATGTAGTACATCTCGATCTTCCTCTCCGCGGAGGCCTTCCGATCGTGCGGAAGTCCCTGGCGGAGCTCGCTGTACCGGTCCGTGCGGTCATGCCAGGTGCCGCAAATCAGCTCGAGGATTTCCGGGTCCGAGGCGCCGCCGCGCATCGCCGCGCGCAGATCGAGTCCGTGCGTCGCGAACAGGCAGGTGTAGAACTTCCCCTCGGAAGACAGCCTTGCGCGGGTGCAGTTGCCGCAGAACGGCTGGGTCACCGACGAGATGAAGCCTATCTCACCCTCGCCGTCGTCGAAGCGCCATCGCTGGGCCACTTCACCCCGATAATTCTCCGAGACCGGATGCATCGACCAACGCTCGGCGATGCGCGCCGCGAGCTCGCGCGAGGGCACCACGAGATCCGAACGCCATTCATTGCGGTTGCCCACATCCATGAATTCAATGAAGCGCACGATCACGGGCCGCCGGCGGAAGTATTCCACGAGGTCGAGCACGGTGTGATCGTTCACCCCGCGTTCCACCACGGTGTTGACCTTGATCGGCCCCAGGCCGGCGGCGATCGCGGCGTCGATGCCCTGCAACACCTGATCCAGGGCCGCAAAGCCGCCGCTCATGCGGGAAAAAATTTCCCGATCGAGCGTGTCGAGGCTCACCGTCACCCGATTCAAACCGTTCGCACGCAATTCGACCGCCTGGCGCGCGAGCAGCACACCGTTGGTGGTCAAGGCGATGTCCTCGATGTCGGGAATCGCGGATAGATCGCCCACCAGATCCGCAAGGTTGGTCCGCAGCAGCGGCTCGCCGCCGGTGAGGCGAAGCTTGCGTACACCCAGCTGGGTAAACAGCCGCGCCAAGCGCACGATCTCGTCGAACGACAGACGCTCCTGCGATTTCAGGAATTGATAATGCTCGTGAAACTTCTCCTTCGGCATGCAATACGGGCAGCGGAAGTTGCAGCGGTCCATGACCGATATGCGCAGATCGTGCAGCGGGCGCCCGCGCTGGTCGAGCGGATTCCTGCTTCCCTGAATGTCGTGAACGTTGGAGCTGGCCATGGACTCTCGATTACCAGCGATACAAGCCGGTAACGAATCCCTTCGCATAGGTGTTGGGTCCCGGCGGCAGCTCGACGAAGCCGTCGGTGCCTGCGAGGCCGAGGAAATCCCCCGGACCCCTGGTTTGCCGCGGCGATGCCCAGGGCCGGCCCCAATCGTCATGCTCGATGGCGACGGGCAGAAAGACGGCGACCGACGGGTTGACGATGACCTC
>Ga0182012_10000663_pt1 | contig 37824 bp, 24 predicted proteins | sample 612S2SmetaG_FD_120486 | JGI IMG/M metagenome (GOLD analysis project Ga0182012, IMG submission 120486) | Permafrost microbial communities from Stordalen Mire, Sweden - 612S2S metaG | ecosystem: Environmental > Terrestrial > Soil > Wetlands > Permafrost | place: Sweden: Stordalen | collected...
CGCGCGAGCGCTCCGGTTGGGATCGTCGCGACGACGCCGCCGGACAGGTGCAGCGCTGCCGCTACGTCGATCAGCGACAGGTCCGCGGCGCCCGCAACGTCCGGATCGCGCGACCGATGGGAGTTCGCCACCAGTAAACGCGCGCCGGAGGCGTCGAGGGCGAGCCCGACCGGTATCGGCCCTACCGCGACGTCGGCCAGCAGCGGCTTGACATCGTCGCCGGCGAGGCGCCGCGCGTCGAACGCGAGGACGCGATTTTCGCCGCGGACGCTCACCCACGCGACCGAGCCGTCCTTCGACAGCACGACGCGCGTCGGACCGCAACCAGCCGCGACGCGGGCCGTGACGGCGTTCGCTGGATCGGCGACTGCCGCGGCAGCGCTCACGGCGCTGAGCGTTCCTTGAGCGCCGAAGTTGGACGCGCAACGTTCGCGCCCGATGCGGGGGTCTGCTGCGCCCGCGAGCCCGTCCGAGTTCTTCGCGACCTCGCTCACGACGTAGACCGTCGCGCCGTCGGGCGACAGGGCCAGCCCCGCGGGGGCGCGGTCGAGCGGCACGTGGGCGACGACGCGCAGCGATGGGGCGGCGCCGTCGTGCGGCGTTACCTCCGCGACGCCGAGCGTCGCCGTCGCGGCGCTCGTGTAAAAGACGTGCCGGCCGTCCCGGGCCGCGACGATCTGGCTCGTCGCCGGGGCGTCGCCGTCGCGCACGGTCGTCGCATCGGCGTGCGCGCCCGCGATCAGCGGCGCCGTCGCAACGGCGGCGATGCCGACGCGCGTGGTTGCCACGATGGCCGATCCGTCGGGCAGCAGCGCGATCCCCTGCGTGCCGTTCGGTACGGCCGTGAAGCCGAGCCGCACGAGGCGGCCGTCGCTGCGCCGGTACGCGGCAATGCCGCCGCCGCGGCCAAAGTGCTGATCGAGCCCGACGTAGACGATCGAGCCGCCGGCGCCGGCGGCCAGGGACGACGGCGGGCCGCCCACATCGATCGCGCCCGCTACGAGCGGCCGCGCCGGTGCGGCCGACAGGAGCGCGACTGCCAGCGCGAGGGTAGCGCCCTTCACCGCGATTGCGGCCACACTCCGTCGCGCACGCCGTACGCGCTGTTGATCGCATTGACATGATAGTGGTGCGCCCGATCGAAGTCGCCGTAGAGGGCGACGCCGCGGCCGACGTACAGGACGCCGGTCCTACCGTTCGCTCGCGCGGCGGCGATATCGACCGATTCGAGCTTGCCGTTCTGCCGCTGCACGACGAGCGTGGCAGGCCCGACCTGTCGCACGATGCCGTAGATCACGTGCGGCCCAAATTGCGGGGCGGCAGCAAGCGGCAGCGTGACGGCGCCGATTGCGGCCGCGGCGAAAACGGAGGCGATCGATAGACGCATGACGGTTGCCCCTCTCTACCCGGCCGGCGAACGTGCGGCCAGGCCCACCGGTTCGCCGCGGACGATGGGGGCCTCCCCCGTCCTACGCTAACCAGCCGCGTCGTATGTGAGGAGAATCTCGCCGGCTCCGACTTGGCCGCCCTCACGGACGCGGACGTTCGCGATCGTCGCCGCGACGCCGAGCCGCAGAGAGTGCTCCATCTTCATCGCCTCGAGCACGACGACGACGTCGCCGGCACCGCAGCGTTCCCCGTCACGAACGCGCACCGAGACGACGCGCGCGCTCATCGGCGCCCGCAGCGTGCCGTCCGCCGCAGGCGTTGCGTCGCGGCGCTCGGGCGGCTCGGCGGTGAGATCGTCGAAGCGCACCGTCGCCCGCGGCGTGTCGAGCCACAGCGTCGCGCCGTCGACGGCGAACGCGCCCCCGCGAACGGCGCCGTCGCAGCGGTAGCGGAAGCGGCCGGCGCTCCCGGACGGCAACTCGACGTCGACGACCGCTTCGCCGGCCCGTGCGGTAACCCGCAACTGCGTTCCTTCGGCGCGCACCGTGACGGCGTCGATCGCGTCGCCGCTTCTCAATACGAAGGTCGACGCCGGCGGCTCGACGTTGCTCCACGACGCCCAAGGTCCGAAGTCGCCCGCGCGCACCGCGCGCGCGTACAGGACGGCGGCGCCGAGCAGCAGCGGATCGAGGGCGTCGCCTGCAGCGGCATCCGCCGCCGCCTCAAACGCCGTCGCCGTCGTCGCCTCGCCGCGTGCGAACGCCCCGTCGCGCAGACGCGCGGCGAGAAAGCGTTTGTTCGTCGTGACGCCCAGTACGACGCACTCGTCGAGCGCGGCCGCCAGCCGCCGCACGGCGGCTTCGCGAGAAGGGCCGTGGGCGACGATCTTCGCCAGCATCGAATCGTAGCGCCCCGACACCGCCGCACCGGCATACAGTGCGTGGTCGACGCGCACGCCGCCCGGCGGCTCCCAGCAGAGCAGCGTACCCGTTTGCGGGAGGAAGCCGGCGCCGGCGTCCTCCGCGCACAGCCGCGCTTCGACGGCGTGCCCTGCAATGGCGATCTGGTCTTGGCGCAGCGGGAGCGGCTCGCCGCGCGCGATGCGGATCTGCCACTCGACGAGGTCGACGCCGCAGACGGCCTCCGTGACCGCGTGCTCGACCTGGAGCCGCGCGTTGACCTCGATGAAGTAGAACGCTCCCGTCGCGTCGAGAAGAAACTCGACGGTCCCCGCGCCGACGTAGCGTGTCGCGCGAGCCACCGCGACGGCGGCGGCGCACAGGCGCTCGCGCAACGCCGCGTCGACGGCGGGCGACGGCGACTCTTCGATCAGCTTCTGGTGGCGGCGCTGAACGCTGCAGTCGCGTTCGCCCAGGTGCACGACGGAGCCGTGCGCGTCGCCGGCGATCTGCACCTCGACGTGGCGCGGCGCCTCAAGCGCTCGCTCCAGCAGCACGTCGCCGCTGCCGAACGCCGAGCGCGCCTCCGAACGGGCGGAGCGCAGAGACTCGGCGAAGTCTTTCGCGCGCGTCACAAGGCGCATGCCGCGCCCGCCTCCACCCGCCGCCGCCTTGATCATCAGCGGGAAGCCGAGCGCCCGCGCGGCGGCCGCGAGCGTCTCGTCGTCCTGCTCTTCCTCGTGATAGCCGGGGAGAAACCCAACGCCGCGGTCCTGGAGCAGCCGCTTGGCGGCGGCCTTATTCCCGAGCACCCGCATCGTTTCCGGACGCGGGCCGACGAAGGTGAAGCCGCCGTCGCGGCAGCGCTCGGCGAACTCCGGGTTTTCTGCGAGAAAACCATACCCGGGGTGGATCAGGCTCGCTCCGGACCGCGCCGCGGCAGCCAAGACGGCGGCCGCATCGAGATACGCCGCCACGCCCTCCGCGCCCAGCGCGTACGCTTCGGTCGCGGCGGCGACGTGCGGCGCGTCGCGGTCGTCGTCGGCGTAGACCGCGACCGTCGCGTAGCCCATGCGCTCGGCCGTGCGCATGACGCGCAGGGCGATCTCGCCGCGGTTGGCGACGAGCAGGCGCGGGGCGCTCACGGACGGGCCACGCCGAACTGCACGGGCCGCACGGCACGCGCCTCGGCCTCGCGGCAGACCGACAGCGCAAACGACAGCACTCGGCGGGTGTCGCGCGGATCGATGACGCCGTCGTCGAGCAGGAGCCCGGACGTCACGATCGCGGGCATCTGCCGCGCGAACGTCGTGAAGATCTGCTCGCGCAGCGCCGCGAGGGTCTTCTCGTCCACGGTGCCGCCCTTGCGGCGAACGCTCTCCTCCATCACGATCGCCATCGTCTCGGCGGCCTGCTGCGGCCCCATGACGGCCGTCTGCGCGTTCGGCCAACTGAATGCGAAGCGCGGCCCGAAGCCGCGGCCGCACATCCCGTAGTTGCCCGCGCCGAACGACGCGCCGCACATGACGGTCAGCTGCGGCACGTTGGCCGTCGTCACGGCTTGAATCATCTTGGCGCCGTGCTTGATCATGCCGGCGCGCTCCGCTTGGGTGCCGACGATGTAGCCGGTCGTGTTCTGAAGGTACACGATCGGGATGCCGGACTGGCAGCAGGCCTGGATGAAGTGCGTCGCCTTGGCCGCGCCGTCGGGATCGAGCGGCCCGTTGTTCGTCACGATGCCGACCGGCATGCCCTCGATCGCGGCGTGGCCCGTCACGGTCGCGGGCCCGTAGTCCGCCTTGAACTCGAGGAAGTCGGAACCGTCGACGACGCGGGCGACGACCTCGCGCATGTCGGCGGGCTGCTTGGGGTCCGCGGGCATGACGCCGAGCAGTTCCTCGACGTCGTAGCGCGGCGGCGGCCCCGCGGGTGCCGGCACGCGGCCCCACGCGAGCTTGGCGACGATGTCGCGCGCGATCCGCAGCGCGTCGGCGTCGTCGTCGGCAACGTACTCGGCGAGCCCGGAGACGCGCGCGTGCATCTCGGCTCCGCCGAGGTCCTCTTCGGTCGCGATCTCGCCGGTCGCCGCGCGCAGCAGCGGCGGCCCGGCCAGAAACGCGCGCGCGCGGCCGCGCACCATCACGACGTAGTCGGAAAGCCCGGGCAGATATGCGCCGCCGGCGGTAGAAGAGCCGTGGACGACGCTGACGACCGGCAGCCCCGCCGCGGACAGCCGCGCCAGATTCGCGAAGATGGCGCCGCCCTGTACGAACGTCTCGACGCGGTACTGGAGCAGGTTGGCGCCTGCGGATTCGACGAGATAGACGAACGGCAGCTTGTTGCGCAGCGCGATCTCCTGCGCGCGCAGGATCTTCTCGAGGCCCATCGAGCCGATCGCGCCCGCATCGATGCCGGAGTCGCTCGCGACGACCGCGCAGCGCGTCTGCGCGACGTACCCGATCCCAACGATGACGCCGGCCCCGCCGACGCCCTTGGACGCATCGCGGCCGCCCGCGCCGACGCCCGCGAGCGTCGACAACTCGAGCCACGGCGAGCCGGGATCGAGCAGCCTGCCGACCCGCTCGCGCGGCAGCAGTTGGCCGCGCCGGTCGAACACCCCCTTGGCCTTGGCCGACGCCTCGCGCGTCCGCCGTTCGTGCTCGCGGACCTCGCCGAGCAGCGCCGCCATAGCTTCGCGGTTGCGCGCGAACTGTTCCGAGCGCGGATCGACCTCGCTGCGCAGCACCGCCATTACGTCGCCTCCTCCGCGTAGCGCTCGAGCGGCCCGCCGGCGCGCAGCCATTCGGCCGGAACCCGGACCGGATCGTCGAGCAGGATCTGCGCGAACGCCTTGCCCTGCGGGTCGTAGCGCAGCGACGCCATCCCGCCGCCGCCGAGCGCGCCGTGCAACACGAAATTATAGGCGAGCAAACCCGGCAGGGCGAAGCGCTCGACCGGCCCGCGCGCGTAGTGCGCGAAGCGCCGCGCGACCCGCTCGGCCGGGAACTGCGCCGCGATCAACGGGTAGTACTCGGGGCGGCGGGCGATGACCCCGACGTTGCACAGGTCGCCCTTGTCGCCGCTACGGCCGACGGCGATCGCGCGCAGCGGCACGCTGCGCATGCCGTCCGGCGCCGAGGCGTCGCGCGGCGGCTCCGGCGGCGGCTGCGCCCCTCCGGCCGGCGCTCGGGCAGCCCCGAGCGCAGGCGCGACGTCCGCCGCGTTGCCTTCGAGCTCGACGCGCACCCCGACGTCCGCCTTCGGGTAGAGAAACGAAAACAACCGCACGACGGGGGACGGGGCGGGGCGGCCGCCGCCGAGCCCGGCCGTGCCCTGCGCCATCGAGACGCCCGCCGGCGCAATCTCTGATGCAAGCACCTCGAGAGCGCGGCGGTCGGCGTGGCGCGCGGCGATGCGCAGCACGACCTCGCGGTTCGCAGCGCCGCGCGCCTGCGCGCCGTAACAGCCTTCCGACCCGATGACCTCGAATGCCGTCTCGACGAACGGCGGGAAGCCGCTCTCGGTGAGGATGCGCGAGGCGCGCGCGAGGATCGCCTCGGCCGTTCGGCGCGCTTTGGCCACCGCGTCGTTGCCGGCGATCACGAGCGGTGCGACGAGGCGATAGCCGTCCTGGTAGGTCGCGCTGACCTTATAGTCCGGCGTCGGCGGCCGCCCCCGAGCGCCGGAGACCGCAACGCGGTCCCCGCCCAGGTCGACGAGGACGACGTTGCGGAAGTCGCAGTCGACGTCTGGTAATAGATAATGCTGTGGGTCGCCGATCTCGTAGAGGATCTGCTCCGCCACCGTCGCGACCGTGACGGCGCCGCCCGTGCCGGGCGCCTTCGTAACGGCGAACGACCCATCCGCGGCACACTCGGCGATCGGCATCCCCATGTCGTCCCAGCCCGGCGCGACGCTCTCCCAGTCGGTGAAGATCCCGCCGGCCGCCTGCGCCCCGCATTCGATCACGTGGCCCGCGAGACTGCCGGCCGCGAGGAGATCGTAGTCGGCGGTTCCCCAGCGAAACTCGTGCAGCAGGACGCCCAGCGCGAGCGCGGAGTCGGCGCAGCGGCCGCACACGACGACGTCGGCGCCGTCGTCGAGCGCGCGAGCGATCGGCGTCGCGCCGAGGTAGGCGTTCATGCTGAGCGGCGCCGCGGGCAACGCCTCGCCGGAGAACATCTCGCGCGGGGCGGCGGCGCGGACGCGTGCGAGTTGCGGCATCAGGTCGTCGCCCTCGACGATCGCCACCCGCAGCGGAACGCCGCGCGCGGCGGCCTCGGCGACGAGCGCGTCGCGGCACGCCTGCGGATTGATGCCGCCCGCGTTGGTCACGGCCCGGATGCCGCGCCGCTTCATCTCCGCGAGCACGGGGCCGACGGACGCGACGAAGTCCGGCGCGTAGCCTGCGGCGGCATCCTTCGCGCGGGCTCGCACGAGCAGCGACATCGTGATCTCCGAAAGATAGTCGCTCACGAGATAGTCGAGCTCGGCGCGCAGCACGAGCTGCGCCGCGTTGCGAATGCTGTCGCCCCAGAACGCTGCGTGGCAGCCGATCCGTACGGTGCGTCCCGTCGTCTTCGCGTCGTCTCCCACGGTGGCTGGACAGGGTTCGAAAGGGGCCCCGGGCTACCTTTAGCCATGCGCCTCTCCGCCGAACATCTCGAACTCCGCAACACCGTGCGGCGCTTCGTCGCCGCCGAACTCGAGCCGAACGTGGAGCGCTGGGAGGCCGACGGTATCTTTCCCGCCCACGACGTGTTCGGCAAACTGGGCGCGCTCGGACTGCTCGGCATCTCGAAGCCGGAGCGATACGGCGGCCTCGGGCTCGACTTCTCGTACGAGGTGGTGCTCGCCGAAGAACTCGGCGCGTGCACGTCGGGCGGCGTCGGAATGGCGATCGGGGTGCAGTCGAACATGGCGACGCCGGCGCTGGCGCGCTTCGGCAGCGACGAGCTGCGCGAGGAGTTCCTACGGCCGGCCGTCGCGGGCCAGTACGTCGCCTCGCTGGCGGTCAGCGAGCCGCAGGCGGGTTCCGACGTCGCGGGCATCCAGACGCGCGCCGATAAGGACGGCGGCGACTATCGCATCACCGGCACCAAGATGTGGATCACGAGCGGCTCGCAGGCCGACTTCTATTGCCTGCTGGCGAATACGTCGGACGGCGACAAACACCGCAACAAGAGCCTGATCGTGGTGCCCGCCAAACTACCCGGCGTTTCGGTTTCTACGAAACTCGACAAGCTGGGGATGCGCTCGTCCGACACGGTGCAGATCTTCTTCGACGGCGTGCGGGTGCCGCAGCGTTATCGTATCGGCGACGAAGGCCACGGCTTCCGCCTCCAGATGATGCAGTTTCAGGACGAGCGGCTGTACGGTGCGGCATCGACGCTGCGCGCCATGGAACGCTGCATCGACGAGACTGCCGCCTACTGCGCGCAGCGCGAGGCGTTCGGCAAGCGCGTCCTCGACAACCAAGTCGTGCAGTTCCGCCTCAGCGAACTGCGCACCGAGGTCGCTGCGCTACGCGCCCTCGTGTACGATGCGACCGAGGCGTTCGTCGCGGGCGAAGACGTGACGCTCCTCGCCTCGATGGCGAAGCTGAAGTCGGGCCGCCTCGCGCGAGAAGTGACGGACTCGTGCCTGCAGTACTGGGGCGGCATGGGTTACATGACGGAGACGGTCGTCAACCGCCTCTACCGCGACATGCGCCTGGTGTCGATCGGCGCCGGCTCGGACGAGATGATGCTCGGCATCATCGCCAAACTCACCGGCCTCGCCCGCTAGCGGCGCTTGACTCGCCGCGCGGCCGGATGGTAGGCTGAGGCACCACGCGCAGCCCGCAGAGCGGGCAGAGAGGAGCCGCCGGATGACTGTCTGCGATCGTCGACGCGATGCGTCGTCCGCCGCCGCGCTCCCCGGGCACCGCCTCTAACATCTGCTCGTAGCCGCGGCCCCGCCGCGACGCTCGCGTCCTTCTCGTCTCACGCACTCTGCGTCACGAAAGGACGTTTCGTTGTTGTCAACCGATTGGGCGGCGCACGTCGCGCCGCCGCACGCTCTCGCCCGCGTCGTCGCGCAGGACCGCGGGTCGTATCTGATAGCATCGCCGGCCGGTGAACTGCGCGCACAGCTCGACGGCAAGTCTCTCCGGCGCGTGGAGGCCGACCCGTCGGCGCTGCCGGTCGTCGGCGACTACGTCGCGGTCGACGCGCGTCCGGCCGAGGGCACCGCGACCATTCGCGCGCTGCTGCCGCGCCGCAACCTGTTCGCGCGGCGCGCCGCAGGCGCGGGCGGAACGCTGCAGGGCATCGCGGCCAACGTCGACACGCTGTTCGTCGCGGTCGCGACGGGCGGCGACTTCAACCTGCGGCGCGTCGAGCGCTATCTCGTTGCGGCCGCGGCGTTCGGCGTTCCGGTCGCGCTCGCGCTGACGAAGACCGACCTCGTCGACGACGCGACCGGCTACGTCGTCGCGGCCGAAAGCGTCGCCGGCACGGCGCCGGTCGTCGCGCTGGCGGCGCTCGCGCCGGGCGGGCTCGCTGCCCTGGCCGCGTATCGCGGCGCCGGGAAGACGATCGCCTTCGTCGGATCGAGCGGCGTCGGCAAGTCCACGATCGTCAACGCGCTCTGCGGCGAGCGCCGGTTCGATACCGGCGCCGTGCGCGACGGGGACGAGCGCGGCCGCCACACAACGACGCGCCGGGAGTTGATCGTGCTCGCCGACGGCACCGCCGTGGTCGACACGCCGGGCATGCGCGAGTTCGCGCTCGCCGACGCGGAGGGTGGCGTCGACAATGCGTTTGCAGACGTCGCGGCAGCGGCGCAGGGCTGCCGCTTCGGCGACTGCAGGCACGAATCGGAGCCCGGCTGCGCCGTTCGCGCGGCGCTCGACCCCGAGCGGCTGGCGAGTTGGCAGAAACTGCGGCGCGAGGCCGCGTTCGAAGCGCGCAAGAGCGACCCCGACCTCGCCCGCGCCGACCAGGCGAAGTGGAAGGCGATCCAGCGCGCCAACCGCGCGCGCTACCGCGAGCGCGGCCGGTGAGGGACGTCAGTGCTCCGATTCGCCGTAGCCGCCGCCGCCGGGCGTCTGCACGACGACGGCATCGCCCGCCTGCAGCCGCACCGCCGTTTTCGCGGGCAGCGCCGTCTCCACGCCGTCGCGCAGCAGGGCGTGCCGCCCGAGAGCGCCGTCGCCGCCGCCGGCCGCGCCGCGCGGCGCGCGCGCGTGACGGTCCGCCAGCAGCACGACGGTCGCCGTGCCGTCGGTCACGCGCAGCACGCGCACGAGCCCGTTCCCGCCGCGGAAGCGGCCGGCGCCGCCGGTACCGCGCGCGATCTCGTAGCGCTCGACGCGCAACGGATACTCGCGCTCGATCGCCTCGACCGGCGTATTCATCGTATTGGTCATGTGGCACTGGATCGCGTCGATGCCGTCGGCGAACGGGCGCGCGCCCATGCCGCAGCCGTTGGTCTCGTAGAACGTCCACGCGCGGCCATCGCTCGTACGCCCGCCGGCCGTCACGTTGCTCATCGTCCCGCCGGACTGCGCGCCGACGCGGCCGGGCGCGGCCTGCGCCAGGGCCAGCAGCGCGACGTCGGCGTTGCGCTGCGAGGTCTCGACGTTGCCGCCGCTGACGGGCGCCGGCCGCAACGGCGAGAGGATCGTGCCCGCCGGCACCTCGACCCGCACGGGGCGAAAACAGCCCTCGTTCATCGGAATGGACGCACCGGTCACCTTGCGCAGCGCGTAGTAGACCCCGGAGAGCGTGACGCCGTACACGGCGTTGATCGGAGCGTCGACTTGCGCCGCGGTGCCGGTATAGTCGAACGTCGCCGTCCCGTCCCGCAGCGTGAGCGTGAGGCGGATGCGGACCGCCGGCTCGCCGCGCTCGTCCTCCATGAAGTCCTCGGCCGACCACGTGCCGTCGCCGAGCGCCCGCAGCGCGGCGCGGGTAAGGCGCTCGCTCTCGCCGAGAAAGCGCTCGACCGCCGCGTCGAACGCGACGACGCCGTAGCGCTCGACCAGTTCGAGCACGCGGCGTTCGCCGGTCGCGTTGCCCGCGAGTTGCGCGCGCAGGTCGCCGCTGCGCGCTTCCGGCGAGCGCGAGTTCGCGCGGATCAGTTCGACGATCTCGTCGACGACGAGGCCGTCGCGCACGATCCGCAGCGGCGGGAGCACGAGCCCCTCGCCGAAGAGGTCGCGCGCGTCGGCCGACATCGAGCCGGGGACGGCGCCGCCGACGTCGGCGTGATGCGCCTTGTTCGCCGCGTACGCCACCAGCGCGCCCTCGTGGAACACCGGCATGATGACCGTGACGTCGTTGAGGTGCGTGCCCGCGACGTACGGGTCGTTCACGATCCACTGCTCGCCCGGCGCGGGCGTCACGCCGCGCGCCGCGAGCACTTCCAGCGTCCGCGCGAGGCCCCACGGCAGCGATCCGAGGTGGACGGGGATGTGCTCGGCCTGCGCGATCAGCCGCCCGCGCCGGTCGAACAGCGCGCACGAGTGGTCGAGGCGTTCCTTGATGTTCGGCGAGTAGGCCGCGTTGCGCACGGCGATGCCCATCTCTTCGCTCGCATAGGCGAGCGAACTCTGGACGACCTCGGCGGTGACGGCGTCCGCCGCGCTCATCGTTCGAGCACCAGGTTCGCAGCGGCGTCGACCTGCGCGCGCCAGCCCGGCGGCACGAGGGTGCTCGCGTCGAACTCCTCGACGACGGCCGGCCCGTCGAACGCGGCGCCCGCGCCGAGCGATCCGCGCTCGTAGACCGCCACGCCGGCAACGAGCGCGCCGCCGACGTGGACGGCGCGCCGTCGCGGCTCGACGCTCGTCGCCGGGACTGCCCGCGCGGGCGCGGGCTTGGACAGCGCTGCGATCGCCGTCGCGCGTACGTTGACGAACTCGACGGCTTCTCCACGAGCGGCGAACCCGTACGTCCGCTCGTGCCTGCGGTGAAACGCCTCGCGCAGCGCCGCGAGCGCCGCTTCGTCGAACGGCAGCCGCGCCTCGACGGCGAGCTCGAAGCTCTGGCCCGCATAGCGCGCGTCCGCTTCGAGGACGACCCGCACGTCGCCGCCGGCGACGCCTTGCGCGCGCACCCGCAGCCGCACGTCGTCCTCGGCATCGGCAAATAGGGCGGCCAAGGCGCCGGCGTCCGCGTCGCGTCCGAGCGGCACCGCGCGCGCCGCCGACGCCGACACGTCCGCAACGAGCAGGCCGTACGCCGAGAAGAGGCCGGGCGACGGCGGGACGACGACGCGCGCGATCGCGAGGTCGGCCGCGAGCGACGCGGCGTGCAGGGGGCCGCCGCCGCCGAACGCGATCAGCGTGAAGTCGCGCGGGTCCCAGCCCCGCTCCACCGTCACGATGCGCAGCGTCTTCGCCATCGCGTTGTCGATCAGCGTCACGATGCCGGCCGCTGCCTCCTCGACGCTCGCGGCACCGATCGCGCGCGCGATCGTCGCGACGGCGGCGTGGGCGCGCGCTGCGTCGATCGGCAGCGCGCCGCCGAGCAGCGCGTGCGGGTTCGAGCGGCCCAGCACGACGTTGGCATCGGTCACGGTCGGCCGTTCGCTGCGCCCGTAGCACGCAGGGCCGGGATCTGCGCCGGCGGAGAGCGGACCGACCCGCAACGCGCCGGCCTCGTCGACGTACGCGATCGTGCCGCCGCCCGCGCTCACTTCGGCGAGGTCGACGAACGGGAACCGGACGGGGTAGCCGGAACCGCGCACGGCGCGGCCCGAATGCGTACGGCCGGCAGCCTCGAATTCGCCCGTGACCTGGACCGCGCCGTCCACCACGCAGCCCGCCTTCGCCGTCGTGCCGCCCATGTCGAACGACAACGCGTGCGGGATGCCGAGCGAGCGCGCCACGAAGGCGGCGCCGATGACGCCCGATGCGGGGCCGCTCTCGATGACGGCGGCGGGCCGCCGGGCCGCGGCCTCGGCCGTGGCCGCGCCGCCGCCCGACTGCATGACGTACAGCGGGGCCGCGATGCCGCGCTCTCGCAGCCCGTCAGCCAGCCGTAACAGATAACCCCGCAGCAACGGCCGCAGCGCCGCGTTGACGACCGTCGTGCTCGTGCGCTCGTACTCGCGGTAGGCGGGGTCGACGTCGCACGACAGCGAGACGTCCAGGCCGGGCAGCGCCGCCGCGAGCGCGTCGCCGAGCGCGCGCTCGTGCGCCGGGTTCGCGTACGAGTGCAGCAGCGACACGGCGACGGCCTCGACGCCGGGCCGCGAGCGGACGGCCTCGACGGCTTCGCCGATCGCCCCAGCGTCGAGCGCGACGACCGCGCTGCCGGCGGCATCCATACGCTCGCGCACGCCGATCCGGTCGTCGCGCGCCACCAGCGGGCGCGGCCGCACGACGGCGGGGTCATACACCTCGCTGCGGTTCTGCCGTCCGATCTCGATCACGTCGGTGAACCCTTCGGTCGCGAGCAGCGCGACGCGCGCGAGCGGGAGGTTCTCCTGACCCAGCAGCGCGTTGGTTGCGATCGTGGTCGAGTGAGACAGCCACGTCACGGCGGCGCCGTCGACGGCCGCCAAGAGCGCGTCGGCGGCCGCCAGCACGCCGCGCTCGGGCGCCACCGGCACGGAGGGCACCTTGAAGCGCAGGAGCTCGCCGCTCGCGTCGTCGAGAGCGACCAGATCCGTGAACGTGCCGCCGACGTCCACGCCCACTCGCAGCGCCATGGGACCACTAAAGCGCTGTGCCGTCACCAGGCTCCTGTCGCGCCGTTCCGAGGGAGTCGCCCCGCACAGCCCAAACCATCGCCCGGTGGTGGCGACGAAGGCTCCGGCTCGATTTGGCATCGTGCGCGCGATCGTACTGGCGCTGGCGGGCGCCCTCGCCATCGCGGCCGCCGTGTTCTCGCTGCCGGCGATCGTGCATCCGCCGGGCGTCTTCGGCTGGAACGTCGGGCCGGACGGCGTGACGGTCATCTCCATCACGCGCGGCTACCCGGCCGACCGCGCGGGGATCAAGCCCGGCGACCAGATCGTCTACGGCACGATGAACCTGCGGGCGCGGCTGAACGCCATCTTGGCGTCGCCCGACGAGCCGTACGAGCGGATGACGTTCGCCCTCCGGCGCGCGGGCGGCATTCGCACCGTCAGCCTCTCGGCGGTGCAATGGCCGCAATGGCTCTGGGGCTTGGTCATCGTCTCCGGAACCCTCGCGGGGCTGGCGTTCGTCGGCGTCGCGATCGCGCTCGTGGCGTTGCGTCCGAGCGCGATGACGTGGGGCTTCCTGGTCGCGAGCACGCCCGCCCTCGTGCCGTTCAATGCCTACAACTTCCATCCGGACGCCGCGATGGCGGTCGTGCTCGCCGCGCAGGGCGTCGCCAGCGGCATCTCGGCCGCCGGCGCGTTCGTCTTCGTCAGCCGCTTCCCGGCAGGCGAACCCGGCCGCCTCACGGTGTGGCTCGATCGTGCCGCGCTGCCGTGGTCGATCGCGGTGACCGTGGGCTGGGTGTATGCCGTATGGCTGCTCGTCGTCTCGCCCGCTCCGCCGCCGCACTGGCTCCTCATCGGGCTCGAGTACGCGATCCCGACGCTGGGCTCGCTCGTCACGATCGCGGCGCTCGGCGCCGCGTATGCGGACGCACAGGGGGTGATGCGCCAGCGGATCCTCCCCGTCTTCGTCTCGATCGCCGTCTCGGCGTTTCTCGGACTCGGGTGGACGATCGTCAACCAGTTGACGACGGACCCGACGATCGTGCTCGGCTGCGGAGCCCTGACGGAGTTCTCGACGGCGGCGATCCCGCTCTGCGTGCTGTACGCGATCGTGCGGCATCGCGTCATCGACGTCAATTTCGTGGTCAGCCGGACCCTCGTCTACTCGGTGCTCACGGCGACCATCGTCGTGTCGTATGCGCTGGTGCACCACTTCGTCGCCAAGGTGCTCGAGCACGCACGGCTCTCGACGCTGATCGAACTCGCCGTCGCCATCGGCTACGGCGTCTGGCTGAAGGTCATCTACGAGAAGATCGACGACTGGCTCGATAGCGTGCTATTCCGGCGCCGCCACGCGGCTGCGACTCACCTCAACCGGATCGCCGAAGCGTTGCCGCAAGCCAACAGCGACGAGCAGATCGACACCGCGCTGATCGTCGAGCCGGCCGACGCCTTTTCGCTGGCGTCCGCGGCCGTCTTTCATCGCGAACCCGACGGCTCGTACGCCCGGCGCGCGGCGAGCGGGTGGCCGGCAGGCGGCGCCGCAGCGATCGCCGCCGACGACCCGCTGCTCGCTCAGCTGCGCGCGGAACTCGCCCCGATCGACCTCGGCACATTCGCGTGGCGGCGCAGCGACCTGCCGGAGGGCCTCGCGGCGCCGATGTACGCGATTCCGATCGCCGTTCGCAACGAGATAGAGGCCGTCGCAGTCTACGGCGGCCACGCAGGCGGCGAGGCCCTCGACCCCGACGAGACGCGCATTTTGCGCGACCTCTGCAGCGCGGCTGCCGTGGCCTACGAGTACGTCGAGATGAACCGGCTGCGCGCGACCGTCCGGGAACTGCGCGCGGAGAACGAGGGCCTGCAACGCGCCCAGGGCGCGCTCGAGGAGGCCACGCGCCGTCTGAACGCCGAGATCGCGGCGCTGGCGCGCCTGTCGGCGGCCGCCGACCCGCCCGCCTAACCGCCGCGCTCCCGGACAGGTGCGAGCCGCCTGGGGGAGTATTGCGTTGCTTCATGTTGATGAAGCGCGTGAAACCCCTCACCCGCATCCTCGCCGAAGGCAGCGAAAAAACGGGCGGGCTCCAGCGCTCTCTCGGCCCCTGGTCGCTGACGGCGATGGGCATCGGCGCCATCATCGGGACCGGCATCTTCGTCCTGACCGGCGCCGCCTCGGCCACGCGCGCCGGCCCGGCGATCACGTTATCATTCGTGGTCGCCGGCATCGTTAGCGCGCTCGCGGCCCTCTGCTACGCCGAAGTCTCCAGCAAGATTCCGATCTCCGGGAGCGCGTACTCTTATACGTACGCGACGCTCGGTGAATTGCTCGCCTGGATCATCGGCTGGGACCTCGTGCTCGAGTACGGCCTCGGTGCGGCGACGGTCGCGATCGGCTGGTCGGGCTACTTCGTCAACATCCTGACGCAGATCGGCATCAACCTACCGCCGGAGTGGACCAACGGCCCGCACTGGGGCCTTGCCGGCCAAGCGGGCGTAGACGGGCACGCCAACCTGCCCGCGGCGGTGATCATCCTCTTGATCACGGTGCTGCTGGCGCGCGGCACTCGCGAATCGGGCTTCGTCAATTCGATCATCGTGACGATCAAGCTGTTGATCGTGCTCTTCTTCATCGTCGTCGGCCTCGGCCACATCGATCCGGCGAACTACCACCTCGCCGCGAGCCCGCAGACCGGCCTGGGGGGCTACTTCCCGTTCGGCTGGTCGGGCGTCTTCGGCGGCGCCGCGTTCATCTTCTTCGCGTACATCGGCTTCGACGCGGTGTCGACGACCGCCGAGGAGGCGAAGAACCCGGGCCGCGACCTGCCGTTCGGCATCATCATGAGCCTCGCCGTCTGCACGATTCTCTACATCATCGTCGTCGCGATCCTCAACGGCATGGTGCCCTTCTACAAACTGAACGTCGCGTTTCCGGTCGCCTTCGCCATGAACTATGCCGGCGTTGCGTGGGCAGGTCTCGTCATCTCGCTCGGCGCGATCGCCGGCCTGACGACCGTGCTGCTGGTGATGATGTTCGGCCAGAGCCGCATCTTCTTCGCGATGTCGCGCGACGGCCTGATCCCGAAGTCGTTCACGCGGATCCACCCGGTCTGGCGCACGCCTATCTTCTCGACGATCTTCTTCGGCGTCTGCATCTCTGCGATCGCCGCCCTCACGCCGATCAACATCGTCGGCTCGCTGACCAACATGGGCACCCTCGCGGCGTTCATGCTCGTCTCGATCGCCGTCCCGATCCTGCGCCGGCGGCATCCCGATCTCAAGAGCTCGTTCACGGTCCCGTTCGGGCCCTACGTCATCCCCGTGCTGTCCGCGCTGACTGCGCTCGGGCTTATCTATTACCTGAAGGTCGGCAACCCCGTCGTCTGGGGCTTCTTCCCGCTCGTGTGGCTGTGGTTCCTGATCTGGCTCGCCGTCGGGCTGGTCTACTACTTCTCGTACGGGCGCCATCACAGCACGATCGCGCTCCAAGAAGCCGAAGGTCTGGCCGTAACCCAACCGCCAGTCAATTAACACATGGCCGCACGCGCGCGCGCGCCGGAGGAGCCCTACCGTCCGTTAGGGCCTTCCGACGCCGCCGCGCTCGTGGGCGGCTCGCACGCCGATCCCTTCGGCGTCCTCGGCATGCATCGCGCGGGCGGCGCGCTCGCGGTGCGCGCGTTCCGGCCCGACGCCGCACGCGTACAGGTGCTCGACCGCAGCGGCCGCGCCGTCGCGGAGCTCGCGCGGGTCCACCCCGGCGGGCTGTTCGAAGGGCCGATCCCGCGCCGCAAGCGGCCGTTCGCCTATCGCCTGCGGCTGCACCGCGAAGACGGCACGGCGCTCGACGTCGACGACGCCTATCGCTTCGGTCCGCTGCTCGGCGAGATCGACACGTACCTCATCGCCGAAGGCACGCACCTTCGCCTCGACGAGAAGCTCGGCGCGCACGCCGCGACGATCGACGGATGTGCGGGCACGACGTTCGCGGTCTGGGCGCCGAACGCGGCGCGCGTCTCGGTCGTCGGCGACTTCAACGACTGGGACGGCCGGCGCCACCCGATGCGCCTGCGCGTCGAGAGCGGCGTCTGGGAGATCTTCGTGCCCGCCGTGGGAAGCGGCGCACTCTACAAGTACGAGATCCTCGCGCGCGACGGGACGCTGCTGCCGCTCAAGAGCGACCCGCTCGCGTTCGCGATGCAGCGCGCGCCCCAGACGGCCTCGATCGTCGCCCCGCCGGGCTTCGACGGCTGGACCGACGACGCGTGGCTCGCGCGCCGCGCCGCCGTCAGCCGCCGCGACGCCCCGATCTCGATCTACGAAGTCCACCTCGGATCGTGGCGGCGCGGGCCGGACAACCGCTACCTGACGTACGGCGAACTCGGCGACGAACTGATTCCATACGCGACCAGCATGGGGTTCACGCACCTCGAACTGCTACCCATCTCCGAATATCCGTTCGACGGCTCGTGGGGCTATCAGACGATCGGCCTGTACGCGCCCACCAGCCGGTTCGGCCCGCCGGCCGAGTTCGCGCGCTTCGTCGACCGCGCGCACGCCGCCGGCCTCGGCATCATCCTCGACTGGGTGCCGGGCCACTTCCCCAAGGACGAGTACGGCCTCGCGAAGTTCGACGGCACCCACCTGTACGAGCACGCCGACCCGCGGCTCGGCGTGCAGCCCGACTGGGACACGCTCGTCTACAACTTCGGCCGCCGCGAGGTGCGCGACTTTCTGATCAACAACGCGCTCTTCTGGCTGCGGCACTATCACGTCGACGGACTGCGCGTCGACGCCGTCGCGTCGATGCTGTACCTAGACTTCAGCCGCAAGCCCGGCGAGTGGGTTCCCAACGAGTTCGGCGGCAACGAGAACCTGGCGGCCGTCGAGTTCCTGAAACGGACGAACGAACTGGCCTACGGCGAGCATCCCGGCATCGCGACGTACGCCGAAGAGTCGTCGGCCTGGCCGAACGTCTCGGCGCCGACCTCCGAGGGCGGGCTCGGCTTCGGCTACAAGTGGAACATGGGCTGGATGCACGACACGCTCGACTACATGGCCGAAGACCCCGTCTACCGCAAGGCCGTGCATCGCAAGATCACGTTCGGGCTGTGGTACGCGTGGGACGAGAACTTCGTGCTGCCGCTCTCGCACGACGAGGTCGTGCATCTGAAACGGTCGCTCCTCGGCAAGATGCCCGGCGACGCGTGGCAGCGATTTGCGAACCTGCGGGCGTACTACGGCTTCATGTGGACCCACCCCGGCAAGAAGCTGCTGTTCATGGGCGGCGAGTTCGCGCAGGAGCGCGAGTGGTCGCACGATCGCGGCCTCGACTGGGATATCTTGGCCCAGCCGCGCCACCTCGGCGTGCAGTCGCTGGTGCGCGACCTCAACGCGCTCTATCGAGCGCAGCCGGCACTGCACGAGATGGACTGCGAGCACGCGGGCTTCGAGTGGATCGACGCCGACGACGAGGCCCACAGCGTCTTCTCGTATATCCGGCGGGCCCGCGACCCAGGCGATCACGTCGTCGTCGTCGCCAACTTCACGCCCGTCGTGCGAGAAGGCTTCCGGCTCGGCGTGCCGGGCGAGGGCGGCTACGTGGAGCTGCTCAACACCGACGCCGCCGAGTACGGCGGGAGCGGCGTCCGCAACGACGGCGTGCTGCCGAATCAGGCCGTCGCAGCGACGGGCCACGCGCGCTCGGTCCAACTGACGCTGCCGCCGCTGGGCACCGTCGTACTGAGGCCCGCCTGAGCGCGCGCGCCGCCGTCTGGCCGGGCCGCCCGTTTCCGCTCGGCGCCACGTGGGACGGCTCCGGCGTGAACTTCGCGCTCTTCTCCGCCAACGCGGAGAAAGTCGAACTGTGCCTGTTCGACGCGCGCGGACGGCGCGAACTCCGGCGGGTCGTGCTGCCGGAGTACACCGACGAAGTCTGGCACGGGTACCTGCCCGACGTTCGGCCCGGTCAGTTATACGGCTACCGCGTCTACGGACCGTACGATCCGGCGAACGGCCATCGTTTCAACGCAAACAAACTGCTGATCGACCCCTACGCGCTGCAGCTGGCCGGCACGTTGCACTGGAGCGACGCCCACTTCGGCTATCGCGTCGGCGCGCCGCGCGCCGACCAGACGTTCGACCGCCGCGACAACGCGTCGGGCATGCCGAAGTGCGTGGTTGTCGACCCGGCCTTCACCTGGGGTAACGACCGCAGGCTGCACACCAGATGGCACGAGTCCATCGTGTACGAGCTGCACGTACGCGGCTACACGATGCTGCATCCGGGCGTGCCGCCGGCCTATCGCGGTACGTTCGCGGGGCTCTCGTCGCCGGCCGTCATCGAGCACATCCAACGCCTCGGGGTCACGGCCGTCGAACTGCTGCCGGTGCACGCGGCGATCGACGAGCGCGGCCTGGTCGAGAAGCGCCTGCGCAACTATTGGGGCTACAACTCGATCGCGTACTTCGCGCCCGACCCGCGCTTGATTCCCGGCGGCCTCGGGGAAATGAAGACGGCGGTGAAACTGCTGCACTCCGCCGGCATCGAAGTGATCCTCGACGTCGTCTACAATCACACGGGCGAGGGCAACCAGCTCGGGCCGACGCTGTCGTTGCGCGGCATCGACAACAAGACCTACTACCGGCTCGTCCCCGGCGACGAGCGGCACTACGAGGACTTCACGGGCTGCGGTAACACGCTCGACCTGCGCCGGCGGCGGGTGCTGCAGCTCGTCATGGACTCGCTGCGCTACTGGGCCGGCGAGATGCACGTGGACGGCTTCCGCTTCGACCTGGCGACGACGCTCGCGCGCGGCGACAGCGGCGCCTTCGAGTGGCACAGCGCGTTCCTCGAGGCGATCGGGCAAGACCCGATGCTGGCGCGCCTCAAACTCATCGCGGAGCCGTGGGACGTCGGCCCGCACGGCCATCAGCTCGGCAACTTCCCGCCCGGCTGGTCGGAATGGAACGACCGCTTTCGCGACACGGTCCGCCGCTTCTGGCGCGGCGACGACGGGGTCGTGGCCGACCTCGCGTTCCGGTTGGGCGGCTCGAGCGACCTCTTCGAGAAGCAGGGCCGGCGGCCGCGCGCCAGCGTGAACTTCGTGACGGCGCACGACGGCTTCACCCTGCAAGACCTCGTCAGCTACGACCATAAACACAACGAGGCGAACCTCGACGACAACCGCGACGGCCACGGCGAGAACTACTCGTGGAATTTCGGCGTCGAGGGTCCGACCGACGATCCCACGATCAACCGGCTGCGCATGCAACAGAAGCGCAACCTGCTCGCCACGCTCCTCTTGTCGCAGGGCCTGCCGATGCTGTTGGCCGGCGACGAATTCGGCCGTTCGCAGCGCGGCAACAACAACGCCTACTGCCAGGACAACGACGTGTCGTGGCTGCACTGGGACGCGCTCGACGGCGACGGAGCGCTCGTGGAGTTCGTGAGGACGTTGACCCGGTTGCGCCTCTCGCATCCGGCACTGCGGCGCACGCAGTTCTTCCTCGGACGGCAGATCGCGCAGAACGGCGCGAAGGACATCACGTGGCTGCGGCCCGACGGGCACGAGTACACCGAAAGCGACTGGGGCGTCGCGCACGCGCGAACCCTCGGCGTCCTGCTCGGCGGCGATCCCGGCGACAAGTTCGTCAGCCTGCTCGGCCATCCCGAACTCGACGACAGTTTTCTGCTCCTGCTGAACGCGCACTACGAGCCCGTGCCGTTCACGCTACCGGCGCCGGCCGGCATCGACCGTTGGGAGGTCGCGGTCGACACCGCGTGGCCGGACCCCGCCCCCGCAGGGACGCCGGTGCCGGCGGGCGCGACGGTCGACGTCTGGCCGCGCAGCCTCGTGCTGCTGGCCGGGCGCGCCGCGGCGACGCCGGCTCCGTGACGCCCCCGGCCGCGCCGGGCGACGATCTCGCTGCGCTAGCGGAACTCGCCGGCATCGAGCCGTCGTACGCGGACTACTTCGGACGGGGCGTGACGGTCTCAGCGGATACCAAACGCGCGCTGCTCCGCGCGCTCGGCTTCGGCGTGGATTCGCCCGCAGACGTCGCCGCGTCGCTCGCCGGCCTGCGCGAACGGCCGTGGCGCGGGCTGCTCGCGCCGCTCACGATCGCGCACCCGTCGCAGCCTGCGCTGGTGACGATCGCGACGCCGCTCGCTGCGCCGCGCCGGATCGCGTGGAAGGTCGTCGAGGAGAACGGCGCCGAGCACGGCGGAACGGCCGACCTCGATGCGCTGCCGATCGTCGAGCGGCGGGCGGACGGCGGCGCGCCCCGCGTGCGCCGCGCCCTGCGGCTCGACGCACCGCTCGCCGCCGGCTATCACGCGATCTACGCCGGCGACGAGCGCGCGGCGCTGGTCTGCGCGCCCGCGCGCTGCTACGTGCCGCCCCAGGCGCGCGACGGCGCCTGGGGATTAACGCTCCAGCTCTATTCGCTGCGGTCGCGCACGGACTGGGGCATCGGCGACTTCACGAGCCTCGAGCGCTTCGCGCGCACGGCCGCCGGCGCGGGCGCGGACCTCATCGGCCTGAACCCGCTGCACGAACGCAACCCGGCCTCGCCGGATGCGTGCAGCCCCTACTCGCCGTCGAGCCGCTTCTTCCTCGACGTCGCCTATCTCGATCCCGGGGCGATCCCGGAGTTTGCGGAGTGCGAGCGCGCGCGCGCGCTCGTTGCCGAGCCCGCGTTCGCCGCCGGGCTCGACGCGCTGCGCTCCGCGCCGCTGGTCGACTACGCCGGAGTCTGGCGACGGAAGGACGCCGTGTTGCGCGAGCTGTTCGCCTGGTTCCGCAGCGCGCACGTCGCCCGCGACTCGGAGCGCGCGCGGACGTTCGCGTCGTTCGTGCGGCGCGGCGGCGAGGCGCTAGCCGATCTTGCCGCATTCGAAGCGGCGGGCGACGCCGGCGCGACCGAGCGCGCCGGCGGCATCGCGTACTTTCAGTATCTGCAGTGGAACGCCGACGAACAACTTGCCGCCGCAGCGCGGGCGTGCGACGGCATGCGCGTCGGGCTGTACCGCGATCTCGCCGTCGGCTCGGACCCCGCAGGCGCCGACGCGTGGAGCGATCGCCGGCTGCACGCAGCGGGCGTGTCGATCGGCGCGCCGCCTGACGAGTTGAACGTGCGCGGCCAAACGTGGGGCCTCGCGCCGCTCGACCCGCTCGTGCTGCGCGAGCGCGGACTCGAGCCGTTTGCGCGGCTGCTACGGGCGAACATGGCGCATGCCGGCGCACTGCGCATCGACCACGCGATGGGCCTGGCGCGCTTGTTCTGGGTGCCGGCCGGCATGCCGGCGACGGAGGGCGCCTACGTACGCTATCCGTTCGACGAGGCGTTGGCGGTGCTCGCGCTCGAGTCCGTTCGCAACCGCTGCCTCGTCGTCGGCGAAGACTTGGGGACCGTGCCGGCCGGCTTTCGCGAGCGCATGGCTAGCGCGCGCATCCTCGGCACGCGCATCCTGTTCTTCGAGCGCGACGGCGCCGGCCGCTTCGTCGAGCCCGCAGCCTATCCGGCGCTGTCGCTCGCCGCCGCGGGAACGCACGACCTCCCAACGCTGCGCGCCTACCTGGCCGGCGACGACCTCGGGCTGCGCGACCGGCTCGGTCTGCTCGCGGAGGGCGAGACGCTCGCGGAAGCCCTCGCCCGCCGCCACGCCGATCTCGCGCACCTGTACGACGCCCTCGGCCTGAGCGGCGACCGGTCCGCGGACGACGTCGTCGCCGCCGTCTACCGATTTCTCGGATCGTCGCAATCGCTGCTGGCGGTCGCGACGCTCGAGGACGCGCTCGGTATCGCCGAGCAAGTCAACGTCCCCGGCACCACGTGGGAGCATCCGAACTGGCGCCGCCGCGTGCCAACCGACATCGCAGCGATCGGGAGCGACGAACGCTTCGCGGCGGTATGCAGGGCGTTGCGGGATTCGCGAGCGCACGGCGCACGGAGTCTCCCCGCCGCGCGCTGAAGGAGTCCGGCATGAAGGCCGTGGTCATGGCCGGCGGTGAGGGTTCGAGGCTACGCCCCCTCACGTCCGCGCGACCGAAGCCGCTCGCACCGGTCGCGAACAAGCCCGTGATGCACCACATCGTCGACCTGCTGCGCCGGCACGGCGTCACGGAGGTCGTCTCCACGCTGCACTACATGGCCGACGAGATCGAGACCTACTTCGGCAGCGGGGCAGACGCCGGCGTCTCTATGCAGTACGTCGTCGAGGACTCACCGCTGGGTACCGCCGGTGCGGTCAAGCTCGCCGAGTCGCTGCTCGGACACGAGCCGTTCCTCGTCATATCGGGCGACGCGCTCACCGACATGGACCTCACGGAGCTCGTCAGGCAACACCGCGCGTCCGGCGCCGCCGCGACGATCGCCCTGCAGCGCGTCCCCAACCCGCTCGAATTCGGCGTCGTCGTCACGGACGAGACCGGCCGGATCACGCGCTTCCTCGAGAAACCGTCGTGGGGCGAGGTGTTCTCCGACACGATCAACACCGGCATTTACGTCCTCGAGCCCGAGGTCTTCGGCTACATGGAGACCGGCAAGCAGTACGATTTCTCGCGCGACCTGTTCGTGCAGATGCTCCGCGACGGCCGTCCGCTCCACGGCCACGTCGCCGGCGGCTACTGGACCGACATCGGGAACCTGCAGCAGTATCAGCAAGCGAATTACGACGCACTCAAGGGCGTCGTCCGGCTGGAGATCCCCGGCCGGCAGATGAGGCCCGGCGTGTGGATCGGCGAGGGCTGCCGCATCGATCCCGACGCGCAACTGCACGCGCCCGTCGTGCTCGGCAAGAACGTGATCGTCGAGCGGGGCGCGGTGATCGAAGAACTGACCGTCCTCGGCGACTCGTCGATCGTGGCCGAGCGGGCGACGGTGCACCGCACGATCGCCTGGGAGAGCGTCTACGTCGGCGAAGAGTCCGTGCTGGGCGGCTGTATCGTCGCCGACCGCAACCTCATCAAAGACCGCGTGACCGTCCACGAGGGCGCGGTCATCGGCCGCGGCTGCACGGTCGGCAGCGGAGCGGTCGTGAACGGCAACATCAAGATCTGGCCCGACAAGTCGGTCTCGTCCGGCGCGGTCGTCTCGATGTCGCTCATCTACGGCATCAAGTGGCCGGGCTCGCTGTTCGGCGCGGACGGCGTCAGCGGCCTCGCCAACATCGAGATCACGCCCGAATTCGCGTTGAAACTCGGCCAAGCATTCGGCTCGGCGCTCCGGCCGGGCCAGACGGCCTTCACCAGCCGCGACACGCATCCGGCGTCGCGCATCATGAACCGCTGCATCATCTCCGGGCTGCTCAGCGTCGGCGTCAACGTCGCGGACCTGCGATCGTTCCCCGTCGCGCCGTCGCGGTTCGCGGTGCGCAGCGCGGGCGACGGCGGCATCCACACGCGCGTCGCGCCGGGGAAGCCGGGCACGTTCCTCATCGAGTTCTTCGACGCCGACGGCATCAACGTCGACAAGACCGTCGAACGCAAGGTCGAGAACCTCTTTTTCCGCGAGGACTTCCGGCGCACGCCGATGGACGGCGTCGGCGGCCTCGACTTCCCGTCGCGCATGCTGGAAGGCTATGCCGACGGCTTTCTCGCCGCGCTGAAGCCCGAGGCCATCGGCGGCGCGGGCTTGCGGGTCGCGATCGATTACGCGTTTGGTAACACGTCGTCGATCCTGCCGCGCATCCTGAGCGGCTTGGGCGTCGAGATGATCGCGCTCAACGCCTACTTCGACGACCGCCAGGCGCGCATCGTCGCCGACGACCGGCGCAGGCACCTCGACCAACTCAGCGGCGTCACCCGCTCGCTGGGGGCCAACCTCGGCATTCTGCTCGACCACGACGGCGAGACGCTGGCGCTCGTCGACGATCTCGGCCGGATCATCGCCGACAACAAACTCTTCGCCCTGCTGACGCTGCTCGTCTCGCGGCGGACGCCCGGTGCGACCATCGCCATGCCGGTCACCGTGCCGGGCGCGATCGAGGAGATCGCCTCAGCCAACGGGGCGACGGTGATTCGCACCCGCAGCGACCGGCGCGCGATGATGTCGCTCGCCGAACGCGAGGGCAAACGCCTGCAGTTCGCCGGCGGCAGCAACTACGAAGTCATTTTTCCGGAGTTCCAGCCGGCCTTCGACGCGCTCTACGCCGCGGCCAAGACGATGGAATTGCTCGCGGCGGAAGGCCGTCCGCTGAGCGAGCTGGTCGAGCTGCTGCCCGACTGGCACGTCGCGAGTCGCACGGTCACCTGTCCGTGGGACCGCAAGGGGCTCATCATGCGCACCCTGCTCGACGAGACGCACGGCGGTAAGGTCGAGTTGACCGACGGCCTGCGCGTCGAGCGGACGGGCGGCTGGGTGCTCGTGCTGCCGAACGCCTCGGACGCCACGCTCAACGTCTATGCCGAGGGCAGCACGGACGACGAGGCGCTGCGGTACGTCGACGAAACCGTCGGCAGGATCGAGGATCTCGTCCGAGCGTAACGCGCGCTAGTGCTGCAGCATCTCCGCGAACGCGATCTTTCGCTCGAACCCCTCGACGACGGTCGGCCAGGTGTAGCGCGCGGCCGTCGCGCGGCCGGCTGCCCGCATCGCGCGGGCGGGAGCGGCGTCGCCGACGGCGGCGCGCAAGTATTCGGCGAGTTCGCGGCCGTCTTCCGTGTCGACGACGATCGCGTTGACGAACGGCTCGGCATACTCTTCGCCGGTCGAGCCGCAGACCGCCAACCCTCCCGACGCCATCACCTCCAGCCCAACGAGTCCGAACGGCTCCTTGCCGCTGTTGGCGAGCACCGCGTCGGCGGCGACGTAGGCCGCCCGCAGCAGGTCCTCCGGCAAGAACGCACGGAGGTGCACGACGTCTTCGCGGACGGCGCCCAATTGCGCGAAGAGGCTCGCGGCGTCGCGGCCGTCGGCCGTGACCTCGGCGACGCTCAAGCCGCGCGAGCGCGCACGCGCGAAAACGTCGGCGCCGTACGGCTCGCGGCCGCCGCGCACGAGCAGCCGCGCGCCGTAGCCGGCGCCGCGCAGTTCCGCCACCGCATCGACGGCCTGAAACCACCGCTTGTCGGGGTCGAAGCGGCCCACTTTCAACAGCGCGGGGCGGCCGTCGAACGCGCGGCGAAAGCCGTCGACCAATGCGACGGGCGGCGGGTCGAGCAGGCGCGGCGGAATGCCGTTCGGCACCACCAGTGCGGGCTGCCCGCGCAGCGCGAGTTCGAACTTCATGTACTTGCTGACGGTCGTGATCGTCGCGGCCGAGCGTAAGGCGGGCCAGTCGACGCCGTCGAGTCCGTACGTGTTGTTGGCGTTCCACAGCAGCGTTGCGGCGCCGCGCAGGCCGCGCGCGCGCAGCACGGCGTCGAGCGCGATCGCGGCCCGAGCCGTCTGCCACTCCTCGAACAGCACGAGCGCGCGTTCGCCGCGGGCGGCCGCCGGCGCGACGATCTCGCCGGCGACGAACGGCGGCACGCTGGCTGCGAAGTCGTCGACCTTACCGCTCTCGCCGTCGTAGACGCCGCCGGGATGGTAGGCGGAGATCCATTGACACCAGCGGCGATAGCGCAGGCGGCTGGAGACGTCCTCGACCGCCGGCAGTGCGGGGTCGCCCACGAAATAGAGTTCGGCCGTCCGGCCCTCGTCGGCAAACGCCTGGGCCAACTCCGTTACGCGCGTGCCCAGCCCGCCCACCAGCGAGTAGCGGTCGGGGCCCTCGAACGACAGGATGGCGACCGTTGGGAGCACGGTCACAGCCTCCGACGCGCGGCGGCAGAAAACCCGCCGCGGCGCAGCAATTGCCCGCCCGAGGGCGAACGGACGATGACGTGGACGTAGGCACCTTCTTGAGCGGCGGCGCGGGCACGCGACCCGACACGGCAGAGCACGGCAGGCTCATGGAGGATGCCGACCGGGCCGCGTACTGGAAGCAGTGGGGCCCCTACGTCAGCGCCCGTCAGTGGGGCACGGTGCGCGAGGACTACAGCGCGACCGGCGAGGCCTGGACGTACTTCCCGCACGACCACGCGCGTTCGCGCGCCTACCGCTGGGGCGAAGACGGCATCTTCGGCATCTGCGACACGCACCAGCACCTCTGCTTCGCCCCCGCGCTTTGGAACGAGGAAGACCCGATCCTCAAAGAGCGCTTCTTCGGCTTGTCGGGGCCCGAAGGCAACCACGGCGAGGACGTTAAGGAGTACTACTTCTACCTCGACAACGTCCCGACGCACAGCTACATGAAGGCCCTCTACAAGTATCCGCAGCGCGCCTATCCGTACGCAGACCTCGTCGCAGAAAGCGCGCGCCGCACGAAGGCCGACCCGGAATACGAACTGCTCGACACCGGCATCTTCGCCGACGATGCCTATTACGACGTCTTCGTGGAATACGCGAAGGCGTCCCCAGGCGACATCCTGATTTCGCTCACGATCGTAAATCGCGGAAAGGAGCGGCGCAGGCTCCATCTCTTGCCGACGTTGTGGTTTCGCAACACCTGGTCGTGGAAGCCGTCGCCGAAACCGGAGATCGCGGCCGGAACGGGCACGACCGCGCTCGTCGCCAGCCACCCGGAGTACGGCGAGCATACGCTGTACTGCGACGGCGACTGCGAACTGCTGTTCACCGAAAACGAGACGAACGTCGAGCGCCTCTTCGGCGCGCCGAACGCGCAGCCGTACGTGAAGGACGCCTTCAACGCCTACGTCGTCGACGGGCGCGCGGATGCCGTCAACCCGCAACGGACCGGGACGAAGGCCGCCGCTCACTACGTCCTCGACGTGCCGGCGGGCGGAACGGCGGTCGTTCGCCTGCGGCTGACCGAGGGCGAGCTCGACGGCGAGCCGTTCGGATCGGGATTCGACGCAGTGGTGGCGCGCCGGGCGCGCGAGGCCGACGAGTTCTACCAAGCCGTCAATCCGTATCCGCTCTCGGACGACGGGCGCGCCATTCAGCGGACGGCGTTTGCCGGCATGCTGTGGTGCAAGCAGTTCTACCAGTACGTCGTGCGCGACTGGCTCAAAGGCGACCCGCTGCAACCGCCGCCGCCCGCGAGCAGGCTCGAAGGGCGCAATCACACCTGGCAACACGTCTTCAGCGACGATATCCTGTCCATGCCGGACAACTGGGAGTACCCGTGGTTCGCCGCGTGGGACCTCGCGTTCCACGTCATCGCGTTGGCCGTGATCGACCCCGACTTCGCCAAGCGGCAGTTGCTGCTGCTGACGCGCGAGTGGTACATGCACCCCAACGGCCAGGTGCCAGCTTACGAGTGGGCGTTCTCGGACGTCAACCCGCCCGTGCAGGCATGGGCGGCGTTGCGCATCTACCAGATCGAACGCAAGATGACCGGCATCCGCGACGCGGTGTTCCTCGAGCGCGTCTTTCAGAAGCTGCTGATGAACTTTACGTGGTGGGTCAACCGCAAGGACGCGGAGGGCAACAACGTCTTTCAGGGCGGCTTCCTCGGGCTCGACAACATCGGCGTCTTCGACCGTAGCGCGACCTTGCCGACCGGCGGCACGATCGACCAGTCGGACGGCACGTCGTGGATGGGCGTGTACTCGCTGAACATGCTGGCGATCGCGGCCGAGCTCGCCAAGTCGAACGTCGCCTACGAGGACATCGCGTCGAAGTTCTTCGAGCACTTCCTCTACATCGCCGACGCCATGAACAACATGGGGGACAAGGGCTACTCGCTCTGGGACGAGGAGGACGGATTCTACTACGACGTCTTGCGGCTGCCGGGCGGGGTGGTCGTTCCGCTCAAGGTCCGTTCGATGGTGGGCCTCATCCCGCTGCTGGCGGTGCAGGTCGTCGACGGATCGGTGCTCGAGGCGCTGCCGGATTTCGCGCGCCGCATGCGGTGGTTCGTCGAAAACCGGCCCGACCTGCGCAACAACATCTTCCGCATCGACGATCGCGGCGTCGGCGGCAGGCGGATGCTCTCGATCATCTGGCCCGATAAGCTGCGCCGCATCCTCGCGCGACTGCTCGACGAGTCGGAGTTCTTGAGCCCGTACGGACTGCGCTCGCTCTCGAAGGTTCACGATCGCGAGCCGTACACGCTGAACGTAGCCGGCATGTGCTACGTCGTGGATTACGAGCCCGCCGAATCGCGGAGCGGCACGTTCGGCGGGAACTCAAACTGGCGCGGCCCCGTCTGGTTCCCGCTCAACTACATGATCGTCGAGGCGCTGCAGCACTATCACTATTTCTTCGGCGACGACTTCACCGTCGAATATCCGACCGGCTCGGGCACGATGCTCACGCTCTGGGAAGTCGCGACGGAACTGTCGCACCGCATGATCGACATCTTCGAACGCGACGGTGGCCGGCGTCCCGTCTACGGTGGTTCCGAGACGTTTCAGCGCGACCCGCAGTGGCGCGACCGCATCCTGTTCTTTGAGTACTTCAATGGGGACGACGGTGCAGGTCTCGGCGCGAGCCACCAGACCGGCTGGACCGGCATAGTCGCCAAGCTGCTGCAGCAGTGCGCGGAGTACTGCGGCGAGGACAAGCACCCGCTGGCCGACGACGACGACGTTCAGGTGACGGCTCGCCTGTGACCGGCCTCGGCCGCGAGGCGTGCGGTGATCTCGCCGTCGCCGAACGGCGCGAGTGGCTGGTGACGAACGGTCTCGGCGGGTACGCGAGCGGTACCGTGGCAGGCGTGCCGACGCGCCGCTATCACGGACTGCTCGTCGCTGCGGCGCGCCCGCCGGCCGAGCGGCGCATGCTCGTCTCGGCCCTTGCCGAGATCGCATCGTACGGCACGCAGACGCTGGAGCTCGGCGCGACGCGCTGGCGCGACGGAACGGTCGCGCCGCAGGGTTTTCGTTTCCTCGAGCGCTTCAGGCTGGACGGCAGCGTCGCGGTCTGGACCTTCGCGCTGGGCGACGCGCTCCTCGAAAAGCGCGTGTGGATGGAGTACGGCGAGAACGCGACCTACGTCCGCTACGCGCTCGTGCGCGGACTGTTGCCGCTCACCCTTGCGGTGAAGGCGTTGATCGACTGCCGCGACCATCACGCGCTCTGGCACCGCACGGACCGCCCCGTCGCGATCAACGTCGTGGACGGCGGCGTCCGCGTCACCCCGCCTGACGGCATCCCCGCGTTCTCCATTCGCTCCGCGGCGGCGTCCGTCCAAACGGCATACGAGTGGTACCTGGGCGCCGAATACGCCCGCGAGCGCGAGCGAGGACTCGACGACGTCGGCGACGTGCTCCACGCCGCCGACTTCGCGACCACGCTGCGAACAGGCGACGCCGTCACGTTCGTGCTGTCGACCGACGCCGGCGCACCGCTCGACGGCGATGCGGCGCTCCTGCGTCGCGCGACCCGCGACGCGGAACTCGTGCGCGCCGCCCCCTCGCTACCAGCGCTCGTGCTCGCCGCCGATCAATTCGTCGTAAGCGCCGGCGCGCAATCGCCGGCGAGCGCCGCGATCGTCGCCGGCTACCCGTGGTTCGGCGTGTGGGGCCGGGACTCCATGATCGCTTTGCCGGGCCTGCTGCTGCAAACGGGCCGCGCCGGCGTCGCCCGCGACGTGCTGCGGCGCTTCGGTGCATTCGTCGACGGCGGCATGCTGCCCAACGATTTCCCGGACGACGGCTCGCCGCCGGAGTACAACACCGTCGACGGCGCGCTGCTGTTCGTGCACGCCCTCGACCGCTACCTGCGCGCCACGAACGACCGTACGCTGCTCGCCGAATTGTTTGCGAAGGTCGACGAGATCGTAACGGCCTACCACGACGGCACGCGCTATGGGATCGGCGTCGACCCGGCGGACGGGCTGCTCCGCTGCGGCGAGGCCGGCGTCGCGCTCACGTGGATGGACGCACGCGTCGACGGCGTGCCGGTCACGCCGCGCGCCGGCAAACCCGTCGAGGTCAACGCGCTCTGGTATCACGCCCTCATGCTGGCGGCGCGATTCGCGCGCGAACTCGGCATGGACGCCCGCCCGTACGACGATCTGGCCGCGCGCTGCCGCGCCGGTTTCGCGCGCTTTTGGAACCCGGCCGCATCGTACTGCTTCGACGTGCTGGACGCGCCGGACGGCAACGACGCATCGCTGCGGCCGAATCAACTGTTCGCCGTTGCACTGGAGCATCGTGCGCTCACGGCCGGGCAGCAACGAGCGGTCGTGGACGCGTGCGCGCTGCAGTTGCTCACGCCGGCCGGCCTCCGCACGCTGGCGCCCGGCGACCCGTCGTATCGAGGCTCGTACGGCGGTCCGCAGCGCGAGCGCGATGCGGCGTACCATCAGGGCACGGTGTGGCCGTGGCTGATCGGACCGTTCGTCGCCGCCGCCGTGAACGCGGGATTCGAGCGTTCGGTCGCGCTCGGCTATCTCGAACCCGTCGCGAGGTCGACCAGCGCGTTCGGGCTCGGCACGGTGGCCGAACTCGCGCAAGGCGACGCTCCGTTCGCCGCCGACGGCTGCATCGCGCAGGCGTGGAGCGTCGCAAGCGTGCTCGACGCGTGGGCCCTTTGCAACGAGACGAGCGTCACATAGCCTCGCGCCGTGGCCGGGAGGACGGGCACCACGCGCTGCGAAGTCCGAGCCACCATCACGGAGGTTTTCGGTTGTCGTTCGCCCGCAGCATCGCCCTCGCCGCCCTAACGGCCGTTGCGGTCGCGTCGGCTTTACCGTGGGCGCTCGCGGGGCAGCCGGCGTCCGTCTTCGATCGCAACCTCATCTTCAACGGCGACGCGGAAGCCAATGCCGGAGCCGACGACGAGACCATCGTCGTGCGGCCGCTGGGCTGGACGACGACGGGCCAGTTCGGCGTGTTCAAGTTCGGCGGCATCTCGGGCTTCCCGGATCGCAACGCGCCGGGCCCGCCGCATCGCGGCAGCAACTTCTTCACGGGTGGCGACGCGCCGGTCTCGACGGCCTCCCAAATCGTCGATGTCGCCTCCGCTGCAAAGGAAGTCGACGGCGGGAGCGTCCGTTACACGTTCTCGGCATGGCTTGGCGGCTACGACGCGCAGGAAGACTACGGAACTGCCTCGGCGAGTTTCCTCGACGGCAACAAGCAGCGGCTCGGCGGCGTGTTGCTCGGGCCGGTCACGCCGGCCGATAGGCACGACCGGACCGGCTTCGTGCAGCGCTCGCATTCCGGCACGCTGCCGCGCGGAACGCGGACCGTGCGCGTGACGATGACCGCCAAGCGGGTCGTCGGCACGTCGAACGACGGGTACATCGACGACGTCTCGCTGATCCTGCGGCGCTAACCGCCGCCTGGCGCAACAAAAAAAGGGCCTCGCGTCGCCGCGAGGCCCATGTATTTCCCGCTTGCGCGAGAGTTACATCATGTCGTAGCCGCCACCCATGCCGTTCATGCCGCCCGGAGGGCCTTCTTTTTTCGGCTCCGGCTTGTCGGCGATGAGCGTTTCGGTCGTCAGGATCAGCGCGCCGATCGAGGCCGCATTTTGCAGCGCCGAACGCGTGACCTTGAACGGCTCGACGATGCCGGCCTTGACCATGTTCACGAGATCGCCGGTCATGGCGTCGAAGCCCTCACCGGCCTTGGCACCGCGGACGCGCTGCACTTCGACCGAGCCCTCGTAACCGGCGTTCTCGGCGATTTGGCGGAGCGGCTCCTCGAGCGCGCGGCGGATGATGTCCCAACCGATGCGCTCTTCGGCACCCAGCGACTGACCGTTCTTGAGACCCGAGATGTGCTTCTCCAGCGCCTTCTGCGCGTGGATCAGGCTCGAGCCGCCGCCGGGGATCATGCCCTCTTGCACGGCAGCGCGGGTCGCGCTCAGCGCGTCCTCGATGCGGTGCTTCTTTTCCTTGAGTTCGGTCTCGGTGGCCGCGCCGACGGAGATGACGGCAACGCCGCCCGACAGCTTCGCGAGGCGCTCCTGGAGCTTCTCGCGATCGAAATCGCTGTCGGTCTCTTCGATCTGCCGCTTGATCATCTCGATGCGGCCCTTGATCGCGTCTTCCTTACCCTTGCCGTCGACGATCGTGGTCTCTTCCTTGGTGACCTTGACCGACTTGGCCTGACCGAGCAGGTCCGGCGTGACCTTGTCGAGCTTGAGGCCGAGCTCTTCGGAGATGACGGTCGCGCCCGTGAGGGTCGCGATGTCCTTGAGCATCTCCTTACGGCGATCGCCGAAGCCCGGCGCCTTGACGGCGACGGTCGTGAACGTGCCGCGCAGCTTGTTGACGACGAGCGTCGCGAGCGCTTCGCCCTCGACGTCCTCGGCGATGATCAGCAGCGGCTTCTGAACCTGGACGATCTTCTCGAGCAGCGGCAGGATGTCGGCGATCGCCGAGACCTTGCGCTCCGTCACGAGGATGTACGGGTCGTTGAGCGCGGCTTCCATGCGCTCCGAGTCGGTGACCATGTACGGCGAGATGTAGCCCTTGTCGAACTGCATGCCGTCCTTGGTCTCGACCTCGGTCTTCATCGTCTTCGATTCCTCGACGGTGATGACGCCGTCCTTACCGACCTTCTCCATCGCCTCGGAGATGAGTTCGCCGATGGTGCGGTCGTTGGCGGAGATCGACGCGACCTGCGCGATCTTCTCCTTGGTGTCGACCTTCTCGACCATCTTTTCCATCTCGTTGACGGTCATCTCGACCGCGTGCTCGATCCCGCGCTTGATGGCCAGCGGGTTGGAGCCGGCGGTCACGTTGCGCAGACCCTCGCGGATGATCGCTTGGGCCAGGACCGTCGCCGTGGTCGTGCCGTCGCCGGCGATGTCGTTGGTCTTCGAGGCGACTTCCTTGACCAGTTGCGCGCCCATGTTCTCGAACGTGTTGGGGAGTTCGATCTCCTTGGCGATCGTGACGCCGTCGTTCGTGATGGTCGGCGAGCCGAATTTCTTGTCGAGGACGACGTTACGCCCCCGCGGCCCGAGGGTCACCTTGACCGCGTCGGCCAGGAGGTTCGCCCCACGTTCGAGCGCGCGCCGCGCGCTCTCGTCGAATACGAGTTCTTTTGCTGCCATGATGTGGTTTGTCGACTCCTAGACGCCGGCCGGAACGTGCGCGTCGGTCACGACTGCAAGCACGTCCTTTTCGGAGATGATGAGCATTTCTTTGCCTTCGATCTTGACCTCGCTACCCGAATACTTCGAGTAGATGATGCGGTCGCCGACCTTCACGTCCATCGGCAGCTTCGTGCCGTTATCGAGCGTGCGACCGGAGCCGACGGCCAGGACCTTGCCCTCCTGGGGCTTTTCTTTGGCGGTATCGGGGAGGAACACGCCGCCGGCAGACTTTTCAGCCTGCTCGACATGCTCCACAACCAGGCGATCGCCCAATGGCCTGAGATTCACGAACGGGGACCTCCAAGAACGAGTCTAAACGGTAATTTTGGCACTCGTGGCAGTTGACTGCCAGCCTGGAAATCCTAGCAGACTCCCGGCAGGAGTGCAAGTACCGTTGTCGCTCGGAGCAGGAAAGCGGCCCTGCGGAAGCCGTGAGTCCCCTAGATTTCTTTCGAACTCCAGGCCGTCGCGGTCACCCCCGGCAGGGCGGCCAGCCGCTCCGCGAGCGCCTGGACCGGCGCGTCGTCCTTGACCGGCTGCGCCAGCTCGATCACGACTGACCTAGCATCGTCCCCGTCGGGCTTGGAACTCAGGGCCTGGAGGGTTAGCGCGGAGTCGCTGACGGTCTGGACGACGACGTCCCGGACGGGGCGGACCACTTCCCGGCCTCCGCTCAGCGTGATGGTGTACAGCGTCGCCACGTCGCGGGTCGGGCGCGAGATCCGCGCCATGCGACGGATGACCGGCTCCATGATCGTGTTCAGCACGACGATGACGACCGCCCCGAGCGCGGCCTCCATGTAGAGGCCCATGCCGGCGAGCGCCCCGACGGCGGCCGTCGCCCAGATGGTCGCCGCGGTGTTCAGGCCCCGGACGTTGGTGCCGTCCCTGAGGATGACGCCGCCGGCAAGGAACCCGACGCCGGTCACGATGTTGGCGATGACGCGCGACGCCGCGCCCTTGTCGCCGAGGAGCGGCTCGATCATCGCGAACAGCGTCGCCCCGACCGCCACCAGGGAGGCCGTGTGGACGCCGGCGGCGCTCTGCCTGCGCTGGCGCTCGAGCCCGATCAAGAACCCGAGCGCCGCACCGACCGCAAGTCGCAGCACGAACGCGTACGCGGGCAGTTCCTGTTGACTCATCGGCAAGACCGGATGCGGCGGTACGCTCATCACCGCGTACCTTCCCGCGCGGGCGGCCGCACCCCCGTCGCACGCGGAAACGCCCGCGCTTCGGGCTAAAGAAGACGGCATGCCCGTCACTGCACCGCTCGACTCCCGCCCGCCGCAAGCGGTCCCGCCGGCCGCCCCGCGCCTCTTCCCGGCGCTCACGATCGTGGCCGTCGCGGCCGTCGTCATCGGCCTGCCCGGCCGCGTTCACATCCTGCCGTCGTGGACCGCCTACGCGGTCGTCGCCATGCTGCTCCTTCCGATGGTGCTGCGCACTGCGCTTCCCGCCGACGCGCGGATCTTTCATCTCGAGCGCGCGACGACGCTCGCCGGAGTGTCCATCGTCTGCGTGCTGTCGGTGGTGACGCTCGCCAACTTGATCGCGGGCATTCTGCTGCGCAGCCATGCGCTCACCGCCTACAATCTGCTCGCGTCGTCGACGGCGCTGTGGCTCACGAACGTCCTCGGTTTCTCGCTGCTCTACTGGGCGCTGGACGGCGGCGGCCCCGACCTGCGATTGGCCGGCAATGGCCGTTACCCCGACTTTGCGTTCGCGCAGGCGGGCGCCGGCGACGCCGTCCCGCCTGGGTGGCTGCCGGCTTACATGGACTACCTGTTCACGTCGTTCACGACGCAGACGGCGTTCGGGCCGACGGACGCGCTGCCGCTCACGAGCCGCGCGAAAGCCGTCATGATGCTCCAGAGCATCATCTCGCTGATCACGCTCGTCGTCGTCGCGTCCCGCGCCATCGGGATCCTCCAGACGTAGGCGCCGGGCGGCGGGAGAGGCCGCCGCCCCGGAGAACCGCCCGTTGGTGAGGCAGACCTTGGTTCATCGAAAGTTTTTCCTTGCTTCAGGAGCGGCGGCGGCCGCCGCGCTCGCCACCAGGACGGGCACGCTCGCCGGGACGGCGACCGTCGACCTGCCGTTCGAAAACGGCACGCGCCGGCTGGCGGCGTACCCGCAGAAGCGCCCGCTGATCGTCCTGACCTCGCGCCCGGTCCAACTCGAGACGCCGTTCTCCGTCTTCGACGACGGCCCGTACACGCCGGCCGACGCGTTCTTCGTACGCTGGCACTTGGCCGATGTGCCGACCACCGTCGATCCGAGCGCATTTCGCGTTGCCGTCCGGGGTCTCGTCGACACGCCGCTGTCGCTGTCGCTGGACGACATCCGCAGGTTACCGCCGGTCCAGATCGCCGCCGTCTGCGAATGCTCCGGCAACAGCCGCGGCTTCGTGACGCCGCGCGTACCCGGCGGCCAATGGGCGAACGGCGCGATGGGAAACGCGCTGTGGAAGGGGGCGCGGCTGCGCGACGTTCTTGCGAAGGCCGGCGTGAAGGCCGGAGCCGTTGCGGTCCGCTTCAACGGCGCGGAGACGCCCGTTCTGGCGCAGACGCCGGACTTCGTCAAGGCGCTGGACATCGACCACGCACTGCACGAAGACACGATCGTCGCGTACGAGATGAACGGGGATCCCCTCCCCGTCCTCAACGGGTTCCCCCTGCGCCTCGTCGTGCCGGGATGGTTCGCGACGTACTGGGTCAAGATGCTGACCGACATCGAAGTCATCGACCACGTCGACGACGGCTATTGGATGAAGACGGCGTACCGCATCCCGGCGACGCCGACCGGGGGCGTCGCGCCCGGTTCCACCGGCTTTGCGACGGTCCCGATCAATAAGCTGACGATCCGCTCGTTCATCACCAATCTGTCGGACGGCCGGCGAGTCGCGGCGGCGAAGCCGACGCCGGTTCGCGGCATCGCCTTCGACTCGGGAAACGGCATCCGCAGCGTCGAGTTCTCCACCGACGGCGGCGCGTCGTGGCGCCCGGCCGGCCTGGGCGCGGACCTCGGGAAGTACGGTTTCCGCCAGTGGTCGGCGAGCTTCACCCCGGTCGCCGGAACGTCGTACCAACTGTCGTGCCGCGCGACCTCGAACGCGGGCGAAACGCAGTCGCAGACCGCCGTCTGGAATCCGGGCGGTTACCTCCGCAACGTCCCGGAAATCGTCACGGTGACGGCATGAGGCGCGCGTTCGCAGCCGTCGTCGCAACCCTCGCCCTCGCCGGCGCGTGGACGGTCGCGCGCGCTGCGGGCAACGTCGTCGTCATCACGCTGCCCGCCCAGAACGCGGCGTTCAAGCCGGGCCCGAACGTCGCGCTCGCGCGCGAGAACTGCCTGGAGTGCCACTCGTCGGATTACGTCTACATGCAGCCGCCGCTCACGCGCGCGCAGTGGACGACCGAGGTGACGAAGATGGTCAAGGCCTACGGCGCCCCCGTCCCCGACGGCGACGTCGCCCCGCTCGTCGACTACCTCCTGTCTCAGAACGGGAAGCCGTCGCCCCCCTAGAGCTTGAGATCGAGCGTGAGCACCGCTTGCATCGGCATCTTCACGCCGAGGAAGCCGGTGTTCAGGTTGTCGTTGAACGGCCCGTACGGATAGCGTAACTGCACTGGCGTCTTAGCCAGCGGGAGGAAGTTGCCCGACGGACCGACGGCGGCGCCGCCCGACGGCAGTTCGCTGTAGACGCAGATGTTCGGGTCGTCCCACGCGTACCCGCGCTGGAAGCATTCGTCGACCAGGCTCGACAGCGTCAGGGAGAGCTTGACCTTCTGCGACACCTGGTAACCCATGGCGAGGTTGATGGTCAGGCGCGACGGCTCTTGGAAGGCGC
>Ga0182012_10000666_pt1 | contig 37783 bp, 37 predicted proteins | sample 612S2SmetaG_FD_120486 | JGI IMG/M metagenome (GOLD analysis project Ga0182012, IMG submission 120486) | Permafrost microbial communities from Stordalen Mire, Sweden - 612S2S metaG | ecosystem: Environmental > Terrestrial > Soil > Wetlands > Permafrost | place: Sweden: Stordalen | collected...
CCCTGATCGAGGTGGGGGAGACGCGCGTGATCTGCACCGCCTCGGCGCAGGAGAGCGTTCCGCGCTGGATGGCCGGGCAGGGCCGCGGGTGGCTGACCGCCGAGTACGGGATGCTGCCGGCATCGACCGGCCAGCGCAAGCAGCGCGATGCCACCCGCGGGCGCCAGGATGGCCGGACCGTGGAGATCCAGCGGCTGATCGGCCGCTCGTTGCGGGGTGTGATGGATTTCGACGCGCTTGGTGAGCGGACCATCTACCTGGACTGCGACGTGCTGCAGGCGGACGGCGGCACCCGCTGCGCGTCGATCACGGGTGCATACGTCGCGCTGGCGCTGGCCTGTGCGCGCCTGCAGCAGGACGGGCGTCTTGAGCGCTCGCCGCTGGCGGGCTCGGTCGCTGCAGTTTCGTGCGGCATGATCGGCGGAGCGCCGCTGCTGGACCTCGACTACTCCGAGGACTCCACGGCAGAGGTGGACGCCAACGTGGTGATGACCGGCGACGGCGGCCTGGTGGAGGTGCAGGCCACGGCAGAGCGGACGCCGCTCTCGCGCGCTCATCTCGACGACCTGCTGGCGCTGGCCGCGCGGGGCATCACGGCGCTGCGAGCGCTGCAGGAGCAGGCGATAGAGCACGTGCCGGCGCCGGGTGAGTGACGGTTTGGGAGACGCTGGGCGAGATTCCCACGGCCCGTCCGACGGCCCGCGGCTGGGCCTGGTGCTGGCGACACACAACGATCACAAGCGCCGGGAGTTCCAGCGGCTGCTGGCAGCCGGGGTGGGCATGGGAAGGCCGGTTGACGTGCTGGCGATGCCCGACGACGTGGTGCTGGGCCCCGAGGTGGGGGAGACCTTTGCGGAGAACGCGCTCGGCAAGGTCCGGGTCGCAGCCCGGGCGACGGGCCGTCCTGCGTTCGCCGATGACTCAGGGATCTCCGCAGCTGCACTGGGCGGCGCTCCGGGAGTTAGATCTGCTCGCTACGCGGGCGAGCGGGCCAGCGACGCGGAGAACCTGGCCAAGCTGCTGCGCGAGGTGCCCGCAGGCAGCGCGCTCGAGTACGTGTGCGTGATCGCATACCTGGACCCGGCGGACGGTGCCGAGCGCCTCTTCGAGGGCCGCTGCAGCGGACGGATGGCGGAGCACCCACGGGGCGAACGCGGGTTCGGATATGACCCGGTGTTCCTGCCCGACGACGGCCCGCAGGGGCTCACCATGGCCGAGCTGAGCGACGAGCACAAGGACGCGATCAGCCACCGCGGCCGGGCGGCGCGGGCGTTGCTGGAGTGGCTGTCGGACTCCTAGCTTCGGCGCCACATCGGGGCGCGAGTGGCGCAGCCCGGCGCGGTCAGAGGAGGTTGATGGAGGCGGAGACGGCCACGGCGATGCCCAGGCCCGCGTAGCCCATGTAGCCGGAGAGCCCGAGCAGCAGCGCTGTGATCAGCGCCACCAGCACCGTCACGATCCAGGCGACCCGGTTTATTGCCACGTGCGTAATTGTGACGGACGCGCAGCCCGGAACGCGCTCGCGACCGAGGATTCGGGCTCTGCGCCTGGCGTGAGCGGGTGTTGACCCCCGTCCGCGCATGGTGTTAGCGTCGCCGCAATGGTTCACGAACGAGGAGGGGCGAAGTGACGAAGTCCGAGCTGGTCGAACAGGTGGCCGATCGCGCCGCTCTGACCAAGCAGGATGCCTCCAGGGCCGTGGATGCCGTGCTGGCGACGGTCGAGGATGCATTGCGGAGGGGCAGCGAGGTGACCGTGTCGGGTTTCGGCAAGTTCCACGTGAGCGAGCGCGGGGCGCGCATGGGTGTGAACCCGCGCACCGGAGAGCGCATCGAGATAGCGGCATCGCGGGTGCCGCGGTTCACGGCGGGGAGCGGCCTGAAGAGCGCGGTGAAGAGTCGTTGACCGCTGCGCCCGCGTTCGGCGACGCTCTCGTCGCGCGGGTGCAGCAACGCAGATCGCAGATCGTCCTGGGCATCGACCCGGATCCCGCAGCCCTGTGGCCCGCGGCGGCGGGCACGCTCCCGTCAGGGGCTGGAGCGTCCGGTCCTGCGGAGGCGGGCGAGGTGGCAGCGGCCGTCCAGAGCCACTGTGGGGCCCTGATCGACGCGGTGGCGGACAGCTGCGTCGCAGCGAAGCTTCAGCTGGCGCGCTTCGAGGCGCTTGGCGAGCCGGGCCGCGCGGTGCTGGGCGCCGTTGCCGAGCACGCCCGCGGCGCCGGGCTGCTCGTGATCGCGGATGGCAAGAGGGGCGACATCGATGTCACCTCGCAGGCATACGCAGCCTCGCTGGCGCACGGGCTCGACACGCCCTTCGGCCACATCGACGGTCTCGGAGCGGACCTCGTGACGGTCAACCCGCTGATGGGCCGCGACGCGCTGGCGCCATTCGTGGCCGCCGCCAGGGCGGCGGGCTCGGGCGTGCTGGTGCTGGTGCGCACATCCAATCCGGGCGCTTCGGACATCGAGGACCTCGAGCTGCGGGCCGGCGGCACGGTCTGGGAGCGCGTGGCCGAGATCGTGGACGAGCTGGGCGCGGCGGGGGTGGGCGCTGAAGGCCTCAGCGACGTGGGGGCCGTGTTCGGCGCCACGGCTCCCGAGCATCTGGCGCGAGCGCGTGAGCTGATGGGCGCGGCGCCGTTCCTGCTGCCCGGAGTGGGAGCTCAGGGCGGTCGCGTGGAGGACCTCGAGCCGGCGTTCCGCCCAGGCCGCGCGGCTGGGCTCATCAGCGTGTCGCGCAGCGTCTCGGACGCCCACAGGAGCCTTGGGGGAGATCCGGCGCAGGCCGCTGCGCAGGAGTGCGAGCGCCTGCGCAGCGTTGCCTGGGATGTGTCAGAGAGGGCACTGGCGCTCGGCTGAGCGTCGTGCCGGGAGGCGCCGCGCGCCGCGCCGGGCGCGCGGGCTCGCACGCCGCCGCGCGAGCCGCGGCTTCCGCTAGCCTTCTGTCGTGCGCGTCAGGGTGCCTTCGGCTGCAGCGGCGCACGGGAAGATTGGGTAGGAGTCTGGATGATCATCACGGTCACGCTCAACGCGGCGATCGACAAGTCGCTGGCGGTTCCGAACTTCAGGCTCGGACGCAGACACCGCACCGTCGACCAGGTGACCATGGCCGGCGGCAAGGGCGTGAACATCGCGCGCACCCTCAAGGCGCTCGGCCAGCCGGTGATCGCCACGGGCTTCGCGGGCGGGGCCACGGGCACGCACATCGTTGAGCAGCTGACGGAGGAGTCGATACTCAACGACTTCGTGCGCATCCGCGAGGAGTCGCGCACCAACACGTCCGTGCTGGATCCCACCACCGGCGAGCAGACGGAGATCAACGAACGAGGCCCGCTCGTGACCGAGCGGGAGGTGGAGCTGTTCAGGGACAAGCTGCTGTATCTGGCGCGCGGCGCTGCCATCGTGGTGTTCGCCGGATCGCTGCCGCGAGGAGTCGACGCCGACATCTACGCGTCGCTGGTGCGCGATCTGGAGCGTTCGGAGGTGACCACGGTGGTGGACACCGACGGCGAGCCGCTGCGTCTGGCTGCGCGTGCGGAACCGGACCTGGTCTCGCCCAACGTGATCGAGGCGGAGGAGCTGGTCGGCCATGAGTTCTCAACCGAGGACGAGCGCACGCTGGCGGTCACGGAGATCACGGCGCTGGGCCCGCGCGAAGCGATCATCACGCTGCCGGATGGCTGCTTTGCTCAGGTGCTTGTGGACGGCCAGCGTCGGCTCAAGCGCGCGAGCATCGATCTGCGCGAGCCGATCGCCAGGCGCGGCTCGGGAGACGCGTTCCTGGCGGGATACCTGGCGGCGCGCTATGAAGGGCGCCCTCCGGACCAGTGCCTGCGCTTCGGCGTGGCCTGCGGCGCGGAGTCCACGGGCCGCCTTGCAGCGGGCCAGCTGGACCCGCGGGAGGCTCGGCGCCTGATGGGCGACGTGGAGCTCTCTGTGATCGAGCTCCCCGCAGAGGTTGGCTGAGGGCTCAGCCGCCGGTTACGTCGCGCCGCAGCAGCACCAGGTAGCCGGCCACCAGAGCGGGCACCGCGTAGAGCGCGCAGACCCACGCGGAGTGCGCGATTGGCGACCAGTCTGTGGGGGTGCGCAGCAGCCCCTGCCAGGCGAAGTACTGCGTGGTGAGAAGGTATGGATGCAGGCCTTCCAGGCCCGGGATCTGGGAGACGATCGCCAGGATCAGCGTCACGCCCAGCGTGCCCACGATCGCCGCGGCGCTGTTGCGTGTGACCGTGGAGAGGAGCACGCCGATGGCGACGACGGTGAGCAGCGGGATCAGGAAGAAGGCATTCGCCGCGAACACAAGCAGCAGCGCCTTCTGGGCGCTCACATAGGTGTCGGAGAACGTCCGAACGCCGTGGAAGCCCCAGGCCGAGATGCCGGCGACGGTGCCCACGGCGGCCGACAGGTACACGGCGATCAGGCCGTAGGTCATGGCTGCAGCGGCCTTGGCAGCGAACACCTGGCCGCGATCCACCGAGCGCGTGAGGATGGTCTTCATGGTGCCGTTGTTGTCCTCCGCCGCCACTATGTCCCCGGCCACCAGTGCGCCGATCAGCGGCAGGAAGAACGGCGCCAGGAAGGTCAGCATCAGCACCGGCGTGGCCAGCCCGGACTGGAAGATCTCAGAGGCGAAGATCGAGTCGGCGCCCCGCGGGGGGTGACCGCGCACCAGCTGGCTGATGACGAAGATCAGCGGCAGCAGGATCGCCAGGCCCAGGCCCAGATACGTGCGCTTCTGGGAGACCAGCTTGCGAAGCTCCCAGCGGTAGACGACCAGCGTCGATGGCCGGCGCGCTCCGATCGGCGCAGCTCCCACGAGCGCAGGAGCGGGCGGGGCGGCCGACACGCTGCTCATTTTGCGCCCACCAGTGGCTCGCTGCTGGGCTCTATGCTCGCTGCGCCGGCCCCGCCGAGCCCCGCCGCGCCCGCGCCCGGAGCCACGGCGTCCTGCTCGGTGAGCCTGAAGAACAGATCCTCGAGCGTGGCGAGTTCCGGTGTCAGCGCCAGGATCCCGATGCCGGCCGCCGCGAGCGCGAGCGAGAGCGCCGCCACGTCGCTCTCCTCGCCCTGGAAGGACAGGCCGTGCTCGCCGCTCTGGGCCTGCACGATCCCGCGCTGGGCGCGCAGCACCTCGAGCGCGCCCGCGTCGTCGCTGGTGCGCAGCCTGTATCCGGCGCCTCCCTGTCGGCGCAGGTCCGCCAGCGCGCCCTCGTAGACCACACGCCCGGACTCCACGATGGCCACGCGGTCGCACAGTTCCTGTACCTCCGGCAGCTGGTGGCTGGAGAGCAGCACTGTGATGCCCTCCCCGGCCAGGCGGCGGATCAGCTGGCGCATGTCGCGCATCCCCGCGGGGTCCAGGCCGGTGGCGGGCTCGTCGAGCACCAGTAGCCTGGGCCGGCGCAGCAGTGCGGCGGCGATGCCCAGGCGTTGGCGCATGCCGTGCGAGAAGCCGCCCACGCGGTGCCCGGCACGCGGCGCGAGCTCCACGACCTCGAGCACCTCGTCGATGCGCCGCGCGGCGCCGCCACCGTCGAGCGCGCCCAGCAGCTCCAGGTTCTTGCGGGCGCTCAGATAGGGGTAGAAGCGCGGCGCCTCCACGAAGCCCGCCACGCCCTCCAGCGCCCTGGCGCCCTCGCGCATGGGGTCGTGCCCGAACAGCTCGACGGTGCCCTCGGTGGGGACGATCAGCCCAAGGGCCATGCGCAGCGTGGTGGTCTTGCCGGCGCCGTTGGGCCCAAGGAAGCCGTACACGTCGCCGGCGCGGACGTTGAGGTCGATGTGGTCGACCGCCAGGACCTCCTTGTAGCGCTTGACCAGTCCGCGCGCCTTGACGGGCGCAGGCCCGTCCTCCACCGTCAGAGCCCTCGCGCCACAGCCTCGATGGCCGCGGGCGTCACCGAGCCCGCGAGCACGTAGCGGCGATCGGCCCGCACGAACGTGAGGATCGTGCCGAGCTCCGTGCGCAGCTCGCCGGCGGACGTCCCGTCGATATCCACCTTGGGCAGGCCTTCCACGCCGGTGCTCGCCGAGCCGGGCTTGGCGGTCGTTTCAAGGACGCCGATGCTCGCAATCCCGTGTCCGTGGCCGGTGAGCTTGGTGGTGTTACCGCGGTGCGCCGAGGTTGCTCTCGCGCCATGGTGGGGCTGCGTCGCGGACAGGCGCTCCACCTTGGCGCCTGCGGGCGGCGAGATTTCGAAGACCGACGCTTCGACGGGTCCGTAGCTGATTTCGCTCGCCGCCAGTTCCACCACCGGTTCGGGCGTGGTGGTCGAGTACACCGCCGCTCGCAGCGGGAAGCCGTGCACCGCATCGAAGGACAGCTCGGCGCCCGCGAGCAGGCTCCCGCCTTCATCCGGGGAGATCCGCACGGTGTAGGCGGGCTGGCCCGCCACGTCCGTCGGCGTCGCCCCGGACAGGCCCGCATGACGCTGGATGTGGGCGATCGCTTCTTCGATCTTCTCCAGCGACGGTGCCCCCTGTGGTGGCGCAGTTGCTTCCGTGCCCGCCTGGCTGCCTTCGCCCGCTGCGGGTGTGTAGGTGTAGATGGTGTTGCTGGCGGCGTCGAAGACGGTGAGCGACTTCCCGTCGTAGACCACCTCCGTGTCTCCCGATTCCTCCTGCAACTCCAGGCGGACCTTGCCGTCGCTTGAGATCCACAGGCGCCCCGATCCCCCGGTGATCAGCGGGTTGGATGTCAGTTCACCGCCAGCGCCCGATCCGCCGGCCAGGCTTGCGCCTTCGAGCAGGTGGTCGGTGAGCGTGACCTGTGCGCTCACGCCCCGTACCGCCGATCCGCCCAGCGCGTCGTGGATCGCCTGGGCGAGCGGCTTCGGCGGCGGCACCGGCCCGGAGGACAGCGCCGAGGCGAGCGCCGTCAGCGACACTCCGATCGCGACCACCAGAGCGCAGAGCAGCAGGAGGCGCGGAAGTGGTAGGCGGCGGAGCAGGTTCATGGTGGTCAGCGGCTCGTTGCGGGCCCTGCATCAAGGGTAGCGCGGCGTTGTGTCTGCGCCCGCCGGTCTCAGGAGCCGTGCGGGGCGGCGCACCCACCGCCCGGCGCGGTGTCGCCCGCGCGTGTGACCGTTCCTCCTCGCCAACCGATATCTTCCCCGCTGATGAGCAGCACCCAGACAGCCTCCGCGGCTCTGCCGGCGCCACGCGCCGAGCGCCCGCGCGCGTACGTGGGCGATGGCTGGAGCGCGCCGTGAGCGATCACTCGAAGCTTCCCCAGCGGCTGGTGACGCTGGCGATCGCGCTGGTGTTCGCGTTCGGTCTGGTCGTCCCCGTGTACGTGCTGGCGCACAACGGAGACGACAAGGCGGGAACCGATCTGGGTGTGCATCTGAGCGCCGATCAGCAGACCGGCAGGGAACTGTTCTCAAAGGCTTGCGTCGTCTGCCACACGCTCGCCGCGGTCAAGTCCGTGGGGCACATCGGCCCGAACCTGGACTACCGGGTGGGCAAGGAGCTCAACAGCTACGAACAGCGCTACGCGCTGGTTCTCAACGCCATCACCGAAGGCCGTGCGCTCGGTCGAGGCGACATGCCCGCGCTGCTGTACCAGGGCAAGGAAGCTGAAGACGTCGCGTCGTTCGTGGCCGCCGTCGCCGGGCACTGACCACGTTTAGCCACGCGTCGATAGCGGTCGGCGGGGGCCATCGGTAAGGTCCGCCGGGATGGCACCTGACCGCGCGAAGAGCGCCGAGGACGTCAAGGCGATGGTGGAGGAGCGGAACATTCGCTTCATCCGCTTCTGGTTCACCGACATCCTTGGGCAGCTGAAGTCTTTCTCCATCAACGCCGCCGAGCTGGATGACGCGTTCGAGGCGGGCATGGGGTTCGACGGGTCCTCGATCACGGGCTTCAACGCGATCGAGGAGTCGGACATGATCGCGATGCCCGACCCGGAGACGTTCTCGGTGCTGCCGTGGCGGCCCGAGGAGCAGGGCGTGGGACGCATGTTCTGCGATGTGATCACGCCCGAGCGCAACCCCTACGAGGGCGACCCGCGCCACGTGCTCAGAAGGGCGGTCCAGCGCGCCGCCGGCATGGGCTTCGACACGTTCAACGTGGGGCCGGAGCTCGAGTACTTCCTGTTCCGGGACTCGCGCTCGACCGAGGTGCTGGACGAAGGGGGCTATTTCGACCTGACCACGCTGGACGCCGGCTCGGATGTGCGGCGCGAGACGGTGCTGGCGATGGAGCAGCTGGGGATCCACGTCGAGTACACCCATCACGAGGTGGGGCCGTCCCAGCATGAGATCGACATGCGCTACGCGGACGCACTGAAGATGGCGGACGACTGCATGACGTACCGCATCACGGTCAAGGAGTACGCGATGAAGTACGGGTGGCATGCAACGTTCATGCCCAAGCCGCTGTTCGGCGAGAACGGCTCGGGGATGCATACCCATCAGTCGCTGTTCAGGGACGGCAAGAACATGTTCTTCGACCCAGACGACCAGTACTTCCTCTCCGACGTGGCCAAGGCGTTCATAGCGGGACAGCTCAAGCACGCGCGAGAGATGTGCTCGATCTTCGCCCAGTGGGTGAACTCCTACAAGCGGCTGGTTCCCGGCTTTGAGGCGCCGGTCTACTCCGCCTGGTCGCGGCGCAACCGCTCAGCGCTGGTGCGCGTGCCGCTCTATCACCCCGGCAGGGAGAAGGCGACGCGCATGGAGCTGCGCTGCCCCGACCCGGCCTGCAACCCCTACCTGACGTTCGCGGTGCTGCTGCAGGCGGGCCTGGAGGGGATCGAGAAGGGCTATGAGCTTCCCGAGCCCATGGAGAAGAACCTCTACCACCTCTCATCGGAGGAGCGCAGGCGCCTGGGCGTGGAGCAGCTGCCGGAAAGCCTCGGCGAGGCGATCGAGATCACGGCGGAGTCCGAGCTGGTGCTGCGCACGCTGGGCGAGCATATGTTCAACCGCTACGTGGAGATCAAGCGCCAGGAGTGGGACGACTACAGGGTCCAGGTCACCAAGTGGGAGCTCGACCGCTACCTCGCGGTGCTCTAGGTAAAGGTCCGCGCCGCGCGGCTCTCTGCGGCGGCCGGTAGCGCACATGCGACCGGGCGCGCCGGCGCCAGCTGCCAGTGCATCGCTGCCAGCATGTGTCCGAACGCGGTGGGGTGGCGTGGCGCGATATCTGCCACCAGGCGCATCGCGGAGACGGCCTGGCGCTCGTACTCGGACTCGCCCGTGAGCTGTGAGAGGCGCAGCAGGCCCGAGGCGGCGCTGGAGTAGCCGGAGGGGATGGGAGCGTCCTCGATGTCCTTGCGGCGGGCGATCAGCGCTTCGCCGTCGCTCGCGGTCGAGAAGAAACCGCCGTGCAGCGGATCGGCGAAGCGATCGATTATCTGACTGGCCAGGTCCCGCGCCTGTTCGAGGCGGAGCTCGCTGCAGCTCGCTTCGAACAGCGCGATCAATGCCTCCAGCATGAACGCATGGTCCTCGAGGTAGCCCGTGATGCCGGCCTGTTCACGGCTGTACGTGCGCAGCAGCCCGCCACCGGCGTCGCGGACGTCCGCCAGCAGGAAGTCCGCGCACCGCTCGGCGGCAGCCAGGTAGCGCGGCTCCCCGAGCTCCGCCCCGGCGTCGGCGAGGGCGGCGATCATCAGCGCGTTCCACCCGGTCAGCCGCTTGTCGTCCAGCGCCGGGCGCTCGCGCTGCTCGCGCGCTGCCAGCAGGCGCGAACGGATGCGCCGGCGCGCCCGCCGCTCCTCCTCGGTGCCGGGGTCCGGACCGCGGTCAGACAGCACGTTCTGACCCGGCTGAGGATGGTGCGGGTCGCGGAAGTTGCCCTGCTCGCTGGCGCCGAGCCACGCGATCGCCCGCTCGGCGTCCTCGCCGAGCACGGCGCGCAGCTCGGAGATGCCCCACAGGTAGTAACGGCCCTCGACGCCCTCGGAGTCAGCGTCCAGCGCCGAGTAGAAGCCGCCCTCGGGCCCGCGCATCTCGCGCAGCACCCACTCCAGTGTGCCGATGCAGACCTCGCGCAGGCGCTCCTCGCCGGAGAGCTTCCAGCCGTGCAGGTAGGCGCGCGCGAGCAGCGCGTTGTCGTAGAGCATCTTCTCGAAGTGCGGGACCGTCCAGGTGCGGTCGACGCTGTAGCGGGCAAAGCCGCCTCCGAGCTGATCGTGGATGCCGCCGGCGGCCATGGCGTGCAGGCTCCCCATCGACATCGCCCGCTCGCCGCGGAGGAGCAGGAACTCGATCGCCGAGGCGTGCGGGAACTTGGGCGCGCCGCCGAAGCCGCCGTGGCGCGCGTCGTAGGCCTCGGAAAGCGCCCGCTGTGCCTCCTGCAGCGACCCCTCGCTCAGCGGTGTGGCAGACGGTCGTAGGCCGGCCGCGCCGCCCAGTCGCTCGCGCACGCGATCCCCGCCCGCTCGGATCTCCGCAGCGCTCTGCTGCCACGCATCGGCAACCCCCCGCAGCACCTCGCTCCAGGCGGGCATGCCCGGGCGCGGTGAGGGCGGGAAGTACGTGCCGCCGTAGAAGGGGATCTGCTCGGGTGTCAGGAAGACGTTCAGGGGCCAGCCGCCCTGGCCGGTCATGCTCTGGACCGCCTCCATGTACAGCGCGTCGACGTCGGGACGCTCCTCGCGGTCGACCTTGACGCATACGAAGCACTCGTTCATCAGCGCCGCGGTGACGGGGTCCTCGAAGGACTCGCGCTCCATCACGTGGCACCAGTGGCACGCCGAGTAGCCGATCGAGACGAGCAGCGGCCTGTCCTCCACGCGCGCACGCTCCAGCGCCTCGCGGCCCCACGGCATCCAGTCGACGGGGTTCTCGGCGTGCTGGCGCAGATACGGCGAGCTCTCGCGTGCCAGGGCGTTGGGCACACACCCACCTTAGCCACGCGCGGCGGCGCCCCGGCGTCGCTGCGCGTGGCGCCGGCGCGTGCCCGCCACGCGTGCGGCTGATGCCTACTGCCTGTGCAGCAGCCGCCGGATGGCGGCCAGCGGGGGCCATGCGCTGCCGCTCGAGCGCGACAGTCGGGCGGTGGCGATGACGACCGAGAAGCGGCGGCCCGAGAGCGTGCCGGTGGCCCGCTTGAAGCTCGACCCGACGCGCACCTGCCCCGGAGAGGCCTGGCTGCCGGAGATGGTGATCGTGGCGGCCTGCAGCTTGCCGTCGTGCACGGGAAAGCTGCCGGTGAGATCGACGCCAGGCACGAACGAGAGGTGGTTGAGCACCGCCACCGTCGGGCTGAGCCGGGCGTAGCCGCCGTGCAGCCCGCCGAAGCTGGACCCTGCCGGCAGTTCCTGGTCGGCCTCGATCGTTGCACCGATCACCTGCCTGTTGAAGTCCACCAGTGTGTCAAGGACCGCCACAAGGGTTTTGCCGGGGCGCCCGCCGAGCGCCGGCGGCGGCTTGATGTAGTCCAGACGCGTGGGTGTGACGGGGGTGGGAGCAAACTCGTTCTTGGTTGGCTGGCACGGCGCGACGGGCGTCCCGGAGAAGAACGCGCTGACCGCCTGCGAGGCGCAGTCGCCAAGGTCGCTGCCGATCACGGAGTGGCCCGTGTACGGGACCGTCAGAAGCTGCGCGTCGGGAATCTCGGCGGCCACCTGCCTGGCGTCTGAGGTCGGTGTGCGCAGATCCTGCATCCCCGAGAGGATCAGCGTGGGCACGTTGGGGAGGGGGGTGCTCGCGGGCGGGGCCGGCGCCGCATCGGGCCAGTCTGCGCAGTCCGTCAGCAGGCCGCTGTCGAATGCGGTGGTGGTGTCGAACGGGTAGAACGTGCTCGCCGGGAACGCATGCAGCGCTGAGGCGGCTTCGCTGAGGCGTGTGGCGGCGGGCGCATTGCGCTGCCAGGGGAAGGGTGTCTCTTCGCAGGTGGTCGTGGCAAACAGGGCTTCATCGATCGCGTCGGAGCCTTCGGAGACGGGCGCGTTGCCGGGGAGATCGGGAATCAGGCCCTCCGACAGACGGTCCAGGCGAAGCAGCGGATCGGGGTCGTTGTGCAGCGCCGAGACCACCGCCGCCGGCAGCAGCGCCCTCAGCGCGGGGTTGAGGTCGCCCGCGAGCAGGATGTCGAACAGGCCGACCTCGTCCAGGGTCGCGTTGTGGCGTTTGCCCGACCCGTCGTAGACCGAGCCGCTGAGCGGACGGCGGTGCAGCTGGGTGACCAGACGCGCGATTTCCCCCACGGGGTTCGCGCTGATGCCCTCGCATGCTCCGCCCGAGCACAGCTCTGAGATCACCGGCGCGACCGCCTGGAAGCTGGGCCGGTCGAACGGTTCGGGCCCATCGGTGGGTACGACCGAGTCGAGCAGCAGCGCTTCGACGTGCTGGGGATAGGCTTCGGCGTACTCCAGGGCGACCTTGGTTCCGTAGGAGGTGCCGTAAAGCACCAGCTTTTCGTACCCCGCGGCCTCGCGCAGCGCCTCGATGTCACGCACCGATTCGCGGGTTGTGAAGTCGGCGCGCGCGGGCCCGATGTCCAGGGCGCATTGTTCAAAGACGTGGCCCGGGGGGCCGCTGGGAGCTTCTTCCAGCGCGGAGCACGAAAGCGGATCGGAGGCGCCGGTGCCGCGCTGGTCGAACAGCAGCAGATCGCGTGAGCCGAGTGCGGGAGCCATCGACTGCGCGATGTATTCGCCCAGCGGGAGCGTCGCCTGTCCCGGGCCGCCCGCGAGTGCCAGCACGGCATCACGTGTGGGCTGCGCGCCTGCGAGCTTGCGCTCGACGCTGAGGCTGACGGTGCCCGGAAGCGCGCCCGAGCGATCCAGTGGGACGCTCACGGTGGCGCATTGGAAGGCCCCGGCCTTGGGGCACGGGAGGAAGGAGAGACCCTGTGAGGCGCCCGCCTGGGCCGCCGCCAGGGTCAGCCAGAGACAGGCAAGGAGGGCCGCCACGGCGGGGGTGGGCGCTCGCCTGCGCATCGATGCCGACAATACCCTGCACACCCGTCGCGCGCGTAACCTGCGGTCTCCCGGCAACGGCGCTCGCATGGGCCTTGCTCCCATGGCCACTGGGCCGCTAGGGTCAAGCGGTGTCATCGTCCGGGGTGCCCAGGCACAGCAGCGATCGCGAGTTGATCCACGCCGCCGGCGCGCCGGCGGCGATCGGGCCCTACAGCCACGCCGTGAGGGTTGGCGACCTGCTTCTTTGCTCCGGGCAGATCCCGCTGGACCCCGTCAGCGGTGAGCTGGCCGGATCCTCGCCTGCCGAGCAGTCACGGCGCTGCCTGGAGAACCTGGAAGCCGTGTGCGAGGCGGCGGGCACCACCCTTCAGAGGGCCGCGCGCATGACCATCTACATGACGGACCTCGGGGCCTTCGCTGAGGTCAACGAGGTTTATGGGTCGTTCTTCGAGCGCGAGCCGCCAGCCCGCGTGACGGTGGGTGTGGCAGCGCTCCCGCGCGGCGCTCAGGTGGAGATCGACGCGATCGTCGCGCTGTAGGTCTCGTCCGGCGCCGCTTCGCCGTCTGCCGGCTCGATGCCTCGCAGGCTCCTGCTCAGCAGCTCGTGCAGCGTTGCGCGCTCCGCGTCGCTGAGCGCCGCGAAGATCGTGTCCTCGGTGGCCCCCTCGGCGGTCTCGGCGTGTGCCAGCGCGTCCGTCCCGGCCTGTGTCAGCTGAACAAGATGGCGGCGCCGGTCGCACGGGTCTCGAAGGCGGCTTGCGTAGCCGAGCGCCTCGAGCTCGTTGAGCAGCAGGACCACATTGTTGGCATCCATGCAGAAGGCGTCGGCAAGGTCCTGCTGCGGGCACGCCTCGTGGTCGCGCATGTAGGACAACGCAACCAGATGGCGCAGATGCAGACCCAGCTCCCTCTCGTCGCTGCGCCGGTACGCCTGCTTGGCCAGACGTGTCAGCAACACCAGCGTCCCCGGTGCGTACGGCCGCTTGCCGCCCATGTTTCCGAGTGTACTGGTCATCGAAGCATCAAACGTCACTTTATCAGCGATGCTAAATCCTGGATAGATCATCCTTGAAGCATGGATCGTCAATGCTATGGTGTTCTCCAAGCGACAACGGAGGAACCAGATGCCGACCATCACGTCACAGACGCGCCCCTTTTCGACCGCATCCGCGCGCAGCGAGCGCCGCCGCTGGATAGCGCTGGCGGTGCTGTGCCTCGGGCAGCTGATGATGGTCCTGGACGCCACCATCGTGAACGTCGCTCTTCCCTCGATCCAGCGCGAGCTGCACTTCAGCCAGGCGAACCTGACGTGGGTTATCGACGGCTACCTGATCACCTTCGGGGGCTTCCTGCTGCTGGCCGGGCGCTTCGGCGATCTGGTGGGCCGCAAGCGGGTGTTCCTGACCGGCCTGGTGCTGTTCGTCGGCTCCTCGGTGCTGTGCGGCCTGTCCGCGAGCGGGACCATGCTGATCGCCGCGCGGCTGCTGCAGGGCGTGGGCGGCGCGGTCGCCTCGAGCGTGATCCTGGCGATCATCGTGACCGAGTTCCCCGAGCGCGCCGAGCAGGCGAGGGCGATGGGGATGTACGCGTTCGTCTCGGCCGGCGGTGGCTCCATCGGCCTGCTGGCGGGCGGCGCGCTCACGCAGTCGCTGAGCTGGCACTGGATCTTCTTCGTCAACGTGCCCATCGGCATCGTGGCGTTCGTGCTCGGCTGGATGCTGATCGAGGAGAACGAGGGCCTCGGCCTGGCAGGCGGCGTCGACGTGCTCGGCTCGGTGCTGGTCACGCTCGCCACCATGTTCGGGGCGTTCGCGATCGTCAAGTCGGGCGAATACGGTCTGCACTCCGCCCGCACGCTGGGCGCCGCAGGCGCCTCGCTGGCGCTGCTGGCGGGCTTCCTGGTGGTTGAGGGGCGCGTGGCCAATCCGATCATGCCGCTGCGCATCCTGCGGCTTCGCACGCTGATGGGATCGAGCCTGGTGCGAGGCCTGCTCGTCACAGGCATGTTCTCAGCGTTCTTCCTGGGGGCCCTCTACCTGGAGCGCGTGCTCGGCTATGACGCCATCGACACCGGCCTGGCGTTCATGCCGCTGACGGTCGCAATCGCGGTCATGTCGGTCGGAGTGGCGGCGCGAGCGGTGGGGCGCTTCGGCGCTGTGCCCACGCTCGCCGCCGGGCTCTGCGCGATCATCACAGGGCTGTTGCTTCTCGCCTTCCAAGGCGTTCACGCGAGCTATTTCCCCGGGCTCTTCATCGCGTTCCTGGCGCTCGGGCTGGGCGCGGGCTCCTCGTTCCTGCCGCTGCTGACGATCGGCATGGCCGACGCTCCGCCCAGGGATGCAGGGCTGGCCTCCGGGATCATCAACGTCTCGGTCCAGCTGTTCGGGGCGATCGGCCTCGCGGCGCTCGGGACCGTGGCCACCGATCACACGAAGGCGCTCAAAGCCGCCGGGCACCCGCTGCTGGCATCGCTGACGGGCGGATACCACCTGGCATACCTCGTGGCCTCGGCCTGCGTCGCCGCGGGGATCCTCGCCGCCTTCCGGTTCCTGCGCCCGCCGGCGGGCGCGCAGCGGGCGATCGAGGCGGATGAGCCTGTGCGCGAGGGCGAGCCGGACCTCATCGCTGCCTGACGGGAGGCGGATGGCCGCGGGTTGCGCCGGGGCTGGGTCAGCTGCCTCGCAGCTGCGCACGGGCTGGGTCAGCTGCCCCGCAGCTGCGCACGCCTGACCTTGCCGCTGGCCGTCTTGGGCAGCTCGGCGGCGAAGTCGACGATGCGCGGGTACTTGTAAGGGGCCGTCTCCCGCTTGACGTGCTCCTGCAGCTCGGCCACCAGCTGCGGCGAGGGATCGGGCGCGCCGTCGCGCAGCACCACCACCGCGCGCACGACCGAACCGCGCTCCTCGTCCGGGGCCGCCACCGCCGCCGCCTCGGCGACCGCCGGGTGTGAGACGAGCGCGGACTCCACCTCGAACGGCCCGATCCGGTATCCCGCGGAGACGATCACGTCGTCGCCGCGCCCCTCGAAGTAGAGCCAGCCGTCCTCATCCCTGACTCTGTCGCCGGTGGCCCACCAGCCCTGCTCGCGCCGGTCGCTCACCTCCCAGGCGCCGCCTGCGCCGCGCGCGACCTGCTCGCCCAGGTAGCCGAGGAAGAACGTGGGCACCGAGCGAGGATCGAGCTGCAGCTCGTCGTGCTCGATCCGCATCTGAACCCCCGGCAGCGGCCGTCCCATCGATCCCGGCCGCGGCGGCTCATCCAACGGGGCGCCGGTGAGCTGGCCGGTCTCGGTCTGGCCGTAGCCGTCCCGGATCGAGATGCCGGTGACCTCCTGCCAGGCCCGCAGCACCTCCGGGTTGAGCGCCTCGCCCGCGGCGACCATGCCGCGCAGATGCTTGAACGTACGCAGCTGCGTGCGCTTCGCCAGAACGCGGTACTCGGTGGGCGCCATGCACAGCACCGCAACCCGCTCGCGCGCCAGCAGCTCCAGTCGCTCGTGCGGGTCGAAGCGGGCGTCGTGCAGCATCGCCGCGGCGCCGGTGAGCCACGGCGCGATGAACACGTTGCGCGCCGACTTGGACCAGCCGCTGGAGGCGGTGCACCAGCACAGCTCCCCCGGACGCGCATCCAGCCAGCCGCTGGCCTGCAGACGCTGGCCCGCAAGGTAGCGCTGGGCGTGGAGCACCGCCTTGGGCTCGCCGGCGGTACCGCTGGTGAAGGTGATCAGGCACGGCTCCTGCGCGCCCAGCGCCACGGCTGGCACCGGCGGCGCGGCCAGCAGTCCCGGGTCGGGGATGAACGCCACAGGCACATCCGTGCCGGCGTCCGAACGCAGCTCGCCGGCGGGCGGGACCTCGGCGGCGCCGCTGACACCGGCCGCGAGCAGCTCCTCGCGGTTGCGCCTGTCGGCGACTATCAGCGTGGGGCGGGCGACGGCGATCCGCAGGCGCAGGTCCTTGGCTCGGAGCTGCTCGGTGCACGGCAGCACCACGGCGCCGATGCGAAAGCACGCGATCATCGTCAGCACCCACTCCGGGCGGTTGCCGATCAGCGTCATCACCACATCGCCCCTGCGCACTCCCAGCGCGTGCAGCGAGCCGGCCAGCGCGGCCGAGCTCTGGGCGACCTCGCCGAAGCTCCACTCCCGTCGCGTGCCGTCGCGCGCCAGCTCGAGCAGGGCGAGCCGATCGGGGGGTGCGGTGTCGACGATCTCGGCGGCGAAGTTCATGGTGAGCGCGACCGGAGATGCTATTCGGCGCAGGTATGCTGCTCAGCAGCGGCCAGCCCACCATGGGCGCCAGCGCCGCCCCGCGAGCGCCGTGATCCGGCGCCACACCCCGACCTTGGAGCGCAGACCAGCATGGCCGTAGCCACTCCCTACACAGACCAGACCGACGAGCAGCGCGCAATCTCCGAGATGGTCCACCAGTTCGTCGACGAGCAGATCCTGCCCAACGCAGAGCACTACGACCACGAGGACCTGTTCCCGGAGCCGATCGTCGAGCAGATGAAGGAGCTGGGCCTGTTCGGCGTCACCATCCCCGAGGAGTACGGCGGCATGGGCCTGGACCTGACGACCTATTCGATGATCGTCGAAGAGCTCTCGCGCGGCTGGATCTCGATCTCCGGGATCGTCAACACCCACTTCATCGGGTCCTACCTGCTGATGAACTTCGGCACCGACGAGCAGAAGCAGAAGTACCTGCCACGCTTGGCGACGGGCGAGATCCGGGCGGCATTCTCGCTGTCGGAGCCCGAGCTGGGCTCCGATGTGCAGGCGATCAAAACCGCGGCGAAGAAGACGCCCGAGGGCGACTACGAGATCAACGGGCAGAAGATGTGGGTCACCAACGGGCTGCTCTCCACGCTGGTGTTCACGCTCGTCAAGACCGACCCCGAGGCCGACCCGCGCTACAAGGGCATGACCTGCTTCATCTGCGAGAAGGAGCCGGGCGTGCACGAGAACACCGGCGCCTTTTCGGGCTTCAAAGTCCCGGAGAAGCTCAAGAAGATGGGCTACAAGGGCGTCGAGAGCACCGAGCTGGTGTTCGACGGCTACCGCTGCCCGGCCGAGAACATCCTCGGCGGCGAGCAGGAGGGCCTGAACAGGGGCTTCGTGCAGATGATGGACGCCCTGGACCTGGGTCGCGTGAACGTGGCTGCCCGGGGCGTTGGCCTCGCACAGCGTGCGCTGGAGCTTGCGCTCAAATACTCACAGGAGCGCCGCACGTTCGGCAAGCCCATCTCCGAGCACCAGGCGATCCAGTTCAAGCTGGCCGACATGGCGACCCAGGTCGACGCCGCTCGCCTGCTCGTCAGGCGCGCGGCGCGCATGAAGGACGCGGGCGAGCGCTCGGACCTCGAGGCCGGAATGGCCAAGCTGTTCGCCTCCGAGGCTGGCCGCTTCTGCGCTGAGGAGTGCCTGCGCATCCACGGCGGCTACGGCTACTCCAAGGAGTACGAGATCGAGCGCATCTACCGCGACGCGCCGCTGCTGCTGATCGGCGAGGGCACATCGGAGATCCAGCGCATGGTCATCGGCCGCAAGCTGCTGCAGCGTCACAAGATCTGAATCAGCCAACCACGCGCCGCCGAGGCGGCGCGTGCGGAAGGGAGGGGAGGACCATGGCGGAGGACGCCAAGGCGCTGATCGAGCTGGCCACGCGCAGGTTCCTGAAGGAAGTGCCCGCCCTTGAGCCGATCAAGCTTGTGGTGGGCATCGATCTGCGGGGCAGGGGAGACGTGCAGCAGTTCCGCCTGGAGATGCCCGGCGTGAAGGTCACGAAGGAGTCCGCCACCGACGCGCGCCTGCGCGTGGACATGCGCCGCGAGTTCTTCAACGTGATGGCCCAGGAGGGGCGCGTGCCCGACTGGGTGGAGGCCTTCACCTACGGGCAGGCAAAGGCATCCGGGCCGGAGCAGTTCGTGAGGCTGATCGTCAACGTGGTCGAGCGCCAGCAGGAGCGCGAACACACCCGCAAAGCACGCAAGCATCCGGGCTGACCGCCGCTGCTCGGATCCGCTGCGCTCCCGTCCCGGGATGCTCGCGGGGCGCGCGTGCGCGCGCTCAGTGGTAGGAGGTGAGCTGCTCGGCCAGGAACGCCAGCGAGGCGAGCAGGAAGAAGCACATGACGATGAGTGAGAAGTTTTCGTTCATGCTGGGCCCTCCGCTCGCCAACCCTACATCGGCGAGCCCTCTGCGGGCCCGCCTCAGGGCCAAGGTAGCGCAATTTGCGGGCCTCGGCACGGCTCGCGCCCGGCGCGGCGCATCCTGGCTGGCCATTCAGCCAGCAATTGTGTAATATCGCGCACGTCAACTCTGACGCCTTATCTCCCGCGAAGGGCCCGCACGAAGCGGGCCCTTCGTGTTTAACGACGCGACAGGCCCGGCGCATCGGATGATTTGCGGTCCGCGCGGGCCACAGCGGCGCGGCCGAATGGGCGCGGGCAGCGACGGGCTCGAGGGCTGCAGGTCCGGCGGGGGCTGCGGTGGCGACGCCGCCACCGCAGCCCTCAGGAGAGCGGAGCTTCGTTGTCGTAGAGCTTGATGATGCTCAGCGCGCCCGTCGGCGCGGCGTCCAGGCAAAGGCGGCAGAGCACGCACTCGTCGAGATTGCGCTCCACGATCTGAAGCTCACCGCCGGGGGCCTGGGCGAAGATGTCCACGGGGCACGCCTCGGTGAGCGCTCGCGCCAGCTCCACATCGGCGGCGGCCTGCTCCTGGACCTCCACCGCGATGAAGATGCCGTCCTTTCTCATGAGATCCTCGCGCCGATCATCTGCGGGATGTCCTCGATGCGCTCGGCCACCTCGATACCGGCCTGCGCCAGGCGCGCGATCTTCTCGGAGGCGGTGTCCTCCTTGCCTTCAACGATGGTGCCCGCGTGCCCGAAGCTCATGCCGGGCATCTCGTCCATGAAGCGGCCCGCCATGAACGCCACGATCGGCAGGCGCGAGTTGTTCTCGGTGACCCAGCGCGCCAGCTCGGCCTCCATGCGCCCGCCGGGCTCGGTGTAGATGACGATCCCCCTGGTCTGCTCATCGGCCTCGAACAGCGGCATCAGCTCCGCGTAGCTGGAGCCGATGATCGCGTCTCCGCCGATCGACACGGCTGTGGACTGCCCGAGGCCGGCGGCGCTGAGGGTGGAGGACATCTCGGTGGTCATACCGCCGGAGCGCGATATCACGCCGATCGGGCCCGGTGTGTAGGCCTGCGCGGCGTTTTTGGCGGGGCCGCCGATTCCGCCCATCTTGATCACGTCGGGAACGATGATGCCGAGGCAGTTGGGCCCGATGATGCGCGCGCCGCGGAGGCCCGCCAGCTCCACCATCTCGGCCACGTCCCGTCGCGGGATGCGCTCGGTGACGATCACCACCAGCTTCACGCCGTTCTCCACCGCCTCGAACACCGCGTCCTTGGTGAACGCCGGGGGCACCGTCACCACCGAGCCGTGGATGGGTCCGCCGTTGTGCTCCACCGCCTGGGCGACCGTGTCGAACACGGGCACCCCGTGTACCTCCCGGCCGAGGCGCCCAGGGGTGACGCCGCCAACGATCTTCGCGCCCTGCCCGTAGTCCAGGCACTCCCGCGTGAGGTTGACGGCCTCGCGGCCGGTGATGCCCTGCACGATGAACGTGGTGTGCGCGTCGATCAGGATGCTCATGAGCCGGGCCCCTGGATCTTCTCCACGGCGCGCCGCGCAGCCTCATTCAGCGAGACGGACCGGTCGGCGTAGTCCACTCCGTACTTCTCGAGGATCTTGAAGCCCTCCTCCTCCCATGCTCCAGGGATGCGGAAGATGGCGATCTTCTCGCCCGGGTCGTGGCCGAGCTCGATACACGCTTTGATCACGCCGCGGGCCACGATGTCCACCCTGGTGTTGGACACGATCGACATCATCACGGCGATCTTGTCAACGCCGGGCTTGCTCAGCACGAGCTTGGCCAGCCCGCAGGCCTTGGCCACGGATGGGTTGCCGCCGATCTCGCAGTAGTTGGCCGGGCGCCCGCCGTGAGCGCGCACGGCGTCGAAGAGCGTGAGCGAGCCCCCGCCGGCGCCGATCACGAGCCCGAGATTGCCGTCGAACTCGGTCACGTTGCCGGCCACTCCGCGGTGGTCCTGCGCGTCCACCTGCTCGCCGGCGAGCTCGAACGGGGTCGCCTCGCGCGCCTGGCGGGTCTCCTCCTCGCCCACGCCCAGTTCGCTCAGCAGCCCGCGGTGGCGCCCGCGCGCCTCGTTCTCGATGTCCATGTGCGCGTCCAGTGCCACGAACGAGCCGTCGCGCAGGCGGCCCAGAGGGTTGATCTCGGCGAGGATCATGTCGTTCTCCACGAACAGCCTGGCCAGGCGGGTGACGATCGGAACCAGCTTGTTGAGCGCGGAGCCGCTGACGCCCGTGGAGGCGATCACCTCCTTGGCCTCGAAGTCGCTGAAGGGCAGGATGTTGGAGAAGTGCCTGCGGCCGACCTTCTCGGGCTGCTCCTCGGCGACCTGCTCGATGTCGATGCCGCCCACCGGCGAGAAGATCATCACCGGCTGCTTGGCGATCCCGTCCCATACCACGCCGGCGTAGTACTCCTGCTCGACGTCCGCCTTGGGATCGACCAGCACGCCGCGCGGCATGTGGCCACCGATCTCCAGCGCGAGAATCTCGCGCGCGTGGGCCTGCGCCTCCTCGGGCGTGTCGGCGAACTTCACGCCTCCCGCCTTCATGCGCCCACCGGTCAGCACCTGCGACTTGATCACCGTCGGGCCGCCGATGCGCCGGGCGATCTCGCCGGCCTCCGCGGCATCGGTGGTGAAGCCGTAGTCCGTCACGGGGATGCCGGCCCGCTTGACGACCTCGCGGGCCTCGTACTCGAAGAACCTCATGCGCGGCGAAACCTACCGACACTTGCTCGCCGGGGGAGTGCTCGGCGCGACGCGCTCACCGGTTCCAGCGCATGAAGGACACCTTCGGACCGCCGTCGGGCGCCGCCGGGCGCTCCACCACACAGCCACAGCGGCTCGACGGGCTAGCGCGCCTCGCCCGGCGCTAGAGCCCGTAGGCCTCCGCCAGCTCGGGATCCTTCCTGGCGAGCATCTCAGCGAGGTTGACCATCACCTTGCACTGCTTCCAGGTGGCGTCGTCCTGCATCTTGCCGTCGATCATGTGCACGCCGCGGCCGTCGGGGATCGCGGCGATCACCTTCTTGGCGAAGGCCACCTCGGCGGGGTCGGGCGAGAAGACACGCTTGGCGATTGCGATCTGTGCGGGATGCAGCGACCAGGCCCCGACACAGCCGAGCAGGAACGAGGCCCTGAACTGCGTCTCGCAGCCCAGCTCGTCCCGGATGTCCCCGTAGGGCCCGTAGAACGGCAGCGCGCCAACGGCCGTGCAGGCGTCGACCATACGCGCGATCGAGTAGTGCCACGGGTCCTGCTGGTAGCTCTCCCGCGCGGCGTCGGGGTCGTCGGGGTCGGGGTCGGCGATGGTCCGGTAGCCGGGATGCCCGCCGCCGACGCGCGTGGTCTTCATGCGTCGCGACGCAGCGAGGTCGGCGGGCCCGAAGCTCATGCCCTGGATGCGCGGCGAGGCGCAGGCGATCTCCTCGAGGTTGGCGACGCCCTGCGCGGTCTCCAGGATCGCGTGGATCAGGATCGGACGCTGCAGCCCCGCCTTGGCCTCCAGCTGGGCGAGCAGACGATCGACGTAGTGGATGTCCCACGGGCCCTCGACCTTGGGGACCATCACGACCTCCAGCCTGCTGCCGATCTCGCTCACCAGTTCGGTGAGGTCGTCGAGCACCCACGGCGAGGCCAGCTCGTTGACGCGCGTCCACAGCGCCGTGTCGCCCAGATCCATCTCGCGGCCCACCTTGATCAGACCGGCGCGCGCTGCGAGCTTGCGGTCCACCGGGACGGCGTCCTCGAGGTTGCCCAGCAGGATGTCCACGGTCGGAGCGATGTCGGGGACCTTGGCGACCATCTTCTCGTTGGAGAAGTCCAGGAAATGGATCATCCGGGAGGGCTTGAAGGGGATCTCCCGGATCGGCTCGGGTGCGTCGATGGCCATTGGCTTGAAGAAGTCGCGGGGGTTTCGCAAGGGCTCTCCTGGGTCTCTGCCGGGGCAGCTGTTTACGGTCGGTGGCAGGCCAGTATCGATGATGCGCCGCGCGATGTACGTTCCGCCCGTGCCGGCGCCTGGGCGCGAGCCGCCGCGCGCGCCCACTAGAGTTCCCACTCGCCGTGAGCGTCCCGGACCGGATGTCCGGGCGCGCCGCGGCCGTGACCGCCGGCAGCGCACCTGCAGCCGCGCGGGAACCGCTCCCTGCCATCCGCCACCAGGAGACCCCCGAGACCACATGAGCGACAGCGACACTTTCGAGACCGATCAAGCCGCGCGCGAGGCGAGCGGCGCGCATCCCTACGGGCGTTATCTGGAGGAGTTCGAGGTGGGCGCGGTCTACAAGCACTGGCCCGCCAAGACGGTCACCGAGGCCGACGACCACCTGTTCTGCCTGATCACGATGAACCACCACCCGCTGCACATCAACGACGTGTATGCGGCGGGCTCCCAGCAGGGCCGCAACGTCGTGGTGGGCCCGCTGGTGTACTCGCTGGCGCTCGGCATGTCGGTGAGCGATGTCAGCGGCAAGGCCATCGCCAACCTTGCCACCGAAGAGCTCAAGCACCCCGCACCGGTTTTCCACGGCGACACGCTGTTCTGCGAGTCGGAGGTGCTGGAGAAGAAGGAGTCCCGGTCCAAGCTCGACCGCGGCACGGTGAAGGTGCACACGCGCGTGCTCAATCAGGACGGTGTGCTGGTGGCGGAGTTCAAGCGCCTGGTGCTGGTGCCCCGCAAGCACCCGGGCTGAGCACTCCGGCATCTCGGGGCGGGCTCCACGTGGCGCCCGACGCCCGGGCTCTACGTGGATACCCGCGATGCGGGTACGTATCGCTCCGCAGACCGCGCGGCGCTTGGTGCGATACCCTTTTGCGGTCGCCCATCACGGGCCTTTTTTCTGTTTCCGGAGCCAAAAGCTGCGCTCCGCCGGCAGCGCCCTCCGGCGCGCCCCGATCACACCGCCCCGCGAACCGAGGAGCCGCCTGGACCCCATGAACACCACAGTTCCCGCACCCACAACGAACGAGCGGCTCCTGGCCTGGGTCGAGGAGATCGCCGCGCTCACCGAACCGGAGCGGATCCACTGGTGTGACGGTTCTGCGGAGGAGTACGACAGGCTCTGCCAGGAACTCGTCGACGCGGGCACCTTCGAGCGGCTCTCCGACGCCAAGCGCCCCAACTCCTATCTCGCCCTCTCCGACCCGGGCGACGTGGCGCGCGTGGAGGATCGCACCTTCATCTGCTCTGCCACCGAGGCCGAAGCCGGGCCTACCAACAACTGGCGCGACCCCGACGAGATGCGCGAGGGCCTCACGGAGCTGTTCGCGGGCACCATGCGCGGGCGCACGATGTTCGTGGTGCCTTTCTCGATGGGCCCGCTGGGCTCGGACAAGAGCCACGTGGGCGTGCAGCTGACCGACTCCACCTACGTGGCGGTGAGCATGCGCATCATGACCCGCATGGGGCAGGGCGCGTTGGATGCGCTCGGCTCCACCGGTGAGTTCGTCCCGTGCCTGCACTCGGTGGGAATGCCGCTGGCGGAGGGCGTCTCCGACGTGCCGTGGCCGTGCAACGCGGAGAACAAGTACATAGTGCATTTCCCCGATACGCGCGAGATCTGGTCCTACGGGTCCGGCTACGGCGGCAACGCGCTGCTCGGAAAGAAGTGCTTCGCGCTGCGCATCGCTTCGGTGATGGCCCGAGACGAGGGCTGGATGGCGGAGCACATGCTGATCCTCAAGCTCACCTCACCCGAGGGTGAGACCAAGTACGTGACAGGCGCCTTCCCCAGCGCGTGCGGCAAGACCAACCTCGCGATGCTGATCCCCACGCTCGAGGGCTGGACGGTCGAGACGATCGGCGACGACATCGCGTGGATGAAGTTCGGCGAGGACGGGCGCCTCTATGCGATCAACCCGGAGGCCGGCTTCTTCGGCGTCGCGCCCGGCACCGGCGTGCAGACCAACCCCAACGCCATCCACACGATCGAGCGCAACACCATCTTCACCAACTGCGCCAAGACCGACGACGGAGACATCTGGTGGGAGGGCCTGACAGAGCAGGTGCCCGAGCACCTGACAGACTGGCACGGCAACGACTGGACCCCGGAGTCCGGCGTCGCGGCAGCGCACCCCAACGCGCGCTTCACGACTCCTGCCGACCAGGACCCGGCGATCGCGGCCGAGTGGCAGGACCCGGCCGGCGTGCCGATCGACGCGATGCTGTTCGGCGGGCGCCGCTCGACCGTCGTGCCGCTGGTCACCGAGGCATTCGACTGGGAGCACGGCGTGTTCCTCGGCGCTGTGATGAGCTCGGAGAAGACCGCCGCTGCAGCGGGCACCGTGGGCGAGCTTCGCTTCGACCCCTTCGCGATGCTGCCGTTCTGCGGCTACAACATGGCGGACTACTTCGCCCACTGGCTGAAGATCGGCGGGATGCCCGGCGCGAAGCTGCCGAAGATCTTCTACGTCAACTGGTTCCGCAAGGACTCCGAGGGCCGTTTCCTGTGGCCCGGCTACGGCGAGAACTCGCGGGTGCTCTCGTGGGTGTTCGCCCGCTGCACCGGCCACGGCGCCGCACAGGAGACTCCGATCGGCCTGATGCCGCCGGTCGGTGCCGAGGGGATCGACACTCGTGGAGTGGACGTCTCGGAGGAGGCAATGGCCGAGCTGCTGCGCGTGGACAAGGCCGAATGGAGGGCCCAGCTGCCGCAGTTCCACGAGCACTTCGCCAAGTTCGAGAACCTGCCGCCCGAGCTTCACGCCCAGCTGAAGGCCCTGGAGGAGCGACTGGCCTGAGCGGCCGGTGAGCCCGCCGGGCCCGCGCGAGGCGCGCGGGACTGCGGGGGAGGGCTGGTAGGCGCGCCGGACCGCGGGCCGGCATGCCACTCGCGGGACCACGGGGGCGGGCTGCTACTCGTGCGGGTGGCTCTCCCCGGCCGCAGCCGGCGGGCGCGACTCCTCCGCCAGCGAGGTGATCGTCAGGGCGCCTCGCGCGGAGGACTCGAGCACCTCGGTCGCCTCCTCGAGCGAGCGCGCGTACAGCTCGACGAGCAGGTGCACGATGATTCGCGCGTCATCCTCGTGCTTGTGGAAGCGGACGTGCGTGAAGAACTCGCGCACCCCATGGTCGCCGAACGCGGCGTATGACAGCGCGTCGCCCGCCTCCGGGCCCGAGCAGCTCTCCACATCCTCGGAGTCCACGGTGACGGTGCACGAGGCAACCCACGGGGTGCCCGCGATCATCCGTTCCCAGCGGTCCTCGATCGGCTCCACACGCCCGTTGCTGAAGCCCAGATGCGGCTGGTCGTGCATGCAGTCCAGGCACTGCACCACGGCCTCCTGCAGCTCGTCCACCACTTCCGCGCGCTCGCCGGTCTCCGGATCGATCTTGTGGATGCCCTCGTAGTGGACCTGCACCTCCAGGTCCTGGGACCAGCAGCGGTAGCAGCGCAGCCAGCTGCGCGCGCTCGTTTCGGCCATCGAGCCCTCCATCAGGGCCATTGTAGGTGCCCCGGCCGGCCGGCTCTGCGAGAGCCCGCTCGCGCGCCGGTCCATGCCCCGCCGCGCCGCCCCGACCGATACATTCTCAGGCATCTTTACGGCGGGGCCCCGAGCGGCGGCCCGGCGCTATCCATCAAGGTCGAACAGGGGGCTTCATGCGGCGAGTATCGGGTCTGACCGGCGTGCTGCTTGCGCTGGCAATGATCATTGCGGCGATGGTCTCGATCGGGGCCCAGGGCGCCGATGCAGCTTCGTTCACGGAGTGCCCTCCCGTCGTATCCGACACGGGCTGCCAGTTCCAGATCACTGTCACGAACTCTGCGACGACGGTGGCCTCCGACCCGACGCAGCTGACCTACAACGGGACCGAGGATGCGCTCGTGGGGATCGTCAACGACTCCAGCAGTCCCGTGACCGAGGTCACGCTTTCCGCTGAAGACGAACTGTTCGGCTTCGATGGTGACGGCATGTGCGAGCCCGAGAGCGCGACCGGGCCGATTCCCACCGGCTGCAAGGTCCAGGAAGACACTGCGCACGAAAAGACCACCAACTTCGGCCATCAATGCGGTTATGAAGGCGAACTCCACGAAACAGAAACCCTGAGCAAAGAAATCGAGGAATTCTGCGCCTTCGAAGCCCCCGCGGGCGAGCCCGCTGGTGTCACGTTCCCCGAAGGCGTGGAGATCGTGGGCTACGCCAAAAACGGCGATCCTGTGACCGGCTACGAGGGCCCGCGCACCTGGTTCTCGGGGATCACCGCGCTGGGCGCAACCCCCGCCGCCAGGGGAGTCGTCAACATCTCCCCGGCCCTGCTGCCGGGAGAATCGACGTACTTCTCCCTGGAGTCCCCGCCCGAAGGCGGCTTCGGCGTGGGCACCACGCTCACCACGGCTCTCTCGGCGAGCACGGTCCTGCAGGGCACGCCGGTGACCGACACGGCGACACTCAGCGGAGCAGGAGCATCGCTGGCGGGCGGCACCGTCAGCTACAACGTGTATTCCGACGAAGCGTGCACCAAACTGGTCGCAGCGGCCGGCTCAGCGGCGCTGAGCAACGGCGCGGCCGGCGCCTCTTCGCCTGAGACGCTGGCGCCGGGCACCTACTACTGGCAGGCCAGCTACGGCGGCGATGTCAACAACAAGGCGACCGCCAGCGCGTGCACGAGCGAGGTGCTGCACGTGCTCGCTCCCACCAAGACGTCGACAACGCAGACGGCGGGCGGCGTGAGCGCCGGATCGCTGACCGTTCCCCAGGGCACTCCCGTCACCGACCAGGCCCACATCTCCGGCACGGAGGCCTCGCTGGCGGGCGGCACGGTCACCTACTCGCTGTACAAGAGCAACAAATGCACCGGCGCCGCGCTCAGCACGAGCCTGGTGACCGTGGCTGCCGGCGTGGCGCCCGCCTCCAAGGCGGTCAACGAGAAGCCCGGCACCTACTACTGGCAGGCGACATACGCGGGCGACGGTGTGCTGAACGCGCCCTCGGTCAGCCCGTGCGGCAGCGAGGTGCTGATCGTGGCGCTGAAGGCGAGCGTGGGGGGTCTGCCCACGGCGAACGTGTGCCTGAGCAAACGCAGCATCGTCGCCCACCCGCATTCGCCCAGGGGCGTGAAGATCGACACATTCGAGGTGTTCATCAACGGCGCGCTCAAGAGCAGGGGCCGCTACCACGGCAACGCGATCATCGACCTGATCGGGTTGCCGAAGGGCACCTTCCACGTCGCGATCGTGCTCGAGTCCAGCAAGCACAAGCTGTATGAGGAAGTGCGCACGTTCCACACGTGCGTGCCCAAACACCACCACCATCACCACGGCTAGCGCATGAGAGAGGCGGCGCCCCGGTCGGAGACCGGCGCGCCGCCCCGAGGCCAGGGCGAGCCGCCCCGGGGCCAGGCGCCGCCCCGAGGCCAGGGCGCGCGGCCCAAGAGGCCGAGGTGCGCCGGCCCCGCGGCCGGGACGCGCTAGCCGAAGGTGAAGGCGAAGCCGGTGACGCCGGGGGCGAAGCGCAGAGCGAGGCGGTGCTGCTGGTCGCGTGGCAGCGACACGAGCGCGTAGAGTCGCTGGCGGCGCACGGTGACCACGCCGCCGTGCACGTCTGCGCCCGAATCGGCGGCCGGGATCACATGCCCGTCGAGGTAGACCTGGACGGGCAGCGGCTTTTCGCCCTGCGAGCTCAGCACCAGGTAGACGTTCTTGGCCAGGAAGTCCACTTCGATGCCGGCTTCGGAGACCGCTTCGGCGGGCTGTTCTGAGATGTTCCAGGTGCCGCTGAACGCAAAGCGGTTCAACCCCAGTTCGCCCTGGTGCGGTGCGCCGTAGTCGTGGCGGCCCGACTGCGGGCCATTGATCCAGCCTTCGGCGCGGCGCGTGCCCAGGTAGGTCTCCGGCGTGGCCTCTTCGGAGGGCACCACCACGCCGGTGGGGTGGCTGTGCGCACCGACCTTGGCGCCGGTTTCGGCGAGCAGCGCGCGGATGGCGGTTTCGGTTCTGCCGTAGTCGCCCTCTCCAGCGCTCGCGTAGCGGACGTTGCCCTGCGCGTCGATCAGATAGTCCGCGGGCCAGTACTCGTTGGAGTAGGCGTTCCAGGTGCCCATGTTGTTGTCCTGCACCACGGGGTAGCGCAGACCGAACTGATCGATTGCGTCCTGCACGTTGCTTGCGTCCTTCTCGAAGGCGAACTCCGGCGCCTCGACCCCCACGATCACCAGGCCGTCCTTGCGGTAGGCGGCGTCCCATGCCTTCAGGTAGGGCAGCGTGCGGATGCAGTTGATGCAGGTGTAGGTCCAGAAGTCGATCAGCACCACCTTGCCGCGCAGCGCCGTGAGCGTCAGCGGGCGATCCCCGGGCGTGTTGAACCATTTCTGCGTTTCGGTGAATTCCGGCGCCCTGCCCAGCACGGGCAGCGAGTGCGCGTCGGCGAGCAGGCTCGCCTGGCTTGCGTTCGCCGCCGCGGGGCGCAGTTTGCTGGCCGACCCACCGCATGCATCGCTCCCGTTGGCCGGCGTGAACTTGGCGGTTCGGCCGGTGATTTCGTGCAGGCGCCCGGTCACCGTGGAGGAGCACTCCAGGGCCGCGGCGACGTTGACGTTGGGGATGTCTTCGGCGATCAGCTGGTCGAAGTTCACGTCCAGGTTGGTGATGATCGCCACGGCGGTGAGCACCATGATGAGTCCGAGCGCGCGCTGCAGGGCGGGCCCGCGGCCGGCCCTTCTGACGCGGTCGAACACGCGTCGCCCGCCGAGCGTGAGCGCCAGCAGCACGACGGCCGAGCCGAGCGCGTAGGCCAGCGCGATCGCCACCGTTTTGCCGGAAGCGGCGTCCACGGAGATCACCGCGGCGAGGATCGGGCTGGCGCACGGCGTGTAGACGAAGCCCAGCGCACCTCCCACCAGCAGCCCCGACGCGAAGCCGGTGCCGGTGCTCTTGGGGCCGAAGCGCGCCAGACGCGAGAGCGGCGCCTCAAGGCGCGCAGCAAGGCCGGGCAGCAGCAGGGCGGCGCCAAAGGCCAGCAGCACCACGATGGCCACGTCGCGCAACGGGTCGCTGCCCAGGCCGACGCCGTCGACCACCTTGGCGACCCCCACGATGGTGACCGTGAACGTCACCGACAATCCCAGCACGATGCCGAGCGGCCGCCGGGTCCCGCCCACGCCGCCCGCGGAAAGCAGCGCGGGCAGCACCGGCAGCACGCACGGCGAAAGCGCGGTCCCGGCACCGGCGATGAGCGCAAAGCTGAGCAGGATGAGCATTCGACTAAGCGTACGGTCCGCGCAGCGCTGCGATCGTTACAGATCGATTACGCCGAGTCGCGCAACGCGTGATCTCGCCGAGGCCCTAGCGTCTGAGCATCAGGTAGACCACGCCCGCCGCGAGCGCCATCTGCCCGAACGCGAGCGCAGTGCCGAGGTTTGCCGCGCCGAGCGCGCCGGCGAGCGCGCTGGCCAGAGCGAACGCTCCGAGCAGGCCGATCAGGTCGCGTGCCATCGAAGGGCGCGCGTGCGAATGCAGCATCGGCCGCAGGGCTCGCGGGTGGCGGGGTTGAGCCTCAAGTGAGACGCTGCTCCAGCACCGCCACCAGCGCTGCGGGCTCCAGGCCCGGCTCCTGCTGTGCGAGCAGCGCGGCGGCGGCCGAGCGCCCGCCCAGCGCGCGCAGGCCGTGCTCTCCATGCTCGACGGCGAAGTCGTTGAGCGCGCTTGCGCGACGCGACCGCAGGCGCCTCTCCGCGACATCCAGTCGCTGCCTGTGAGCGTGCAGCGCATCCAGCAGCTCGACAACACCGCTCGTGGGAGCCAGCGAGGAGACGGCGAGCACCGGCACCTCCGAGGACCCGAGCGAGCGCAGCGAGGCGCTCAGGTCGCGGCGCGTGCGCGTGGCGATTTGGCCCAGATCTGCCTTTGTCACGACCAGCACGTCGGGTATCTCCATGATGCCTGACTTCAGGAACTGCAGCACGTCGCCACCGCCGGGCTGAACGACAACGGCCACGGTGTCCGCCACGTCGGCCACCTCGGTCTCGGCCTGACCCACGCCCACTGTCTCGATGACCACCACGTCGAACGCGGTGGACAGCGCCTGCGCCGCCGAGCGGGTGGCCCAGGCGAGGCCACCCAGGCGCTCGCCCGCTGCGGTGGAGCGAATCAGCACGCCCTCGTCGGCGGGGTCGAAGTCGATACGTGCGCGGTCCCCCAGAAGCGAGCCGCCGGAGCGGCGCGAGCTGGGGTCGACGGCGAGCATCGCCACGCTCTGACCGCGCGTGCGCCAGCCGGCCAGCAGCGCGGAGAGCAGCGTCGACTTGCCCGCGCCCGGCGGGCCGGTCACGCCGATCACATGGCCGGGCGCCTCGCCGCCAAGCGCCGCCGGGGAGAGCTCGCGCATCAGCGCCGCGGATTGCCTGCGATCGGCCGCGGTGGTGCTCTCGAGCAGGTTCAGAACCGCGGGCGCTGCGCTCAGGTCGCCTTGGCGCAGGCGGGCTGCAAGCGCAGCGCCGTCGGCGCTCACGCGGAGCCGTTTACGGCGGAGCCGGCGGAGGAGCCGGCGGAGGAGCCGTTGGCAGCGGCGCCGTTGGCGGTGGAGCCGACCAGCTCGACGATGTCGCGCATGATCTGCGTGATGTCGAAGTCCTTGGGCGTGTAGACGGCCGCCACACCAGCCTGCCGGAGGCCGTCCACGTCCTGCTCGGGGATGATGCCGCCGACCACGACCGGAGCGTGGACGCCCGCGGCGTGCAGAGCGTCCATGACGGCGGGAATCAGCTCGCGGTGGGAGCCGGACAGGATCGACAGGCCGATCACGTGCACCCCCTCCTGCAGAGCCGAGGAAGCGATCTGAGCGGGCGTCAGCCGGATGCCTTCGTAGACCACGTCCATGCCGGAGTCCCGCGCGCGCACGGCGATCTGCTCGGCGCCGTTGGAGTGCCCATCCAGGCCGGGCTTGCCCACCAGGATCTTGGGCCGGCGGCCAAGCGTCTGCTGCAGGCGCGCCACCTCCTGGCGCAGCTCCGAGAGCTGTGGGTCGGGCGCGGCGGCGGTGGCCTCGCCCACGCCGGTGGGGGCGCGGTAGCTGCCGAACACCTCGCGCAGCGTGCGCGCCCACTCGCCGGTGGTGGCGCCGGCGCGCGCAGCGGCGATGGTGGGGATCATCAGGTTGACCGAGCTCTGCTGCTCGCGTGCGGCGGTGGCGAGCTGCTCCAGGGCGCTGTCCACCGCCGCCTGGTCTCGCTCCGCGCGCCAGCTTGCGAGCGCCTCGATCTGCTCGGCTTCCACCCGCGGATCGACCACGAGGATGCCGCCCTCCGCGTCGGCGGTCAACGGCGAGTCCTCGCTCTCGGCGAAGCGGTTCTGGCCGACCACCGTCTGCTCGCCGGACTCGATGCGCCGCAGCCGCTCGCGGTGGGAGTCCACCAGCGCGGCCTTCATGTAGGGCACCGCCTCGACCGCGCCGCCGTGCTCGGCGACCACCGCCATCTCGGCGCGCGCCCCCGCAAGCAGCTCCGCGACCAGGCCATCCATCACCTTGGAGCCCTCGAAGATGTCCGGGTACTCAAGGATGTCGGTCTCGTAGGCCAGGACCTGCTGGATGCGCAGCGACCACTGCTGGTCCCACGGCCGCGGCAGCCCCAGCGCCTCGTTCCAGGCCGGCAGCTGGATGGCGCGGGCACGGGCGTCGCGACCAAGCGTGACAGCCAGCGCCTCCAGCACGATGCGCTGCACGTTGTTCTCCGGCTGCGCCTCGGTGAGGCCCAGCGAGTTGACCTGCACGCCGTAGCGGAAGCGCAGGTGACGCTGATCGGTGACGCCGTAGCGCTCGCGGCCGAGCTCCTCCCACAGGATCGACATGGCGCGAAGCTTGGCGTGCTCCTCCACGAAGCGAACGCCGGCGTTGACGAAGAAGGAGATCCGCCCGAACACCTGCTCCAGGACCTCCTGGCCGCGAGCGCCCACGCGCTCGCTGGCGGCGTCCAGGACCGCGATGGCGTTGCTCATCGAGTAGGCGATCTCCTGCACGGGCGTGGCGCCGGCCTCCTGCAGGTGGTAGCTGCAGATGTTGATGGGATTCCAGCGCGGAACGTGCTCGACGGTGTAGGCGATCATGTCGGCTATCAGCCGCATCGATGGTCCCGGGGGGAACGCGTAGGTGCCGCGTGCGAGGAACTCCTTGATGATGTCGTTCTGCGTGGTGCCCTGCAGCTGGCTCTCCTGGACGCCCTGATCCTCCGCCGCCACGATGTACAGCGCCAGCAGCCAGGCGGCTGTGGCGTTGATGGTCATCGAGGTGTTCATCTCGCCCAGCGGGATGCCGTCCATCAGGGCGGCCATGTCCCCGCGATGGGAGATCGGCACGCCGACCTTGCCGACCTCGCCGCGCGCCAGCTCGTCATCGGGGTCATACCCGGTCTGCGTGGGCAGGTCGAAGGCCACCGACAGGCCTGTCTGGCCCTTCTGCAGATTGCGCCGGTAGAGCTCGTTGGACGCCTTGGCGGTGGAATGCCCCGCGTAGGTGCGCATCATCCACGGCCGGTCGCGCTCGCTCAGCCGGACGGGGTCGTGCTCGCTCATATGTGGATTGTACGGTTGCACACCTGTGTCTATCCTCCCGGGCGATGGACCAGACGGCGGAGATGGCGCGCACGCATGGGCCCGGGACGGGCAACGGGGGGCCCTGGAAGGTGATCGTGCGCAACGACGACCACAACACGTTCGAACACGTGGCGCGGACGCTCGCGCGCTACATCCCCGGCATCGATCTCGGCCGCGGCCTGGAGATCGCGGGCGTGATCCACAATCAAGGACTGGCGGTGGTGTTCAGCGGCCAGCAGGAGACCGCGGAGCACTACTGGGAGCAGCTGAAGGGCGCGGGCCTGACGATGGCCCCGCTCGAGCGAGCCTGAGCTCGGCCGCGGCAGCGAGCGCCCCGAAGGGCTGTGGGGGCTGCGGCGGGCCGGGCGCCGGCGCCGCGCCGCCGGCCTCAGGTGATGTCGCCGACGGGCGTGCCGTTGCCGCGCCCGTTTGTGTGGCCGTTGCCACCCGCCATCAGCTGCACTGCGCCGTGGGCGGTGCGGTCCCACCATCCGTAGAGCACGGGCACCTGGAACCAGCCGGAGTGCGACGCACGGAAGTAGGTCATCTCCTCGCCGTCCCAATATCGTTCCCAGTCGAGATGCTCGTCGAACTCGGCGAGCTGCTGGAAGCGGTAGCGATCATCGCGCGCGCGATAGACGGCGTAGGAGCTGGCGCCGTAGCGCAGGGCCGCCGCAGCGATCTCGCCGAGATCGGTCTCGAAGGAGTCGCCGCGGAATCCCGTGGCATACCAGGGGATGATCACGGTGCCGGCCATCAGGCGCCCACCTCCGCGTGGATCGCGCCGGGGCCCTCGGCTGTGCGTCCCTGGCCCTCCGCATCCGCTCCGACGAGTATCGAGATCTTGCCCAGATGCTTGTTTTCGAGCATCAGCTGGTGAGCTTCTGCGACGCCCTCGAAACCGAGCGTGCGCCACAGCACCGGCCGTATCTGGCCGCTCTCGATCAGCTCGTTGGCCTTGGTGCACTCGTACGCGTTGGCGAAGTGCGAGCCCAGGATCTCCTTCTGGCGCATCCACAGATAGGCCACGTTGAAGTCCAGATCGATGCCGGTTGTGCCCGCGCAGATCACGATTTTTCCGAATGTCTTGGCGGTGAATACCGAGGTGGGGAACGTCGCTTTGCCGACGTGCTCGAAGACGATGTCGGGCGCGTCTCCGAGGATGTCCTTGACGCGCTTGGCGAACGCGCGTGAGACCTTGAAGCGGGCCGCCTCGGCGGCCTCGTCCTCGTCTCCCGTGCGCATCATCCCTGCGAACTCGTCGCGGTTGATGTAGTCCACAGCGCCCAGGCGCTTGACCAGCTCGCCCTTCTCCTCCGAGGAGACCACGCCGACGCAGTTGGCACCCGCGGCGGCGCAGAGCTGCGTGGCGAACACGCCCAGCCCGCCGGCGGCGCCCCAGATGAGCACGTTGGCGCCGGCCTGCATCTTGCAGCGCGTGATCAGCATGCGGTACGCGGTGAAGTAGACCAGCCCGTAGGAGGCTGCCTCCTCCCAGGTCAGCGCGGCGGGCTTGGGCAGCAGCTGCTGGGCCTGCACCTTGGTGAACTGGGCGAAGGAGCCCCAGGTGGTCTCATACCCCCAGATCCTCTGGGAGGGAGCGGCCATGGGGTCCAGGCCGTGCACCTCGGGGTCCTCGTAGGAGGCCATGTTGCAGTGAACGACGACCTCGTCGCCCACCTTCCAGCGGGTCACGCCGGCGCCCACCTTCCACACGATGCCCGACGCGTCGGAGCCTCCGATGTGGTGGCCGAACTCCGGGTGGTCGCCGTAGCGCATCACCGACACCGGCTTGCCCAGCGCGGCCCATACGTTGTTGTAGTTCACCCCAGCGGCCATCACGCGCACGATCACCTCGAACGCGCCCGGCTCGGGCACCTCGATCTCCTCTATTTGGAAGGCGTCCTTGGGCTCACCGAAGCGCTCCTCGCGGATGACCCATGCGGCCATCGTCGCCGGCAGCTCTCCGGGCTCGGCGTCCACTGATGAGACTTGTTGCAGATCGATAGCCACGTGCTCTTTAACCTCGCCTGTCGGGGTCGGGGGTTTCGACGGACAATCCTACCCTCAGCGAGCCTGAGGGGCACGCTCGCGCTGGGCCGCCGCCGGCTTGCGGGGCGTGTCGGGGAAGGGAAGCTCGACCACCTCGCCCCGCACCCCGTGCCGGCCGACCTGCAGCTGGGCGCCGGGCTGTGCCTCGCGGCGCAGCAGGCTGAGGCCGATGGGCCCGAGGCGCGGCGAGCGCGCCACGCTGGTCAGCTGCCCGACAACCCGATCCTCCATGCGCAGCTCCTCACCGGCGTCGGCCGGCGCGGACAGCAGCAGGCCGCGCAGATGACGGTTGGGCCTGCCCTTGTAGTACAGGCGCGCCACGGTCTCCTGCCCGACGTAGCATCCCTTGGTGAAGCTGACCGCGCGCTCGTTGAGGCCCGCCTCCTGCGGGATGACGGTCTCGTCGAGATCCACGCCGAAGCGCGGGCGTCCCCGCTCGATGCGCACGCACTCGGCGGCCTCCTCGGACACGCGCTGTGCGCCGCGTGCGCACAGCGCCTGGAGCAGATCCTGCGTGGCGTGCGCCGCGCAGAGCAGGTCGATGCCGGTGTCGGTGCGGATCGCCAGGAAGCCGATTCCTTCGATCTCGCCGGCGCGGCTGGAGTGCTCGCGCTCGCCAAGGCCCTCGGCGCCCGCAACCTCCTCGCTGCCCGGGCCGAGCAGCGAGAGCAGCCCACGCTCCAGCGTGCGCTTGTGCAGCTGCACGTCGAAGCCCACGTTGAAGCGGCGGATCATGTCGAACAGCGCCTGCAGGCTGCTGCGCTCGGTGTCCAGCAGCAGTTCGCCGGGAGCGTCCTGCGCGCCGGCCGGCGGCGCGAGCACCCTGACATCGCCGAGCATCTTGCCCTTGTGCGTGAGGAACGCCGCGTAGAGCCCCTCGCCGGGGCCGAGCGCGATCACCTCGTTGGTGACCTGGCCGTTGAGGAACTCCGCCGGCTGCGGGCCCGTGAGCGCCAGCTTGCCGCGCTCGGAGCGGTCGATCAGCCCGCAGCCCCGGCGCACCGCCTGGTGCTCGTCCACGGGGGCCTGTGGTTGCGCGCCGGCCACAGTCCGAGAATAGCCGCGGTAGGCTTGCAGCCATGGCGCTCGCCGACAGCTTCCAGCAGATCGTGGACGGCCTGCCCGAGGATTGGACCGACCTGGAGCTGGACATGCGCATCGCGGACGAGTCGCGCTACGTGGAGGCGGCGCTGTTCCTGGCCACATGCAACGCGCGGCCCTACTCCCACCACGATTGGCACTGGCGGCTGCTGGTGGCGCACCGCTTCGGACACGCCGCGTCGGCGCCCACGGTGCACGGTGCGCTCGGCCTGCTCGACGAAGCGGGTATCGAGGGCGAGATGGTGCAGCGGGAGCTGCGCACCGGGCGCGTGGAGGTCACGCAGGGCTGGGGCCGCCCGCAGTCGGCTCGCGAGGAGTTCCGCCGGCTGCGGTCCCAATAGCGGTGGCGCGCGTGATCGCCCTGGTGGGGGATCTGCTGTTCGGCAGCCGTGTCCAGGGAGATCTTGCGGCGGCTGGGCATGAGGTGCTGCTGGTCGCAGACGAGCCGCGCCTGCGTGAGGGCCTCGCGCAGGTCAGCTCCGGGCAGGCGCAGGGGCAGGGGCAGGGGCAGGGGCAGGAGGCGCCAGTCCAGGCGCAGGTGCTGGTGATGGACCTGACGGACCCCGATCTGCGCGGCCCGGCGATTCTGGAAGCTCTGCGATCGGCGGGCCTGCTGGGGGGTGTGGCGAGCATGGGATTCTACTCGCATGTGGACGTTGCGGCCAGGGAGCGCGCGGAGCAGGCAGGGTTCGATCTGGTGGTGCCCCGCTCGCGCATGGCGCGCGAGGGCGCTGCGCTCGTCTCGCGTCTAGCTGCCGGGGACGTCTGAGCGTCCGCCTGCGCGCGGGCCCGCGCTGCGGAGGAGGCGCGCGGGAGCTGGCCCGCGGCGCTGGCCTCGCGCCGCCGGCCGCGCATCCTGAGTCGCCGCCAGGCGCCTGCGCAGCGGGTGGTCCGGCGCGGCGCCCGGGCCGGGCACGGCGAGGACGTCGCGGACCTGCAGGCGAGCGCCGCAGCGGGCGCAGACGCGGTGCTCATCGACCGCTCCGCCGCATTTGCGGTGTTCGAGCAGGACCGGCGGGCCGCCCGCGGGGCGAGCGTGGCGGTCGCCCCACTGCATCAGCGC